>OLOQ01003058.1_pt1 | contig 12700 bp, 8 predicted proteins | sample 1673101 | NCBI WGS metagenome assembly OLOQ01 (sample SAMEA3136754, study PRJEB25190) | human gut metagenome | biome: human gut; feature: human-associated habitat; material: faeces | place: Austria | collected 2013 | reverse complement strand
CGGAAGACCTGTTACGGTGCGCCTGCTCGACCCGCCGCTGCACGAGTTCCTTCCGACGGATGAAGAAGATATTCGTGATTTGGCTCAGGATATGAACATGCCGTATGAAGAATTGCTCAAGCGAATAGAAAAGCTTCACGAATTCAATCCGATGATGGGTCATCGCGGCTGCCGCCTCGCGGTCACTTATCCCGAGATAGCTCAGATGCAGACTCGTGCTATAATCGAAGCGGCGATAAACGTGCGCAAAGAGACAGGGCTTAATATAGAGCCGGAAATAATGATACCTCTCGTAGGCGAAGTAAAAGAACTCAAATACGTAAAAGAAATTGTGGACGAGACTGCGAAGCAGGTAATGGCTGAAAATGGCTGTGAGTTTAAATATCTCTGCGGCACGATGATAGAGATACCGCGCGCCGCTTTGACAGCAGATGAAATAGCTAAATCCGCTCAGTTCTTCTCATTTGGTACAAACGACCTTACCCAGATGACGTTCGGATTCTCCAGAGACGACGCCGGGAAATTCCTTAGTGATTACTACGAGAAGAGAATATATGAGGAAGATCCTTTCAGCACGATAGATAAAAAAGGCGTGGGCAAGCTGGTGGATATTGCTGCTAAGCTGGGCAGAAAGACCCGCCCGGATCTGCATCTCGGCATATGCGGAGAGCATGGCGGCGATCCTGCGTCGATAGAGTTCTGTCATAATGTTGGGCTGGACTATGTATCGTGCTCTCCTTTCAGGGTTCCAATAGCGCGTTTGGCAGCGGCTCAGGCAGCTATTAAGAATACTAAGTAAAAAATTAGATTTTTAAATAAACAGGTAAAAAGCAAGCCTGCCATCCATAGGGGTGGCAGGCTTTTTGCGATTGAAACCAAATCTACCAGGGGTAATTGCCCTTTTTCGCATAGGGGAGCAGCTTTCCGTCCAGCTTGATTATGACACGGTGATTTCCGTCGGAATCCTCGGTAACGTCTACGTCTAATCCAAAGTCAATTGCGCTCATAATGGCATTTCCGCCTTGCTCGTGGATAATGCTTTTTATCGCAGGGCCATACGTGTCTATGACCTCGTGCAGTCTATACAGTATCGGATCCGTGTTCCCTTTATATGGATGTGAAGAAAGGAATGCCGTTTTGGATTTGTCTATATTCAGCGCCTCTGCGAGTTTGACGCAGTATTCTTCCGGTACATATTGCTGACCGTCAAAGACGGAAGCAAGCCAAACTTTGTTCACGCCAAGTTGGGAAGCGAGATCTTCGTATGTAAGTCCTGAAAGCTTTTTTGCCTGTTGAAGTTCGTTTAATTCATCGGCGTACTGTATGCGAGTCAGATAGTCGGAATTGTTCATAGGTGTCATAGTACATAAACCTCCTGTGTTGTTACAAAAATTATAGAACAATATCGTCTCAATGTCAAAATTGCGAAGCGAAAGAGTTAAGCTCAATTTGGTGAAAAAACTTAAATAATTGCAAATTAATCGTTCTGAAATGTGTAAATTAAGTGAAAGATGCTCTGCCTATGCGCTTTTATACGGAGAATCCGGCTAAACTGCTGTTGACAGTTATTTGTGAGGGTGATAGAATAATTCTGAGTTAGTCATGAATAATATATGTATGGATGAACTAACTCAGGTGGGAGACAGATGAAAAAGAGATTTATGTACGCACTATGTGCGGTAGTTATACTCGCCGCTTGCGGGTGTTCTGCTGAAACGGCAAATTCTTCAGCTGAGATAACTTCAAGCGCAGAAGCTCAGGCGTCTGATGAAGCGCAGGAGGCTTCGCAGGAAGTTTTTGCGATGGATACTTATATGACCGTCACTGCATACGGAAGCGGAGCGGAAGAAGCGGTAGAAAAAGCAGTGGGTGAAATTAAAAGATTGGACACACTGCTCACATCGGCAGACGAGATCGGTGAAGTGGCAAAGATAAATGCAAATGCCGGAGGGCAGCTTTCTGAGGATACAGCATATCTATTGGAGCGCTCTCTTGCGCTTTATGAGAGCACAGGCGGGGCTTTTGACGTTGCCATATATCCTATTATGCAGGCTTGGGGCTTCATAGACAAAAACTTCAAGGTTCCTTCTGGCAGCGAGCTCGAAAAGCTGTTGGAAATTACAAACGCGAACGACATAGTGTATGATGAAACAACGAGCGAGGTATCGTTTAAAAAAGACGGAATGATGATAGATTTTGGCGGAATAGCTAAAGGATATATTTCCTCTCGTATAATGGATATTTTTCAGGAATGCGGTGTGGAAAGCGGAATGGTTAACTTGGGCGGAAACGCTCAGGTGAAAGGCACGAAGACCGACGGTTCAAAGTGGAGAATAGCAATTCAAAGTCCTGATGACGAAGGCGATGAATACGGCATGATTGGCGTGATTGAGGTTGAGGACAAAGCCGTCATAACGTCCGGAGGCTATGAGCGTTACTTTAAAGAAGATGGCGTAACTTATCATCACATAATAGACCCCGCCACGGGCAAACCCGCGAATAACGGACTGATTTCAGTGACTATAGTATGCGCAGACGGAACGTTGGCGGATGGGCTGTCCACGTCTCTGTATGTAATGGGGCCGGACAAAGCGAAAGAATATTGGAGGGAACACAGCGACGAGTTTGACATGGTATTGGAAACTGATGACCATAAGCTCTTGGTGTCGGAAGGGTTAGCCGACAGCTTCAGCAGTGAATTAGAAATAGAAATAGTTTCAAAAGGTGAGTGACGGCAAATGGGATATATGAAAAAACTGACAGCTTTTGCACCTATCATTGCAGTATTAGTTGTAATAGTGTGCATATCTGTTTCATTAGGAGGATATACGGCGCCGGTGTATGCAGCGGAAAATGCGGACGCGGCGGATAATTCAGGCAATGCAGCGGCGGCGGCAGCGTCCGCCGAAGCGAGTGCGTCGGCTGCTCAGGCGAAAGGTTCGTTTGATGTGGCGGACGGGACGTATGAAGGCACGGGCGTTGGATTTAATGGCGATGTTAAAGTAGCGGTTACGGTAAAGGATAAGCAGATAACTGCGATTGAAATACTGAGCTCGTCTGACGACGCTGCTTTTTTCAACAGAGCAAAAGGCGTCATAGACAAGATAATCCAGGCTCAGAGTTTAGATGTAGATGTTGTCAGCGGCGCGACATACAGCTCTAACGGCATAATTAATGCAGTTAAAAATGCTTTGACAGGCGAGGTTGACAATAGCTCAACGGGAGCTGAATCTGGCGGAAGCTCGTCCGGCAAAGGATCTACATCTGTATCCGCAGTCACAGACCCGAGCTCATATAAAGACGGAACGTACTCCGGCACAGCGACAGGATTCGCAGGTCCGCTTACGGTTCAGGTGGTAGTCAGCGGAGGAAAAATATCCTCGATTAAAGTTACGAGCTCAAGCGATGATGCCGGCTATCTGAATAAGGCCAAGGGTTTGATTTCTAAGATAATATCCAGTCAAAGTACAAATGTAGATACGGTCTCAGGCGCGACATACAGCTCTGTAGGAATAATCAATGCAGTTCGCAAGGCGTTGAGCAATGCTGCGGTATCCGGAGGAAGCAGCGGCATAAACAGTGGCAACAATGAGAATGAGAATAAGCAGGATGTGAGTGGAAAGTTCCCTTACAACGACGGTATATATTACGGCGTTGGAGAGGGATATAAGAGTGATATAAAAATAGCGCTGGTCATTCAGGACAAGACGATAAAAGCGATATTGATACTCGAATCAGGCGACGACGCCGCTTTCTTTAACAGAGCTAAAACAATAGCTGAGGAAATTGGGGAGAAGCAAAACCTTGATGTGGATGTCGTCAGCGGTGCGACTTACAGTTCAAATGGAATACTCGAGGCCGTGAACGAAGCTATAAAAGAAGCGGATAAGGCGACTAACGGAAGCGCAGAGCCGAGCGCCAGCGCGCAGCCGAGCGCAAGTGCAGAGCCAAGCTCGAGTGAGCAGCCTGACGAGAGTGAGGCTCCGACAGAGTATATATATAAAGACGGTGAATACACTGCGTCGGTGATTTGTCTCCCGGATGAAGACGAAGATTTCGACGCGTATACGTTGTCGCTGCGATTGACGATCAACTCTGACAAGATAGTTGCAGTCAGCGACATAAAAGGCGACGGCGATTCCAGCAACGACAGCTATATAAACAGAGCGGCGAACGGCACGTCGAAAATCACTGGTGTAGTAACTCAAATATTGGAAAAGGGCACTTTAGACAGCATAGATACGGTGTCTCGTGCGACGTGCACATCTAAATCAATAATAGAAGCGTGCGAGAAAGCTCTGGAAGAGGCGAAGATTAGCTGATGAAGACTTTCTGGATACGAGTATTTTGCGTGACTGCTATAGCTGTAATGCTGCTGGGCTATAATTCAGTGCTGGCGGTCAGAGATAGAGACGAACAGATTGCAAAGCTGGAGGCGGAGGCTGAGAGTGCGGCTCGGCAAGAGCAGTCTGAGAGCAATTCGGGCGGATATGCCGACGGCACGTACTCCGGCGAGGCTCAGGGCTTCGGAGGCACGGTGGCGGTCGATGTATCGATAGAAGCGGGAAAGATAACTCAGGTGACGATTACATCAGCGGAAAATGAGGACGGCGCGTATCTTACGATGGCGGAGGAGATAATCCCGGCTATAATAGAGGCGCAGTCGGCGGATGTAGATACGATAAGCGGAGCGACGTTCAGCTCGACGGGTATAAAAGACGCAGTTGCTCAGGCGCTGGAGAAAGCGGTGGGCTGAAATGACTTTGACAGCTAAGAAAATAAAACAGATACACACATGGCTGAGAGCGGTCATTCAGCTGCTGTTCTTCATATTTATTCCGTCGGTTTATACGGCTTCTTTCTCGGGAGTAAAGTATATATTTACTCAGCTTGGGAGCAAGGCTCCGGTCGAGCTTACGTCGTTTGTTACAGTACTTATAGTGATATGTCTGTATACCATAGTGTTCGGAAGATTCTTTTGCGGATTTGCCTGTGCGTTTGGAAGTTTGGGCGATGCCGTAAGAGCGCTGTATGTGTTCATATGCAAGAAGCTCAAAAAGAAACCGATAACACTGAGCAGCGGGCTGGCGGCGAAGCTATCTGTAGTCAAGTACTTTGTGCTGGCGGCTATTGTTATAATGTGCTATCTCGGTGTATATTCAGGCATTCAGGGCTATAGTCCATGGGATGTATTCTCTATGCTCCATGCGGGGAATTTCAAGCTCGGCGGTTATATTGTAGGTATAATGCTTTTGGCGCTGATAATTGTCGGCATGGCATTGCAGGAGCGGTTTTTCTGCCGATTCCTTTGCCCTATGGGAGCTGTGTTCTCGATTTTGCCCGTGCTGCCGTTTTTCTCTCTACATAGAGACAGAGAGCAATGCATCAGAGGATGCAGCGCATGCACAAAGAAATGCCCATCCGACATAGCTTTGCCGGAGGCAGGTTCTATAGCAGTGTCAGGAGATTGTTTTCAGTGTCAGAAGTGTGTGGATACATGCCCGCGAGGGAATGTGCATTGTGGGATTAAAGCTTTGAAAGGCAATGAAATCGTATTTACATTAGTAAAAGCGGCTATACTTCTGGGCTTGTGCCTGCTGCTGGGGATATAGAAAGGTGCATATAAAAAAGAGAGATATTATACTCGCGGCTGCTATCGCTGCGATTGCATTGATAGCGCTTCTGTTCACTCGCGTAGGCAGCGGGAATGGAAGTGAAATAAAGATAACTGTGAATGGAGAAGTTTACGGAATGTATTCTCTAAGTGAGGATAGGGTCATAGATATAGATACGGAGCTTGGCCACAACAGGGTGTGCATCTCTGACGGAGAGGCTCATATGGAGGAAGCGGACTGTCCTGACGGCTACTGCAAACAGCAGGGGAGCGTCAGCATGGCAAACGGGACTATAGTATGTCTGCCGCATAAGCTCGTCGTAGAAGTAATTCAGTCGGACGCATCTTCAGAGAGCGTGGCTGCGGACATAGTTGTAAGCTGAGGAAAGGAGGCGGCGTACAATGCGTTCAGATTCAAAAATCAGAAAAGTGGCAAATTGCGCGCTGCTCATTGCTCTGGCGATGGTTTTGAGCTATGTTGAGGCTTTGATACCTATAAATTTCGGAATACCCGGAGTCAAGTTAGGCATACCTAATTTGGTGATAGTCGTTGGATTATATCTTTTGAAACCGCATGAGGTGTTTATAATCTCAATGCTGAGAGTTATACTCGTCGCGGCGATGTTTGGGAACGGCATGTCGCTGATGTACAGCCTCGCGGGAGGAATCCTCAGCTTTGCAGCTATGGCTCTTCTGAGCAGAGCAAAAGGCTTTTCTATGATAGGAATCAGCATACTCGGCGGTGTGTGCCATAATATTGGGCAAATAATCGTTGCGGCTGTAGTGGTTGAGAATTTAAAAATAATGTATTATTTTCCTGTATTGCTTATAGCGGGAATAGTCACAGGCGCTGTAATAGGGATAATATCAGGAAGAATATTGAAAATAGCACAGAAAACATTTGTGAATGAGAATAAAAAGGTTAAGGACGCTCAGACAAAAGTCAATATGGATAAATCTGCGGGTTCAGTGAAACGCTGGTAGAGGTGTCTGCTGCACATTGCAGTTAGTTAATGCAAATAAATGTTAGCTACACTAACATGCGCTCGTGCGTTGCTGATATAGTTTAATAGTTCTGCGCTTGCAGCGGTGTATGGCGAGTCAGACTTATTAATATCAATTATTTCCAAAGGAGGAACAAATGAGTAAAGGCAAAAATCTAAAGACCAAGGCTCTTGCTTCCGTCATGGCGGCATCCATGGTTGTATCTGCTTTCCCTGCGACTGCCTTCGCGGTCACAGGTGACAAAGTTGCCAAGGACGCCGAATACGTCAAAAATGCAGTAGTTCAAGCTGTAAATGATCCAGATGAATCGATGGAAAACGACTACAGCATTTCTGTCAGCTTGACGGTTGCGGACGGGGTTTTCAAGGCCATCAATGTTACATCTGATGACGTAACTGATGACGACAGCCCTTATCTTAATAGGGCTGTCAATGGCACCAAGACTAAGCCGGGTATAGTATCGCTGGAAGGTCAGCCTGCGACAGAGGATACCATCAACTCTTGGGATGGAGTGTCCGGCGCGACAGTCGCCTCAAATGCAATTAAAACCGCAGCTCTCGAGGCTATAAACGAGGCGGAGGAAGCTGAAGCGACTCCGGATCCTGCCCCCTCGCCGTCGGAGTCTGTCGAGCCGACAGCAGAATACGTATACGGCACAGTCAATCTCTCCTATGCAGACTTCTACTATGGCGAGCTGAATGACGTAGCTGAAAATTCCACAATGGATCTCACGGCGGAGGATAAAGTCACAGCAGCGGGCTATCGCGAAGACGGTATGTATGATGCAGTTACAAGCGCGACAGCAAACAAGTGGCAAAATATGTTCGCAGACGTGACATACACGCAGGCGCTGGAGACAGGCGGCCAGATTTTAGGTCTGAAAGACGTAAACATTGCAGTCCCCGCTGAGCTTTATAATGAAGCAAAGGCGGCTATCGACGCCGGCACAGCGTGCAGCAACAGCCTGCTCAGCATAGTAGAAGCTATGACGGTTAATGAGGATCAGAATCAGGTTCCCTCTGAATATAAGATTCTCAACGGCGACGGCACTCTGACAAAGCTGACAAGCGAGACCGTAGAAGACAGTGCTGCTGTAGCTCAGCTTTCGACAAGCTCCAGATATGGCAACTATCAGGTTAATGTGACTTCTGATTATCTGACAGGCTCCAACTCTGAGATTCTCGGCGTGGTTTTCGAAACGGCGACAGGCGAGAAGTACGGAATGGAGCATCTGGAGAATATTTGGAGAGGCGGTTCTCAGGTATCCTTTGCAGTTGTAGACGGCTTTGTTGAAAGCCACGGCAACACGGTGGACGCTGCTCGTTCCAAGGGCTTGGAAGGTCAGACAATCACAAAGCTGACTTATATGCTCAAGGATAAGGCGGACGTAGTAGTTAACACAAGGCTGTATGTGCCTTATCAGGTTCCCGGCGGCAAGGGCGTAACTCTTGATACAGAGAATTTATCGGAAGATGGAACGTCTTTCAAGGTTCCGGTCTATATTTCCAATCCGGATGGCGGCAATTACGTTCTTGATTCCGTATCTTACGGCGGAAATACTCTTACAGCAGGAACAGATTATGAGCTTGTAGATGAGCAGTGGCTTGCCTACGATAACCTCAAAATAAACGACACAGAAAACACAGGCATAGGATCGTATACTGTTACATTCAAGGATGAGAATGGAAAATATATAGATCTTTCAGTTTCTTTCACGCGCAGCTCTAGTTATGCAGATGGCGACGTCAAGCTGGAAAACAATGCTCTCGTAATGCCTGATGGTCTCGATGTGGCGGCATACCTCAAGAATGTTTCTTCTATATCTGTCAACGGGACAGCTCTGAGAGGCAATAACCTCGGGACGACAGTGTTCAACGAGGACGGCACGGTAAACTTTGACGCGACTATTACGAATAAAGGAAACACTACTGCCGTATTTGCGGAAAAGGGCGCGGAGTACACGATAGAGGTTAAATCCACGGGATATCCGACAGTCTCCGGTACGGTTCAAGAAAAAGTGGCAGAAGACGAGTATACGTATGTATACGCCGGTCTGACCTGGTCTGAGTATTGGGCGTCTGAAGGCGTTTATGCAGCAGGCTCCACGGCTTCTTCTGAAGAAGCAGATGCTAGAGGCGAATATGACAAGGGAGCATTCGATGCAGTTACTCGTGCAACGACAAACCACGGTCTGCACAGAGGCAGCTTCCAGATGATGGCTACTATCTATGATACAGATGGAAATGCCTATGCAGTTTCTCACTGGAGCGAAGACGGTTCTACTATCACGCTGACAGACGGCAGCACGATAGGCTTCAGCAAGGGCGCTATCACAAAGGCTGACGGGACAACAGCTACAATGGATCATTACGAGGTCTCTGGTATTAAGTATGTTCCCGTAAAAGTAAAGACGGCAGATTATGAAGCGTTCGCAGCAAAATACAATGTAGTACAAAACGACGGCGCTTTGGTAGGCGGCTATGCTGAAAATCAGCTCGTCTCTTATGCAGCGACGGCAGAGGTCACAGAGGCTACGAACGGCTTGAAGACAGCGACAATGAACGAGGACGGTTCCTTCAGCTTCTCTGCTAGAGAGACAGGAACAGATTCCGGTATCAAAGACGCTTCGCTCAAGACAGCGGCTCCGACTGTAACCGCAAAAGAAGCGGACGGCGCTTACGGCGAGTTCCTGCGCGTAGACATGACGGGCGACTATGGCGACCTCGGTTCCAACATGCAGGCTGTTCGTTGGGATTACTACGGCACAGACAGCACTTACACAAACCTGGTGGCGTCCTATGGTACGAAATTCGCTGCTGACAACTGGATGCACAAGTCTAACGGCATACAGCTCGGTCTGACAGACTCCCTGCGTTGCCGGCTCCCCGATGGCACAGACGGCACGGGCTATTGGAAGCTGACGCTGTACGCTCTGGGCTACAACGACTATACAGTAACATTTGAAGCAACAGCAGACAACATCGTTAAGCCCGCAGAAGAGACGGTAGATACGTCTGCTCTGGAGGCGGCCGTAGCTAAGGCTGAAGCGCTGACAGAGAGTGATTACACAGCTGAAAGCTGGAGCTCAATGCAGACAGAGCTGAGCGAGGCTAAAGACGTTCTCGCGGCAGAATCTACAACACAGGCTATCGTCGACGAGGCTCTTTCTCATCTCAATGCGGCTATCGAAGCTCTGGTAGAAGCTGAAAAGAGCGAATATGTTTACGGCACGGTCAACCTGCCTTATGCAGATTTCTACTATGGTGAGCTGACAGGTCTGACAGAAGTAGACAAAGAAATGAATCTGACGACGGGCGACAAGGTCTCCAAATACCGTAAGTCAGGCGTATACGATTCTGTGAGCAGCGCGACCACGGCTAAATCTACAAAATTCAGCTCGACATATTATACTCAGACGAGCAGCGGCGTAGAGATTGAAGGTATAAAAGCAGTAAATATTGCAGTTCCCACAGAGCTTTATGAAGCGGCTAAGGCGGCTATCGAAGAAGGCAAAAACTGCAACAACAGCCTGCTTGACATAGTAGGTTCTATGACAGTCAATGAGGATCAGACTGCGGTTCCCTCCGAATATAAGATTCTCAACGGCGACGGCACGCTCACAGCTATGGTCGGCAACACTGTAGTTGATGAAGCTGCTACCGCGACGATAAGCACCGGCTCAGTTTGGGGCAACTATCTCATAGAAGTAACCTCCGACAATCTGCCGACGAGCGAGAACATACAGGGCGGTCTGCTTATTATGACAGACGGCACAGTGTATGGCCTGGAGCATCTGGAAAACCTCTGGCTGCGGATGGACGAAATAGCATTCACAGTAGAAGACAACTTTGTAGAACCTCACGGCAATACTATGGACGCCCGCAGATACAAAGGAATCGAAGGCAAGACAATATCTCAGATCGTTTACATGGTTGCTAATGGCGACGATGTAGCGATTAACACCAACCTCAAAGTTAAGAGACTTCTCTCTGACGATCAGGGCGCAGCGGCTGAAAACGGCACGCTCAACAACGGCGCGCAGGTTCCTGTTACGCTCAACGTACCTGAAAGCGCTGATTACAAGCTCACATCTGTAACAGCGGGCGGAAAAACGCTGACAGAAGGTACGGATTACACATATGAAAACGGCATACTGACGCTCAATGCGACAGAAAACGTCGTTACTGGTACGTATTCTCTGACATTCACAGACGATGAGTATGAAGACATCACGACTTCCTTCGTTCTCAAGTCTGCTGAATACGCAGAAGGAACAGCCAAGATAGAAGGCAACAAGCTTGTTCTGCCCGATGGTCTGGACATGGCTGAATATCTTGCAAGCATCACAGCTGTCAAGGCAGGCGACACAACCTTCACAACAAGCGGCATCGGTACTATAGTATTCAATGCGGATGGCAGTGTAAACTTTGACGCTAAGACGACGGGACGCGGCGCAGCGACAGTATTCCCGGATAAGACAGCTTCTTATGAAGTAGAAGTTACATCTTCCAGCTATCCGAATGCTTCCGGCACGGTCCAGTGCATAGACACAACTGCTCTCGCAGCAGCTATAGACAAGACAGCAGATCTCGAAAGCCGTGATTACACAGACGAGAGCTGGGATGCGATGAAGATCGTCCTCGAGCTGGCTAAGTCTGAGCTGGCGGCTCCGCAGAGCCAGGAGACAGTGAACACGGCGGCGGCTAATCTTAATGCAGCGCTTGAAGCTCTGGAGGACAGAGTAGAGCTGCCGATTTTCAAAATTACGAACAAGTGCCCCGCTTCTTACACGATGGATCTGACGAAGCAGGACAACGCGGGCTACGCTAAGAACAAGACTCAGATTACGACAACGTGGGATGACATCGAAGGCGTTCAGCTCTCTTATCAGTGGATAAGCACGAACACAAGCATAGTTAGGACCGCTCTGGGAACAGCAAGCGGAATGCCCAAGAATTCTACAATTATAACGAGAGGCTTGAAGAAGGGCAGTGCAACTTGCATATGCATTGTAAAAGCTACTCTGCCGGATGGCACGACGGCGACTACAGCACATGCTATGGTGATTAAGGTTAATCTCACTTCGCTCAAAGTGACGAGCAGCATTCCTTCTTCTAAGACAATCAGCATAAGCAAGGGTACATACAAAATGCAGGTAAACACAAACTGGGACAATATCCCGGGTGTTAAACTGACTTACAAGTGGACTGCAAAGAGCAGCAGCACTGTAAAGACTTCCCTGAGCACAAGCAGCGGCAAGCCCAAGAACTCCTGCCTGAATCTCAAAGGACGCAAGAAGGGCACGACGAACTGCACGCTGACGGTTACTGCTAAACTGCCGGGTGGAGATACGCAGACTGTAACCAAGACGGTTAAGGTAAAGGTAGTAAAATAAACCTAGCTTTATCGTTGTTCTAACCTCGCAGAGGGCGCATAATGCGCCCTCGTTTTAAATTTATACTCTAATTAAAAACAAAAATCTGAACGCATGCTCAAGAGTCATGCGCTCAGACTTTTTTATGCTGTGATATATAAATATGACAGCGGATTTAGGAGCTAATTAATGGATTATTGATTAATCTTTAAGATCAATTGCAAAAGCGTATAAAGACGGAACTGTAATCGGGCCGCCTAATGTGGATTCATATGTGTAATCACCGGCAAAAAGACCATATACTGTAACATCATCGTCTTCTAATATTTTAGAAGCGCCTTCGGGACGCTCGTAAACGACTAAAAATACCTTGTCGTAATCTCCGTCTTGAGCGATTCTGTATGTTATAGTGTCGGAGCTGTTGCTTTCAACAGCCTGTATCACTTCTCCGCTGAACTTGATAGACTTGCCGACGTATGATTCCGGATCTCTTGCGAGCTTTTTGTATTCATATTTTTTGCAGTCCTTTTTTTGCTCGCTCAGGCTCTTTGACGGCTCCGGAGTTGGAGTAGGTTCCGGAGTTGGAGTTGGCTCTGGAGTAGGTTCCGGAGTTGGCTCCGGAGTGGGATCGGGCGTCGGCGTGGACTCCGCAGAAGGGATAGAGCTTTCGGCGGGTGATGTGCTTTCTTCTGAAAGGTTTGAGGCGG
>OLOQ01003048.1_pt1 | contig 12729 bp, 6 predicted proteins | sample 1673101 | NCBI WGS metagenome assembly OLOQ01 (sample SAMEA3136754, study PRJEB25190) | human gut metagenome | biome: human gut; feature: human-associated habitat; material: faeces | place: Austria | collected 2013 | reverse complement strand
GCAGCGAGGTGTTCGCGCTGTCCACCTTGCGGATGACCAGATTGTTGTGGATGTAGCCGCCGCCCTGACTGAAGTAGTCGTTATTGCTGTTGTTCAGTTCGGTACTTGAGCTGTCTTTTCCTTCAAGGTTTGCGTGGTTTCTCAACGCCGGACTGATGCCCTTGTGGTTCACGTCGTTGAAGTTGTACTCGTTCGTCACCTCAGGCGGCAGCAGAATGTTCTCCTGCGCCGTGTATTCCAGAATCAGCGCCTTGCCGTCCGGAACGGTGACGGTTATGTTCAGCTTACGCGTGTTTACCGTCGATCCGCTAAAGCTCGGCGTTCCCTGCGGAGGATACTGGTAGGTTTTATTCCCTTCCTCCGTTTCCGTGAACTCCATCTTCCAGAGATACTTCTCTATCTCTGCGCCGCGCACCAAATGTCCCTTGCCGTTTTCATCAACGTTCAGAATCGGGTTGCCGTTTTCATCCTTCAGCGCCTCGTAGAGCCTGAAGGAGCCTTCATCCAGCGTGACGTCTCGCAGATAGATATAATTATTTGGCCAGTTATTGCACCAACCAACAACGTCATACGACAGCGTATCCGTCAGCGTGAGCGTGCTGGATGCCGGATTCAGCTCCGCGCCTGCTTGGTTGATATCAATGGTGTAAGTGATTCGCGCCTGCTGGTCGCCGCCCTTGACGCTGTAGCCCTTCTGGACGTTCCCCGCCTCGACCGTCTCTTCCTCGTAGGTCAGCTCGGTCTTCTGCTCCTTGTGATAGAGCGCCGCGTCGTATTTCACGTCCAGCTGGTTGTTCAGCACGCCCAGCGCCAAACTGCCGTTCACCGCGTTTTTCAGGAAGTCGTCGGCAATCTTGCAGTGAACCTTGACGGTCATATCCGCCTTGCCGTTGAGGACCGTTTCCGGACCGCCGGTATTCTCATTCGGCTCCATGGAGATGTTGATTCTCTGCTGCCGGTTCTCGCCTTCGCCCACCGCCGTCAAATCAGCCTTGATGGAAATGCGCTGCTCGCCCCACTCGTTGCTGACCTCATAGCCATCCGGAATCGTACCGGCATTGTCCGTTTTCTTATTGGCAACGGTCATCTTCGTGCTGTCCGTTTCGCTAAGAATCAGCCTCGAGCCGCCGTATTCGATGTACTCCACCACAATGTGCGGCGGGAGCGTTTCGGTCAGGGTGATTTCGTCGTGCGCCACGCCGTCATTGCGCAGGAGGATCGTCCAGTACAACTCGTTCTCATGGATGATCTGTCCGTTCAAATCACCAACGCCATGGTTGCCGAATTTCTTCTCCACCAGGTCGTTCGGGGCGGCCTTGTACCACGCGTCTCCGTTTTTGCCCGCGTTAACAGCCGTGTTCTTGAAGTCAACCCCGCTCGTGCGGGACTGTTCCAAATAGATGGTCGTCTGATACGGGAGCGTAACGCTTGTCGTCGCGTTCACATCCGTATTGGCGTCGTTCAGCACAACGCCTTCGCCCGTCGTTTCAAACCGGAAACCATAGTAGTAGCCTTCCGTCAGCGTCGTTTCCGCAGACACCACCATCGTGCCTTCATTTTTGCCCTGACTGTCGCAGGTCAGCAGCGTAATGGTGTACGGCACATTCTGCGCATCATGCTTTTTCACAACATCGAGGTCTTTGATGGCGTTGAGCAATGTCTGCGCCTGAGCCGCCGTCATGTAGTGCTGCATGATTTCTATTCCGTTTTTCCACTCCACCTTCTTGTCAAGCGTATCGCCGAAGTTCAGCTTATACTGAACATCCTTCGTCGCCGGGAAGGTGTACGTCGCGTTCCACGCTACCGGATACAGACCATCGGTGTATTCGCCGTTCTTCGTCGGATCCGCCGGCATACTCGCGTCAACCGACTTCACCACATTGTAACGCTTGTCCTGCCCTACATTCGCGGTGCTTGTCTTTTGTTCGCCGTCGAATTCCGCCGTGTTTGTAATCTGTTGATCCTGCGCGGTTGCTTCCACCGGCGTTTTGTATTGGATTACGATCTTAGCGGTGGTGTCCTTGAATTTCAGCTGCGGTTTGCCGTCCACGTCGGTTTCCACGGTAAAGTAATCCGTGTAGTTTTCAGCGGTGATAAGCGTGTTATTCGCCGTGATTTGCGACACATAGCCCTTGCCGTCCGTCTTCGAAAATAGCAGACTGCCGTTTTCGTCCACAAGCTGGTCGAACATCGTGTCCGTCAGCGTCTTATCCTTGATATTGAAACGGTTTTCGTTGACGGTGAGCGTCCACTGAATGCAGCCCTCATTGCTGTTGTACCAGCTGCTCTTTTGCAGCTTTTTAATCTGAACGTCAGTAGGGTTGCTGTTAGAGGAATCCTGGGAATGATCCCACTTTCCGCCGCTCTGCGCAGTGAAAGTATTTGTCAGCTGATCGTATTCACCGGTCATTCCGTCCTTGTCGAACGTGTATTCATACTTAATTTCGTATGTTTCATTTGCCGAAAGCGGCGGCAGCACATAGTCCGTCGTCATGGTATAGACCTTGCCGCTTTCGTCCGTCGTGTTCGCATAAACGTAGTGAATGTGCGTTCCCGTCGTACCGCAGGCGCATGTACCGTCCGTCTTGATTTCTGTCGAAGCAGAGTCAACAGCCGGCACCTGACTCCAGTTAGAGTGTACTTTAACCTCCGTGACGGTCATGTTTGTCAGGGCCATTTGCTTATTCACAGCCGTCATGACGTCTTGAGCAGTCGCGTTCTTGCCGTTCGTGCCCTTTGTGGATTCGATTTTGACGGTATACTCAATCGTTCCTTTTTCCCAGTTGACATTAGCCCCGCTTTTCCAAGTTCTCAAATCGCCGAGGAGGGAGTTGTTGCCCCTGTCGATGTCCTCCCACTTCACGGTAGTCGATGCGCCACCGAACTTAATGGTCAGGTCGTCGTTGCCCAGATTCTCAACATCTTCCTTGCGGATTTCGGCGCTCATCTTCATGGTGCCGGTGCGGTCGTCATGGCTGGGGTTGTTCCGGACAAAGTCCATATACTCGTCGGTGAACCACATTTCAACTTGTTTCGTTGCGGGATTATACTGGAACTTAAACGCCGGCTTTTCATTGCTGAATTTGGCGTCCGTGCCCGACCAGACAGAAGTGCTGTCCGTTTTGATATGCGTATTCTCTGCCGGAATAATAATCTTGTTGCCTTCGCCATGGCGCAGAATAGCTTCATCCGAAATCTTGAAGTCCGCTGCGAAGCTATAGTTGTACGCATTGGCATTTTCCGGAAGTATGATGTTCGATACCGTAATATTGGTAATCTGCATGCCGCTCTCGCTGACGGCAGGCGGTTCGTTCGCCATCATCAGGAAGCCCGGGTCGAGTCCAAACGACGGCATCATCATGTCGTCCGGCTTCGCGGCATCAGCGTCCATCGACGGAATCACCGTAAGCGCAGGTGTCGGGGACGGCTCGTCCATCGGGGCAACCGTTTCGGCGGCGTTTTCCGTAGGCGCAGGCGTTACAGACGGCGCAAGCGTCGGTTCTTCCGTAGGCGTGGGCGTTGCCGTGGGCGCTTCCGTGGGCGTTGACGTTGCTTCGGGGGCTGCCGTCGGCTCATCCGTCACTTCGGGGGCTGTCGTCGGCTCATCCGTCACTTCGGGAGTTGCCGTCGGCTCATCCGTCACTTCGGGCGCTGCCGTCAGCTCAGCTGTCACTTCGGGGGTTGCCGTCGGCTCAGCTGTCGCTTCGGGGGCTGCAGTCGACTCAGCCGTCACTTCGGGCACAACCGTCGGCTCAGCCGTCACTTCGGGCACAACCGTCGGCTCAGCCGTCGCTTCGGGGGCTGCCGTCGCATCGGGGTTCGGGGTCGGGTCATAGTAGCAATCCGCCGTGTGCGTGTGCTCTTCTTTGCCGCAGATATAGTGGCGTTCGTAGCAGTCCGCCGTGTGATGATGGCCAGAATCCTCCGCCGTCACCGTCACAATGCATTCATTCGTATGCTGATGCCGCAGCACCTGAATGTAGCCGCAAGTGTAGTAGCCGGTTTTCGCATCGACGCAGGACGCGGAATGCGTGTGCACCTTCGCCGGGTCAGGATAGAGCTTGCACTTCAAGTCGCCGCGCACCATCTCGTAGCAGGAATCATCATGCGTGTGTGCACCTTCGCCCTCAAACAGACCGCAAGTCGGTTCTTCCGTCGTCGGATAGCAGGCATCCGTATGGTGATGCGCGCCCTCGCCTTCCGTCAGGCCGCAGGTGTACGTCCGGGTCACTTCGTAGCAGCTGTCATCATGGACATGCGGCATATCGGAGTTCGTCGCAACGTCCTCGGTGCAAATCAGCGTGCGCGTTTCCGTCACGCAATCCGCCGTGTGCTGATGGCCTTCGCTCTCAAACAGACCGCAAGTCGGTTCTTTCGCCCGATAGCACGCATCCGTGTGGAAGTGCCCCTCGCTTTCCGGCAGCGTGCAGATCAGCTGTTTCTCCCAATTGTAGCAGGCATCCGTGTGCTTGTGCATCGGATGCTCCTCCAGCGTGCAGATAAGAACGCCGTTGCTGTCGTAGCACTTCTCGTCATGCTCGTGGATGTAGCCATCCCAGTAGCCGCAGCTGAGTTCGCCCTGCGCATTATAGCAATCGGAGGAATGGTGGTGCGGCTCAAAGCTGCAGCGCATAATATCGGTAAAGACTGTCTCCGCCTCGCGCTCGGAAATCAGGCAGGTCAGCTCGTCCACATAGCAGTCCGCCGTATGGGTATGCTCCTCCAGCCCGCAGTACGTTTCCGCCGCCATCGTCAGACCCGGCATCATCAGCACATAAGACGTGCAGATGGCGACAACGAGTGCCAGCGCCGTGACCGTCTTGAGCAGACGTATCCGGCGCTTCCGCTGCGCAACGTATTTTTCTGCTAATTCCATGAGTTTGCGGTTCATGTCAGCATCCTCCGATTCTGGAACCTGTGTTCCTCTTCTTACTGTATTGTACTTACGTTATTGCAGGAATCCAATGCGGTTCAGCGGCCAAATGCGGAGCGTTACGCGCCCCATAATCTGCTCTTCGGACACTGGGCCAACCAGTGTGCTTCTGCTGTCGCGCGAGGTGGAGCGGTGATCACCCAGAACAAAATACCGCCCGTCCGGCACTTGGTACGGCAGCGTGATGGAGCAGTCGCCCAGCGCGCGGTCGGTGATGTACGGCTCATCAAGCAGTTCGCCATTGATGTAGACGTTGCCGCTTCCGTCGATGTTGACCCACTCGCCCGGCAGGCCGATAACGCGCTTAATCAGCACCTTATTGTTGTAGTAAAAAGCGATAATATCGCCGCGCTGCGGATTTGACCCGCGCACGACCATTGTGATTTCGCCCTGCCCGACCACCGGCGTCATTGACGTGCCGGTGATTTGCAGGATGGGCATGACCATGGTTGCAATCAGCACCGCAACCGCCGCCACCACCAGCAGCGTATAGAGCGTGCTGCGCAGGGCGCGGTTGTAGCTGTGCTTGCGTTTCTCATGCTTCAGTTCCGTTTCCAATTGTGCGGATGTGGGGTTCATTTCCCGCAGCAGGTGGGCGCGTTCCGCCGCTTCCTGCGTGTCGTTGAGCAATTGTTTGCCCGTTTTCTGCTGATTCTTGTCTTCTGACACCTGCGCGCCCTCCCTTCTGCCATGTTTCTTTACTGCTGATTGGCGGCTTTCTTTGCGCGCGCGAGGATTTCCTGCGCTTGGCTTTCTGCCGCGCTGATTTTCTCCTGGCACAGCCGCTCGACGTTCTGCTGATACTGTTCCGCGGCCTTCTGCGCCGCCTCAAACACGCCGTTTAACTTCAGCGATGCCTCCGCAATCGATCCGCACGTTTCCAGCTGCAGCTGCTGACTTTGCAGCGCCGCTTCTGCCGCATTCAGCCGCTGCTCCAGTGCTTCAAATTCCCGTGCCTGTTCCAGCAGCAGTTCCAGCAGCTCCGCGCGTCCCAGCTTCCGCAGTTCCTTCTCTGTCACAGTTCACGTCTCCCTCACATGTAACTCATTTATTGTTTCTCGATATGTAATTCGCCAGATTTCCGGCAAATCACAGTTCGAATTCTTACATGGTTTATTATACCATCAAATCTTCAACTGTCAAGACGGAAAAATAACATTCATTATGCTCATTTGGTGCATTTTTGTGTGTTTTGCCATACTTTCGTGTGTCAATTTTGTCATTTCCACCTGTTAACGGCTTGTTAGTTTCCTGAGTATTGTTATTTACATGTTAAAACTATCGTAATAGGAATATTTTTTTGTCTGTTGCTTTCCTCGTTTTTTCGTAATTTTCGTTCAGTGTACGCAAATCTTCGACCGGTTTTTCTTTGTTTCCACGCCATTCGTTCGTCTTTTTCAATGTAACATTCCAGACTTAGCAAACAAAAAAACAGCATAATATTGTTGATTCGCAAAAAAAGCAGGAGCAACCCGCAAATCGTGCTGCTCCTGCCAAATATTCTGTTATCCATTCGGGTTTGCGCTGTCGTCATCCTGGCGATACTGATCTGTACGGCGACGATGGCGCGGCGCTTCCTCTGCCGATTTCGCCACCGGGCGCGCATACGGATTCTCCATCGTCGTCGTGCTCTTCGGCGCGGCAGTGGACGGGGTCTCCTGCGGCTTCGTCAGGGGCTGAATCGGCGTGCGATAACCGACTTGCGGTCGGTTTTGCATGTCCTGCGTCTGCGGAACGGATGTCGCCGGGCGCACCTGCACGGGCGAAACGCCATTGCTCGTCTGCGGACGCTGCTGCGGGGTCGTGTACGCGCCTGTGCGCATCTGCTGCGGCTGACCCGCCTGACGCGCAACCGGACGATCCGCATTGCGCGCTGCCTGTGCGCGGCGCTGTGCCGCCTTCATCGCAACTTCACGCTGTTTCTTCTGGTATTGCATGAAGGCGAATCCGCCGCCGCCCAGCAGCAGCACGACCGCAATCACGATGAAGATAACCAGCCCGCTGTTGCCGCTCTCGTTCACCACAGGGTACGTCGTGGCTGCGGTGGGCAGCGGTTCGAGCGTCGGCGTGGGCGAAGCGGAAGGCGTCGGCGTTGCGGTTTCCTGCGTAGGGGCAGTTGTGGGCGAAGTCAGCGGACCGGGCGTTGAAAAGCCCTGCCACGGCACATAGCTGACCGTTGCGCCGCTGCCCTTCCAGTCGTTGATGGTCTTGTCTTCTTCCGGAATCAGACCGCTGGTCGGTTTTGCAGTGGCATTCCCCGTCGTGTTGTTCTGGATGCCCTGAATGTACTCGCTGCTTTGCAGGAACTCTTCCAGCTCCTCCACTGTCATCCAATGGAAGTATTTTCCGTTGACGTAACCCTCTTGGTCATTGTAGCGGATGTGATACCACGTTTCGCCGTCCGTTCCGGTCGTTGTGCCGAGGACAAAGCAGAACGCGTAGTTGTACAGCTTTCTGATACGGCTCGCGTTCATGCTGGGCTGCTGGCGGAAGTTGACCGAGGTCGTCGTGGTCACATAGCCGTAGCTGGAGTAGTTCGTCGGGTCGTAGGGCTGGGGCGTGGTGACAAGCGTGGGTGCGGGCGTGGCGTTCAGGTTGTTCAGGTACACCTCGATTTCCGCCTGCGTCATGAAGCGGAGCATGTCATAGCGCACATAGCCCCACTGCCCATTATACTGCACGCGGTGCCACGGCATACTGCCCAGATAATCCTGCCCGGAGATGTAGACAACTTCGCCCTGCATCAGGTACGCCTCAATCGCGCTGAAGTCGCCCGCCATCTGCCGCAGCGGCACGTTGTTGCCCACGGCGTAGGCGTAGCCCATCTCCTGCGCGGGAACAGGCGTCAGGTACGGCGTGGGGCTGGGCGTCGGCGTGCTGCGGGACTGGTTCCACTGCTGAATGTACACCTGCGCCTGCGCGTCGGTAACGTAGCGGAGGTTCGCGTCCGGCACATAGCCGGACGTCCCTTCCAGCGTGGTCACAATGTCCCACGTTTCGCCTGCCGTGCTCAGCTGGCTATTCACATACACCAGCACGTTCGCCTGCAGCGTCGCCATGACGTAGTTGCCCGTGCCGATGCCGGTGCGCATTTCGGTTTCGCGCGTGGTGACGGCATAGCCCTCGTACGGCACAGCGGTCGGCGTCGGGGTCGGAGCCTCGGTCGGGGTCTGCGTCGGCGCGGCGGTCGCCACCTGACGATACCAGAAGGCAATATCCGCCTCATCCATGCTCAGCGTGCCGTCTTGGAAAACAGTCAGGGTGATTTGCTCGCTGCCGGGAATCAGCTCATAGCCATCCCGCAAATTCGTCGGCGTCGGGCGCAGGGTGTATGTGCCGGGGGCGAGCGTCATCGACTGCGCGTTCGCCACCGGGCTGCCGTAGCTGTCCAGATACTGGATGGTGATGGTCGCGTTCTGCGGCGCGGCGGTCGGGGTTGCCGTCGGCACTTCCGTTGGAATTTCGGTCGGAATCGCCGTCGGGGTCTCGGTCGGAATCGGCGTTGCCGTCGGCACAGGTGTTGCGCCGATGGATGCGGCATACGCGTCGCTTTCCGCCTGCGTCATGATGGTCAGGAATTCGCTCTTGATGTAGCCGCTCTGTCCATCCACCATGACGACGCTCCACCGTTCGCCCTTGTCATTCAGCATTTCGTTGACGACGTAGACGTTCGAGCCATTCGCCAAGCGCTTGATGACCGTGTTGCTCTTGCTGGTCGAGGGCTCACTGCGGAACGCCACCTTATTGCCGTTGATGGTCGCGTAGCGGTTGACCGGCTGCCCGACGGGAATCGGCGCTTCAGTGGGCGCAGTGGTCGGCGTTTCGGTCGGAATCGGCGTATTCGTGGGTGCTTCCGACACGGGAACATCCGTCGCAGCGCTTTGAATCGGGCGATAGTAGAACGCCAGCTCTTCCTCCAGCGCTTCCGCGCCTTCAATCAGCAGACGACCATCTTCCGTTACGGTCAGGTCGAACTGCGTCCAGCTGCTTTCCAGCTCGTAGCCAGGGATGGAATCATACGCGGGGGTAACGTGGTACATCCCCGGCACAAGTTCTTTCACCGTCGGGTCGGCAATTTCCACACCCTCGGTGTTGTAGTAGCGGATGGTGACGGTCACGAACTGCTGCGCGGGCGCGGGGGTATCGGTCGGCGCGTCCGTCGCCGGAATGTCCGTTGCAGGCACGTCCGTTGCGGGCGCAGGCGTGTCCGTCGGCGCTTCCGTCGCGGGAACTTCCGTCGGAGTCTGCACCGGGTGGTAGTAGAATCCGACCGCATCCGCCGGAATTTCTTCGCCATCCATGTACAGCGTGCCGTTCGCATCCACCGTCAGGTCAAACTGCGTCAGGGTACTGTCCAGCTCGTAACCGGGGATTTCGCGCTCCGGAATCATCGGGTACGTCCCCGGCAGCAGTTCCTTCACCACCGGGTCAGCAATTTCCACGCCGCTCATGTCGAAGTAGTGAATCGCCACCGGCATCGTCTGCGGGGCGGGCGTGTCCGTCGGCGCGGGGGTATCGGTCGGCGCTTCGGTTGCGGGTGCTTCCGTCGTGGGAATATGATAGTAGAAATACACCTCGCTCGGCGTCGCGATACCGCCGGAAACGTTCACTTCCACCGTGCTTTCCGTGCCGGGCATCGGCACATAGCCGTCCGCCATGCCCTGCGGATTCGCCGTCACAAGGTGCGTCCCCTCGCCCAGCGTCAGCGTGTCGTCCATCGCAACAGGCTCGCCCTCGGAATTGAGGTAGTGCACGGGCACGTCCACTTCGGTCGGCTGCGGGTCGGCATAGAAGAAGGACACACTCGCCAAGTCGGTCGTACCGTCAGGACGCAGCGTGACCGTCTGCGGATTTTCGCTGATGAGGTCGTACCCGCCCACGCGGTCGCTGGCGGCATAGATGTAGTTCACGCCCTCGGTCAGCGTCTGCGACTGCTGATCCAGCAGCGTGCCGTTCTCGTGATAGTAGAACACGTCGATGTTGGATGTTACCGGCTGCGGCGTGGCATAGTGGAACACAACGGGATTCACGCTCGCCGTGCCGCCGTTGTCCACCCACACATGCACCGTGTCCTCGCCGACAAGCTGATACCCAGCAGTCATCGCGCTATTGGCGGTGACATAGTTGTCGCCCTGATTCAGCGTCACATACTGCGTGTCCAGAATCGTGCCGTTGTCATCCAGCTGATACAGCACGGTCACTTCCGCCTGAATGACGGGCGGCTCGGTCGGGGCTTCGGTGGGCACTTCCGTCGGCTGCTCCGGCACGGCGTAGACAAAGCGCACCTCGCTCGGCGACGCATTGCCCATGCTGTCCACAAACACATCCACCACGCCGGACGCAGGTTTGACAAGCAGATAATCCCACGGCACAACGCTGGAATTGGCGTACACTTGGGTAGTCGCGTTCGTCAGGCAGCTTGCGTACTGGAAATCCAGCTGCTGGCCATCCTCCGTCACATAGTACACCGGCACGTTGACGCTCTCCTGCGCGGGCGTTTCAGGCATCCCCTGCGACGAGAGGTACAACGGGAACATCCCTTCATAGACGCTGTTGCAGTAATAATCCACTTCATACGAATACATCGGGTCAAGGGCAGTCGCATCCTGCGTCCACATGATTTCCGACGCATAATCTTTCAAGTAGAAGGTATACGCCGGGTCAGACGATACAACCTGCACCTGAACCGTGCTGAAAAGAGCGGACGCATCCAGCGTCGCCCAATACGCATGTTCCGCGCTGTCAGGCACGGGGAACGCCTGCGTCGTCTGCTGCTGTCCCTGCGAATCCGTCCAAATGACGGACACGACGACGTCCTCCCAGCGATCCAGCGCCAGCGCCGGAACCATCGCGGTTGTCATCAGCAGCGCCGCCACCATCAGCACAGACAGCAGACGGCCAAGACCTTTGACGCCGGATTTTCTCATGTTGGGTTTCCTCCTTGCTCCTGCCCTTTGCGGGCCTGATGCCATTCTATTATACCGCAGCTGCGCGGTTTGTCAATCTTCCGCACCCTGCCGCATTTTTCCTTGCGATTCGCAGGATTTTTTGCGTCTCTTGTCGAATCACTATGGCGAAAATCATCCTATTGTTTGAGGAGGACATTGACCATGATGGACGACAAGCAGCTGACGGAAGAGTATTTGGATGGGAAAGTCGTTTTTCCCGGCAAGATTATCCGTGTTGAGCATTGGCATGTGCGCCTGCCCAACGGCGAAACCGCCCTGCGCGAGGTGGCGTGCCATCCGGGCGCGGCGGGCATTGTCGCGCTGGATGATGACGGGAACGTGATTCTCGTCCGCCAGCACCGCATCGCCGTTGGCCGCTTGACGCTGGAAATTCCGGCGGGCAAACTTGACGGGGCGGATGAAGACCCGTTCGTCTGCGCCCAGCGCGAGCTGAGCGAGGAAACCGGGCTGACCGCCGACCACTGGCGCAAGCTGACCGTGCTGGAGACGACCCCCGGCTTCTGCAACGAGCGCATCCACCTCTACTTGGCGACGGGGCTGCACGCTGGAAAGACGCATCCGGATGAGGATGAGTTCGTCTGCACACTGCGGATGCCGCTTTCCGACGCGGTACAGAAGGTGATGGACGGCACGTTCCGTGACGGCAAGACCGCGCTGGCGCTCCTGATGGTACAGCAGCTGCTGTCCGCCCCCTGCAAACAATAAACGTGCGAAACGCGCGTTCTGTTCCGTCCACGCTTATTGTAACAAATATTTCATCAAAATGCAATCGTGTGGACGGATTTTTGCGCGTTTTTTCGGAAAATTTCGCTGACGGAGGTGCTTTATGGCTGGAAAAAAGCAGCGTCATCCCCTGTATTTTCTCTTTCTGCTGCTGATGCTGCTCATGCTGGCGCTGGGCGTGTATCTGCTTGTCGTCGGCTGTCAGCAAGGGAATCCCCCTGTGCCGCTTGCGCCGTTTTCGCCGCATATCATCGGAGGTTTCTTCCGCCATGTATGAAAAGCTGGGGCAATGGCTCTCCCACCGCAATCCGCCGAATGAGCCGATTCCCGCAGCGGATTACTTCGCGTCCCTGCCGCGCCTGACGACCGACCGGCTGCTCCTGCGTCCGCTGACGATGCGCGATGCGGCGGATATGTTCGCTTACTCCCGCGACCCCGAAGTCGCTCGGCATGTTCTCTGGGATGCGCACAAGTCGATGGCGGATACGCGCGGCTGCCTGCGCTACATCATCAGCCAGTACCACAGCGGCGCGCCGTCCAGCTGGGGCATCGTGCTGCGCGAAACGAACCGCGTCGTCGGCACGATTGGCTTCATGAGTTACAACGACGCGGACAGCGTGGTGGAACTCGGCTATTCGCTCGCCCGCTCCTGCTGGAACGGCGGACTGATGACCGAAGCGCTGGCAGCGGTGCTGCGCGAATGCTTCACCGTCCTGCGCCTCCACCGCGTCGAGGCGATGCACGAGTGCGACAACCCCGCCAGCGGGCGCGTGATGGAAAAATGCGGTATGCGCCACGAAGGGACACTGCGCGGCAAGGTGTTCAACAAGGGCAATTTCCACGACGTGGAGCTGTGGGCGATGCTGCGGGAGGACTGGGACGCGCGCCATTGAGCGAGTTTCTTCCTATTATATGCTGGAGGATACGCTAATGCAGTTTGACATGATTTCTGGGCTGCGGTGGATTCACTCGTCTCGTCCGACGAAGCGGCGGCGCGCGGAATAAGCGCATCAAAAAAGAGGGCTTCTGCCCCCTTGGAATTGGATTTATACTAATTCGATTCTAAAACATGACATCGAGCATAGGAGTTTTTTCGTTCCGGCA
>OLOQ01003044.1_pt1 | contig 12743 bp, 12 predicted proteins | sample 1673101 | NCBI WGS metagenome assembly OLOQ01 (sample SAMEA3136754, study PRJEB25190) | human gut metagenome | biome: human gut; feature: human-associated habitat; material: faeces | place: Austria | collected 2013 | reverse complement strand
AGGGATTCGAACCCCCGACCTTCCGGTTCGTAGCCGAACAATAGACATTAAAGAAAAACTATTAAAATAACTACGATGCACTAATATCAATAATTAAAGAAATTTTAAAAATTTAAAATAGTTTATAAAAGGTTAATAAAAGTTAAAAAAATTTAAAAAATAACCTCATTTTTGGGGAACGATTAAATAAAAACTGGGGAACTTTTTTAGAAAACAGTTGATAAAAAAACAAAATCATGGAAAACCTCTATTTTCAAATGTTTATCTGTTCCCCTAAAAATTGGGGAACGTATAATATTATTGCAATAAGTCTATTAAATTTTATAAAAATGGAGTGATGGAAATTATAAAGTGTTACAATGTAACGCACATGTAACACTCATGTAACAAATCTGTTACGGAGAGAAAGATATAGATATAGATAATAAGATGATAGATTATATATTTAATTTAATTATAATAAAAGCAAAGTAATTTTAGGAAGAGTATAGTACAAAAAAATAGCCTTTTTCATATACTTTTTAAGGTTCAAAAAAATGCTATGTTTAAAGATAAAGAAATGCTTATTTTTTAGTGTTTTCTGGAAATAAAAAGGCGAATTAAAGTAGTGCAGGTAGGTAGGCGACACGGTAGGGTCGCCTATCCTACCAACCTAGACAGCTTTTTAGGAATTTATAGGCTGATTCTGGAGATAATTAAATTGAAATATTTTTCAAACAGTAATGAATAAATTGATTTGATAGATTTATATTTCAGTATGAATAATATTATAGTCTATTTTATAAATGATAACTGTTTTATTGAAAGTTATATGCTTTTATGATAACATATGTAAAACAAATAGTAATTTGGAGAAGAAATAATATGGGATATATAAGTGATTTAAGAAAATATATTGGACATCAACCAATACTTACTGCTGGAGTGGGATTATTTGTTTTCAATGTTGAAAATAAAGTTTTAATGCAACTTAGAACAGACTATAATTTATGGGGATTTCCTGGAGGGACTATGGAACTAGGAGAAAGTTTTGAAGAGGTTGCAATAAGGGAATTAAAAGAAGAAACTAATTTGGAAATTGATGAATTAAAGTTAATTAAGATTTTATCTGGAAAAGATACATATAGAGAATATCCAAATGGGGATAAATTATATGATATTACAGCAATATTTGTAGTGAAAAAATATCATAATGATTTAAAAATAAATGATGATGAATCAAAAAAATTAGATTGGTTTGATATAAATGATTTACCTACAAATATGACAGAGCTTACAAAAAACTATATAAAAAAGTTTGGGAATATTTTGGAAGAAGCTTTAAAAGAATTTAAAAGTTAATCATACAAATTAGTAATTTGTTAAAAAAATAATAATCTTTAAATGAGGTGAATTGTATTGAGAATAGATAATTTTTATTTTGTAGTTAAAGATTTAAGTAAATCTATAGAATTTTACACTAAAATATTTGAAGAAAAACCAACAAATATTATAAAAAATAGATGGGCAGATTGGAAAAATGAAGATGGTAAAATATATTTTGGTATAATTTCTATTGAAGCAACAGGAGAAAAAAGAATTAAAGGGAATAATGGTGTGTTAGGACTTTATACAGATAATATTGAAAAATCCTTTAATCAATGTAAGAAAATTGGAGCTAAAATTCTGTATGATATTGAGAATGTTCCAGATAGTATAGATAATTATACATGTTTTGCTATTGAAGATTTAGATGGGAATAAAATAGAAATTTCACAGTATAATAAGTAAACATAAATTATAATTAATGTGAGATATGCATTTTTACATATCATCTATTTTGTTTGGCAAAAGTATGAAATTTTACAATTTTTCAAACGGTAATGAAGAGATTGATTTGGTAATTTTTCAATACAATAAAATATTATCGTCTATTCTATAAATGAAATGCACATTATGAATGGCTATTTTCATTGAAAGTTATCTGTTTTTATGATAATATATGTAAAAATAAAATAGTGATTTTGAAAGGATATTAATAAACATGGAAAGCGTAAATTTAGATAAATTAATTGAAAAATATAAACTATCTAAAGAAGAACATGAAGCTATATTAAAAAAATTAAAGAAGAATATATTTTCAGAAAAGACACCTACAAGTCATCCTTCTGTTATATTTGTTATAGGTCAACCAGGATGTGGAAAAACAACATTTATTCAAAATGCGGATTTTGCAAATTATATAAATATTAATTCTGATGATTATAGACATTTTAGCAAGTATTCTGATGAAATACTTAGAGAATATCCAACTTATTATGCAAAACTTACCAATTTTGATGCACATTTATGGGGAGATGAACTTTTTTCTTATGGGATTAAAAATGGATATTCTGTTTTAAGGGAGAAAGCACCTGTCAATTATGGTTTGTTAGAAACAATTAAAGAATTATCTTGTGAATATAATTTGAATATATATGTGGTTACAACAGGAAATATAACAAGTCTGCTTGCGACAAGAGAAAGATATGAAAGAGAAATATTAAAAAATAGTAGAGCTAAATTATCAAGTATTGAAGCACATAATAAATGCTATACTTTATTACCAGATTTTATTTCACAGTGTCTACAATCAGGTGTAAAAGTAAGCTATGTAATACCTGTAAATAACCAATATAGAATAGTTAGTGTTACAGATAATAGTTTTAGCATGTTAAGACAAATTAGACAAGCGAGTAATGAAGAAACTTGTACTAATTTTGAAGAAAGAATTAATAATATAAAAATAGCTATGAGAAAGAGAAATGCAACTAAACAACAATTTGAAGAACTATATAAAATCGAAAAAATATATCTTGATGTAGTAAATAATAAAAAAAGAAATATTAAAACAGAAGAATTAGAAAATGAAAAATAAATTTAATAATGAACAAATAATATAAATTTAGAAGTTAATTACAATTTATTAAAAAATTAAAACACCAATTAAGGTGTTTTATTGTTTTTTAAAAGCTTAAAAACTTATAAAAAACTGCTGTTTCAATGGTTAGAAAGAATTTGTTTTTTTCATTTTCGAGCATTCCCTTTTTAAAATAATTTATATAAAATTAGTATTGAAGGGAGGGAAAACATATGAATAATTATTATTTTACATACTTAATGCAAAAACAAGGAAAACAGGATTTTAATAAATTAATTTCTAATATACTTACAGAAGGGAAGTTTGAAAAAATAAAAGAATTTAATTTAAATGATTGGAGTTTTATATATTTCTTTTCAGTATATTTTTGTACTACTCTTAAATACTTTGGTTTAAGTAAAGAACAAATTAATATGTGTTTAGACATAGTTATTGCACCTGGATGGAATTGTATGCTTGATATAGACGAAATGTTCAAAATACAAAATAAGAATATAGCTGAAATAGAAAAAACACTTAAACAGGAATTTAAAGAAAATTACAGCTAAATTTTTTAGCTATAAGAAAAATTAATTAAAAAAATTATATTTTGGGTAGATTTTTTTATAAGTAATCACATTTATATATAATAGAGGGCATATTATAAAGAAATCATTAATTCATAAGACAGATAAGACAAGCTCTTACCTGTCTTTATACATTTTAATAGAAAGGAGGCATTTAGAATGTTTAATAGACTTCTAATAGAATTGTTATATTTAAATAGTGTAGACAAAAAATTAACCAAAATAATCAAAGCCGATTCTGGATAAAGATAAAGTATCTCTTTGAATACTAAAATTAATATAATCAAAAATTAAGAAGTTATAAAAAAAGGATGTGATAATATTGGATATCAACGATAGATTAAGTATTACAGTAGACGAAGCAGCAAAATTATTGGGTGTTGGAAGAAACACTATGCTGGAATTCGTAAAAATGGACGGATTCCCAGCAATAAAGATAAAAAGGAAAATTATTATAGACAAAGAGGCTTTACCCAAATGGTTTTCTAACAATTACGGCAAATATACTTATTAAGTTTCGACCGTTGATTTTTATATAAATAATATATTAAAATATAAGCAAATTTAATAGACTTATTAACCTAAATTTGTTTGCTTTTATTATGCCTTTTTTATGGAAGGAGCAAAAATGGAAAAAATAAGAAGTCAAACAAGAGCAAAAATAAAAAAAGAAAGAGTGCCAAAAGGACAAGTTAGTATTAGAAATAAGAAAAATGGAAAGGAGGCTCGTGTTACTCTTCAACTAAATATTAAAGGTGTTCCAAACCCTAGAATTTCAAAGTATGGAGCTAATGAAGAAATTGCACGAAAAAGACTAGCTGAAGCAATTCTTCTTAAATATATTGAATTACAGAAAAACAAGGAGTTCGCTAATGTCCAAGTTTTTAGCCCAGAGTGTCAAATAGAATTAAATAAATTTGACGAATATATGGAATGTGTAAGAAATAATCAGCTAAAAGCAAATGGGAACAGAGAAAATAAAAAAGATGAAATAAAATACCCTATTTCATTATATGTTGAAAAAATGATAAAGCAAAAAAAGAAACAGTCAGAGTCTAAAGGTGTAAAAAAGAAGAAAAAAATAAGTCCAAAGACAGTCACATATTATTGGAGAACTGCCAAAATACAAGTATTACCGTATTTCGGTAATTTTGATGCTACAACTATTACACAAGAACAGATACAAGAACATTTTGATACATTAGACTATTCACCAAAATATTTAAAGGATATTAGGCTTGTTTTAAAATTGTCATTAGATCTTGTTATAAAAGAAAAATTAAGAGCAGATAATCCAGCAGAAAAGGTCGAGATTATTAGCAATAAGAAATCATTAGGAATTGAAATAGAACATTTAGAACAAGATAGGCAAGAAATCTGGTTAGATGTATTTGAAAAAGATAAAAGACAATGGGTATATCTATTTGAATCTATACTTTTGACTGGAGCAAGGCCAGAGGAAGCTTGTGGCTTTAAATGGTGTGCTATTGATTTTGAGAAGGATATTGTACATATCAATAATGCTTATAAAGATACTATTTTATATGATGAAAATATGAATAAAATCGGTCATGCAAGAGGAGATGGAGAATTAAAAACTGCAGAAAGTTACAGAGATTTACCAATGCATCCGAGATTAAAAAGGGTATTATTACAAATCAAAGCATCTAGAATGACAGAATATCAAAAAGTAGGTAAAAAATGGGATGAAAATCAATATGTATTCTTGAATCAAGATGGAAGACCTTTTGTTTCTGAAAATTTAACAAATAAAATGCCACAATTTATAAAAAAATATAATTTAGAACATCTTACTACATATGGCTTAAGACATTCATTTGCAACACTATGCTCAACTTTGGGTATGCCTCCTGAAGTATTACATGTTATTATGGGACATGCTGATTTTGACACAACAAGAAAATATTATATACATATTACAGAAGAAAGAAAGAGAAATGAAATGTTGAAATTATATAGACAACAAAATAGTGAGCCTGAATTACAAAAGCTTATTGAAGAAAATGATAAATATTTTAACAATGTAATAAAAATAAGAATACAAGACATTAGGCCGGAAAAGAAATTAGCAAGTTAAAAAAAATACACTTATAAATAAGTGCATTTTGGTGTAGCTGACAGGGCTTGAACCTGCAACCGCCTGGTTCGTAGCCAGGTACTCTATCCAGTTGAGCTACAGCTACATATATTTTTAAATTAAAATAAGTATAACAAAAATTTAGAAAATATACAACTAAATTTATTGTTTTGGGGAACGAATTGGGGAACAGTTTGTAATCATTTCCTCAAACTCCCTATTATTAATGATTATGCACTACTGCCATATCGGTTCGTAGCCGAACACTCTATCCAACTAAGCTACTGGTGCATATGTTATATTATAATGACTTTTAGCATAATTTGCAAGGGCTTTTAAAAAATTTATACAAATTATTTAAAAAACATTGTGAAAAAGCAAAAAATATGAAATAATTGACCAAAATAAAGGGGGACAAAAAATGAAAAAATTTTTAAAGCTATTCTCAGTATTTGTACTGAGTATTGCAATATTTGGTCTAACAAAAAGTGTTAAAGCGAATAGTATTAATAAAATATCAATGGATATTTATGTTAATAGTAACGGTGATGCAACGATTTCTGAAATTTGGGATTGTAATGCGACTCAAGGTACAGAAATTTATCATCCTTATTATAATTTAGGAAATTCAACAATTAAAAATCTTTCTGTATCTGAAAATAACACAACATATCAAACTTTATCTAGTTGGTCAACATCTTCTTCTCTTGAAAATAAGGCTTATAAATGTGGTATAAATAAGGTTTCAAATGGTGTTGAATTATGTTGGGGTATAAGCGAATATGGTAGTCATACATATACTGTAAAGTATAATATTACTGATTTTGTTGCTAACTTAACAGATTCACAAATGATATATTGGACTCTTATTCCTAAAGATTTTTCAAATCCTATTGGAAGTGTTTATATTAAGATTCATTCTAATTTTGATATTGAAGATTCAGTTGATGTTTGGGGCTATGGTAATTATGGTGGTACTGCTTATGTTTATGATGGCTACATTGAGATGCAGTCTGCTGGGCGTTTGGATACTAATGAATATATGACTATTTTGGTTAAGTTTCCACAAGGTACTTTCAGTAGTTCTAATTCTTTGAAACATGATTTTGAGTATTATTTTAATATGGCGGAAAAGGGTGCTAAGAAATATGCTAAAAAAAGTGGAAGTGATTTTGGTGATAGATTTGTTGGTACTTTATCAATTATTGGACTTTTGGTTGCTTTATTTTTTACTGTTTTGTTTACAATTCTTGGTGTAATGAGATCAGAAGGAGAAAGTAAATTAACTATAAAGAAGGATTCCGCTATTTCGAATCGTGAAATAGAGTATTTTAGAGATATTCCTTGTAATGGTGATATTTTTAGGGCTTATTATATTGGTTATTCATACAAGTTATTAAAGAATAGAACTGATATTTTGGGTGCTTTGCTTTTAAAATGGCTTAAAGATTCTCTTATTACTATTGAAAAAAGGTCAGTTAGTTCTTTGGTTAAGAGAGATAGTGATGTTATAGTTATAAAAAGAGGTAAATTTGATAGTATTACTGATGAGAATGAACAACGTTTGTTTAAGATGATTTCTGATGCCAGTGGCGATGGTGTTTTGGAGAAGAAGGAGTTTGAAAACTGGTGTGATTCTAATTATGATATGATTTTTGGCTGGTTCAAAGATGTTATGGATGATGAACGTTATAAACTTGAAAGTGATGGGTTGATTAATGTTGTTGATACTAAGTATTTGAAATTCTATATTGTTACTACACATGAGGCTACTCCTGCTTTGAAACAAGAGGCTTTGGAACTTGCTGGTCTTAAAAAGTTTTTGAAAGAGTATTCTCTTATTGCTAGTAGAGAATCTATTGAGGTTAATTTGTTTGAGGATTATTTGATTTTTGCTCAGTTAATGGGTATTGCGAAAGAGGTTTCTAAAAACTTTAAGGATGTTTATCCTGATATTATTGAACAGTCTCATTTTAATGATTATGATAATATTGTTTTTGTTAATCATTGTATGTCTCATGGTTATTCTGCTGCTCAAAATGGTATGTCTAGAGCTTCAAGTTATTCTTCTGGGGGTGGCGGTTTCTCTTCTGGCGGCGGTGGCGGTGGTTCCTTCGGTGGTGGCGGAGGCGGCGGTGGCTTTCGTTAAATTTTATATATTTAAAACACAGTTTGCATATTTTGTGAATTGTGTTTTTTACATTTCATGGTTTTAAAAGTTGTATTTCACGGTCTTAGGTTGCTATTCACAGTCCGTAATCTGTAACGTCTTTGAAATTTTTCTTAAAATTTTTTGGCATTTTTTTGCTTAAATCTATTGCAAATTGTAAAAATATGTGCTATTATATATAAGCGTTGATTATTTAATTTGATTTCGAGGTGTAGCGCAGTTGGTAGCGCGCGTGGTTTGGGACCATGAGGTCGCAGGTTCGATCCCTGTCACCTCGACCATAAAAAGGAGCTTTTTACAAGCTCCTTAAATTGTTTTTGGGCTATTTTAAGCCTTTTTTCTTTTCTCAAACTTTTTCAAAATTTCTCTATATTTGTGTTACTGCATTCAATGTTGCATTCATAGAAAATATTTTGAATGTAATAATTGCATTCAATAAAAAATATATTATCCTTCATCAATTTCCTTTTCTTTGTAAACATATTTAGCAACTTCACAATTTCCAAGTGCTAAGCCTAATAAAGTATCTTTATCAGGTATTCCATTAAAATAACAATAAACAGGTATACTAATTCCCCCATGTGCTACTAATAATATTCGTTTATCTTTATATTTTAAGTATATGTCATCGAGAAAGCCATAGACTCTTTGAAAAAAGTCTTTGATATTTTCTGCTTTATTATATTGTGTATTTTGTTTATAGCTCCAAAATGCTTCATAATCAAAATCTGTAGTAGGCATTCCTTCAAATTCGCCAAAATCTCTTTCAGATAACTTTTCATCTATCAATATTGGGATATTTCTACTATCATTTATAATATTAGCTGTTTCAACTGCTCTAATTAAAGGTGAACAGAGTATCAAATCAATTTGTTCATTTTTTAATTTATCTTTTACATCTTTAGCCTGTTTAATTCCTTTTTCATTTAGTTTAATATCGGCTTTTCCCTGAACTTTCTGAAGAAAATTCCATTCAGTTTGCCCATGTCTTGTTAATAATATTTCCATACAAATCCTCCTAATATACTTTAAATCCTCTTTTTGTAATAGATGCAACTTGTTTCATCTTACCTTGTATTTGACCAGGATATATTTTTAAAATATCTTGGACTGTTTCAGGTATTGGTTTATCGCCTGGCACTGTTCCTCTAATTTTTATATCTACATCTATGTCTAGTATTTGACCATCTTTAAAACTGTTATTTCCTATTATAATGTTATCCTTACTTATTTTTATATCTGCATTTTTATTCGGTACTTTTTGCCCTAATCCGTGTGGACTTAATGTGAAATTAAAATTATCATGTTTAAACCTATTATTATCACTTTTTAAAGGATTTATAAAATATATGTCTTCTCCTGGTGCTGTAAGTAATGCATACATTCCTTCTTTCCAGTGACATCCTATACATATAGAATGTTCTGTTGGCATTCCATAATGTTGAATATTTATTATTTTTTTGTCAATTAATTCATTAAAAGTTTTTTCAATAAAATATTCATTTCTTTTTTCATTAAAATCTTCTAGGAAATGTGCTATATTCCAAAATTTTTCTGCATATTCCCCATCCAAATATCTTAAATATCTTCCTGTTTCTGGGTCTGTATATGTTTTAATTGAATTATAGTACCAGTTATCTTTTTCTGGGAACAATCCTTCTTTCATATTACCTTCTTTATATTCTGCCGCAGAAGCATGGACTACAATATAATAGCCTTCTTCTAAATTTTGTTTTCCATCACAATAGCACAAAGTGCAAAAATGATTTCCTCTATTATAATTCCAATCATATGTAGTATCATTATTAAAAGTGTTTTCTACTCTATCTTTAAATTCTTGAGGTGTAATTTTATTTTTTAGTTTATAAGCACAAACACCACACACATTAACAGTTGTATCTATTGGAACGAAAGGAACATCACAATCCCAAGTTATACAAGTTCCAACAAAAAATCCTCCCATCATCCTTACAGCATCTATTGATAAGCCTAAATCTGACATAGCATAAATTTTAGCTTCTTTTTTTGAATTAGATAATTTGCTAGTTACGTCTGCAATCATTTTTTCTGTTGTTCCTAAAAATTCTAATATTTTCATTTGCGTTTCATCATTAAATGTTAAATTAACCATAATAAAAAAACCTTTCTATTTTAAATTTGACGAATGTCTATATTTATTATAAAAAGGTTTTTACATTATGTAAAATACATATTTGTGTTTAAAACATAACTTAAAGTTATATTTTATTTTAAACTCTCATTTTTTATTATATCTATTAATATTTGTAATTCTTTAAAACGATTTTCTATATTATAATAAATTCCAAAATCAATAGGATCTAATTCAAAATTAGTTTTCAATATACTTAATTTATTCGTTTCTAATTCATTTTTAATATATTCTTTAGTAATAATTCCTATAATATCTTCAGTTTTTAAAAGTTCAAGCATAGTTGAATATGTAATATTTTTTATATTGGAATCTTCTTCTGAAATTTCTAATTTTTTTAATAAATTAATTGTTGTCTTAGATATTTTTCTTGGTGTATATATTGTTTCTTTTTTTAAATCTTCTTTTGAAAATACTTTTTCTTTATATTTAGAATCAGCTCTTACTATAAATACATCATGTAAAGAGCCCAGTTTTATAAACTTTATTAATTTGGGATTGTATGAATCTTCACTAAATTTTTTAGATAAAACTAAATCAAGTTTTTGCCTTTCTAACATTGATAACATATTATCAAAAGAATCATTTGTTACATTTATTGTACTGTTTGAAATTTCTTTATAATATTTTGATATAGCTTTACTAAATAATCTGCTTAACATATTTATATGAGATCCTAAATTTATGTCTCGGCTTTCATTAAATAATAACTCTGCTTTATTCAGAATATTAATTGAATCCTTGATTTGTAGATATAACTTTTTACCGTTATCTGTTAGAATCATTCCATACTTACTTCTTTTAAATAATTTTACATTTAATTCATTTTCTAAGTTTTTTATATGTTTAGTTACTGCAGGTTGTGATATATGTAAAATATTACTTGCCCTAGTTAGATTTTCTTCATTTGAGACAATTGTAAAAATTCTATATAATTCTAAATTTATCATAATATAACCTTCTTTATTAGATATTATTAAGTGCTATTATAACATAATAATGATTAATATACTATAATTAGCTAATAATTTTACATTTCTTCCTCATCTTCAAACCAATCAAAACCACTAGAATTAGCCTTTCTCATTGCATATTCTTTCATAGCTTGTTTTGATAAAGTTCTATATCTTCTAATTCTTCTTTTAGGTCTATTATTTACTTGTGAGTTAGAAACCATATTGCTGATAGCAATAATCCCACCAAGAATGTTATTAACCCTGTTTTCCATTTTATTTTGGAAATCTTGCTTTTCTGTTCCTCTTCCGTTTCTTTCAATTCTTGCTTCAAGTTGCAAAATTGATCTTTCAATTTTTCCTCTACCAATTTTTTCATTTCCTCGTTCATTCGAATATTGTCCTTTAATAACTTTTCCTGTGTATCTTGTACTTTCTTTTTCATAATTGTTATATCTTCTATCATTGCTTGTTCCATTTGATATAAATCCTTTATTATCTCTGGTTCTATTAGATAATAATCCATCTTTATTATTGATGGAACTACTTGACTTTCTTGTACTATTTGATTGTTCTTTTTCAATTCTTCTAAATTCATTTTCCATTGCTCCTTTTGAATATTTTTCATCATATAATTTATTATCTCTACATTTATATCCTTCAGGTGTTGTATATGTAATGTATTTTCTTGTATCTGTCCAATTAACTTGATAGCCTAATTTATTCATATTTTTTATAAACTCTTCTTTTGTATTACTTTCTGCTAATGATAAATCAATTGCATTCATTAATTTAAATTTCCAACTTTTACCTTGCTTGGCTACTCTATATTCATTTCTTTTTATATAATTTGTTTTTTCTTTTTTAGGAATAACTGAAGCTCCAATTTCTAAACATAATTTATCCGAGTAATCTTTTATATACTGTAAATCTTTTTTACTCATTTGAATTTTATATCCATTTTCAAATGACACAGAATTTATAACTAAATGATTATGCAAATGATTTTTATCAATATGTGTTGCAATTAATACTTGAAATCCATTAAAAGTATTTGCTAATTTAATTCCAACATTATGAACTTGTTCTGCAGATAAATTATCTTTAGGATCAAATGATTGAATAATATGTATATATTGTCTACCACTATTTTTGTGATATAGATTTTTTGTGTATAGCATTTCTTCTAAACAACTTTCAGCCATACAATCTTTTCCAGAAATTAAATTTACATTTGTTTTTTTATCTTGTGTAACATAGCGTATAATTCTTTTTATGTTTGCTTTTGAACTAATTGCTTCAATAATTGCCATATATTATTCACTTCCATTCGCAGTTCTTTTAAATCAATTACTGTGATTATTTTTTCGTTTGCAAGTCTTGTTAATTGATTGATATTATTCCCTATTCTTCTAAGTTCAGTACCTACTTTATCTAGTTCATTTACAATAACAATTTTATCTTTTAAACAAGAACTTATGATAAATTTTGTAATAGTCATATTCAATTTTTTGGCTTTTACTTCAATTATATTTTTCTCTTTTTCAGATAATCGTATATTTATTTTTTTATCTTTAGGCATTCTATTCCTCCTTGTTTTCCCTAAAACAAATTAAAGGGGGTTGGGTTCTCCCAATTTTTGCAAGCTCTATTTGTAGTAGTTGTACTTACAAATAGGAAGCTTGCAATACTATATATTTGGTATTTAATTGCTGTTATTTACAAAATTTAATTGGTTATTATTCAAATAAGTATTTACTTTTTCAAGTTCATCTTCTTTAAATTTATTGAACACAGATGTGTATGTATTTAAAGTTACAGTTACATCTTTGTGTCCCATTAATCTTTGTAAAACTACTGCTGTCATTCCTGCTTCAATACATCTTG
>OLOQ01003035.1_pt1 | contig 12768 bp, 10 predicted proteins | sample 1673101 | NCBI WGS metagenome assembly OLOQ01 (sample SAMEA3136754, study PRJEB25190) | human gut metagenome | biome: human gut; feature: human-associated habitat; material: faeces | place: Austria | collected 2013 | reverse complement strand
GAGCCACAGTTCCGCCCTCTTTTTCTCGCCCGCTGCACCGCAGGTACGAAGCCGCACGAGGTCGTCCGCGGTCGTCCGTATTCACCTCTACGCCTTCAGAATCGCGCTCAGCACATACTGATTATTTGAGAAGTTTTTCTGCGAAATATCCCCGAGTCTGATCAGGTCAACATCCAGCCACAGTTCCTCTGCTGCCACCATCATATTTGCAAACATAATCCCGAAATTCACCTCATCCCACTTCCGAAGCTTCTCCACACTGTGCTTCTTCGAGAAAATATGAATCCTGTTATCATACACCACAAATCTCCACGGCTGGCTGTTCATACTGGATGGCGACAGTCTCGCCGCTTCCAGCATCTGCGTCATCCACTGTCGCGGCACCTCTTTGAACACACAAAGATCCTCCAGCGGCAGTCTCTTTGCTTCACTTTGCCGTCTCGTATGCGAACCATGACTCTTACCAAAAGCGACGATCCCCACCAGCCGCTTTCCGTTCTTCTCAAGCTCCGCCTTTTTCACACGATTACTTCCGATAAAACAGGTTCCCAGTCCGATACTGCACAGATACAGCACCATCTGTTCCATAATATAACCCACGTTCATCAGATATCGTTCTGACTCCTCCGAATAAAAAGCCATATAATACGGCGCCTTCACACTGAACATACTGAGCATTCTCTCCTGCCCTTTTCTGTTGTCCAGAATCGCCATATCCACACCGATGCCGGAAAACAACGCCGGCATTTCCTTGTAATGCTCCCAAATCTTATCTAATGTCTGCGGCGGAAGCGTGTCGAAACAATAATTTCTTACTGATTTTCTAACAAAAATAGCCTCATATAAATTCATACTCTCACCCTTACTTCATCTGCTATCCGTCTGTTTTTGTTACAGTTCACTGCTGAATGAACAGTAATATTCCTTTCATAGCCGGCCGCGGCCCGCTCCCCATTTTTACAGGAGCAAAGCCGCATTCCGAAAAATTTACGTTTAATCTTCCGCATTCGACAGAAATACGGAAATTCTCCCTCTTAATCGCAAATATTTTTCAATTTCCAGCTCATCCATTTTTACTCTGTAATAATATTGTAACATATCCAAAAACTTTTTCAAGGGAAAAACGCGCCAAATTTTGTATATTTTTCACACATATTTCCCATCAAATTTATGCAACTTTAAAACCTGTGCTTACGCTTCCGCGGTCAGCTTCTCCAACTCCTCCACATAAGAAGCAAACACATCCAGCGCCTCTTCCACAGGCTCCGGCTTCGTCATATCGACGCCGCAGATCTTCAAAAGGTCGATCGGATCCATCGAGCAGCCACCGCTTAAGAACTGTTTGTACTTTTCCACAATGCCCGGTTCCCCAGCCAGGATTTTGCTGCTGATCGCAATCGCAGCGGAAAAGCCCGTTGCATACTGATACACGTAGAACGGCGTGTAAAAATGCGGAATTCTCGCCCATTCCAGCGCGATCTGCGGATCCGAAATCATATCCGGTCCGAAATACTCCTTGTTGATCGACAAATACAGCTCCGAAATACCGTCCGCCGTCAGCGTGCCTTCCTCTGCCATCTTCTCATGAATCCGCTTCTCAAACTCCGCAAACATCGTCTGGCGGAACACCGTTCCCTTAAACTGATCCAGGAAATAATTCAGCAGGAAAATCTTCTCCTCTTTTTCTTTCGCATGCTTCAGCAGATAGCGGATCAGCAGTGCCTCGTTGCAGGTTGATGCCACCTCAGCGACAAAGAGACGGTACTCCGCATACGTAAACGGCTGTGTATGGTTCGAATACCAGGAATGCAGCGAATGGCCCATCTCATGCGCCAGTGTGAAGACCGAATCGATATTTCCGTTAAAGCTCATCAGCACATACGGATGGGAATCGTAAGAACCCCAGGAGTAAGCACCGCTCTTTTTTCCTTCGTTCTCATAAACATCCACCCAGCGCTCCGAAAAGCCCTTGTCCAGCAGTGCCACATAATCATCCCCGAGCACGGCAAGCGCTTTCTTCACGATCTCGATCGCCTGCTCATACGTATATTTCTGCTCGTACTCTTTCGTCAGAGAAACGTAAACATCATACATATGAAGTTCATCCACACCGAGCAGCTTCTTACGCAGTGCCACGTAGCGGTACATCGCCGGCATTTTTGCATGAATCGCCTCGAGCAGCTTGTCGTAAACCGAAACCGGGATATTTCCGCCATCCAGCGATGCAGCCAGTGCAGATGGATATTTTCTTACATCTGCAAAGAATGCAGCCTGTTTCAAATTGGCACCGAACGTTGCGGCGAGCATGTTTTTGTGTTTTTCATACTCCGCATAATACTTCTCAAACGCTTCTTTTCTGACCCGGCGGTCCTTCGACTGTAAAAATCCGACGAAGGTGCCGTGGCTCAGTGGAACCTGATTTTCCTCTTCATCCGTGACCGGCTGGAATCTGAGGTCTGCGTTCGAAAATGCCGAGAAAATCTGATCCGGGCTGGATGCCATCTCTCCGGCTTTTGCAAGAACCGCCTCCATCTCTGGCGAGAGAATGTGCTCTTTCTTGCGGAAGTTTTCTTTTAATATGCGATCGTACAGACGGAGCGGCTCATATGCTTTTTCAAATTCTGTAACCGTCTCCTCGTCAAGCTCGAGGATCTCCGGCTCTACGAAAGAAGAGGCATCCGCAAGAACAGCCATCATGCTGTCCATCTTTCCGGCATAGCCCTGATACTTCTGATTTCCCATATCCTGGTGATATTTCTGGCTTGCATAGACATACAGGCTGGAAAAGACGCGGCTGATGTCATCCAGACCGGAAAGAACGTCATACAGCGCTTCTGCACTTTCTTTCATTGTTCCCTGTTTTGCGCGGAACGCTTCTATTTTCTTCGCAAGCTCCTGCTCTGTTTTCTCAAATTCTTCATCACTACCAAACAAACTCGAAAGATCCCAGCAGTACGCCGGATCCATCTCTTCTCTTTTTTTCAGTTTAATTTCTGCCATATTTCTCCCTTCATCCATCTCTTTAGACGGAACCATTTCTGCGGTTTTTCTTCTAATACTAATGTGCCGCACTTACGCTTAGTTTACCACAATTTAACCTCTAAATCTAAAATTTTTTCTTAAAATTCTTGACAAATCCCTAAAGCGATTGTATGATTGTATTATCAAATTAATACAGTAGTACAAAAGGAGTGAATGCCATATGCCATGGAATCTTGATTCCTCGCGGCCGATCTATCTGCAGATCATCGAGCGGGTACAGATGGACATCATCACCGGGCGCTATCAGCCGGGCGATAAGCTTCCGTCCGTCCGCGATCTCGCGCAGGAGGCCGCCGTCAACCCGAACACAATGCAGAAAGCGCTTTCCGAACTGGAACGCAGCGGACTGATCTATTCCCAGCGGACCAGCGGACGCTTTATTACCGAAGATAAGGAGTTGATTCATCAGATGAAAAAAGAACTTGCCGCCGCAGAAGTATCTGCTTTTGTTGCCCACATGAAACAGCTCGGCATAACCCCGGAGGAAATCCGGCAGCTACTTGCCGAAACGATTGAGGAGGAAGAAAATCATGAGTGAACTTGTAACGTGTAAAGACCTGACGAAGCGCTTCGGAAACCACACCGCGCTCGATCATCTCAACCTTTCCCTGGATTCCGGGAAAATTATCGGACTGCTGGGGCCCAACGGAAGCGGAAAGACGACGCTCTTAAAGCTGCTGAACGGACTGCTGACCCCGAGTGAGGGTGAAGTCCTCATCGCCGGAAATCATCCCGGTATTGAGACAAAACGGATCGTCTCCTATCTGCCGGATAAAATGTATCTCGGCAGCTGGATGCGCGTCTCGGATCTTTTAACGTATTACAGCGATTTCTTTGAGGACTTTGACATGTCCCGCGCCAATGCCATGCTGGAATCCTTAAAAATCAGCCCGAAGGACCGTTTGAAAACGATGTCGAAGGGAACGAAAGAGAAAGTCCAGCTCATCCTCACGATGAGCCGCCGCGCAAAGCTCTACTGCCTCGACGAGCCGATTGCAGGCGTCGATCCGGCAGCACGCGATTACATTTTATCTACGATTTTAAACAACTACGAACCAGACGCATCCATCCTCATCTCAACGCATCTGATTTCCGATGTCGAAAATATTCTCGATGAGGTCATCTTTATCCAGGAGGGTCAGTTAAAACTGCACGCCTCGGTTGAGGATATCCGGATGCAGGAGGGTGAATCGATTGATTCTTATTTCAGGGAGGTATTCAAATGTTAAAAAAATGTCTGAAACATGAGTGGAAAGCATGCTGGAAAAACATGGCGCTGCTGAACGGTGCCGCCATTTTCATGGGCGCTCTCGGAGGCTTCGGATTCCTCTTTTCCCAGCTTTCTGAGCTGCCGGATCTGCTGATCGTCCTCTATCTGTTTGCGTACGTTTTGATTGTGATCGCCGCATCCGTCATGACACAGGTGCTGATGATCCAGCGCTACTATAAAAATCTTTTTACCGACGAAGGGTATCTGACCAACGTCCTTCCGGTATCGGCAACGGATCATATTCTCTCCAAAATGCTGGTTTTCGGCGCATGGAGCATCTTAAACGCACTTTCCGTTCTCGCTTCCTTCGCTTTTTTGCTTCTGCCGTCCGCAATCCGGTATTTTACCGCAAACACCCTGCTTTTTTACAACAAGACCATGACCTTTTCCGATTTTCTGTCCTATCTCTGGGCACAGATTACCTGTGTTGCCGATGCTGCTTTTTCCCTGATCGGCATCACGAACCACATCGGTATGGCACTGTTTTCCATCGTTGGCTTCTTCGCTTCGCTGTTCTTTGGCATTCTTCTGTTCTATGCCGCCATCAGCATCGGAAGCCTGGTATCCAGCCACAAAATTCTGACGGCTGTCCTCTCTTACATCGGCATGACTACCGTGATCCAGATCTTCGGAGGAATCAGCATCGTCCGTGTTTTCCAGGACTCCACACCGACTGCTGTGGTTACCACATCCTCGGTTTCCACACTTATCATCACCGTGGTGCTCTGCGTTGTTCTGTTCCTGATCTGCCGCTATATCTTAGGCAGACGGCTGAATCTTTCATAAAAATTGCATTAAAAAGCGCCGCCGCGGACGAACCCAATCGTCTGCGGCGGCGTTTTGTATGCATGTTCTGCACTTATGCCAGATGCCAGATATCCTCGTTGTACTGTGCAATGGTACGGTCGGAGGAGAAGAAGCCTGCTTTTGCGATGTTGATCAGGCACTTCTTGTTCCATGCATCTTTGTTCTCGTAGTCTTTGTATACTCTTTCTTTTGTCTTGATGTACTCTTTCAGGTCGAGCAGCGTCATGAACCAGTCTTTGTTCAAGATCTCTTTGTAGAGTCTCTCCAGGCAAACCTTGTCGCCAATAGCAAGAAGCTCATCGCTGACGATGAAATCAACCAGCTTTGCAATCTCCGGATCTTCGTCATAGATGTCTTTTGAGCAGTAAGCAGCATCTGCGTACAGGTCGATGACATCCTGCGGTTTCTTTCCGAAGATGTAGATGTTCTCTTTTCCGACAAGATCGCCAATCTCAACGTTTGCACCGTCTTCTGTTCCAAGCGTCAGGGCACCGTTCAGCATGAATTTCATGTTTCCGGTTCCGGAAGCCTCTTTGGATGCCAGGGAGATCTGCTCGGAGATATCTGCTGCCGGGATCACCTTTGCAGCTTTTGATACGTTGTAGTTCTCAAGCATAATCACTTTGAAGTACGGGCTTACCTCAGGATCGTTATCAATCAGCTCCTGCAGGCACAGGATCAGATGGATGATATCTTTTGCGATGATATAAGCCGGTGCAGCCTTTGCACCGAATACCATGGTGATCGGGGTTTTCGGCTTGTTGCCGCTCTTGATATCCATGTATTTGTAAATAGCGTACAGGGCGTTCATCTGCTGGCGTTTGTACTCATGAAGACGTTTTATCTGTACATCGATGATGGAATTTTCATCCAGCGCGATATTCTGTGTCTCATACAGGAACTGTTTGAGATCCAGTTTACGGTTGTGTTTGATCTCCTCAAGTTTTGCAAGAACCTTCTTGTTGTCTTTGTATTTAAGCAGTTTTTCCAGCTCGTCGGCATCTTTTTTGAATCCCGGTCCGATCAGACTCTCGATGTACTGTGCCAGTTCACGGTTGCAGTGCAGCAGCCAGCGGCGGAAAGTGATTCCGTTTGTCTTGTTGTTGAATTTCTCCGGATAAATATCGTAGAACGGTTTCAGCTCGGAGTTTTTCAGGATCTCGGTGTGCAATGCTGCAACGCCGTTAACAGAAAATCCGTAGTGGATATCCATGTGTGCCATGTGGACGCGCTGATCCTTGTCGATGATCGCTACTTTCTCATCTTTGTATTTCTTCTTTGCCTGTGCGTCCAGCTCGTGGATAATCGGCATCAGGTGCGGAACAACCTCCTCGAGGTAATCGATCGGCCATTTTTCCAGTGCCTCTGCCAGGATGGTGTGGTTGGTGTAAGCACAGGTCTTGCTTACAACATCGATGGCTTCCTGCATGGTAAAGCCTCTCTCCTGCAGCAGACGGATCAGCTCCGGAATGACCATGGACGGATGGGTATCGTTGATCTGGATCACAACGTGATCATACAGCTTATGCAGATCGTAGCCCTTCTGCTCGCACTCCATCAGGATGAACTGTGCGCCGTTGCTGACCATGAAATACTGCTGGTAGATACGAAGCAGCTGTCCGGCACGGTCGCTGTCATCCGGGTAGAGGAACAGTGTCAGGTTTTTCTGGATCTGATGCTTGTCAAAGTTGATGCTGTCTGATGGAACGATGCTCTCGTCTACCGTATCTACATCGAACAGATGCAGACGGTTACAGCCATTGTTGTAACCCGGTACGTCGATATCATACAGGGTAGAATGCATCGTGAAGTTTTTATACGGAACTGCAAAGGATACCGGCTGTCTGACAAGCCAGCTCTCATTTGTGATCCATGGATTTTTCACTTCTTTCTGTTTGTGGTCGACCAGAAGCTGGCGGAACAGACCGAAGTGATAATTAAGGCCGATACCGTCTCCCGGCAATCCAAGTGTTGCGATAGAATCAAGGAAGCATGCTGCCAGACGGCCAAGGCCTCCGTTTCCAAGGGACGGCTCCATCTCCATCTCCTCGATCTCCGTCAGTTCTCTTCCATGAGCAGCGAGTGCTTTTTCTACTTCCTCGTACATACCAAGGTTGATCAGGTTGTTGGACAGCAGTTTTCCGATCAGAAACTCTGCTGAAATATAATACAGCTTTTTATTTCCGGTGTTTCTTTTACGACCTGCCATCTCCTGTTTGGTGATAACCATCAGGGCTTCAAAGATTTCGCTCTTTGTGCAGTTGTCCAGATCTCTTCCAAAACGCTCTTTTAAGATTGCCTGAATTCTTTCTTCCATTCTTTTTTCTCCTCGTGTTGCTGTGGAAAATTCCCACAGTGTAATTTGGTTGCGCTGCCGTTCCGGATTTTCTGCGATTGGCAGCTTTCACAGTTCCATTCAAAGCTTTTCCTTGAATGGAACTGTTCACTTCTGAATCACTTTTTTGCGGCAGCGAAACTGCAAGGGTTTTACTGCTGCGCGATCCGCGACTTTGTGGATTCCCTTACGATGAGTTCCCCATCGTATACTTTGCTGCAGGGTTCTTCTTTTCCTGAAATTAAGGAAAACAGCATCTTCGCCGTCTCTGCGGCAAGCTGCTCCACCGGCTGGCGGATCGTTGTGATACTGGGTATATAATACTCTCCTGCATCAATTCCGTCAAATCCGGCGACGGAAATGTCATCCGGCACGGTAAGCCCTGCCTCTTTTAAGGCACGGCACGCACCGATTGCCAGCGTATCCGCGGTGGCATACAGTGCGGAAAACTCCGTCTTTTTTTCCAGAATTTCTTTTGTTACCTTGTACCCTGTGGCGAAAGAATACGTGTCGTCCTTCGTCATATGAAATACCAGATCAGGGTCATAAGGTATCCCATGATCCAGTAAAGCCTGACGGTACGCATTCAGACGGAGCCGTCCGATACTGATGTCGTCCTCGCAGGCGGTAATGATGGCAATGCGCCGGTGCCCGAGACCACAGAGATAATCTACCATCTTATAGCTTTCCCTGTAGTCATCGACCGATACGCTCGCGCACGGTTTTCCTCCGTCTGAAACCGCCCCGATTGTACTGATCACGTACGGAACCGGGATCTGCGCCATTTTCTCATGCGGATGCGTAAAGTTTCCGCCGAGGAAAATGATGCCGCGCAGCCGTTTTTCTTTGACGATCTCGATCGCGGAGTCTACCTCATTTGCCTTTTCCTCTACTCGCTCAATAATGCAGGCGTATTTCTTTTTTCGCACAACCTCTTCAATCACACTGATCATGTTGTTGAAGAACATGTTGTCCATGCCTTTTACCAGAATGGCAATCGCTTTGGCATTCGACCGCTTCAGGTTTCTGGCACTGTTGTTCGGTACGTAATTCGATTCGGCAATCACCTTTAAGATCATCTCTTTTGTTTCCGGATTGATGTCCGGATGATTGTTCATCGCTCTCGATACGGTACTCACGCCTACCTTACATTTGCGGGCAATGTCCCTGATTGTTACCTGTTCCATATTCTGCAGGCCTCTCCTTTAAACTCTGTATCTGTTCTGCCGGAATCTCTTCCGGCTTGTTTTCCCGGCCTGTTTTTCTTTCTCTCCGGCGCGTATTTTTATTTTGCACTACGTGCTGTAATCTGTGTCAGCCGATGAATTCTCTTTGCCAGCTCCGGTGTAAACTGTCCCGGAAGCAGGCGCCATTTCCAGTTATTTCCAAGTGTAGACGGATAGTTAATTCTCGCCTCCGTTCCAAGACCTAAAAATTCCTGCATCGGAGTGACAGCCAGATTTGCCACGCTCTCCATTGACATGCGAATGAAATCCCACGGGAGTTCCTCGTCGGTACTCTTTGCATTTCCCATATACTCTTTGGAGAATTCGCGGTCTTCCTCACTCATGACATAATACCATCCAAGAATGGTATCATTGTCGTGCGTTCCGGTGTAGACAACACAGTTTCTCTCGTAATTGTGCGGCAGATAATCACTCTCCTCACGGGAGTCAAAAGCAAACTGCAGCACCTTCATACCCGGATAGCCGGATTCTTTCACCATTTCGATCACGCTCTCGGTAAGATATCCCAGGTCTTCTGCGATGACATCCACATCGCCAAGCTTTTCTTTGACGGTGTTGAACAGATCCATGCCCGGTCCTTTTTCCCAGTGGCCGCGCTCTGCCGTCTGATCACCGAACGGGATGGAATAATATTCATCAAATCCGCGAAAATGGTCGATGCGGACAGTATCGTACAGTTTAAACACGTGAGCCAGACGTAACAGCCACCATGCATAACCTGTGCTCTTATGATAGTCCCATTTGTATAACGGGTTGCCCCAGAGCTGTCCGGTTGCGGAGAACGCATCCGGCGGGCATCCGGCAACTGCTTTTGGCTGGTTGTCCTCATCAAACTGGAACAGAACCGGATTTGCCCAGGTGTCAGCGCTGTCAAATGCCACATAAATCGGAATATCACCGATGATACGGATACCCTTTTCATTTGCGTATGCTTTCAATGCTTTCCACTGTTTCAGGAACATAAACTGCTGGAATTTGTAAAATGCAACCTCCCCGGCAAGTTCTTCCCGTTTCTGATTCAGTGCTGCTTCTTCTCTGTCCTTTAATTCTGCCGGCCACTCACTCCAGCTGATTCCGCCGAGTGCATCCTTAATCGCCATATACAGCGCATAATCCTCCAGCCAGTAACCATTTTCCGATACAAATGCATCATATACGTCATCTGCCGCAAATCTTTCAAATGCTTTTCTGAGTACTTTGAAACGGGACAGATAAATCTTTTCGTAATCAATATACTCCGCATTGTCACCGAAATCGCACGCATCACACTCTTCTTCTGTCAGAAGTCCCTCTTTTACCAGGGTCTCCAGATCAATAAAATATGGATTTCCTGCAAAAGTAGAGAACGACTGGTACGGCGAATCTCCATATCCCGTCGGTCCAAGTGGAAGAATCTGCCAGTAGCTCTGGCCGGCCTCCTCCAGGCGATCCACAAATTCATACGCTTCTTTCGAAAAACATCCGATTCCATATCGGGACGGCAGCGAAGCTACCGGAAGTAAAATACCACTTGTTCTCATTTTTAAACCCTTTCTCCTTGTCGTTTTTTCTATCCATCCGACCCCACAAATACATAATTCCTGTTCACGGATACGCAGCAAATTGTAACTTATACAGCCCTTCTAGCCAGCTCATTTTGTTTCGTAAAAACAGGGCTGCCTGTATCTCGTCTGTATTTCCGGAAACGGTGTCGGTAACGTTTCCGGAACTCGTTATATTTACAATACCATACTCTGCATCAAAAAACAATCCCCAAAACCCTTATCATATTTACCAAATATTGAATACTCTGTTTATTCAAAACAACGAATTTGCATTTTTGTAACGATACAAAGCCATACATAAAAAGACAGCATGCGGGGACGGAACCGCTTTGGTCACTTAAAAATCATGAATTTTTCAAGCCTCCCATATAGGTTCTGTCCCCGCATGCTGTCTTTTGCGGTATCTGTTTTTCACTTAAAACTCCAGAATAATCTTTGTTCCGGTTCCAAGTGTACTCTCAATTTTAATCTTCGCATCATGAAGAATCGCTCCATGCTTCACAATGGAAAGTCCAAGTCCCGTACCTCCCGTTTCACGGGAATGACTCTTATCTACACGATAGAACCGTTCAAAGATCCGCTCCTGATCTTCCTTTGCAATTCCAATTCCGGTATCTGCCACAGATACCACTGCCCGTCCGTTTCTTCCGCGTGAAACCGTCACTTCAACTTCACCGTCCTTGCGGTTGTACTTGATCGCATTGTCGCAGAGATTGTAGATCATCTCATAGAGAACCTGTCGTGCACCTTTGATCCGGCAGCTCTCTCCTCTCAGTGTCATCTTCACCTGCTGCTCCTTTGCCCGTATGGAAAGATGTCCCTCGACATCACGGCAGATCTGCATCAGATCCACTTCCTCCATCGGGATTGACTGGTCGTTTTCGTCCAGTCTGGACAGCTTGATAATATCCTCGACAAGAGAGCTTAACCGGCTCGCCTCACTGTGGATTCTGCCCGCAAATTTGGGAATATCCTCCGGTTTTACCATGTTGTTTTCGATGATCTCCGCATATCCGGAAATGGACATCAGCGGTGTTTTCAGCTCATGGGATACATTGGCCGAAAATTCTTTCCGGATTTCTTCGGCCTCTTTCAGCTCTTTTACCTGCTGCCGGATCTGACGGTTCTGCTCATCCACCCGCACAAGAAGGGGACGCAGCTCCTCATAGCACACATTGTTCAGCGGATGCTCCAGATCCAGATCGTTGACCGGACGGATCAGCTCTCTGGTCTGTCTCTGTGCAAAAACAAACTCCAGGATCAGTACCAGGAGCATCAGAAGTCCCAGCACAGCAAGACTTGAGATCCATGTGGAATATATAGAGTCTACGGTTTTTCCTACACGGAGCACGTTTCCGTCATCCAGCTTCACCGCATAATAAAAGGTCTTTTTTGCAAAGGTTTCTGAATAACGGATACTTTCGCTTTTTCCATTTTTTTCTGCCTGTATAAATTCCGGACGATCACTGTGATTTGCCAGTTTTTTCGGAGAGGCCTCAGAATCGTAGAGAACGGTTCCGTCTTTACGGATGAGAGTCACACGACTTGATGATACTGTCCGAAGCTTTTTTGTGAGAAAGGAATCTCCATACTCATCCATGGCAAGGCAGATATACTGCGCTTCCTCACGGACTCCCCGCTGCATGTATGTGTTTAATTTATTGTAGGTGACCACACTTGCTGCCAGAAACGTGACAAGAACAGCAAAAATGATCATAATGCTTGTATGATGCAGAATTTTCTTTTTCATACATGATCTCCGATCCGGTATCCCACGCCACGCACTGTCTCGATCAGATTTCCGGCTTCTCCCAACTTTTGTCGGAGAGTCCGTACATGAACATCTACAGTCCTTGTTTCTCCGTCAAAATCATAGCCCCACACATGGCACAGGATCTGGTTTCTGGACATGACCAGTCCTTTGTTCTCCATAAGATATTCCAGAAGCTCGAATTCCTTTCTGGTCAGCTCCTTCACCTCACCCTGATAGCTGACTTCGTGACGGGACACATTGACACGAAGACCCTTACAGTGCAGTTCCCTCTCTTCGCTCTGCCTTGCGCAGCGCCGAAGGACCGCTTTAACCCTGGCTATAAATTCCATCATCCCGAAGGGCTTGGTGATGTAATCATCTGCGCCGCCCTCCAGACCTTTTACCTTGTCAAACTCCGCTTCTTTGGCTGTGACCATGATCACCGGGATATCCCGGGTCCTGGTATCACTTTTCAGTCGTTTCAAAATATTATACCCATCTTCACCCGGGAGCATGATATCCAGCAGGATCAGTTCAGGCATATTTTTTTTCATGGCTGTGTCAAGTTCTGCCCCGGTTTCAAAACCTTCTGCCTCAAAGCCTGTTGTCTCCAGGGTATAGACAAGAAGCTCTCTGATATTTCTCTCATCTTCCACACAGTAGATCATTCTATATCCTCTCTGTTCTTTTTTTGCCGTTGGCACTTCATAATCGTCTGGTCTTTTTTGTTCCATGCCTTCAGTATAACTGCTTTCTTTTTACTGCACAAG
>OLOQ01003027.1_pt1 | contig 12788 bp, 10 predicted proteins | sample 1673101 | NCBI WGS metagenome assembly OLOQ01 (sample SAMEA3136754, study PRJEB25190) | human gut metagenome | biome: human gut; feature: human-associated habitat; material: faeces | place: Austria | collected 2013 | reverse complement strand
TTCTCTGAACCCCTTACCCGCATTGTCGATGCGATCAAGTGCACACTAGAACAGACACCGCCGGAACTGGCTGCGGACATCATCGACCACGGCATTACATTGACCGGCGGCGGAGCTATGCTGCGCGGACTGGACCAGCTGATTTCCAAAGAGACCGGTATGCCGGTGCAGGTGGCAGAAAACCCGCTGGATTGTGTGGCTGCCGGAACCGGAAAGCTGCTGGAGAATCTCAACAGCATGAAGGAACTGCTGTCCGACGACGATTCCAAATATTAAACGTTTTGCAAATAAGGCTGCCGGCCCGGCCGGTGGCCTTCTCTTTTATAAAAACGCAGCTGCACAGAGAAATGCAATGGCTGATGCAATGGCTTTGTGCAGGCGGAAGGGAGTGCTGACCGAAAGTGAAGGAGTTTTTTCACAGCTGGGTCTTTAAGGTGCTGCTGGCGCTGTGTATTGTGATGTTTGCCTTTCTGCTGCGGGCGACCATGACGATGGGAGCTTCCACCGTGGTGGAGCAGATTGTCGGGACCATCACTGCGCCGGTGCAGTCGCTGACCTCCGGTTTGAGCGGTTCGATCACCGGTTTTCTGGACCAGTTTCTCCGGGCAAGCGAGATTTCGCAGGAGAACGAGCAGCTTCGGGAGGAGAACAGAAAGCTCATCGAGCAGATGGTAGACTATGAAAACTATAAACATGAAAACGAAAGCTTAAAGGAGCAGCTGGGCATTCAGGAGGAAAATCCGCAGTGGGAAACGATGACTGCTTCGGTCATCGGAAGGGACCCGTCCGACCAGTTTTACTCCTTCACCATTGATAAAGGCACGCTGGACGGCGTGTCCTACCAGGACCCGGTCATCACGGCGGATGGGCTGGTCGGCATCGTTTCCGAGGTGGGACCGGTGTTTGCCAAGGTGACCACCATCCTCGATGTCCGGCTGAACGTTGCCTGTCAGGACGTGCGCACCCAGGATGTCGCCACCATTTCGGGCGATATTGAGATGGCGCAGCAGGGCAAGTGCAAGATGTCGCTGATTCCGCGCGAAAGCGGGATTGCCAAGGGCGACATCGTTCAGACGGCAGGGACCTCGGGACTGTATCCGCAGGGAATTGTCGTCGGAAGAGTCAGCGATGTTGGATTCGAGCCACAGGGCACGATGATGTATGCGGTGGTCGAGCCGGCAAACGACATCAAGAGCATCAAGGATGTTGTCATCATCACCTCCTTTAAAGGGCAGGGAAGCAGCCTGTCCGGCTTTGAGCAGGATGTGCAGCAACAGCAGGAAAACTAGCCGAAAGGCAAAAGGAGGTACGGCGACGTGAACAGGCGTTCCAAAATACAGCTGATAAAATACATTTTGTACAGTTTTTTGATGATTGTACTGTATGTATTGCAGACCGACCCGAATTTTACCTTGAGCAGCGGGACCGGACCGGTGCTGGTGCTGCCCTTTGCTGTCGCGGTTGCGATGTTTGACGGGCAGCTTGCGGGCGGACTGTTTGGACTGTTTGCAGGGATTTTGTGCGACACCTCGTCCAGCGTCCTGTTTGGATTTGGCTCGATTTTATATCTGGTCATCTGTACGGCAGTGGGATTGCTGGTGCTTTACTTCATGCAACCCTCGCTGACCAACAGTTTAATTTTTACCGGCAGCGGGTTTGCGGTTCGGCTGCTATTGGAATACTTTTTTTACTATGCAATGTGGGGATATGAAAACAGCTCCCAGATTTTGCTGCGGCATATGCTCCCCAATCTGCTGTGTACCCTGCTGGTCACTCCGCTGATTTTTCTGGCGGTACGGCGGATGCACCGCTTTTTTGAGGAGAAATTGGAGTAGAAGCAGAAAGGAGGCTATGCCATGGAAGAAAAGCAGAAGCACAAGGGCAGGGTTTTTCTGCTGGTCGGTGTCATCATCGCGGTGTTTGTCGTTTTTGCGCTGCGGCTGATGAAATATCAGATTGTGGATGCAGAAAAATATCGGGAGATGGCACAGGGAAACTACACGAGTACCCAGAGCATCGATGCAGCGCGCGGAGAGATGCTGGACCGATACGGTCGCCCGCTTGCAGTCAATCAGGTCAGCTATGATGTGATGATCAACGAGGCGTATCTGCCCAATAAAATGAGAAATACGGTCATCGAGCGCATCATCCTGCTGATGGAAAGCGAGGAACAGAGCTGGATTGACACCCTTCCCATCAGCACCACCGAGCCGTTTGCCTTTTTGACCGAAACCGAATCGCAGAAGCGGCAGCTGGAGCAGATTAAGACCAACAATAAAATCAATCTGGATGCGGATGTGCAGACGACGCTGGACAACCTGTTCAAAAAATATAAGCTTATCCACTACACCTGCAAGGAATGCGGCTACCGCTATGAAGGAGAGTTGTCAGAGGAAAAAGAGGACTACGTCTGCCCGGAATGTGGAGCCTCCAAGGAACAGTTTGAAGCCTACGACCGGCTGATGGCAAGAAAGATTGCGGGCGTGCGCTATCAGATGGAGGTCTATGGTTCCAGCACCAGCACACCGTACACCTTTTCCAAGGACATTCCTATCGACGTGGTGGTGACCATCAAGGAGTACAGCCAGCAGATGCCCGGCATCGAAATCAAGGAAACCACCAGCCGCCGCTATGTGGACGGCTCGTTGGCGCCGCACGCCATCGGAGTGGTCGGCTCCATCACCCAGGAGGAATACACGGCAAACAACCAGGCAATTTTGGAAAGAATCAAAGAGCAGCACCCCGACTGGACCGAGGAGCAGATTGACCAGGCGTATCAGGAGCAAAAGTACGGATACAGCGACATCATCGGCAAAAGCGGTCTGGAATATGCCATGGAGGACCAGCTGCGCGGAGAGCGCGGAGAAAAACGCATCACCACCGACGCCAGCGGAAATGTTCTCACCACTGAAATCATCAAGCAGGCAAAGCCCGGCAACACCATCGTCACCACCTTGGACAAGGATTTGCAGCGGGCAGCGCTGGAAGGGTGCGAGGAGTTTTTAAAGATGGCAAAGGTGACCTATTCCCCCGAACAGGGCGGAAGCGCCGACCGCATCTCGGTGGTGGCACAGGACGTCAAGAGCGGAGAGATTCTGGCAATGGTCAACTATCCGACTTATGACCTGTCCGATTACTACACCAAATATTCCGAGTTAAGCTCCGACCCGCTGCGCCCGCTGATGAACTACTGCACGCAGGGCATCTATATGCCGGGTTCCATCTACAAGCCGGTGGTTGCCATCGGCGGTATGGCGACCGGTGTCATCGACGGGGAAACGCTCATCGACTGTAAGCAGGTCTATCAGACCGGCACCAGCTATAATCCACGCTGCCTGGGACTGCACGGTCCCATCAACGTGCAGTACGCACTGATGGTTTCCTGCAACTATTTTTTCTATGAATCGGGCACCCGACAGGGCATCGATAACATCGTCAAATATTCCAATCAGCTGGGATTGGGGACGAAGACGGGAATCGAACTGTCGGAGGCGACCGGTCATGTTTCCTCGCCGGAGTACTATGAGTCGGTCAGACAGGGACAGGTGGATGATACCTGGACCTACGGTAACGTCCTCCAGTCCGCAATCGGTCAGTTGGACAACGCCTTCACGCCGCTTCAGATGGCAAACTACGCCGCCACTTTGGCAAACGACGGCAAACGGATGCGCTCCCATCTGGTCAAGTCCATCGAATCCTACAATCTGGAGGAAACCGTTTCCACCACCGAGCCGGAGATGCTCAACCAGGTGGAGGCCGACCAGGATGCCTTTGAACAGGTACGTCAGGGAATGCTGCGTGCCTCCCGTGATACCACACGCGGTACGGCAAGATACTACTTTGGCGATTATCCAATCGACGTTGCCTCCAAGACCGGTACACCGCAGGCGACCGGCAGCGACGACAACGCGACCTTCATTGCCTACGCACCAGCCAACGACCCGGAGATTGCAGTCGCAGTCGTAGTGGAAAAGGGTTACAGCGGTCAGCGCGGCGCGCCGGTGGCAAAGGCAATCTTTGACGAGTATTTTGGACTCAACGACCAGCAGACCGAGCAGCAGAGCAGCGACGGACAGCTGATTCCTTAAAATTTCACGCAGATGAAATTGCGGTTCCCTTTTGCGGACGAAATGTAGAAATCAAGAGGACGGAGGAAGTTACCTCCGTCCTCTTTGTGTAAAACGGCTTTCAACAGGTGAATATCCCGTGCTTAAAACGTGAATAAAAATGGTAAAAAAGAAGGATAACGGTGATAGCGTACAAAAAAGAAGATTTTCTTGATTGAAATAGACAAAAATCAGAGAAAAATAGTTTACAAAACAGAGCAATAATGATAGACTATAAATGGTAATAAGGAAAATGAAAAGCTTTAGAAGAAATGTGCAAAAAAAGGGTTTGCATATTTTTAAGCAAAAAGTGGGAAAAACAGGTATCAACCGAACGGGCAGTTTCTCCTGGTGCAAGGTCTGCGACAGAACGGAGAGAGGCTTGCAAGGCGCATCTGAAGGAAAAATCTTCAGGATGTTTTGATATTGTTTACAGAAAGGAATGAAAACAGATGAATATTGGTTTGATTGCTCACGATTCCAAAAAAGAGCTGATGGTACAGTTTTGCATTGCATACTGTGGTGTGCTCAGCCGCCACAATGTATGTGCAACGGGAACGACCGGAAAGCTTGTAGCAGAGGCAACCGGATTGGACATCCTGCGGTTCCTCAGCGGTTCACAGGGTGGAGATCAGCAGATTGCGGCAAGGATCGCCTGCAACGAACTGGATCTTCTGCTGATGTTCCGCGATCCAATCACAGTAAAACCAAATGAACTCAATGAGGCAAACATCCTCCGCCTGTGCGATGTCCACAATGTACCGGTGGCAACCAACATTGCAACGGCAGAGGCATTGATTCATGCTCTGGAACGCGGAGACCTTGACTGGAGAAATATCGGCAATCCGAATGTATAAAGGCGGGAAAACCAAAAGAAAATCGTACGGGATTTACAAAATTAGAATGCCAGAAGTAGATACAGACGGCATTCTTTTTGGTTTGCTCTGCAAAGGTTTTTATGGGTTGTTTGAAAGCGGGAAAACTTTCAAAAGAGGTCTTGACCTTGACAGCAGGATGATGTATGATAGGTGTATTCCATTTGGGATACACCTTTAAAATCATATCGAATAAAAGCGTTTGATGCATGGAGGAGTAGCAAAACATCGACCGACCAGAGAGGATCCTCACCGGCTGAAAGGGACCCGGGAACCGGATTTTGTGAAGACACCTGCTTAGCTGGAGCGAGAAAAATCGCTCCCGTAGTTTCCGCGTTAAGGAAAAACAACAAGGAGCGTGCTGTAAAACAGAGCGCTTGAATCAGGGTGGCACCACGAAAAGCAGAAAGCTTTCCGTCCCTTGCAGCTGACCGATGGCTGTGAGGGAGGGAAAGCTTTTTTTATTGGATTGGCAAGGAGGGGAGCAGAAATGACCTTTTTGGAGCCTTGCAAAAAGGGCGGATATTTTGGCAGCAGGCAGTTTCATCTGCGGCTGCTCAAAACCATTCCGGCACAGCCGCAAAAGAAATATCTGCCGGCATATCTCTTTGAGATGGTGGCAAACGGTCAGCCGGTAGGACGCTGCACGCTGCGGGTCGGATATAACGACCTGGTCGAGTATGCGGGAAATATCGGCTATGAGGTGGAGGAGGAGCATCGGGGACATCACTATGCTCTTATCAGCTGCCGGCTGCTGCTGCGGCTGGCAAGACGTCACCGGATGGAAGAGGTGTTGATTACCTGTCGAGAGGACAACTTTGCCTCCAGAAGGACCTGCGAACAGCTGGGAGCAACGCCGGCAGGCAGGGTGGATGTACCGGTAAACCATGAGATGTACCGCGCAGATTCGGACGCGCCGCTGCTGCAATACCGCTATCGATTAGGGCTGGAGCTTCGACCAATCACCGAGCAGGAGCTGGTCGAGGTAGGAAAGCTGTACGAGTGTGTGACAACCGACCAGCTGGCAGGAGAAAATTATTCCGGCTGGGACACCGAATATCCAAAGGAGTGGACTGCACGCGAGCTGTTTGCCCAGGGCGGGCTGTATGGTTTGTTTGAGCAGCAGACCGGACAGCTGGTGGCATCGGCAGCGTATGACAGCTGCTTTGACAGCTGCTATCAGCAGGTCAGCTGGAGCCGAACGGTCGAGCAGGATAAGCTTTTGTGTGTCCACACGCTGGCAGTCCATCCCGATTGGCAGGGCTTGGGACTGGGCAGGCGTTTGATGCACTTTGCCCAGCAGCAGGCGCAGCAAAATGGGATGGAAGGGGTCCGCATCGACACCGGGGTGGGCAACCTTCCGGGACTCCATCTCTATCATCAGCTGGGATTTGCCGATGTGCAGACCTTGCAGCAGGATGTCCACTATGAGGGCGACCGGACAGAGTACCAGTTTTTGGAGTGGTACTGCCGGTAGAGTCAATTTTTGTTAGAACCAAGCATCATACAACATCAAGCAAAAAGGAGAAACAAGTATGGCAGAAACAATGAACGGTCTGAAAAGGACCAGCTACTGCGGAAAACTTTCCAAGGCAAATGTGGGCAACAGCGAAGTTGTCTGTGGATGGGTACAAAAACAGAGGGATAAAGGTCATCTGATTTTTATTGACCTGCGCGACCGCACCGGCGTGGTACAGCTGGTATTCGACGACGATACCAACCGTGAGGTGTTTGAAAAGGCAGCCTCGGTCCATGCAGAATATGTGCTGATTGCAAAAGGTCTGGTTCGCCAGAGGGAAGCGGTCAACACCGAAATCTCCACCGGAGAAATCGAAATCCACGTCGATGAGCTGCACATCCTCTCCAAAGCACAGACTCCTCCGTTTGAAATCACCGACAAGAGCAAGGTAAAAGAGGAGCTTCGCTTAAAATACCGCTATCTGGACCTGCGCAGAAAGACTTTGCAGGAAAAGATGATCCTGCGCCATCAGGTTGCAAAGGTCACCCGTGACTACTTCTATGAGAATGATTTTCTGGAAATCGAAACCCCTATGCTGATTAAGTCTACCCCGGAAGGTGCAAGGGACTACCTGGTACCATCCAGAATCCACCACGGCAAATTCTATGCACTGCCGCAGTCGCCGCAGATTTACAAGCAGCTGCTGATGCTGTCCGGCTTTGACCGCTACATCCAGCTTGCCCGCTGCTTCCGCGACGAGGACCTGCGTGCCGACCGTCAGCCGGAGTTCACCCAGGTGGACCTGGAGATGTCCTTTGTTACCCAGGAGGACATCATGGATATGCTCGAAGGCTACATCCAGCGGCTGTACCGCGAGATCAAAGGCATTGAGATTGGCAAGATGCCGCGTCTGACCTACCGCGAGGCGATGGAGCGCTACGGCTCGGATAAGCCGGATACCCGCTTCGAGATGGAAATTATCAATTTGAGCGAGCAGGTCAAGGGAACCTCCTTCCCTGTTTTTGCCGATGCGCTGGCAAACGGCGGTTCGGTCCGCTGCATCGTTGCGAAGGATGCAGCGGCTACCCTGACCAGAAAAGCCATCGACAAGCTGACCGAGCAGGCAAAGGGAATCGGTGCAAAGGGTCTGGCGTACATCCGCTGGGCAGATGAAAAGCCGAACTGCTCCTTTGCAAAATTTATGAGCGAAGAGGAGCTGACTGCTCTGCTCCATACGCTGGGATGTCAGCAGGGCGATGTGGTTCTGATTGTGGCAGATAAAGACCGTGTGGTCCTGCCGGTTCTCGGTCAGCTGCGTCTGACACTGGGCAAACAGCTGGGACTGATCCCGGAAGGCAAGTACAACTTCCTGTGGATTACCGAGTTCCCATTCTTCGAGTGGGATGAGGAAAGCCAGAGCTGGTTGGCAATGCACCACCCATTCACCATGCCGCTGGAGGAGTGCCTGCCATACATCGACAGCGACCCGGGTTCGGTCCGTGCGCAGGCGTACGACATGGTAGTCAACGGCGTTGAGCTGCTCAGCGGCTCCATCCGTATCACCGACTACGAGCTGCAGCAGAAGATGTTTGAGGCATTGGGTCTGACCGAGGAAGAGATCGAGGCAAAATTCGGCTTCCTGGTAGATGCCTACAAATACGGCGCACCGCCGCACGGAGGCGCTGCTTTGGGTCTGGACCGCATTGTGATGACCATGTGCGGCTGCGATAATCTGCGCGACGTGGTCGCCTTCCCGAAGGTACAGAACGCCAGCGAACTGATGAGCCAGTGTCCGTCCCCGGTGGATAAAAAGAGCCTGGATGAGCTTGCCATCGCTGTGACCGAATTTGAAAAGGACGAATAATCCAAAACAAAACTCCCGCTGTGTTTAACACAGCGGGAGTTTTTATGTGGAAAACTTTGGTTAGTAGGTCAGTACCTCGGCGCCATCCTCGGTGACGGCAACGGTGATCTCCCACTGGGAGGAGAGCTTGCCGTCGCTGGTAATGACAATCCAATCCTGACCGGCAGCGGTGTCAGCGTGGGAGTCCAGCTTGACGTGGTAGCTGCCCTGGTTGATCATCGGCTCGATGGTGAACACCATGCCGGGCACCAGCAGCATATCGGTGCCTCTTTTGCCGACATAGCCGACCCACGGGTCTTCGTGGAAGGCAAGCCCTACGCCGTGACCGCCGATTTCGCGGACGACGGTGTAGCCGTTTTTATGGGCGTGGTCGGAGACTGCCTGTGCAATGTCTCCCAAAAATCCCCAGGGCTTGACCTCTTTGAGTCCCAGCTCGACACATTCTTTGGAAACCTGTACCAGTTGTTTTGCTTCCTCGGATACCTCACCGATGCAGAACATACGGGAGGAGTCGGAGAAGTAGCCGTTGTAGATGGTGGATACATCGACATTGATGATGTCGCCGCTGCGCAGCACTGATTTGCGAGGCCTGCCACAGGGCATCCAATTCCTTGGCATCCATCATCGTTTGCCGCGCTGAATGATGAGACATTCCACATCTGCCTGGCGGTAATAGACCTTGCGGCCGATTTTTACAGGCTCGATGTATTTCTTCCTCTCCCAGTTCCAGAGCGTGGTGGGACAGATGTTGAATTTATCCAGCACCTCTGCTTTGGGCAGAAGTTTTTCCTGCGACTGTTTCACCATCGGCGAGAGCAGTGCCTCCTTCGCCTCGCTGATAAAATGGTCGGCAAACTCCACAAGGTCTTCGATTTTTATGTTGAGGGTAAGACCGGTAACCCCACTCTTGACGAGTTCAATAATGTTATTCATACAAGTTTTTGTTCCGCCGGATGATGGAAGGCATGGAGCGATGGCGGATTTAGGTCATCCCATACCTTTCGTCACGATTGACGTGGATTAGTGGTCTTTCCGATTTGAAAACAGGCATGGCGATAGCGTTCTCGACTCACTTGGGTCAAGGCAAATGACATGACAATATCAAATACGGAAGTGGGAAGTGGCCATTAAAACGATGTACATTCCGTGGGCTCTCTGGCTCTCCCAAAGCCTCAAGCATTACTGGGAACAAAATTTACGGCTTCTTCTTTGCCAAAGGAAGAAGGCTGGCGCTTAACCCTGCGCGGGTCATGAATAGTCGGTCATCGGCCTTCGGTCTCCGGATACCGTCAACATTCTGACCGTTGGTTGGTCGCAGAGATGTCGGATTATGAATCCATTTCTCCCCGCATTTACTCGACAAACATACCGCCAAGTGAGATTGTTTCGCCTGTCGATACCGGTTTCCCGATATTTCCGAGATTTTGCTCAACATTGCCCAACTTTTTTATTTTGTGGAATTTTCAATGAGAATATTCGCACCGGCGGATTGTCTGCCAGTCTATCATTATAACTATCAAATTTGCATTTTGTTCACACAAATAATTGATATATAGACAGTTGTCTGTCGTTGTCTGGCTTTTGTCCGATGTTGAGTCAGACCTTGCGACAAGATTAGACCAGATTATCAGATACGATAGAATCTCAAAACGGGTAAATGTTAAAATTCAAATGTCCGATAATTTTTTTCGTTGGGACACCCCCTTTTGACCGTGATAACGGGTACAACTCCATTATCATCATACCAACTCTGAATCTCGATGACGGCGTCTTTGGCAACACCACCATCATCAGACTGCACCAAAACAGTATTCAGAGGCTATCAATATCAGGCATCACGTATCTGATTGACCTGCGTCTGATATTGCAACATCGGCAATATGTTGATAGGTTGCAACAAATCAGACACTACCCCAACGTGCCCCAATCTTTCCTCAACATGTCCCAACAAATTTTTCATGTCTGAACCATCGGGTGTAATCGGGTGTTGATTGATTCATCCTGAATTCGGACTCTCAGTCGGAACAATCGGCTTTAGCGAGACCTCCGTCTCAGCAACCATCCATCAGTCCAACACCTGTTCCGCTTGCATTGCTCAAGCAATTTCGCCGAGTAATCAACGTGAAACAACTTTAATACAAACTTGAACAACAAAAGCCCCGACCGCCACGTCACATCGACGCAGCAGCCGGGGCATATATCACAGACACATTATGCCAGATAATCGGAGTTAGTTATTGTTGTTTTCCATTTCTAACCTTACGTTGCAAAGCCATTAGAAATGAATCGTAGCTTGTTTTTCGATGTAGTTTAACATACGTGGAATAACCTTCATTGAGCAATCGCGTGTATTGGGTTGCTTTATATTCATTATATAATGGTATTCCTGTCTTTGGATGAATCAGGTTCCCGAAATCTTCAAATGCGTGTATCTTACAGGGAATCTTTTCTTTGTGAATCAAGAAAGAAATAAACTGTTCGAGATCATCGATACTTGTAATATGAGAGCTATCATCAGTATATTTATTTTCTTTATGTAAGGTATCAGTAACAGGCAGTTTTCCCCTCCACTTCCAATTTATAATCTCTCTGCCGCTTAAATCTGTAGTGCATAGAGGTTTCATATAGTATGCACTAGATTTGGAAAAATATATTGTCACATCCTTAATCCAGCCACAACTTTTAACATCATTCCACACAATTGATATTTTAGAAGCCACGGATACATCATCCAAGTCGGCTATTCTCTTTTTGAAGTCGACCCAAATGCCTATCATAAGAAAATCACATGAACCCTTATCAACTGTCTTATAGTTGGGATCGAAATACTTGTTATTATGATAGTGTTCTATATCTACAACATTATCATAACCAAATCCCTTTTGTAAAGAGCTTCTTAATGGGAGATAAGATTTCTCTTCTTTCAGCAGTGTCTCTATAATTTTGATAGCTCTATCGAATACCAAGTCATCAAATATTTGCTCATAAAATCTTGACTGCTCTTCTGTCGGGTTGATTGATGATACTTTAGGCATATCTTGAAGGAATCCTGAAATGGAGTGAAAATGGAGTGTACTAATAAAAGTTAAAGAATTTAATTTCGGTTTATTTAATATGCGTCATGACGGTTGATTTCGGTTTAAATCGGGGGTTGCGCGGAGGTCGGTTGACACCGCGTTGACACGGAGTGAAACTGAAAATCGCAAGTGATTGGAAATTAATCACTTGCGATTTCTTGTGGTGCCCAGAACAGGACTCGAACCTGCACGCCTCGCAGCACTCGCACCTGAAACGAGCGCGTCTACCATTCCGCCACCTGGGCTTACTTTAGGAATAGGTTGGAGGCAAAATTGCCTCTGCTGCCTAAAAGCGATGCAAAGCTACTACTTTTTTTTTAACCATGCAATAGGTTGAGGAAGATTATTAAACAATAGTGACGATTTGGTAAAAGATTTTCGGGAACGAGATTTTCAGAGAATGAGATTTTCGGGAAACCATCTTACATATTATAGGCCTCGAATACTATAGCCTCTTACATCTTGATTTTTATGCGTCCGCTGTAAAGTCCAGTTGTAATGTAAAAAACGTTCTGAAGTAAAATTTACTTTAGGACGTTGTATTTAGCGACAAAGAAAGGCGAAATAGTCAATTTGACGGCCGGAGGCCGACGTTCCCAGGCCATGGGTGCGTGGGCAGTCGATATCCTTATCGACGGTGAATTGGTAGGGATAAGGTTATCGCCACTCCTTGCCGACACCTTATCGTATTCATTTGCGATTTTAATAACTCTACTTCACATCGAGACATTTTTATTTGACTTCTAATGAATTAGCAATACCGGGCGTGAGGCATCTCAGCCCACAATAACCGGGAAAGACTACTTTTTCTAAATCTATCAGGATTTTGTAACTTTGTCGCCGCTATGAAACGTATTCTCAAATATATAACTATATATCTTGCTTGCATATCTCTGCCAATGAGCATAACGGCGCAGGCCCAGGAACCAGACTCACTTTCAGTGGAGCTTGACGAGGTGACAGTGACGCGCCGCGATCCGGGCCTAAAGAAATTAAGAGGCACGGCGTTCAACACGGAAGTGATTTCGGCCGGCGAACTTGCACGGGCCGCCTGCTGCAATCTTGGCGAAAGTTTCACGACCAATCCGTCGGTCGACGTGAATTACAACGATGCCGCAACCGGTGCTCGGCAAATCAAGTTGCTGGGCCTTTCCGGCACTTACGTCCAGATGCTTACGGAGAATATTCCGAACTTCAGAGGCTCGGCCCTCCCCTACGGACTTGGCTACATACCGGGACCATGGCTTCAGTCCATTCAGGTTTCAAAGGGCGCGAGTTCGGTGAAAAACGGATATGAATCCATCACCGGACAGATCAACATTGAGATGAAGAAACCGCAAGCAGATCAGGAACTCGCACTCAACGGCTATGCCGACATCAATGCGAAGGCCGAACTTAATGCCTCCG
>OLOQ01003019.1_pt1 | contig 12828 bp, 8 predicted proteins | sample 1673101 | NCBI WGS metagenome assembly OLOQ01 (sample SAMEA3136754, study PRJEB25190) | human gut metagenome | biome: human gut; feature: human-associated habitat; material: faeces | place: Austria | collected 2013 | reverse complement strand
CCCCACGGCCGCGGCTACCGCATTTATGGAAATGGTGCGGAGGGGCATGTGAGACATGGAGACCTTTCTCTTTCTGTTTGAAATGCTGGGCACCATCGCCTTCGCCGCCTCCGGCGCGGTGCTGGGGGTCCGGAAGGGACTGGATGTGTTCGGTGTCTGTTTCCTTGGCCTGACCACCGCCTGCGGCGGCGGTATGGTGCGGGATGTGCTGCTGGGCAACACGCCCCCGGCGGCGTTTCAGAATCCGACGGCCTCCGCGGTGGCGGTAGTTACCTCGCTGATCATGTTCCTCTCCGGCGTGCGGCACCTGCTGATGGGCAACCAGCGGCGGTATGATCTATTTATGCTGCTAATGGACAGCGCGGGCCTGGGCATCTTCACGGTCATGGGCGTCCGCGTGGTATGGAACTGCGTGGAAGCGCCGTCCCTGTACCTGCTGGTGTTCGTCGGCGTACTCACCGGCGTGGGCGGCGGGCTGCTGCGGGATGTGATGGTCGGAGATATGCCCTATATTTTCGTGAAGCATATTTACGCCTGCGCCTCTCTCGTCGGCGCGGTGATCTGCGGGGTGCTGCGGCAGCCGGCAGGGGAGATGACGGCCATGCTGGTCGGTGCGGCGGCGGTGTTTGCCATCCGGTGTCTGTCGGCCCACTACCGGTGGAATCTGCCCCATCCCAACGCCTAAAAAAACGGCGAAACTTCCCGGATATGGCGCGAATTTCCTGTGAGAATCGACAGGATGCGCCCCTTGACAATCCAAAAGAGCCGTGCTATCATGATTCCATTCTGAAAAAAGGCTTGGAAAAGGACGCTGTCCGGGAAGAACTTCAGAGAGACGCTGTCATGGGCTGAAAGCAGCGTCAGTCAGAACCGGAACAGTCACCGCCTTGGAGCTGCCCGCCGATATGTAGGCCGGGACGGGACCTCCCGTTACAGAGGACACGAGCGGCACAATGCGCAAAAGGACTTTCGCTGGCGGGAAGGAAGAATGTGTGCAAGAAACCCAGGAAGGGTGTCTTGCATGATTTCAATTAGAAGACTCCGAAGGAGTTTTTTACCCTGCTTGCACAGCGAAACAAATTTTGTTTTACTGTGCAAGCAGGGTGGAACCGTGGAGCTTTACGCCTCACCCCTGACCAAAACAGGGGTGAGGCGTTTTTTGTTTTGCCCCAAGGGCGGAAAGACCGCCGCAGGAAAGGAGACATTACTATGTCTGAGGAAATCAAGGAATTCAGCTTTGAAAATGAGGAATACCGCCAGACCTACTGGCACACCTGCTCCCACATCATGGCGCAGGCCGTCAAGCGCCTGTGGCCCGAGGTGAAGCTGGCCATCGGCCCCTCTATCAAGGAGGGCTGGTATTACGATATGGATGCACCCTTTGCCTTTACCCCGGAGCACATGACCGAGATCGAGGCCGAGATGCGGAAGATCTGCAAAGAGAAGCTGAAGCTGGAGCGCTTCGAGCTGCCCCGCGAGGAAGCCATTAAGTTCATGGAGGAGAAGGGCGAGCCTTACAAGGTGGAGCTGATCCAGGATCTGCCGGAGGATGCTCCCATCTCCTTCTACAAGCAGGGCGAGTTCACCGACCTGTGCGCCGGTCCCCATCTGGACTCCACCGGCCGGGTGAAGGGCAACGCCATCAAGCTGCTGGCCTGCAACGCCGCCTACTGGCGGGGTGACTCCAACCGGGAGACCCTGCAGCGGATCTACGGCATCGCCTTCCCCAAGAAGGAGGAGCTGGACGCTTATCTGGAGCGCATCGAGGAGGCCAAGCGCCGGGATCACCGGAAGCTGGGCAAGGAACTGGGCCTGTTTGCTTTCCGGGATGAGGCCCCCGGCTTCCCCTTCTACCTGCCCAAGGGCATGGTGCTGAAGAACACCCTGATCGACTACTGGCGTCAGGTCCACAAGAAGTGGAACTATGTGGAGATCTCCACTCCTCAGATCATGAAGCGGACTCTGTGGGAGACCTCCGGCCACTGGGATCACTACAAGGATAATATGTATACCACTGTCATTGACGGTGAGGACTTTGCCATCAAGCCCATGAACTGCCCCGGCAGTATTCTGGTCTATGAGCTGGAACCCCATTCCTACCGAGACCTGCCCCTGCGGTACGGTGAGCTGGGCCTAGTCCACCGTCATGAGCTCTCCGGCGCGCTCCACGGCATGTTCCGTGTCCGCTGCTTCACTCAGGACGACGCCCACATCCTGCTGGCCAAGGACCAGATCAAGGATGAGGTCATCCGCATCGCCCGCCTGTTCGACGAGGTCTACTCTCTGTTTGGCCTGCCCTACAAGATCGAATTGTCCACCATGCCCGAGGACCACATCGGCACCCGGGAGGACTGGGAGAAGGCAGAGAACGCTCTGGCCGACGCCATTACCTCCATCGGCAAGGAGTATGTGGTGAACCCCGGCGACGGCGCGTTCTACGGCCCCAAGCTGGACTTCCACATTCAGGACTCTCTGGGCCGTACCTGGCAGTGCGGCACCATTCAGCTGGACTATCAGCTGCCTGGCCGCTTTGATCTGGAGTATACCACCAGCGACGGCGGCAAGGACGTGCCCGTGATGATCCACCGTGTTGTGTTCGGCTCCATCGAGCGGTTCATCGGCATCATCACCGAGCACTTTGCCGGCGCCTTCCCCGCATGGCTGGCTCCTGTTCAGGTGAAGATCCTGCCTGTCACCGACCGTGCGCTGGATTATGCCAAGGATCTGTCTGACGCATTGGACGGCCAGGGCTTCCGCGTGGAGGTGGATGACCGCAACGAGAAGATCGGCAAGAAGATCCGTGAGGCCACTCTGGAGAAGGTGCCCTATATGATCGTTGTGGGTGACCGGGATATGGAAAACAAGACGGTCTCCGTCCGTACCCGCGCCGGCGAGGATCTGGGCGCTATGAGCCTGGAGGACTTCACCGCCAAGCTGAAGGAAGTTGTAGACTCCAAGGTGATTCAGTAAGTTGCTCTTAGTTAAACTGCACAAAACACGCCCCGCTGGTTTTCCTGGCGGGGCGTGTTTTTGCAAGACGGACATTTGTTTTGCAAGACATTTGCGGAAAAACGCAGAGAATAGCGTGAAAATGCAAGATGAATACTTGAACATTGCAAAAAATCACCAAAAAGAGAAAATGACCCTTGCAAAATGAATGATATACATGTATACTATGCACATGCTTACGGAAACACCCTTGAAAAAAGCACCGGGCGTTTCCACCTAATTCAACTGTGAAAGAGGGATTTGGAATGAAAAAAGTGTTTTCTCTGATTCTGGCTCTGGGCCTCATCGCTTCTCTGACTGCCTGCGGCGGCGGTAACGCCTCCGGCAATGAGACTGGCGACAGCGCTCCCGCTGCTTCTACCGCGAAGCTGCGCTTCGTCACCGGTGGCGAGTCCGGCACCTACTATGCCTTCGGCTCCGTTATCGCCCAGCACGCCACCAACAATACCGATGTGTCTGTCACCGGTCTGGTTGGCAACGGCTCTAAGTCCAACGTGGAAGAGCTGGCAGACGGCAACGCAGAGCTGGCCTTCTGCCAGTCCGACGTGATGGCCTATGCCTACAACGGCACCAACCTCTTTGAGAACCCCATCGACTGCTTCTCCACCGTGGCCGCCCTGTACATGGAAGATGTGCAGATCGTCACCACCGATCCCAGCATCAAGACCGTGGCTGACCTGGCCGGTAAGAACGTGTCTGTCGGCGCTGCCGGTTCCGGTGTGTACTTCAACGCTGTGGACATCCTGAGCGCTTATGGTCTGGGCGATCTGGACGCTGACGGCAAGTTCACCAAGATCAACGCCACCTATCAGAGCTTCGGCGACAGCGCTGACTCCCTGAAGGACGGCAAGATCGACGCCGCCTTCATCGTGGCCGGCGCCCCCACCACTGCCATCATGGATCTGTCCACCACCAAGGCTGCTTATCTGGTGTCTCTGGATGACGCCCATATCGACGAGTTGCTGGCCGCCTCTCCTTACTACACCAAGCACGTCATCCCCGCCGGTACCTACAACGGTCAGGACGAGGATGTGACCACCGTGGCTGTGGGCGCTGTGATCCTGGCCCGTGACGATGTATCTGAGGATGCTATCTATGCTCTGACGGCTGACATCTTCGACAACGCCCCCGATCTGATCAGCAGCCACGCCAAGTACGGCGAGCTGTCCACCGAGTTCGGCGCTTCCATCACCTCTGTGCCTTATCATCCCGGCGCTGCCAAGTACTTCGCCGAGAAGGGCTTCGATGTGGCAACCAAGTAAAGATCTGAACGGGATCTTTACAGCATCACCGCCATTTCCATACCTATAAGTATGTCATTCAGGCTGCGGCGGAGAAATCCGCCGCAGCCGTGAGTGGTTCTAAAGCGAAGCACAGCTCTCCGGAACGGAAGAACAGAGCGCTTGCTGCGGACCAATTTACAAGAATTTACCCCGATCCCCGGTTGAGAAGGACAGAGATCCGCTGCCCCTGTCAACTGCGGATGTGAGAAAACGATCAAGGAGGAGACCATATGGGCCTGTTCAAGAAAAAAGACCCCATTGTTGAAGTGGAAAAGGCACTCGACCACGAGGTGCACGAGATGGAGCATGATATCCAGGCGGACGTGGATGCGGTCATGAAGAAGTATGACCGGGAATCTAACACCCGTATCTGGGAGGGGGCTCCGAAAATCGCCCTGCGGGTGCTGATGTCGGCCTTCTCAATCTATTGTATCCTGATGACCCTGTTCAGCAAGGCACTTCCGGAGCGGCGGCTGTCCCTGTTTCTGGGCTTTATCATCATTATCGGCTATCTGGTGTATCCCGCCAGAAAAGGTGCTGCCCGGGTGAACCATGTGCCCTGGTATGACTGGATCCTGATGGTTCTGGGCGCTGGCAGCTTCTTCTATTTTGCCATCAACGCTTTCTCCATCATTCAGTTGGCCACCAAGCTTCAGCCCATCCACATCATCGTCGGTGCCATCGGTATTGTGGTGCTGATCGAGCTGTGCCGCCGGTGCGTGGGCCTGCCTATTCTGGTGGTGCTGGGCCTGCTGCTGATCTACACGTTCTATAACCAGCTCAGCTGGGACCCCAGCTTTTACAAGGCGCTGAAGAACATCGTCTATAAGCTGTTCTACACCACCAGCGGCGTCATCGGTACGCCGGTGAGCGTCTGCTACACCTACATCGTGCTGTTCATCATCTTTGGCGCATTTCTGGAGCGCACCGGTATCGCCAACTTCTTCATTAGCTTCGCCAACCGTCTGGCGGGCTGGTCCTCCGGCGGCCCCGCCAAGGTGGCGGTCATTTCCTCCGCCCTGTGCGGCATGGTGTCCGGCTCCTCCGTGGGCAACACCGTGACCACCGGCTCCGTCACTATCCCCATGATGAAGAAAACCGGCTACAAGCCGGAGTTCGCCGGCGCGGTGGAGGCCGCCGCCTCTACCGGCGGTCAGATCATGCCCCCCATCATGGGTGCAGCGGCGTTCTTGATGGCAGAGTACATGAATATCCCCTATGCGAAGGTGGCGGTGAAGGCCATTCTTCCCGCCGTGCTGTACTTCACCGGCATTTTCATCGCCGTCCATCTGGAAGCTAAGAAGCTGGGACTGAAGGGTATGCCCAAGTCCGAGATGGTCTCCTGGGGCGAGCTTGCCAAGCGTGCCTATCTCATCATACCTCTGGCCCTGCTGATCTTCCTGGTTTCCTCCGGCAGCCGCACCATGCAGTTCTCTGCGGCGGTGTCCATTCTGGCCGCCATCGTGGTGGGCTTCCTGAACAAGGAGGAGCGGCTGACCTTCGGTAAAATCGTGGAGGCGTTGGAGGCCGGCGCCAAGGGCGCCATCACCGTGGCTGTGGCCTGCGCCATGGCCGGTATGATCGCCGGCTGCATCACTGTCACCGGTCTTGCTTCCATCCTCATCAACGCCATCGTGCAGATGGCAGGCGACGCTACCATGATCGGCCTGCTGCTGACGATGATCTGCTGCATCATCCTGGGCATGGGCGTTCCTACCACCGCAAACTACTGCATCATGGCTTCCACCTGCGCCCCCATTCTGGTGCAGATGGACTTCCCCCTGGTGGCGGCTCACTTCTTCGTGTTCTACTTCGGCATCGTGGCGGACATTACGCCTCCGGTGGCTCTGGCTGCCTATGCCGGCGCCGCCATTGCCAAGGCCAACCCTATGAAAACCGGCATCAACGCCACCAAGCTGGCCATCGCAGCCTTTATCGTGCCATACATTTTTGCCTACAGCCCCGCTATGCTGTTTGACAATGTGAGCAGCGCATTTGAAGTGGTGCAGATCGTAGTCAGCGCTCTCATCGGTCTATTTGGTGTGGCTGCGGCTTTGAACGGCTTCGTCTATAAGAAGATCCCCATGCTGTTCCGTCTGGCGATGGCTGCCGGTGGTCTGTGCATGATGATCCCCGGCACCGCATCGGATGTGGTTGGCCTCGTGGTGGTCGGCGGCATCGTGCTGATCCAGCGCATGAGCGTCCGGCGGCTGGCTGCCTGATCTCCTGAAAACAACAAAAGTGACCGCACTGCCCACGATCCCGGGCGGTGCGGTCTGCTGTTATCAAAAAGTTTTTGCAAAAAAGGAAACCTTTTCGCAGTTGAATCCGTCTATTACAAATGAAAGCGGTTTTGATGGAATTTGTTACTGTTTTGTTGTTGATTTACCCTATTGGCTATATTAACATCAGTGAGCGAAGGTGAATATGCCTGTCGGCAGCCCTGTTTGGGCGCTGACAGCACTGGATCGGAAACAAGCGGGCCTCAGCCCGGAGAATCGTAAAAGGAGAATATGTCATGGCAGAGATCATGGAAGAGAAAAAGGAGCTGACCCCGGCGGAGACAGCCGCTCCGGCGTCACCGGAGATCCCGGCGAAAAGGGCAGAAAAAAGTACGGCAGACAAGAAAAAGCGGCGGCGTACGATCCGGCGGATCGTTGCGCTGGTGGTCGTGGCCGCCCTGATCGCAGGCGGCGTGAAATTCTTCAAAAAGAAGGACGGCAGCAGCGAAGTGGGCACCGCCATGGTGTCCTACGGTGCCATCAGCTCCGAGGTGGACGGCAGCGGTCTGGTAAAGGCCAAGAACAGCGAGACTATCAGCCTGACCACTGCGGGCACGGTGATGGATGTATTCGTGGAGGAGGGACAGAAAGTGGAGCAGGGGGACCCCCTGTTTACCATTGATTCCCCCAATGCTGCCACGGAGGTCCAGAAGGCCCGGGACGAGGTTGAGGGCTATCAGAAGCAGATCAATACGCTGCAAAAGGACATTGCGGGGCTGAATCTTTCTCCGTCCTACGCCGGAAAACTGATGGATGTTGTGACACTGAACCCCGGCGACGAGATTAGCAAGGGCACCAAGGTCGCCGTCCTCGCGGACGATACCCGGATGCGGCTGGAGCAGTATTACAGCTACGCCTACGCCGGGGAGCTGAAGGCGGGGCAGAAGGTGCAGGTCTCTATCCCTGCCCTGATGACCACCGTGGAAGGCACGGTGGAGGCTGTTCACATGGTCAGCCGCATCACGCCGGAGGGTTCTAAGCTGTTTTCCGCCGAGATCGTGATCCCCAACGAGGGTGTGCTGGCCAAGGATATGGTGGCTACTGCCACTACGATTGTGAACGGCGATACCGTGTATCCCTACGAAGCCGCTAAGCTGCAATATTACCGGGTGGGAGATTTGAACTCCACCGTCAGCGGCACGGTGATCTCCAGTAATCTGGTGGACTATCTCGCCGTAACGCCCGGTCAGGTTCTGGTGCGGATTGACGGCGAGGACAGCGAGACGGAGATCTTCACCGCACAGCAGAATCTGGAAGAGGCCCAGAAGAAGCTGGAGGCCGCCCAGAAGAATCTGGACAACTGCAATGCGGTGGCTCCCATTTCCGGTCAGGTTATCGGTCTGTCCGTGACGCCGGGGCAGGAACTTCAGGCAAACAGCACCCTTGTGACCGTTTCCGACACCTCCACCGTGACTGTCAGCGCCACCGTGGACGAGCGGAACATCAGCTATATCAAGACCGGCATGCCCGTGAACCTGGACCAGTGGGGCACCAGCGCCTTCGGCACGGTGGAGACGGTGAGCCTGTCCAGCACTGTGAATAACGGCGTGGCCTCCTATCCCATCACCATCTCCGCGGACAACACGGATGGCAACCTCCAGGTCAACAGCTATGTGAACTATCAGATCCAGGCCAGCCAGAACGACAACTGCCTGATGGTGCCCATCCAGGCGGTGCGTACCGTGGGGCTGGAGGACGGTTCTTCCGCCACCGTGGTCTATGTGCAGGCAGACAGCCGGCCGGACAACGCGCTGGAGCTGCCCTATCAGGACGAGGAGATCCCCAGCGGCTTCTATCCCGTTCAGGTGGAGATCGGTATTCAGGATACATATAACGTGGAGATCAAGTCCGGCGTAAATGACGGCGACACCGTCTTTACCCAGATGATAACCGATCAGGCGTGGGGTTAAGCCATGGCGAAACTGATCGAACTGCGGGACGTCTATAAGATCTACGGCGAGGGCCTTGAGAGCGAGGTCCGGGCTCTGGACGGCGTTTCGCTGGATATTGAAAAGGGCGAGTTCGTGGCGGTGGTGGGCCAGTCCGGCTCCGGCAAGTCCACCATGATGAACGTGCTGGGCTGTCTGGACATCCCCACCCGGGGCACTTACCGTCTGGACGGCGTGGATGTCCGGGAGCTTTCCGACAAGGAGCTCTCCCGCATCCGCAACAAGCAGATCGGGTTCATTTTCCAGCAGTACAACCTGATCCAGAACCTGACGGTGCTGGAAAACGTGGAGCTGCCGCTGATCTATCAGGGCATCGATCCCATTGACCGGCGGGAGCTGGCGATACAGGCGCTGACCCGCGTGGGTCTCGCCGACCGGGCGCAGCATAAGCCTACCCAGATGTCCGGCGGCCAGCAGCAGCGTGTGGCCATCGCCCGGGCCATTTCCACCCATCCGCCCATCATCATGGCGGATGAGCCTACCGGCGCATTGGATTCCCGGACGGGCCACGAGGTGCTGGGCTTCCTCCAGCAGCTGAACAAGGAGGGCAGCACCGTCATTCTCATCACCCATGACAACGGGATCGCCGCCACGGCCCGGCGCATTGTGCGGATCGCGGACGGCAAGATCATCGAGGATCACCCCCAGGAGGTGAATTGGTATTGAACATCGGGCAGGCATTTAAGATGGCGTGGCGGTCCATCTGCGGCAAAAAGGGCCGCAGCGCCCTGACCATTCTCTCTATTTTCATCGGTATTGCCGCCGTTATGACCATTGTCTCCACCATGGAGGGCATGAAGGCAAAAACCATGGAGCAGTTTGCCGCCATGGGTGCCAACCGCATTGAAGTGAGCGTTTATGCCTATATGTATGATGAGGGCGGCAACCCTATCAGCAAGGACTATTTTACCGGATTGTACCGCTTTTGCTCTGGACTGAAGGAGTCCATTATTGGCATTACCCCCAAGGGCTCATCCAACGCTACGGTGGTATACGGTACGAAAAACAGCTCCACAATGGAGTGGAAATATGACCAGCAGTACAACGTGGTCAGCGGTCCCCCGCAGATCTACTACGGCTCCGACCAGTACAGCGCCTGCAACAATCTGGCAATCGCAAAGGGCAGAGACCTTGCGTGGCTGGACTGCGAGAAATACAATCAGATCTGCGTGCTGGGCGCGCAGGCGGCGCGGGTCTTTTTCGGCAGCGCCAACCCTGTGGGACAGATCATGAAGGTCAACGGCAACAACTTTGAAGTGGTGGGCGTGTATGGCGCCCGCGTGGAGCCGGATACCCCTTCCGCTTACCAGACGGATAACTTTATGATCCTTCCCTACACCGCTACCCGGCTGCTGGGGGATACGGCCCCCACAGAATTTTTGGTAAAGGCCAAGGATGACGCCAGCATGAAAACCGCCATCACCGAGATCGGCGGGTATCTCTCCGGCGTGGTGGATCAGAGCATGGGCGGCTATCAGGTGCAGAAGGAAGGCTACTGGCAGGATTATCAGAACCAGCAGCTGACCATGATCTCTCTGGTGCTGGGCGGCATCGCCGCCATCTCCCTGTTGGTGGGCGGTATCGGTATCATGAACATCATGCTGGTGACGGTGACGGAACGGACCCGGGAGATCGGTATCCGCCGGAGCCTTGGCGCACAGCGGAGCAGCATCGTGGCCCAGTTCCTCATTGAATCCGGTATGCTCTGCGGCATGGGCGGCATTGTGGGCATTATCTTCGGCACCATCGGCAGTCTGGCTTTGGGCAAGATTTTGTTCCAGATGACCATTTTCCCCGCCACTTGGGTGACGCTGGCGGCCTTTGGCCTGTCGGTAGCTCTGGGCGTGCTGTTTGGCAGCTATCCGGCGGCAAAAGCATCGAAACTCCAGCCTGTGGAAGCCCTGCGGGCGGATTAAAGGAGAGAGACTTATGAAAAAACGAATTTTGACCTGGCTGCTGGCGATCAGCATGCTGGGCTCCCTGCTGACGGTGCCTGCCGGGGCGGCGGCTGTCACCAAATTTTCCGATGTCAGCGACAGCTATACCGCCACCGCCGTGGAGACCCTGCGGCTCATGGGCGTGCTGGACGGCTACGGCGACGGTACCTTCCGCCCGGACACCGTCCTGAACCGGGCGCAGTTCTGCAAGATGGCGGTTTACGCCATGGACGGCAGCAGCGAACTGGGGCGGTACTCCACCGTTACCATCTTCCCGGATGTGAAGCCCTCTCACTGGGCGTCTTCCTATATCAACATGGCCGCCAAAAAGGGCGTGATCTCTGGCTTTGCCGACGGCAAATTCAAGCCGGAGCAGACCGTCACCGCCGGACAGGCGGTCACCATCCTCATGCGGGGCCTTGGCTATAAGGACGAGAACATGGGCGGTGTGTGGCCCCAGAGCTACATGGCCGAGGCCGGAACCTGCGGATTGCTGAAGTCCACCGGCATTACCTCCGCCTACAGCGCCCTGACCCGGGCCCAGGCGGCCAAGCTGTTCCTGAACCTCTTTGAGGCCAAGCGGGGCACCGGCGAGGGAGCCGTGGTGCTGTTCAACTACACATTGAGCAAGGATGAGGTGTACCTCACCGCCGTGGACGGCGGCCGGGGCACCATCACCGCCGACGGTAAGACCTACGATATGGCCCACCCCGTCAACTCCACCAGCCTCATCGGCTCCAAGGGCCGATTGGTCACCAATGGGGACGGGGATGTGCTGACCTTCCTTCCTATCACCAGCGGCGGCAGCGTGTCCAGTGCGGCGGTGATCATCGGCAGCAACGGCTCCGCTTCCGGGCTGGATTCTCTGGCAGGCAGCAACAGCTATCAGATTTATAAAAACGGCTCTCCCGCCACGGCGGCTGACCTGAAAAAGTACGATGTGGCCACCTATTCCGCGTCTACCAACTCCATTATCGTGTGTGATACCCGGGTGTCCGTGTATTATGAGGACAGCAAGCCCTCTCCCAGCAATCCCAACACCATTACGGTGCTGGGAGGCACGGAGTTGAATGTCCTGCCCTCCGCGGTGGAGTCCCTCTCCGCCTTCAAGCCCGGCCAGCAGATGACCATTCTGCTGACGGCAGACGGTCAGGTGGCCGGAGCCGTGGAGCCCAACGGCAGCACTGCCCGCAGCAACGCCATTGCCGTGGTGTCCGACAAGGGCACGGTGCAGATGATCTGCGGCGGCGCCCTGCTGAATATCAAGGGCAGCGGCACCGGCTATGAGGACAGCGTGGTGGATCTCTCCGGCACCAAGCCTGATAAGGACGGCAAAGGCACCCTGAGCCTGCGGACGGCTTCCGGCAAGGTCAACGGCGACCTGAATGTGAAGGACAGAACGCTGGGCGGCAAGAAGCTGACGGACAATGTACTCATCTTTGACGGCAGCCGTCAGATGGCGCTGGGCGAACTGCCCCAGAGCGGCGTCAACGCCAGTCGGATCGCCTACGCCCGCACCAACTGGGCCGGCGAGGTGGATCTGGTGGTCATCAAGAATGAGCTGGATGTTCAGTTCGGCCGCGTGTTCTGGAACAGCACCAGAACCACCGACCCGGATACCGGCGAGGTGACGCTGGACGAGAGTCTGGGCGTGGATTACGGCACCGGCAAGACGGACACCTACCGCATGAAGTACAATGTGGTCACCGGCGACTTTGTGGCCTTCCGCATCAACAAGGGCAAGACCGGCTTCTCCCTGATGGAGAAGCTGGGCAAGCTCAGCAATGTCCGCTCCAGCGCGTGGATCGGCAAGACGGCAGTCACCTTCAGCAACCGGACGTATGAGGTGCCCTCCGATGTCCTGTGCTACAACGCCGATACCGGCAAGTGGATCAATCTGGACACGGCGCTGGCCTACTCTGATACCACGGATCTCTATGTTTACAACGGTGTGGTCCGTGTAATCGAGGTCAAGGCGTAAAAAAACCTGTGGCCTGACGGCTCAGCCGTCAGGCCACAGAATCACCTGAAAAGTAAATGATTGAGGAATGCAGGAGGAATGGATATGAAAAAACTTTTGGCTGTTTCCCTGACGATCATGATTTTAGGCACTCTGGGCGGATGCGGCAAGCAGGACACCCAGGAGCCGCCCAAGGTGGAAATTGACTACGGCAATTCCGAACTCTACACCCAGGAGGACATGGACGCTGCCATCCAGGTAATTGAAGCGGAGTTTGCCACCTGGGAAGGCTGTGAACTTCACAGCCTGGCCTACGGCGGCGACGCGGCCTGCAGCGACGAAAACATTGAGTGGCTCAACGGGCTGGAAATGAAAGAGCAGACTGAGCCTTTTACTCAGTGCATCCTG
>OLOQ01003013.1_pt1 | contig 12844 bp, 8 predicted proteins | sample 1673101 | NCBI WGS metagenome assembly OLOQ01 (sample SAMEA3136754, study PRJEB25190) | human gut metagenome | biome: human gut; feature: human-associated habitat; material: faeces | place: Austria | collected 2013 | reverse complement strand
GAGAGATAGATGCTCTTGGTGGTGAGATGGGAAAGAATATAGATGCTACATTTATACAGTCAAAGATGCTTAATAAATCAAAAGGACCTGCTGTGCACTCACTTCGTGCCCAGGCTGACAAGTCTGATTACAGTCACAGAATGAGAAAAATAATGGAAAATACTGATAATCTTTTAGTGCGTCAGGCTGAAGTTTCAGAGATAATAGTTGAAGATGGCATTATAAAAGGTGTAAAGACAGTATCAGGTGCAAGTTATTTTGCTAAAGCAGTTGTTCTTTGTACAGGTGTATATCTCAAGGCAAAGTGTATTTTTGGTGATGTGAGCTATGAAACAGGTCCAAACGGACTTCTTCCTGCAAATCATCTTACACAGTCTCTTGTTGATAATGGAATTGAAGTCAGAAGATTTAAGACAGGTACACCGGCGAGAGTTGACAAGCGTTCTATTGATTTTTCAAAGATGACAGAGCAGTTTGGTGATGAAAGAGTAGTGCCATTTTCATTTACAACCGACCCTGAAACAGTACAAAAAGACCAGGTTTCATGCTGGCTTACATACACAAATGAAGAGACACATAAGATTATAAGAGATAATCTTGACCGTTCTCCGCTCTATGCTGGAGTTATTCACGGAACAGGTCCAAGATATTGTCCTTCAATTGAAGATAAGGTTGTAAGATTTGCGGATAAAGAAAGACATCAGGTATTTATAGAACCTGAAGGACTTTACACTAATGAAATGTATCTTGGTGGAATGTCAAGTTCAATGCCTGAAGATGTTCAGTATGCGATGTATCGTACTGTACCAGGATTAGAAAATGTAAAAATAGTAAGAAACGCGTATGCGATAGAATACGACTGTATAGATGCATTACAGTTAAAGTCAACACTTGAATTTAAGAAAATAAAAGGACTTTTTGCGGGTGGACAGTTTAACGGAAGTTCAGGTTATGAAGAGGCTGCAGCACAGGGAATAATTGCCGGTATCAATGCTGCAATGTATGTAAAAAATGAAGAACCTCTTATTCTTGACCGCTCCGAGGCCTATATTGGTGTATTGATTGACGATCTTGTCACAAAGGAATCAACAGAACCATATAGAATGATGACTTCAAGAGCAGAATACAGGCTGATTTTAAGACAGGATAATGCAGATTTGAGACTTTCAAAATATGGTCACAGAGTTGGTCTTATTAATGATGAGAGAATGGCTAAAGTAGAACTTAAAGAAAAGCAGATTGCTGAAGAAGTCGAGAGAGTAAAATCTGTAAATATCGGTACAGGTAAAGAAGTCCTTGATTTACTTGAAAAGTACGGAAGTACAGAATTAAAGACAGGTGTTACACTTGCTGAGCTTGTTAAAAGACCAGAATTAAATTATGAGATTCTTGCACCTATTGATAAACACAGACCAGAGCTTGCATGGGATGTTGCTGAACAGGTGAATATTAATCTTAAATATGAGGGATATATAGAAAGACAGTTGCGTCAGGTTGAACATTTCAAGAAACTTGAAAGCAAGATTATTCCTGATGATATAGATTATAATGAAATTACCGGATTAAGAAAAGAAGCAATGCAAAAGCTTAATAAGATGAAACCACGTTCAATAGGTCAGGCATCAAGAATTTCAGGAGTATCACCTGCAGATATTTCAGTTCTTCTTGTTTATATGGAACAGTTCAGAAGAAAAAAGATGTAAGGAGAAAGTATTTGGACAGAAGTGAATTTCAAAAAATATTAAAAGAAATTAATGTTGAACTTACGGATAATCAATGTGATCAGTTTGATAAATATTATGAAATTCTTGTTGAATGGAATAAAGTAATGAATCTTACAGGTATTACACAATATGATGAGGTATTAGTTAAGCATTTTGTGGATAGTCTGGCTGTTTTTAAAGCTGTTTGTGAATTATCCGGAACAGATAATGATATAAAAAATAAAATTAACTATTTTAAGAATGTTTCTGTAATAGATGTAGGAACAGGTGCGGGATTTCCCGGAGTACCTATAAAGATTGCATTTCCGGAAACAGATGTATGTCTTCTTGATTCTTTAAATAAACGGGTTAATTTTTTAAATGAAGTTATAAATCAGCTTGGAATAAAAAAAGTTGATGCAATTCACAGCAGAGCTGAGGACGGAGCGAGAAATCCATTATATCGTGAAAAATACAGAATTGGTGTATCAAGAGCAGTAGCAAATCTTGCAACATTAAGCGAGTATGTACTTCCTTTTGTTGAGCCGGGTGGATATTTTATTGCATATAAATCGGGTGAAATAGATGAAGAACTTGAGGCATCTAAAAAAGCAATCGGTGTGCTTGGTGGTGAAATTAAGCATGTTTATAAATTTAGTCTTCCCGGTACAGATTTTGGACGTTCATTTGTATTTATAAAGAAAAACAGAATTACGCCTAAGAAATATCCAAGAAAATCAGGACTGCCTTCAAAGGAACCAATTAAATAAAAAATTAAAAATCCGGATGATAGAAAAACATCCGGATTTTTAATTGGTTTCAGCTAAGAAAAATATCAATATTTTTTATGAATTTTAACGGCTGTTCAATCTGTGGGTAATGTTTTGCATTTTCAATTGTAACAGATTCTATAGCCGGATTAAGCGATTTATACAATTTTGCAGATTCAATAGCAGTTGTGTCACATGAACCATTAATAATGTAAATGCTATTGTCAATTTTACTTACAGCTTTGCTTATAGAAACAGTTGTATAATGACATTCTGTACTTGTAAAAAGATATTTTGCATTACTTCCGCCAAGATGTGCATTTTCACTGTATGTATCAATAAGATTCTGTGATATTGAATTTTTGTTATTGAAGTATTTTAATACAAATCCGGAATTAAGCTTTTGACGACTCATGCATATATTATAAATGAGAGTGCCTAAAACAGGTGAGTTGAGAAGATATCTTCTTATTTCACACATTTTATCCGGAGTTTTTAATGCTGATTTTATATGATTGCCGCACTTTGAAAAAAACGTACGTCTTCCCATTGTATTTCTCGCTAATCTGCTCATTATATCAACAATTTTTATAAGAATTTGTCTTGATTTTGTTCGGTTTCTCAAAATCATATAGACAAATGCCGCCACAAATGTTGCACAAAAAAGTGTAAAACGATTTGAAATATGAAGAAATTGCAGAATAAAAACAACATTTATAATATAAAAATTACCGGCAACAACGCATATCAGAAATTTTTCACATAAACGCCTCTTTGCTATTCTTTTGTGCATAACAACAGCCGGCATGAATACTGTCATTAAAGAATATAAAATCAGTATCCATATTGACTGTACTACGTTTGTCACAGACATATCAGTTTCTCCATTCCGGTATTAATCTAATTGCATATCATCCAAACATTCTGAATATTTCAAGTGTATCATTATCTATAGGTATATTGGTATTTTTCAGCTCATCTATTGTTTTTATAAAATCTGTGCCATCATCGCAATAATAATAATATCTAAGATAACACTTGTATGGCGTAAGAAGTCCTTGAAGATTTTTATCTGCCAGTTCACACCACTCTTTTGCACTCTCTTTATTATCATTTTCAATCATGCATCGCACAATCCACTCATAATATTGTGGCTTTATATCATCCTTATAATCTGCGAGCATAATTTTCATAATCTCATCTATCATACCGGTATACTGCCTTTTTTCTGTAGGCAGAAACACATCCTGACAAATCATTCCATATGTTTTTTCAATGAACTCGCAGAGCTGCGATGGCTCAGCTTTCTCACCTTTTTTTACATTCTTGTAAAGTTTGAGGACATTACTTCTGAAATCACCAAGTTCATCTCTTAAAGCAGTTGCCGCATAATGTGATGTTTCTGTGTCTTCGCTGTTAAGTGCATAAGAAATTGAACCGAGCGACTGACTTGTATCTTTTCTTAAAATATTCATCATAAGTTCACGCTGGCTCTTATAATTACTTACTGCCACAGCTTCCTGAATTGAAACAATATTCCGCTCCTGTTCCATATTGCTCTTATCTACCTGACGAATTCTTTCTTTACTGAAAATTACATCTTCAAGATTAACTTCTCCATGAAAAAATATAACTTTTAAAAGCCTTGCCAGAAGAACAACCACTGAGATTGTAACCGGAATTGCCAGTATTATAAGTGTCACAGACAAAATCTTATCAATCTCCATATGCTCCTCCGTCAACATCACCATCTATCATCTCATACGAATATCCGGCATCCTTTATTCTTCCTGTAACAAAACCTGCATCAGCATTATTTGTATTTGCAAGAAGCACATAAAGATAACCATCATCAAGACTTCCAAGATAATCCGAATTACGGAAATTTTTCTGCAAATCAATACTTGCCTCTTTAACATCCTTTGTGCCCGGATTAATTTTTATAATTGAACAATCTGCAAGTCCTCTTTTTCTTGCATTGGTAAAAGCATCCAGAAGTTTCTTAAATGCCTGCGTTTCAAGAAGTCTTGTTCCCTCAACATATCTTTCATTTTCAATCATTTCTATATATCTGTTAGCTTTAAGAACCGCATTCTGAATCATGTAACTTACAACACGCAGCCTGTTTGACTGTGCAAGATTCATCTGCTCCCACGATATATCCCACAGCATTACAATAGAACTTATGCTTTCCTCTGCCATAATTGCTGCTGCCATAAGCGGATAATCTTTTTCAAGTTTTCTGTTAATATACACATCTCCCCGCTTTAATGTTTCATACATTTCTGTATATTTTGTATATTCAATTGAATTACCCAGTTTCTTGGCATTATGTGATGTAAATGCCATAAGTCTTGCAAAATTTCTGTTGGATACGTTATATATTGCAACCTCTTTACAATCCATAAGTTTTGAAACAACTTCTGCAGCATGGAAAAATACTTCCTCCGGCTCATCTTTATCAAGTGTTGATGTTATTTCAAATATCTTTCCAAGACTATCACTCTGGTTAATAACCTGTGTCTCAAGTTCATCTTTTAACTTTGCATTGATTATGTTAATATCCTCAATGTCTTTAAGACGACTGTCAAGATATCCAACTTCATCTTCTTTATCAGCTTTAAGCGAATTGAGCTGGTCACGCAGATATCCTACACTAAGTCCCAATATAACAAGCTGTGCAATCCATACATACGTATTATAATCAAGCATGATTTCAAATCCGGTTCTTGAATACATCTGTCTGAAAAAGTAGCCGCATACCGCCAGTATAGATGAAAATAATGCCTGCTGCTGACCATAAACCATGGCAAATATAAGAACATATATAAGATAACAGTCAAGTCTTGCAAAATATGTGCTTCCGGTCGTTCTGTTGTTAATCATAAAGAAAGGAATGAAAATTACCATATTTTCAATAAAAGGAATCAGTGCAACCAGCATTCCTTTAAAATATTGTGCTATTCTTTTTGAAAATTTTTCAGTAACTGTACTTCCCGATGCAAATACAGATCTATTATTCTTTATATTTTTTATAATCTGCTGTGCACATGATTTTGCATCTTTAAATATTTTTACTTCAATTTCTTCTGACATGTCATGTATATCATCATTACTACTTATATCAGATATATTTTCTTTTATTAAAACCTGTGTATCAAATGACGTATTAATAAGTTCAGCAAGTTCATTCTGTGTAATTGAACTGTCTGAATGAATTCTGTATAAACCATACTTCAACAAATCCTTATTAACAAGCTTATACAAGGCTTCGACCACATCTGTAATATAAATAGGCGAATATTTTTCTGATTCTTTCGTTATACTGTTTTCTCTCAATAGTTCACTGCACATACGTGTACATGTATCTACAGCTTCTTCAGGCTTTTTCGTTTCAAATGAAAGTTCTTCTATTCTCAATGCTATTACATCCGAGCCTGTTGTCTTACGGTAATTACTGCATATATCTTCACCATTCTTCAATGCACTTGCCTTATACACTCTGGCATAAGTACGTATTGCTCCAGATTCAAGCGGTCTTTGTGAATGTAATATCTCTTTATATGTACTTTCATCAAAGCTATTAACCTCATTTGATGATAAAAATATAAAGCGTCCATGATTCAAAAATGAAAAAGCATTCAGGCAGTTATACAATCCGGCACCGAACTTCACCATCTCACTATAGCCACTGCTCCATTCAAAATTAGAGTCAAATGCTCCTGTAAATATTGTTACATCAGGATTTACACTCTCAAACACTTCTTTTATGCAATTATTATCATACGAAAAATCATACTGTTCATATACTTTTTTGTACCTGTTCTCAGAATTTTTCCCACCCGTCAGTGCATATATTCTTGCACCTTCTTTACCAAACTTACGGATTACCGCTGATGTAACAGTTCCAAATGCTCCAACTATCAATACTCTCATAATTCCATACCAGCCTGTTAAATATATTTAATTCCATATTTTCTTAAACTATCCGTAAATAAAGAAACATCTGCTTTAGCGTCTTCTATTGTTATCCCATAAAAGTCTGATAACCTCTGTGCAGTCTCATTTAATGAATTACATTCACTCAGATATTTCCATATCACTGCCCCGGTTTCATTAATAATTATTGGTGTCATATACTGTTCATCTGATGAATCACATGACATAATCCAGTAATTCCCGGCAGCGTAAAACATTTTGTATTTTGCTTCTCTCATAAATATAACAATACCCCTTTAGCTATATTAATCCCTTATAGCAAATTTTATTACATAATTTCCAAATATTTCTAATTATTTTATTATATTACAAAACACCGCCGCAATCAACAGTTTAACTGACTGTTGACCATGACGGTGTCTATATATAATATCTGTATTTACACTATAACCTGACAAATCTCGTAATTAACAAGCCTCTTCAAACTGTGAATTGTAAAGGTCAGCGTAAAATCCACCTTTCTTCAGCAATTCTTCGTGATTTCCATGCTCGACAATATCGCCGTCTTTCATAACAAGAATCAAATCCGCATCTTTTATCGTTGAAAGTCTGTGTGCAATAACAAAACTTGTTCTGCCTTTCATAAGGTTGTCCATAGCTTTCTGTATCTGCTGTTCAGTTCTTGTATCAACTGAAGATGTAGCTTCATCAAGAATAAGTATCGGATTGTCAGCAAGAATTGCTCTTGCAATTGTAAGAAGCTGTTTCTGTCCCTGTGATACATTGCTTGCATCCTCGTTAAGCTCCATGTTATAACCACCCGGAAGTGTTTCTATGAAATGATTTGCATGAGCGGCTTTCGCTGCTTCAATAACTTCCTCATCTGTTGCATCAAGACGTCCATAACGTATATTTTCCATAATAGTATCTTTATAAAGCCATGTATCCTGAAGTACCATTCCGAATGCTTCTCTTAAATCTCTTCTATTGAAATCTTTTACATTATGACCGTCCACAAGAATTTCACCTGAGCCAACGTCATAGAATCTCATAAGAAGCTTAACTATAGTTGTCTTTCCGGCTCCCGTAGGGCCTACAATCGCAATCTTTTGTCCCGGTTTTACCTTTGCAGAAAAGTCATTGATAATTGTCTGATTCTCCCTGTATCCGAAATGCACATGTCTGAACTCTACTTCGCCCCTTATTGTATCTAACTTTACAGGATTAGCTGCAAACTGGTCTTCCTCTTCTTCTCCTAAGAATTCAAATACTCTCTCAGAAGCGGCTGCCATTGACTGTAACTGATTGATAACCTGTGCAATCTGTGTTATAGGCTGCGAAAAATTCTTAACATACTGGATAAATGCCTGAATATCACCGATTGTTATAGTTCCCTTTATGGCAAGAAATCCACCACTCAATGCTACACCTGCATATCCAAGGTTGCCGACAAATGCCATGATGGGCTGCATCATTCCTGAGAAGAACTGTGATTTCCATGCTGATTTGTACAACACGTTGTTAGTCTCATCAAACTGCTTTACCATGTCTTTTTCTTTGTTAAATGACTTAACAACAAGATGTCCGCCGTATGTTTCTTCTACCTGACCATTGATATGTCCAAGATACTCCTGCTGTGTCTTAAAATACTTCTGTGAACGTTTGACAACGAATGATATAAGTCCTGCAGATACAGGAAGTATAATTACAGCAATAATTGTCATAAGCGGAGAAATACTCATCATCATTATGAATACACCTACAAGTGTGGCAACCGATGTAATTATCGTTGTTATACTCTGGTTAAGTCCCTGTCCGAGCGTATCTACATCGTTTGTTATTCTCGAAAGAACCTCACCGTATGTTCTGCTCTCGAAATACTTCATAGGCATACGATTGATTTTCTCAGATATTTCCTTACGAAGTCTATAGCATACTTTCTGTGTGATTCCCGTCATAATCCAGCCCTGACAAAAACTGAAAATGACACTTACAAGATAAAGGCAAAGCACAATTATAAGAATTTTTCCAATATAGTTAAAATCCATTCCGCCCGTACCTGCTATTTTACGCATAAGTCCCTCAGAAAGTGCTGTTGTGGCCTTACCGAGAATCTTAGGGCCTATTACATTAAATACTGTTGCAACTGCAGCAAATAACATTACCGCAAATATTCCTATCTTATATCTTCCAATATATGACATAAGTTTTGAAATTGAACCCTTAAAGTCTTTTGCCTTTTCAGGTGCCATTCCCATGCCTCTAGGTCCGCCCATTCTGCCTCGTCTCGGAGGCGTCTTGAAATCTTTATTATCTTCCATGATTATGCCTCCTCTCCAAGCTCTTTTGCTGACATCTGTGAACGTGCTATCTGCTGATATACATCACATGAATTCATAAGTTCTCCATGTGTACCTTTACCTACAATTCTGCCTTCATCCATTACAAGAATCTGGTCAGCATGAAGTATTGTGCTGATTCGCTGTGCAACTATAATAACAGTGCTGTCCTTAACTTTTGATGATAAGGCTTTTCTTAACGCTGCATCTGTCTTTAAATCAAGTGCAGAAAAACTGTCATCAAAGATATATATCTTAGGATCCTTTGCAATGGCTCTCGCAATAGAGAGTCTCTGCTTCTGACCACCTGACACGTTAGTACCGCCCTGTGCAATAGGACTGTCATATTTTGCACTCTTGCTGTCTATAAATTCTGTTGCCTGAGCTATTGAAGCTGCCTCCTCAATCTGTGCATCAGTTGCATCATCTTTACCATATCTTAAATTTGATGCTATAGTACCTGAGAAAAGTACACCCTTCTGAGGCACATAACCGATTTCACTTCTTAAATCTTCCATTGTTATATTCTTAACATCATGTCCATCAACCAGAACACTTCCCTGTGTTGCATCATACAGACGCGGTATAAGATTGATAAGTGTTGACTTGCCGCATCCTGTACTTCCGACAATAGCTGTTGTCTCTCCCGGTTTTGCTACAAAATCAATATCTGAAAGAACATCTGCATCAGCGTTAGGATATCTGAATGACACATGGTTAAAGCTTACAACACCTTTGTGTTCTTCAAGTCTTTCAGGATTTTCAGGGTCTTTTATAGATGATTTTTCATTTAAAACTTCATCTATTCTGTTAGCTGAAACTGCTGCTCTCGGAAGCATAATTGACATCATTGTAAGCATCAGGAAAGACATTACAATCTGCATTGCATATGTGATAAATGCTGTCATGGCACCCACCTGCATGCTTCCGCTGTCAATCTTGTGTGCAGCTACCCATATGATAAGTACATTAATTCCGTACATGATAAATGTCATAAGAGGCATCATAAATGTCATTACACGGTTTGTAAAAAGCATTGTCTTAGTGAGTGCCTTATTGGCATCATCAAAACGCTCCTCTTCTTTCTTTTCACGTCCGAATGCACGTATTACGGAAAGACCTGTAAGAATTTCTCTTGATACGAGATTGACATTATCAACAAGCTTCTGCATAAGTTTGAATTTAGGCATTGCAACTACCATAAGTACCATTACAATTCCGATTATTATAAGCACCGCAAGTGCTATAATCCATTCCATGCCTGCACCTGTCTGCATCACCTTAAAAATACCGCCTACACCGAGTATAGGTGCATATAAAACCATACGAAGCATAAGAACAGTCACAAGCTGTACCTGCTGTATATCATTAGTTGTTCGTGTTATAAGAGATGCTGTGGAAAATTTATCCATCTCGGCATTTGAAAAATTCATTACATTCTTGTATACACTGCCACGCAAATCACGTCCGATTCCGGCTGCTACTCTTGAAGCTACAAGTCCAACAAGAACTGTAGTAAGTGCAACAAGAAGTGCCATCGCTATCATCTTGGCTCCTGAACCCAACAGATACTTTGTCTGCAATGCATCCATATCAATTCCAGCATTAGTATCCTGCTTTACTGCATATGCGATTCCCATTGACTTTACAAGTGTAGAACCCATCGTATCAACTGTTTCTTCAGCTTTTTCCCTGATCTGTGAAACCATTTCATCGCTTAACATTCCTGCCTGTGACATAGCAAGAAGCTTCTGTTTTTCTTCATCTGCCATCTGATTATTAATTATAAGCGGTAAAACAAGTTCATCATCATAAGATGACAGTTTCTTTTCGCTCTTTACATTGCATCTGTAAATACCATTATCACTGTCATAACTTTCCTGCCAGATTGTCTTTTCACTGTCTGTCATAAAAAGCTGTGCCAGATTATATTCATTCTCTGTTACGGCCTCAGGCATAACATGTCCGACACCTTTATTCTGGATTCCTACATCAATAATATCCGATGTGTACTGTGGAAGTGACAAATCACAAAACGCCTGCAGTACAAGAAGTACCAGTATCATAATTACAGACTTCCAGTATGGTACAAGATTTTTAAATATTCTGCCCATAGTCTCTCTCCTTTTCCAATTGCATTTCTAGATATTACCACTATGGGGTACGAATATAAAGAAAATTAATATGAGTTTTTCTTAAAAAAATATAAAAATTATTATCTCCAAATGACATTTTGTGCATCAGCACATTTTTTTCTTAATGATGAAAGATTATCAAGAGCCGCATTTAACGTATTGTCTTTCTTTGCGAAATGAAATCTTACAAGTGAATGGATATCTTCCCTGAAAAAGCTAGAACCCGGAACTGCCGCAACTCCGACATGCTGTGTCATCCACTCACAGAATTTCACATCATCCTTTACACCAAATTCTGAAACATCCATAAGTACGTAATAAGCTCCCTGCGGCTCACTAAATGTAAGTCCGAGATTTTTTAAACCGTCACAGAACAGATTTTTCATATGTGTATAATGGTTCTGAAGTTCTTTATAATAGTCATCACCGAATTTCAAACCAGTAACTGCCGCCTCCATAAGCGGTGCTGCAGCTCCTACTGTAAGGAAATCATGCACTTTCTTTACTCTGTCTGCAATCTGTGGATTTGCAATAACATATCCAAGCCTCCAGCCAGTAATTGAATAGGTTTTTGAAAGCGAATTACATATAATTGTTCTCTCTCTCATTCCCGGAAGCGTTGAAATATATGTATGTTTATTCGGTTCATAAATAATATGCTCATATACTTCATCTGTTATAACATATGTATCATATTTTATTGCAAGTTCTGATATAATTTTAAGTTCTTCCTCTGTAAATACTTTGCCGCAGGGATTTGAAGGGTTACACAAAATAAGTGCTTTTGCTCCTGTTTTAAATGCATCTTCAAGTACATTAGCATCAAACTTAAATTCAGGCGGTACTAAAGGAACGTAAACCGGCTCTGCTCCCGAAAGTATTGTATCAGCACCATAATTTTCATAAAAAGGCGAAAAAATGATAACTTTATCTCCCGGATTTACAACCGACATCATTGCTGCCATCATAGCTTCTGTGCTTCCACATGTAACTACTATTTCACTTTCTGCATCTATTTTCATTCCCGAAAAATGCTCCTGTTTTGCCGCAAGTGCATCCCTGAAATTCTTTGCTCCCCATGTGAGTGCATACTGGTGAGGACCTTCGCCTGCAACCTCTGCCAGCCTGTCTGTAATGGCTACCGGCGGGGCAAAAACAGGAAAACCCTGTGATAAATTAACTGCACCGTACTTATTGGCAACTCTTGTCATTCTTCTTATTACTGAATCCGTAAATTGTGATGTTCTCTGACTTAATTCTCTCATTAATATACCTGTTTATACCTTTCTTAAAAAGGGCTGCCGCATGTAAATTAATCGTTCAAAATTAATCATTATAGCGGCAGCCCCTTTCCATAAAATTCAATCTTATATTACTACATTTTGGGAAAGATTCAATATTTACTTTTTTGATATTTCTATCAATATTTACTTTACATAGTATACATAATTGTCCTTAATCGGGTGAGCCTTAGGTTCATCACCATCCGCATAACCGAGTACACAGTTTCCTATGCCCTCATAATCACCTGTAATTCCAAGCTCTTTAAGGATATTCTTTCCCTCTTCGCTTTCAAATGTTTCCTTTGCACGATGAATCCAGCAGCTTCCGATTCCCTCTGAATGTGCCGCAAGCATAAGATTTCCCATCACAAGGCTTCCGTCATAAACGTGTGTCGGCCTGCTTTTATCCGCAAGCACAACAAGAACAACTGGTGCATTGTAAAACGGGTCAAAATCTTCAGGTTTTCCCATAATCTTTGCATTCATAGCAGATAACTTATCCATGAGCTCTTTGTTTGTAACCGCAATTATAACAGGGGACTGTGCTGCCATTCCTGTCGGGGCATATGTTCCGGCTTCAAGAATTCTGTCAAGCACATCTTGAGGAAGTGCATCTGACTTAAATTTTCTTATACTTCTTCTTGTCTTCATGTTTTCTATGATTTCGTGCGAAGA
>OLOQ01003008.1_pt1 | contig 12855 bp, 3 predicted proteins | sample 1673101 | NCBI WGS metagenome assembly OLOQ01 (sample SAMEA3136754, study PRJEB25190) | human gut metagenome | biome: human gut; feature: human-associated habitat; material: faeces | place: Austria | collected 2013 | reverse complement strand
TTTTTTTCCGGAGATCCGAGGTTTCCACCTGCCTCATAAACCGACGGGACTTCTATTTCTTTCGGCTGGTCGATCCGATAATGCTGGTTTTTGAAATCTTCCAGTGCTCCCGAATACGGCTGCTGCTCGACTGCCACATAGGTTCCGTAAGGAAGGTATTTCGAAACGCCATAATAATAACCTTCCTCGGATTTTTTTAATTTTTCCGCTGACAACGTTGTTTTGTCCCGATCGGAACCTCCATTTTCCGCGCTGTCCCACTCAATCGCGTATAAATCGTCCAAATCATAGGAGAAAAACGGCTTCAAATATTCCTCTGCTTTTAAAATTGCCTGATGTAATGCTTCATCATAGATATAATCCGGATAGCCTTCCTGTCCACCCGATGCTTGAATGTTCTGCTTCTTTACCTCATCCTTCAAATACCAGTCCATCGCAAACTGACGGACAGCATCCGACCGTTTTGCATTTTCTATGGCTGCTTCCGACGTACGGCTCTGGTTCTGTATCGCCGCATTGTTATGATGCGCCGGATCTTTTATTTCTCCGCCACCGGTTCCAAAAATGCCCATACGGATCCACGCAAACGGCTTAAAGGATGTATCTGCTGCATCTGCCCGCTGCCATTTATCCCGGTTCGCCACCGCCATCGCATCGAAAAATTTCTCATACTGATAGCCGGAAACTTCCCGTACCGCTCCCGCTCCATCTTCCTTGGTCCGCATGACCGTCTCAAGAAGTCTTGTATATCCCTGATTGACCTCTTTCGAATCCGCGATCTGCCCGTCTTTTCCATATTCGTACAGACGTTCCTTTGCCGTCACTGCGCTGCCCCAGACATTGTTATTGACGGAACCAGCCGTCTGGGAATCTTTTTTATGAATTACCTGCGTGAAAATTTTCTGAACCGGAGCAAAGGATTCTCTAAGCAGTGGAAAATTCTTTTTTACCTCCGGCAACGAGACGCCTTCCCCATCCCGGTTCATCCACACGATTTCGCCATCCGTATTCCGGTACAGACGTTCCAGATTGGATTTCAAATAGAGCTTAAAGCGGAAATTTGGCAGTGCTGAAGCGACATTTTCGTTTCCTCCATCTTTTTCCGTAAACGGATCGGTGTGCCCACTTTCCGCATAAGTGTTATGTGCATAGGTGCCCTCCGGTGTCGTCGCTATATTTTTGACGATTTTTATCTTCTGGCGGATCACTCGCTCCAGTACACCCAGCGGTTCTTTCCTTGTCCCGGCATCCTGATAGGTGGTCTCCTGCCCCGGGTACGCCAGTGCCACCGGGACCACATAGGAATCATCCCCTGTCAGGCCGGAACCTCCAGAATCGACATATGCCTTTGCCCGCGCCTGTTTTATCCACGTGTAATAGCTGGAACTGTTCATCTGGTGGCCGGCAAAGAAACCATTTCCCAGCATTGCGGCTTCTTCCTCGTTCAGTGTAACCTTCTTCTCTTTCAATACCGCCTTAAATCCCAGCTCTTCCAGCACGCCTGCATTTGTTTTTTTCACGCCAAAACTGTCGGTAAAATTCGCGTTAACCCGCAGTATGTATCTCCCATCTGCATTCCGGGCTGCTGCCTGATGAACCCATTTTGTCTCCGTTACCTCCCGCTGCTGTGTTTCTGTCTTTTCCCGGTAAACAACTACCTGGATCGGCTGCCCATCCGCATCATACGGAATTTCCCCGGTTTTGTAATAGACATTTACCTCATTTTCCTTCGGAACAATCGTACCATCTCCCTCAATCACAGCATCTGTCTGCAAAAGTGCCGACGCCATCACCTGATTTCCAGCGGTAGTTTCCCTATAATCAGTATACGTTCCAAATGCGTCCCGACCTCGATTATTTGAATATGGTATATACACATAACGCGGACACATTTCCATATTCTCCGGCAGCCACTCTGCCCGGTGAAAAATCAGGCTGTCTTTCTCCGGATCACTTCCCAGTACCATGAAATTCTCCGGTATTCCTAAAATTCCTGCATATACCGTAAATTCAAACGAATCCGAAGACTCTTGCACCGCGTCCAGACCGCCATAGCTGATATATGGATGGGTATGATAAAAATCCAGAATGGAAGTGATCACGTCTCCCACTGTCATTGAGATTCCATCTTTTGTTTTCGGTACCGCAATCGTCTGGACCGGCGAACCATACACCGTTTTTTCTGCCTTTTCTCCCGGTGTCACACCGCTGACGCCGTACACGTCCCGCTCTCCTTCCCGGACGCCCCGGTCAAATACGCCGGTATAGATACTGGAATATACATTTCCTCCTGCTCCCGGTGTCCTCGGTGTTATTTTCGCATGTCTGCGGAGTACCCGCTCGGCTTTCCCTTTCAAATAACAAAAGTCATCCACATCAAATATCTTTGCCAGCTTGTCCGCATTTTCTTCCTCGGTCATTCCCGTTTCTGCCTGCAAAAGAACTGCTTCCACTGTCTCCGGCACAAGTTCCTGCACCCGGACCTGGCGCATCCACCCCGCCGCATACTCAATCGGAACCTTTTTATTCATCGGCGTGCCATCCGCATTGTACTTTGGATACTGATAGTCGTTCTCTGCCACTGCCAGTTCCCCGGTATAAACTTTTTCATACTCACCTGTCCCAGCTTCCACCGAAACCGTTCCTTTTCCCTCGTCTTTTCGATAAAAGCTCACGCCCTCCGGCAGCCCTGACACCACAATCTCATAAACTCCCTCTTTCGTGTCCTTTGACTCTGCCGAAAAGAAAATTTCATTCGTATCAGCTCCGCCATCGCCTGCCTGCTCTTCCCCATACATCTGCATGGAAATATGGGCATATCCTTCTCCCGGTTCCAGGACCGCCGCCTCCAGATCCTGTCCCAGGTTTGTAACTGCGTGAAGTTTATTTCCAATCGAAAGTTCAAAGCCCTCGGATCGGCTTAATTCCTTGACATAATATTCCCCCATCAGAAGTGGGCGTCCAATCCAGGCATTCCCATTCTTTGACGTATTGTTATAATAAATCCGCTCCCAGGCTTTATCTGCCGTATAGTCATCGATCGCCGCATCTTGTGTATACAGATTTCCCGGCGCTTTCTTTCGCCATCCATCTGCTGCATCCGCAATCGACCCTTTCGAATAATCATAGGTTCGCCCCGGCGCCTCTGTACATGCCAGAAACGAGGCATCTCCATTTTTGTCTGTCGTCGCCACCGCCACCAGATGATTGGCCCGGTAAACTACCCCTGTTTTCCCGTCCGGATGCAGCAGATCTTCTGCTGAAAACAAGCCATACACTGCGCCTTCCAGCGTTGCATCCCCCTGTGAGTCCCCAAGCGCATTGTAAGACTCATTTTCGCCCTGTTTCAGATCCAGATCCTTTTTATTGATATGTACCTCGCCCTCTGTCCGGTGATCGTAGATCCTCCAGGCATCTTTCTCGCCGTCTGCCCCATTGCAATGGCTGAAATTGCCAGCACTTCCCGGCTCTATCGCTGAACCCACACTCGCGGAAACAAGCGCCGATTCATAGGCTGGGAAAAATAAAGACTCTGCTGCCGCACCCGCCAGTGTTTCCGTTCTTTGTGACAACTGCGGATTTTGATACAACGAAGAAGGTGAATGCCAGCTTGTATAAAAACCTGCCTCGGTTGTCAATAAATCTGAGCCGGTTGCCATATATCGCCGAATACTTGCACGTTCCGCTTTTTCTGCTTCTTCTAAATCATCATCCGCTTCATCAATAAACACAAAACCTTTCTGGACGCGATTTACCAGACGCTCCGAAATAGATACTTTCATCTCCGAGGCAGTTGCTTCCTTCTTCTCCTGTGTCAATTTTCTGCCTTTTTCATTTATGTCCTGTTCGTTTTCACTTGTCTTACTCCTATTTCTCCCCGCTTTGCTTCCTGTATCTTGCGGTTTTTCTCCTATCTCCGCCTCCGACGGTGTCCCTTTCCCCAGAAGCGCTGCATCCAATGCCGTAAACAGAACCACCCTCTGCGGCAAAACACGCATTTTTAACGGCCCTGGAAATACAGGACTCTCCCCCAGAAAAGCCGCTAAATTTTCCCGGATCGTCCAGCCAGACGCACTTCGACGATCCCAGCCATTTTTTCCAGAAATTCCTGTCTTTCCCGCACTTTCTCCATTCTGATTTCCGGAAGCCTCTCCGATGCCCTGACTTCTTCTCACACTCTTCGTTCCCAGCACCACATCACGCGAATATCCGCCTCCAAAGGCTGCATTTGCCCCATGCTCAGATGCATCGGTTGTGATAATCTCAATTGGCAGGTCATCTGCATGTTCATCATGCAGAATATATCCATCCCGCGCTTTAAATTCTTTCCAGGTATAACTGTACTTCATGGAAATGAACTTCTCATACGTCTGCCCACAGTCCTCCTGGCAGCCAGACTTTGCATACGAAGTTTCCCCGTCTGCCCCTGTCGTCGGTCCCGCATCGGGTGTTTCTCCCTCGGAGCCGCCGTCTGACGCGATACCTTCTATCTCCCCTGCATCGACCTCCTCCATTATCCAGTGGAAATGGACGCCCTCAAAGTCTCCGCCCGCCTTTCCTTCACATTCCTCTTCGCACAAAAGCCAGCTATTTGCCAGGCGGATATTTTCTGCCTGCGCCGCCTCAATCTCTTCCTCATTGATGACTTCGCCCTCTTCGTCCTCCTCTTCCTCTGGAACTGGTACAAAGGTCGGTGCCGGATGACCGTCACAGAACGTCTTGTCATAGTGATAACCATGCTCCACCGTCTGGGAGGCGTAGCCATCGCCATCTGTTACCGCCGAACCCACTTGTCTGAAACCATCCCAGAGAACCGGCTCATCCTGATAATGGCTGGCATATGGTTCTCCGCCCTCATACAATTCGGCAGCTCCGTCCCGCTCAGTATTTACCCTGTTCTTATCGTCAAAGCGCTCAAAGAAGCCAAACCGCGCCCCTTCCAGCGCTTTCCCTGTCTCATGATCGTATTTGTACATCTGCAGATTATAGGTGGAAGTAAAATCCTCTTCATGCCTAAATACCTCAAATCGAATGCCTCCCTGCTCCGGTACCGGGGTTGAATCGCCCGCCAATGCAGCAAAATAATTGACCGGAACCATTCCGAGCTCCATCCATGCCATCCGCTGATGAATCCACGGATCACTTTTGGCAGGCGTTCCGCCTCCGTGTGTCCCCGAACAGGTCACACACTCCCAGATTTGAAGCGACTGGTCAATCGCCTCCTCCGCCGAAGCATATCCCCCGCCGCCCGAAGCGTATGGGGTTCCTTCCACCCGGAAACGAATCAGGGCTTTCGACGGTTTTGGATTTGGATTTTTAAATATGATCTGCGAGTCGGTTTTTGTATACGTCCATCCATCGGTCGGAACCGGGCTGAATGAAACACCGTCATTGTTTGAAAATTCAAGCGGTACAGAACGGATAAAATCCCAATCCGAGCCATCCGGCGCAAACGACAGCGTCAGAGTCGCCGCATCTACCTGTTTTGCCATTCCCAGCGAGGTGCTGGAAGCTATCACATTTGGAATCTTTCCGCCGCCGACACCGGTATTTTCCTTTCCGCTGCCTCCGCCAGACAGCATTCCTCCCATTTGCATGTACGCCTCACTATTTGACGCAGCTGCCTCCAGCCACGGATATTTTGCCCGCACAGCTGGAACATAGAGGATTGTTTTCAGATCTTCCTCGGACACCATCTTGATAATTTCCGGTTTTCCCTGTGCTTTTGCTGCCACATTGATCGCCCGGATAAATGTATTTGCCTTTTCATCCCCCAGCGCTGCTCTGAGCGAGAGCATCGCCCAAAATACATATTTCTGTTCCTGACTGCTCAGCGGAACGGATGCCTGGGAGGGACGGTGTGCTTCATAGAGATCCCCTTTTTCTGCAATTCCCCAGATCGCATAACCGCCCTTATCGATACAATAAAGCTTGTGTCCCAGCAGCGTATCGCCGTGGGCTGTCGTCAGTGTTGTCTGCTGACCGCTCGCAGGTGCCGCTTTCGCCGGAAAAACCGGGAATCCTGGCAAAAAAGCCATTCCTCCCAATATAATTGCCAGTACAAACGCCATCCCCCGTTTCACATTCTCTCTGTACCGATACTCCCCCATAAACTTCCTCCTCGTTTTTACTGCCCCGCGCTCCTTAACACCGGCAGTCCCTCGTTTTCTTTATTTTTCAGTTCCCCAAACTGATTTCAGCAGCGAGATAATCCCCTTTTCATACTCCTGTCTTGATATTTCCTGTCGTCCCCACTGTTCTTCTATCTGCCCCATCGGTGCCTGTATTTTCTCCCAGGCAGCCTCGGAAATCGTCCCTTCTCCCCGCATACTCAAGGTCAGCGCCAGCACATTGGCAAGACTGTCTGGATCCGCTTCATACTCCTTTCTTCTCTGCTCCCGCTCCTTATTCTCATAGCGGTAAAACTCCGTCTCAAAGTCAACCGGATATGTTTTCGCATTTGAAAATAGCGGCAGGCTGGAGGTCGGATCCGTCGCATACCACTGCGTGCCGATCCGCACCAGGCACGCATCATGGAGATATTCCGGCGTGTAGGTCACACACTCCAGCCCTACGATCTGGCATAGGAACTGAAATTCTTCCGCAAAATCCCGGCAGACGCCAACGCCTCCTTCCAAAACCGGGAAATCCTTTGCCTCTTCCGGCGAACCGTAATGATTCTGGTTAAAACCTCCCTCTCCGTTTGCAATCCGGTTATGCACATACAGAAGACGCGTTTTTTCATCCAAATGAATCCAGTCAAAACTATTGACAAATTTCTGCAGTTCTTCAACCGAAGCCCAGCTATAATTTGCTTTCGGTTCTCTCTTCGTATTCCACCCTGGATTTGCTTCCCCCGGATAACGGACTGCCTCTTTCAGGTAATATTCCGGATCGCTGATCTCTGGGTGCTGCTCTGAAAAAATACTTCCATTTCCATAAAAACTCATCTCTCCATTCTGCCACTCCCATCTCAGACTCTCTGTGTCCTTCCATTCACCGCCATGCGTCCCCTGATTGCCTGCATAAGCGCTGAAACCTCCGGCTGCGATCATGGCTGCTGCCAGTACGGCTGTACATCCCGATTTATTGGTTGTTTTCTTATCCTGTTTCATTTTTTATACCCCCATTTTTTATTCTTTTCGTGTCATTCCACTTCATTTTCCTGTTTGCCTCTGTTTTCTTCTCTCCTCCTCTCTCAGCTTCTCGTCTGTACTATTCCGTCCAGCACCCAGGAACCATCTGCATTGACTAAATTCCCATCGGGGGTGTGCGTATTTCGATACAAACGTCCCCTCATTCCATCAGATTTTTCCTGAAAATAGTAACAATGAAACACTCCATCGCTTCCTGGCAGCCAGTTCCAGCCAGTCAGCATACGCCCCTGTGTTCCATCCATTTCCGTCCAGAGATAATACGTGTTTCCATCCACATCCGTATACCAGCCGTTCACCATCCTGCCATCTGCATCAAATCGGAACCAGTCAAACGTACTCTGCCCCTTTGCCGGATCGGCATATGGATTGTGGACAGCCGCCCATTCAGAAGCATAGCTTCTACCGCCCGCTTCAAACTGCCAGCTTCCATCTGCATTCTTCCGCCAGTTTCCAGCTACTACATATTCCGGTATGGCTGCCGCATCCGCATTCTGCCCGGGGCCTGCCTGTCCTTCTGTCAGATTTCCAATACCCGCTCCTGTCAAACCACTGAACCCCGATGCCGGTCCGGTTGCATTCGCTGCACTGCTTCCTGCCGCTGCCCCCTTTCCAGAAGAAGAGCCTCCACCCAAGCCGCCGCCCGAATGGGAACCTCCTCTGTATGTCTGATCGACCGCCTCATACTGAATTGTGACTGCCGCCCGGTCCGTGAAGCCACCATCCTCAGTTTTCACGGTCACATATGCCGTATGGCTGCCTGATTTTAAGTATTGACGGTCAAGCTCCTGTATCCAGGAAGCCGTCGTATTGACCGTCACGGTTCCATCCGATGATACATACAGCGAATCATCACTTGCCTGATATGTCACTTTCTGGTTAAACGCCTGCGCCGGAAATACCAACGCTGTCAGCTTTTTCGCACCGGTTCCCGTCCATGCCTCCACCGGACGATAACCTGCCCCCGTCCGGGTGCGTTTGATCTCGTATTGCAGCGTTTTCGGTATAAGGCTGATGCCTTCCACACAAATCTTCGATTCGTCCACTGTCTGGAAATCCACCTGTACTCTGCACGATGCCGTCTGCCGGTTTCCAAGCATATCATCGCCGATCACTGTCACCTTCGTCGTGCGGCTGCCGGAAGCTGTCTGTATTTCATACGGTGTATTCACATGTCTGCCCTGATCTGCCGCGATCAGATCCCGGATCCATTTTGCATCCTTTTTCGCCTGCACACCGGCTGACTTGTCCTCGCCGTCCACCGAAATCAGTGCTGCGTCACCGACGGTCCACGATATATCTTTCCGGTCAAAATAATCGGGTGTGAAAGACGCACTCAAGACCTGCGGTGCCGTAACCCGGATCGTTTCATCTGGATGTTTCCGATTTCCGTTTAATGTCCGCACCACCTCAAATTTCAACTGATCCTGATTTAGTGCCGCACCTTCATTGGCTACATAGGTCTGATCTTTGATCTGGAACGTAACCTCAATCCGCGCATTTCCCCGGCACGGCTTCCCATCAAAGCTCGCCGCCGGTTTCGTCTCTGCCGTCAGCACCGCTACGCCGCCGTTCTGATACCCTGCTCCGTATATGTCGCTTCCGATCGCATACTGGTATCCGCGGTCTGCCTGCTCTTTTTCCAGTTTCCGGACTATATCAGTGATAAACGAACTATTTAAATTTACCTGGACTGACGCACTCTTTTTCGTATAACCACTTTCCTCATCGTCATTTGGAAGTAACGTAATCAAATCTGAATCATCGATACTCCAGCGCACCGATGCATCCGCCACATCATTATTCCGATCCACAATCGCCTGCACCGTCACCGGCTGCACCTGTGTTCCCGCCTGCAGATTTCCATGGATGTACGTCGCAATTAATTTTCCATTTCCATCCATCACGCGTGTGACTTTCGTCGGATGTTTCCGGTTTCCGGTCCGCTCCTGCACCACCTGGAATTTCGTCACGCCCGGCGTCAGCCCGACCGAAACTGCCACCTTTTTATAAACCGCCGACACCTGCGTATTTTCCTCCGGCATCGTAAAACAATACTCGCCGCCATTTACATAAGTAGTATCTTTCCGGCTCTTCCCACGCGTATACGTCGGAACTCCCTCCATCTGAAAGCGCGCTTTTTCCGCCTGCTTTGCTGAGGTGCTGACCGTCACCGTCTTTCCCGGTGCCACCGCACCGCGGTGTTTTTTATCGAGTGTCCGGTAATACGCACCATTTCCCCGTGCTTCCAGCACTGCCACATCGTAATAATTCGTTCCATTGGAGACGGTATCGACCTGCGGAATTGTAATCAGATAACCACGGACCGGGCGTCCCGCATCATTTGGTGCAAAATGGTCAAGATCGTACCCGACCGACTCCGCATCCATCTCCCCGCCCAGCTCTTCATCCACAATTGAGAGAATCCCCTGTTCCAGTTCTTCATAAAAATATCGCTCGTCCACATCCCGCGTGACACCGCCGGATACCAGCGTGAAGAAATTGTCCTTCGCGTGGGAATATCCGATGTGCGCCGCGTATGTATACTGGTTATCATCTGAAATCCCGCTTCCACAGACATTGTTTGCGATTTTCGCCTCCGTATCCGCAAACAGGTACGCGATGTCATCCCCATATTTAAAATAATTAGCTGGTGCGCGGTATCCGATGAAGGTTCCTCTGTGTCCGGCAGCCCCGGTTCCCGACTGACCGATCATTCCCTCAAACCGCCCCACTTTCAAGTCTCCGCTGATTCGTTCTCCAACGAGTCCTCCGACATTCTGGCTGCCAGAACCGCCGATCGTGCCATTTACATAGGTATTGTAGAGAGCCGCCCCATTCTGAAGCCCCACGATTCCGCCGACAGTCGCATCCGTTCCCTGAATCCGCGAGGTGCTGTTATCCCCAGTGCGGACCTGGCAGTCAATGATACGAGAATCATCCGCCGCTTCCCCGGCGATTCCGCCCGCAAGCGCCTGCGCTCCGGCTGCACGTCCCGTCGTTCGGACGGTTACCTGTGCCATTCCGTTTTCCACCGTGCTGCCTTCCATGTGCCCGATCATTCCACCGACCGCTCCGGTTCCTTCCACATCGCCTTTTACCTGACAATTAAAAATCTTGGAATCCTTCGCATTTCCTGCCAAAATTCCCACCTGACGCACTCCTTTGACCGGCTTTCCTGGTTCCAGCGTCAGATTTCGGATCTCCGCCCCATCCAGCGCACCAAAGAATCCAACATTCGGCGAACTGCCTCCTGCAAACCGGAAATTTGAAATCTTATAACCGTTTCCATCCAGATTTGCCGTAAACGGGTGCGTCACCTCCCCTGAAAATTCCGAATCATCCCGGTAATAACCGATCGGATTCCAGTCCATTCCTCCCAGATCGATGTTCGCCGTCAGCTCAAACCATGCGCCCCGGTAATCCCCCACGATCTCTTCTTCCACCTCGCCGTAATCCGGCTGCATGCCAAACGCCGCCAGGAAGCTAAGTCCCATCAGCTGATGTTTCGTGCGTATCTGATACGGTTTTTGTTTCGTTCCAAGCCCATGTGTTCCATCCAGAAAGCTCAAATCCGCCACATCCCAGTTTTCCCAGAGATTTCCGAGGCTGGCGCTGACGCTAACGCGCGGCATAATTAATTGTGAAGGAGTTGCCTCTATGACTTTGGAAGAACGTAATTCAGAGGGAGTTGCCCTCACATCCGCATTCATAAGCTCACTGGACGATGCAGCCAGTTTCTGCCATTCTTTCCGCCTTTTTATGGCATCGTCTGTATCATCCAACTTTTCCTTCCTTTCCGAAATAATCCCCAAATCCCAATCCTCAAACACAAACCCGCTCGCCGCAAACGCCGGCAGCGTCGCCGACAAAAGCATCGTCGTCATCACCGCAAATGGAATCACTTTTTTCATCTTCTTTTTCCCCATACACGTTCCCCTCTTTCCCCAAACATTAGATTGATTTCCCCTTGTCCAATCTCTTCTCCTAATCAAACTGCCAAACAGCTTCACTCCCGCTTTCCAAGCTCAACAAGTATTCTTTTTTACATCTGTGACAGTGCAAATGCCGGACGTACTCCATATGTCTCACTGTCCGTCCTCACCGGACGCAGACAGCCATTTACCAGATCAACGCCATAAATCTGCTGATTATAAATGAATTTCCCGTTTTCATCCTGCAAATAAAAAGGCGTCCGCAGATAATATCCCTGTGAATAGGCACTGATCTGACTTTGTGGGTTATCATCCCCGGAATCAAACCGCCATAGATATTCCCGGTACGCAAGTGCCTCTTCCAATGACAGGCAGAAAAGCTGGTCGTTCATAAGCTGAAAACCAATATCATGACGCGCCAGTTCCCGCCCGGACGTCTGCGAAAATGCACCAGCCGCCGTGCTTCCCATGTACGCGGTCTGGATTCCCGTATGGATCGGTTCCAGACAGAAGCTGTTCTGACTGTTTTTCTGCAGCCATGCGCGCACCTGCGAAGTTTTATAATTATTGTCTTTGCCAAACGAGAAAATCTTCATCTTTTTTCCCGGTGCCGTGTCCACATCCGCCCGGATCACGCGGTCACAGAGAAACAGCGCTGCTTTCCGGTGTTCATTCTGCCAGTCATGGTAATCGTCGTCGATACAGGTAAATGACAAAATCTCTCCGCCCACCTCGCGCAGCTGGACATCGCCCTCCTTCCAGATCACTTTTTCGGGCATTTCACTTTCGCTCCAATCCACGCTTCCACATCGGTCACAGATTTGATCCCCGTTTTCATCCAGGTGCCCCAGCGCCGGAAGGCGCTCTATCTTTTCTTTCTGACATCGTCCGCAGACATACACTGCCCGCCCATTCTTTAAGCAATCATTTTCCTCCCACTCCCATTGGCTCCACTGATGCGTACAAGTACGGTCATCCCAGTTTCTCCGCACCCGGATGCGCGTGATGATATATTCCTTTCCATCCACCGAAAAGGAATCCTCTTCCACCTCAGAATAAACTGCGTCGTATTCCACCCCGATTGTTTTTGCCGACGGTGTAAAATCCTGACCAATCAGATAAAATTCATGCCACGCTGCATCCCCGAGCGCAGATACCAGATTCCGGATCCTGGCATCATTTTCCGACTGATTTTGAACGGTCAGACCGGAACCGCTGCCCGATACCGCCGCATCCTCGCGCCCAAATATGGCGCACTCCGCCTCCCATGCACTCTGTTTCCATCGTTCCAGGCGTTTCCGAAGCGCCAGCATGGCGGCATCCTCCTCTGCTCCCATTTCTGGAACCTTGCCGCTTCTTTCATATTTGATATAAATTTTTTCAGTTCCTGTTCCATACAATTCAAATATTTGCGGTGACTGTACCGCTGATTTCCAGATATGCCCGTCGCTCCCTATGATTTGCTCTGGGAAAGATACGTTCAGGGAAGTTCCTTCCAAAACTTTGCCCGTCTGCGTATGAAATATAAGATGATTTGCATTCTCAGCATCTATAAATGAAACGCTGTAGCCGACTATGACAGCTTTTTCTGCCTGTTTCACTGCATTTTCAGATGCCAACGCCATTCTACCGGATGAAAATATCAATATCAGTGATATTCCCAAAATGGTACCATTCCGGCAGCGACACCCTTTATGAGCTCCCATGTTTATTTTTAACAACTCAAACCTCCCCCCTCAAACCTTTTTCACATCCCTTTTCTTATC
>OLOQ01003006.1_pt1 | contig 12860 bp, 10 predicted proteins | sample 1673101 | NCBI WGS metagenome assembly OLOQ01 (sample SAMEA3136754, study PRJEB25190) | human gut metagenome | biome: human gut; feature: human-associated habitat; material: faeces | place: Austria | collected 2013 | reverse complement strand
CCGCTCTGTCTTAATAATAAGCATAATAAGCATTTGAACGTCTGTGTTTGAGGTGTTTCACGCCTTGGATTCGTCAATATAGCTGTACAGAGTGTACTTGGAGATGCCGAAGAACTTGCATACCCGGTCGCCGCTCTTGGTGATGAGGAAGGCTCCGGTCTCATTGAGAAACTGCACCGCCTTGACCTTATCCTCCTTGTTCATCAGGGCCACCGGCTTACCCACCACCTTTACGCTCTGCTCGATCAGCTCATCCAGCAGGTCAGAGACGTTCCGTGCAATCGGCTCCGGCTCCTTCTCGTCCTTTTCAGTGGCGGTAAACTGCTTGATCGCGTTCTCCATGGCCAACATCAGGGTGATATCGTAGTTGATGCCGAAGATGCCAATGGGGGCACCGTCATCATCTCGGATATAGATGGTGGTGGATTTCAGGATCTTCCCATCCTTGGTCCGGGTCAGATAGGACAGGTGATCGTGGAGCTGTTCGGGATTCCCCCGCAGGGCTTCCAGAACCACATGGGAGGGCCCGTCCCCCACCTTGCGTCCGGTGACGTGTCCGTTTTCAATGGCAACGATGGACCGTTCCGGGTCATTGGTGGCAAGATCGTGGACTACCACCTCGCAGTTGGGGCCGAATTGACTGGCGATCCCCTTTGCCAGCGTCAAGAGAAATTGCAGCGTAGATGCATTCGGCACGTAAATGCCCTCCTTTTCCGGTCCGCGGCAGAAACGCCCCGAAAAGAGCGGGGCAAACTATGGAATACACGGTCTGATCCGTTGCCGCTGACAGACCTGCTATGATTATTCCATTATTGTATCATAATTTTAGTGAGTTTCAACCATTTTTTTGAGACCTAAAAATTTTTAATTTTCTCATTAAAGTGTATGGGCCGTCAAGCAGATTGCAGTAGGAGCGATATATCTGAAAACAAGTCAGATCTCCCTCCACTCACGAAGTGGCCTTCCGTAAAAGCAAGGGCACTTCCAAACCTTCCATGCATGGAAAGCCGGGGAAATATCCCTGCTGCGGAGGCCCGATTTTTGGAAAAAACAGCCTTGCGCACAGGTTCCGCAAGAGGAACCAAAAAAAGTTTTAGCTTTACAGCATTTTTTTGAGTTTTTCTGCTTGACAACCGAAGAACACATGCTATGATGGTCTCAGAAAGCTAAATAAATTTTGCCATGAAGTAAAAAGATTTTGGAGGCGAGTATTCCATGAAAGATCAGCTCAAATGGGTCCTCAATCATATGCCAAAGAGTGACGATCAGCATCTGGATGTGATGTCCCTGCCCAATGTGGCCAAGGCCCGCTCCTTCCACGGGTCCTTCCCCCAGTACTCCATCACCCCTCTGGCGCAGCTGGACGGTATGGCACAGTATCTGGGGCTGGCGGGTGTGTATGTGAAGGATGAGTCCTACCGGTTTGGTCTCAACGCCTTCAAGGTGCTGGGCGGCTCCTTCGCCATGGCCCGGTACATCGCCGGCGAGATGGGCCGGGACGTGTCCGAAATGAATTACAACTACCTGACCAGCGAAGCCTTCCGTAAGGAATTCGGTCAGGCCACTTTCTTCACCGCCACCGATGGCAACCATGGCCGCGGCGTGGCTTGGGCAGCCAACAAACTGGGCCAGAAGTCTGTGGTGCACATGCCCAAGGGCAGCAGCAAGTCCCGCTTTGACAATATCGCCAAGGAGGGCGCCAAGGTCACCATCGAGGAAGTCAACTACGATGACTGTGTGCGTATGGCTGCCGCGGAAGCCGCACAGACGGAACACGGCGTCATCGTGCAGGATACCGCCTGGGACGGCTACGAGGAGATCCCCTCCTGGATCATGCAGGGCTACGGCACCATGGCTAATGAGGCCGCCGACCAGCTTCGTCAGTGCAGCGTAAACCGTCCCACCCACGTGTTCGTCCAGGCCGGCGTCGGCTCTCTGGCCGGTGCGGTGGTGGGCTACTTCGCAAACCTGTTCCCCAACGATCCCCCCAAGTTCGTGGTAATGGAGGCCGAGGCGGCTGACTGCCTGTATCAGGGCGTGCTGGCCAATGACGGCAAGCCCCGCATCGTCACCGGTGATCTGAAAACCATCATGGCCGGTCTGGCCTGCGGTGAACCCAACACGATCTCCTGGGACATTCTGCGGAACCATGTGTCCGCCTTCATCTCCTGCCCCGATTGGGTCAGCGCCAAGGGTATGCGGATGCTGAGTTCCCCCGTCAAGGGCGATCCCCGCGTGGTGTCCGGCGAATCCGGCGCCGTTGGTATGGGTGTTCTGGACGCCATCATGTGCGATGACACCTACAAGGAGCTGCGGGACGCTTTGGAGCTGGACCGGCACAGCCGGGTGCTCATGTTCTCCACTGAGGGCAACACCGATCCCGAAAAGTATCGCCGGGTGGTGTGGGATGGCGAGTATCCCACCGATGACACCCCGCAGAAGCCCTGCTGAACGCACGGTCCAGAAGCGAACCCGATCAAAATTTGAGAAATAAAATTGGAGATTACTACCATGGATTTTGAGAAGATCAAAGCAGCTGCTCAGGCTTATCAGGCCGATATGACCCGCTTCCTGCGGGACATGATCTCCCACCCCAGCGAAAGCTGCGAGGAGCGTGAGGTCGTTCACTGCATCAAGGCCGAGATGGAAAAGCTTGGCTATGACAAGGTGGAGATCGACGGTCTTGGCAATGTCATCGGCTGGATGGGTGACGGCGACAAGATCATCGCCATCGACTCCCACATCGACACCGTGGGCGTGGGCAACATCGACAACTGGACCCATGACCCCTACCAGGGCTACGAGGATGATCAGGTCATCTATGGCCGCGGTGGCTCCGACCAGGAAGGCGGTATGGCCTCTGCCACTTACGGCGCCAAGATCATGAAGGATCTGGGCCTGATCCCCGCCGGCTATAAGATCATGGTGGTGGGTTCTGTGCAGGAGGAGGACTGCGACGGTATGTGCTGGCAGTACATCGTCAACAAGTACTTCCCCGCCAACGGCATCAAAAAGGAGCAGGTGGAATTCGTTATCTCCACCGAGCCCACCGACGGCGGCATCTACCGCGGCCACCGCGGCCGCATGGAGATCCGTGTGGATGTGAAGGGCGTTTCCTGCCACGGCTCTGCACCCGAGCGTGGTGACAACGCCATTTACAAGATGGCCGACATTCTTCAGGAAGTCCGCGCGCTCAATGAGAACGGTGACGGCCCCTCCAACGAGATCAAGGGCCTCGTGAAGATGCTGAATCCCGCATTCAACCCCGAGCATTACGAGGACGCTCAGTTCCTTGGCCGGGGCACCTGCACCACCTCCCAGATCTTCTACACCTCTCCCTCCCGCTGCGCTGTGGCTGACTCCTGCTCCATCTCCATCGACCGCCGCATGACTGCCGGTGAGACCTGGGACTCCTGCCTGGAGGAGATCCGCCAGCTGCCCAGCGTAAAGAAGTACGGCGACGATGTGAAGGTCTCCATGTATATGTATGACCGGCCCTCTTGGACCGGCGAGGTCTACGAGACCGAGTGCTACTTCCCCACCTGGATCAACAAGGAAAACGCCGCCCACGTGCAGGCTCTGGTGGATGCCCACCATGCGCTGTACGGCGAGGAGCGCATTGGCCCCGACGGCGCGATGCACCTGCGTCACCGTCCCCTGATTGACAAGTGGACCTTCTCCACCAATGGCGTAGCTATCCAAGGCCGTTACGGCATCCCCTGCGTGGGCTTCGGCCCCGGTGCGGAGTCTCAGGCCCATGCCCCCAATGAGATCACCTGGAAGCAGGATCTCGTGACCTGCGCCGCCCTGTACGCCGCCGTGCCCGGTCTGTACAAGGAGGAGAACAAGACTGCCGATGTTTCCCAGTTCCGGGCCGGCAAAACCAACAACGACATTCAGTAATTCGCACAGAAACCGTTTCAGACTGTTTCTTCCAATCACAAAACATAGATTTATAAAGGAGTCAATTATCATGGACGCTACTCTGCAGAAATATATCGATAAACTGAACGCCCTGAACTTCAAGGAGATGTACGAGGGTGACTTCTTCCTGACCTGGGACAAGTCCGATGACGAGCTGGAAGCCGTCTTTACCGTGGCGGATGCCCTGCGCTATATGCGCGAGAACAACATCTCCACCAAGATCTTTGAGTCCGGTCTGGGCATTTCCCTGTTCCGGGACAACTCTACCCGCACCCGTTTCTCCTTTGCCTCCGCCTGCAACCTGCTGGGTCTGGAGGTCCAGGATCTGGACGAAGGCAAGAGCCAGATCGCTCACGGAGAGACTGTCCGCGAGACTGCCAACATGATCTCTTTCATGGCTGACGTCATCGGCATCCGTGACGATATGTACATCGGCAAGGGCCACACCTATCAGAAGGAGGTGGCTGAGGCCGTGACCCAGGGCCACAAGGACGGCGTTCTGGAGCAGAAGCCCACCCTGGTCAACCTGCAGTGCGATATCGACCACCCCACCCAGTGCATGGCCGACATGCTGCACATCATTCACCACTTTGGCGGCGTGGAGAACCTGAAGGGCAAGAAGATCGCTATGACCTGGGCTTACAGCCCCTCCTACGGCAAGCCCCTGTCCGTGCCTCAGGGCGTCATCGGCCTGATGAGCCGTTTCGGCATGGACGTGGTGCTGGCTCACCCCGAGGGATACGAGGTCATGCCCGAGGTGGAGGAGGTCGCCAAGGCCAACGCCGCCAAGACCGGCGGTTCCTTCACCAAGACCAACTCCATGGCCGAGGCCTTCAAGGACGCTGATATCGTCTATCCCAAGAGCTGGGCTCCCTTCGCCGCTATGGAGAAGCGCACTAATCTGTACGCTGAGGGCGACGCCGACGGCATCAAGGCTCTGGAGAAGGAACTGCTGGCCCAGAACGCCGATCACAAGGATTGGTGCTGCACCGAGGAACTGATGAAGACCACCAAGGACGGTAAGGCCCTGTATCTCCACTGCCTGCCCGCCGACATCAACGATGTTTCCTGCAAGGACGGCGAGGTAGAGGCCTCTGTGTTCGACCGTTACCGCACGCCCCTGTATAAGGAGGCTTCCTACAAGCCCTATATCATCGCCGCCATGATCTTCCTGGCTAAGGTGAAGGATCCTCAGGCCACGCTGAAGGCTCTGGAGGAGCGTGGGATCGCCCGTTGGTTCCAGAAGTAAGCCTTCTCAGAACCGTCTGAACCCCATAGGCTTTCCGCCTGATATTCTCTTTGCATTTCGGAGGCCCGTCCGCATAGGTCAACCTGCCTGTATCTGTGCGGACGGGCTCCCTCATTTTCACCGGCGGCCATGACAGCCGTCTCAGCGGCACCCCCACAACACGGGGCATCTATTGCCGTTTTTGCTCCAAAATGTATAGAATCTAAACAAATTGAGGTGTTTTTCATGGGTAAGCGTATTGTGATCGCGCTGGGCGGCAACGCTCTGGGCAGCAATCTCCCTGAGCAGATGATCGCCGTGAAGCAGACTGCCAAGGCTATCGTCGATCTGATCGAAGAAGGACACGAGGTCATCATCGCCCACGGAAACGGCCCTCAGGTGGGCATGATCCAGAAGGCCATGGCCGAGTTGACCCGCTCCGAGCCGGAGAAGTACATTCCCTGTCCTCTGTCCGTATGCGTGGCCATGAGCCAGGGCTACATTGGTTATGACCTGCAAAACGCGCTACGGGAAGAACTGCTGGACCGCGGCATCCAAAAGGGTGTAGCCACCGTGCTTACTCAGGTTGAGGTGGACCCGAATGATGAGGCGTTCCACAACCCCACCAAACCCATCGGTGCTTTCATGACCAAGGAAGAAGCTGACAAGATGGTAGCCGAACGCGGCTACAACGTCATCGAAGATGCTGGCCGGGGCTACCGCCGGGTGGTCGCCTCTCCCAGACCTCAGTCGATCATTGAGATCCAGTCCATCCGGGATATGGTGGAGGCCGGTCTGGTGGTGGTGGCCTGCGGCGGCGGCGGAATTCCCGTCTACAAGACTGAGGGGCACCATCTGAAGGGCGCCGCCGCTGTTATCGACAAGGACTTCGCCTCCTGCGTACTGGCTCAGCAGGTGGAAGCCGACACCCTTATCATCCTCACTGCCGTAGAAAAGGTTGCCATCAACTTCGGCAAGCCTGATGAAAAGTGGCTGGATTCCCTGACTCCTGACGAGGCCCGCAAGTACATCGGTGAGGGGCACTTTGCCCCCGGTTCCATGCTGCCCAAGGTGGAGGCCGCCGTGGAGTTTGCCGAAAGTGCCCCCGGCCGCTCCGCCCTCATCACGCTGCTGGAAAAGGCCAAGGACGGCGTAGCCGGCAAAACCGGCACCGCCATCCACCAGTAAACGCACACAAAACCGAGGCTGTTGCAGCAACAGCCTCGGTTTTTATCAAAAACTGCGGGCACTTCTGTTCCATTTCGTTCCGAAATTCCTTTTGCCAAAATTTTGTGTTAATACTTGTATTTCCCTGTTTATTCGGCTATAATACAAATCGGAGATATTGAGAGAAGCGTATGACGGGAGCGTCATGCGCTTTTATTATTACGTGTAAGGAGAGAATCATATGAAACGCCCACTTTTGCTTGCGCACCGCGGTTTTTCCGGCAATTACCCGGAGAACAGCCCTCTGGCCTTCCGGATGGCAGTGGAAAAGACCGCTGCCGACGGCTTTGAAAGCGACGTCCACATCACCAAAGACGGCAAGCTGGTGATTTTTCATGATGCCTCTGTAGAGCGCACCTCCAACGGCACCGGCTTCATCAAGAACATGACCTATGATGAGCTGCTCTCACTGGATATCGGTGCTTGGAAGTCTCCGGAATTTGCAGGTCAGCATATCTGGACCTTCGGCCAGTTGCTGGACTTCTGTAAGGAGACCAAGATGCTGCTGAACATGGAACTGAAAAACTACGAGGTGTTTTACGAGAATCTGGAGCAACGGGTGATCGACGAAATCTGCAAACGCCAGATGCAGGAGCAGGTGTTCGTTTCCTCCTTCAACCATATCTCCATGCAGCATTTCAAGGAGCTGTGCCCGGACATTGAAACCGGCCTTCTGTATGATAAGCCCTATCTGGACATGGAACATTATGTTCAGCGCTCCAATGCCGACAATATGCATCCCCGGTATATGCTTCTGCAATATCAGCCGGAGCTGATGGAGCTGTTCCACGGCCGGGGCATGAAGGTCAACACCTGGACGGTAAATGACGAGGAGAACATGAAAGATATGATCGCCCGGGGCGCAGACTGCATCATCTCCAACCACCCCGATGTGCTGTGCCGCGTAGCGGATGATGTCTGCGACTGAAAAACACTCCCGCATTGCATTTTGCAATGCGGGAGCTCTTCTTGATCCCAGATTTATCTTTATAACGAACAACACCTGAAATCCGAAGATTTCAGGTGTTGTTCTGGAGCTGCTGACCAGATTTGAACTGGTGACCTCATCCTTACCAAAAAGTTCGCGTTCATTTTACCCTGTGTCCGCTCGTGTCTCTACATGCCGTCAGGTCTCTGTGCCATAAGGATTTTTGTGTTATCTTCTCTCTCGTCGTTTTACCTTGTTTTAGGCCGTTTGTTGGAAGATTTGTTGGAAACTCTTTTTCGCATTCTTAACTAAAACCGCATCCTACTCGGCAATTCTATTAGAAATCTTTCCAATGCAATTTTAACACCACCCGCTGTCATGCGCTCATTATTAAAAATGTTTTCAAAATATTCTTTGAAGCGCTATGGCAAATCGTATTGTGGGCCAATAGTGTCAAGAGCATCTATCATCCTTGCTGCCAGGAGAAAGCTATCCCCGCACTCGCAGCAATTCGATAAAAACAGGTTGGTTTGCGATTCTGACGCATATATATTCAAAGCCCCCGATCTACTCTATATTAACGGTCCAACGTGGCAAAATATTGATATGATATCGCACAAAAGGCGCTTGTATTATCGTCCAATAAATTGTGGCTTTTCCTTTTTAAGGAAGGAATACACCGCAGTTTTATAGTCCTCTGTTCGTTCGCAGCGTTCTAAACACGCCATCTCCAGGTCAGAAACTGCCAGCAGACCGCTGTATTGAACGCGGTTGATGATCTCTTTAATGCTTGCATACGCGACAGCAGGGCCATTTTTATAGGTTTTAATATACTCCCTTATCCGCGTCTCCAAGCACTTCTCGGAAACCGCTTCGGTAAAAAGGCCCCAGTCCGCACCCTCTTTGCCAGAAAACTGTCGCCCGCTTAACAGCAGTTCATTTGCCCGCGTTGTTCCAACTGCACGGGTGACTATGCAAGTCGAGCCGCAATCCGGCACGATGGCCATATTGACAAAGGCGAAAGTACATTTCGCTTCTTCGCTTACAACTTGAAAATCGCAGGCGAGCGCAAGTGTCATACCGGAACCGGCGATCGCGCCCTCCACCCACGCAATTGTTGGCTTGCGAAGCTCTCTGAGGCACAGGTTGGTCCTTGCACCGAGTTCACACGCTTCGCGTGCTAAGGGGACATTGTCCTTGATTGCCTGCCTTTTTTCATTCGCATCCCCACCTGCACTGAAATTACCGCCCGCACCACGCAGGACGACTACGCGAACCGCATCGTCTGCGTCGCACAGTTCGAAAGCTTTGCACAGCTCCGACTTGACCGTCCCGCCCAAAGGGTTTCGTTTTGCAGGATGATTCAACGTGATATAAGCTACGGCATCCTTGACTTCGTATAAGATATGTTCAAAATTCATATTCCGCTCCGCCTGTTACCGGAAGTTTTCCTTTGCGTACTTCAGCAGCTCCTCGCGAAAATCGGGGTGCGCAATGGCAGCCATCGCCTCCGCGCGCTCGCGCAGGCTCTTGCCGGAGAGCTCAGCGATGCCGTACTCGGTCGCAACGTACTGGATCATCGTGCGCGGCGCGGAGATCGTGCTGCCGCCCGAGATCGCGGCGACGATGTTGCTCTTGCGCTCGCCGTCCTTCGTCACGCGCGAGGAATTGATGCAGATGAAGCCCTTGCCGCCCTTCGAGCGGTAAGCCCCCTCGAGAAAGTCCATCTGCCCGCCGATGCCGGAGAGCTGGCGCGTTCCCGCGCTCTCCGCGTTTTCCTGTCCCATCAGATCAAGCTGTACGCCGCCGTTGATGCTGATGACGTTGCTCAGCTTGCTGATACGCTCGACCGAGTGAATGTAATCCAAGTCGCCAGGGTGGAAAATGTCCGGCTCGGCGTCCAGCCAGTCGTAAAGCGCCTGCGAACCCATGGCGAGGTTCCACGCTGAGCGCCCAGTATCCAACTCCTTGCGGGCATTCGTCAGCTTGCCCGCCTTGTAAAGCTCGAGGAAGGCGTCGGAGATGGTGCCGGTGTGGCAGCCAAGGTCTTTCTTATCCGACTCAGCCAGCATCTTCGCCACCGTGTACGGCACGCCGCCCACGCCGAGCGACAGCACCGCACCGTCGGGGATCTGCTCGGCCACCAGCTTGGCGATGGCAATATCCGTTTCGCTTGGCTCGCGGTAGCTACGCAGCGGCAGCGGCTCATGCGTACCCTCAACAACATAGTCCGCCTCAGAAAGATGTACGCGGTGCGAGCCGTCCACACCCTGCAGGCGGGGATAATGCTCGTTGATCTCAAAAATGACCGTGCGGGCGCTCTCAAAGATGGTGCGCCAGGCGTAGTTGGAGATACCAAGGCCGCAATAGCCCTCTGCGTCCGGCTTGGAGACCGGAACAAATGCCACGTCGCAGCGGATGTGCTTACCCCGGTAGAGATAAGGCAGCGAGCGCAGCATGACCGGCATAAACTTCACCAGCCCTCGGCTTTGCAGCTTGCGCTCATAGTCGCCGATGTGCCAGCTATAGTAGGTGAAGCTCTCCCGCTCGGGGTCGCTTTCGGCGATCTCAATGCGCGGGCGGATGACAAGACCGCCGCGGACCTTGACGTCCTTCACCTCGCCGCGGCGTGCGGCGAGCGCCTTGTCCAGCAGCTCTGGAAAGCCCGCGCCGAAGCCATAGTCCACCCAGTCGCCGGAGCGCACGGTCTGCACGGCCTGCGCAGCGGTGACAAATTTGATCGGATAATCTCTCATGTTCTGTCCTCCCGTTTGTAGAAATGCTCCGGCTTTTAGAATAAGCCGGAGCATTTCTGTTGTCAATCATTAGAAGAATTACTCGTAGTCGTAAAAGCCATGCTTTGTTTTTTTGCCGTAACGGCCTTCCTTATAAAGCTTCTCGATCATGTCATAGCCCTCGGACTTCACACCAGTTTCCTCATAACGACGTTTGAGGACATTATAGCGCACATCAAGCCCGTTCATATCGTCGATCTTAAATGGCCCCATCGGGTGATTCAAGCCTAACTCGACTGCTGTATCCAAATCCTGAACGCTGCATACGCCTTCATTCACCAACCGATACGCTTCTTCCTTGATCGCCTTCAGCATGTTATTGACGATGAAACCATCAATCTCTTTCTGTACAAGGACAGGTATCTTTCCTGTCTCCCGGCTGAAAGCCAACAGCTTTTCAACAGTCTCATCTGAAGTATGGTCTCCTTTAACGACTTCTGTCAGCTTCATTACAAGTGCTGGCATGAAGTAATGGAGATTGGCAAGACGCTCCGGATGAACCACGACATCCTTGAAAGTGGAAGAGACCATAAAGCTTGAGTTGGTCGCGATTACTGTATCGGGACATACTAGATTACTGATTTTGCCCAAAACATCCATCTTGGCCTCTTTGACCTCAACGATTGCCTCGATTACAATATTGGCATCTTTGCAGGCAGCGGCAAGATTATCTGTGATGGACAGCCTAGCTTTGATTTCCTCGACCTGTTCCGCTGTCATGCGACCTTTTTCAATGCGTCCTGCAAGGTAGGTTTCCTCCCAGTCAGCCATATTGGCACGCACAGCGGCAGCGCTCTCACAGACCACGACTTCATAGCCATGGATTGCAGTATTCAATGCAATCTGACGACCCATATTACCGCCGCCGATTACGGCACATTTTTTTGTACTCATAAAATAGAGCTCCTTTCTAAATCAGTTGCTTTCACAATACCATAGTCCCAATGCTGCATTGGCGACGTAATAAATCTCGCTGCCATCACTGGCAGTTTGCCAACCAGTCTGCCAATCCTGGCAAGGATATCGAGCAAGTGCCTCTTTTACCGGGAGGTAAGAGAAATTGACACTTTCGATTTCTTTGCGTGTAAGCAGATCCGTACAATAGGTCACATGGATCCCTTCCGGGCAGCCATGGATCAAATGCCCCGCCATCGACAGGTTGCCGCGAATGGTCTCGTCTGTTTCGCATAGAGCAAGTACCTGTTCTCGTGGAAGGTATCCGAATTTCCGTATAATACCGTCCGCTAGTTCATTTTCACCAAACATACGGACTCCGGGGGCGATTACGACGATTTCGCCGCCTTGCTGCACCGCAAGCTGTGTGCGATAGATTGCTTTATTTGTGACCCATGTGCTATGATAGCTATTGGGGTCCATCCAAACGACGCAGGTTTTGACAGGGTGCCCGACTGCTGTAAAATTCACTTGCTTGCTCATAGCAGCTGCGCATTCATACACGGTTCGGTCCTGCCCGATAAATATACCGCGATAATGGTCTTTACCGTTCTCGCTTGTCATGACCGTCTGTATAAATGTAATCGGCAACGTTTGGAGAATGTTTTCTTGTATGTAGTCGAATAGTCTGCGTACGGGATTGGCAGTTTGACCAAGGATACGTTCCAGCCCCCAAAACACCCCAAGAAAGTGGCTGACGTGAATCATCTCGCCGCCTCCGCAGCCAACAACGATGTTTTTTGTATAGTTGGCCATGCCAGCAATCTCATGCGGTACGACCTGTCCAATGGAAAGAATGGCGTCATAGCTTTTATCCAGCAATTCGGGATTGATACCAACCGGAACATCCCGTGTGAACAGTCCCTCAGAAATTTCATTGAGAAAATCGCCAGGAACAATTCCTGCCGTTACTGTCTGGCGAAAATCATGCATGAGGTACGCATTATGCGGAATATCTTTGCCGAACATTTTCACCTGCTCTTCCGGCGTCATCGGCGCATGTGTTCCGAGCGCCGGCAGAATGTGTACCGTAGAGCCGCGTTTGGTCAGAGCCTTATAATAATATGCCGTGATGCTTCCAGCACCGGAATGAGAGCGCGTGATGTCTGGTGGGATCAGCAGTACCTTGCGCCACTGATTCTCCGCAATATGTTCTTCCAACATCGTGGAGATCGCCTCCCACGAAAGTGGATGCTTCCTATTTTGCAATGAATATTTCAACCTGATTGCCCCCCCTTTATTAGCACTGCTCTCTGCTTCCGCAGAGAGCAGTATCATGCATCAAGCCAAGTCAGCTTTCCTCAATGTTCTTTTTTCCCTTGATCTCACCGTAGGCACTGTAGAGCAGCATCAGGATCGTAATAGCAGCGATGGTGATAGCAATAGGACGACCGGCAAACATAGCGATAAAATCGCCGCGCTTGGCTACGAGGCCACGGCGCAGATAAGCCTCAACCGTCGGTCCGAGGATCAATGCAAGCAAGGCAGGCGCGGTCGGAAGGTTTAGCTTTTTCATAAGGAAAGCAACTACACCGATAGCGATCATTACGCGCAGTTCATAAACACGAGTAGAGGAAGCATAGGTGCCGATACAGCACAGTGCCAGTACGATAGGCTGAAGAATCTCCGCGGGGATCTCTGTTACCTTCGAGAAAAGAGGGAGACCCAGCTTGCCAAGCACAAGCATAAAAATGTTGCAGATGATGAGCAAAGCAAAGATACCGTAGATCGTCTTTGCCTCCTCACCCTCAAAGAGCAGGGGTCCGGGCGTAAGGACCTGAATCATCAGTGCGCCAAGCAAAAC
>OLOQ01003002.1_pt1 | contig 12884 bp, 10 predicted proteins | sample 1673101 | NCBI WGS metagenome assembly OLOQ01 (sample SAMEA3136754, study PRJEB25190) | human gut metagenome | biome: human gut; feature: human-associated habitat; material: faeces | place: Austria | collected 2013 | reverse complement strand
CGGCCAGAGGTCTGGCCGCCCTACGGACTCTCGTTCATGTTGTTGGTAGGGGAGGGATTCATCCCTCCCGTGCACCTGCCCATAGCTGCAACATTCTCCGGGCAGCATCTATACCGCCCATGCGAACGGGGAGCTATTTACGCGTTCCGTCGTCATTAAAATGGTTTTTCAAGGCTTTTTCTGTCGGGTAAATTGATGCAACCATAATAAAACATTGAATTGCCACAAGAATCAGCCCTGCAATTCCAATCGTATTCTCATCACTATGGTATAACGGAATATGTATCAAAGCGGATGCTATAGCCGTTACCCATCCTACTTTCCACCAAAGTTTTCCGCAGTAGTCGTGGGCAAATTTCCAAGTGTCCATATTTTTCATGGAGCGAGTTGTCCTATACCCAACCAGACTATTTATATGCTTTGGGCAGTGTTTCCACATCATTCTTCCTACAATAACCATAACAATGGGAACTAGCATATCACATAGTAACATAAACCACCAAAACCACATAAAATTCACCTCCACTTTAAGCAGGCTGTAGGGGCCGCACATGTGCGGCCCGCAACCTGACGGGAAATGCCCTTTTGCGGGAAAGCCGCGGGCCGGGCATGCCCGGCCCCTACACGGCATTTTTAGAAATCACTTCATCTTCCCCACATACACCAGATACGAATACAAATAAATCCACGCGCTGCCGCCAAGAACGGCGGCCAGCAGCACGATCAGCGTAGCAATGTCGCCCAGCAGGCCGCCCAGGAAGGCAAGCACCAACAGGACAATGCCCATAACGACAAAGGTGTACCCGCCCATGCGCTGGGTGCGCTGCCAGTTGTGCTCGTCGTTCAGCGCCCAGGGCGTGCGGCAGCCGAAGGTATAATTCTGCTTGATCTGCGGCATAAAATTGCCCAGGATGATGAACAATACGCCGATGCCGCCGCAGACCAGAATGCTGACGAGGTTGCTGCTGTCCGGCAGCTTACCGAAAACAGCCAACTCACTCAGCCAGCTGAACGCGGCCATCATCACGGTGAACAGCACTACGAACAGGTTCCATACCTTGCCGAACTTCTCAAAATTCTGGTGCTTGGGGTCGATCTTGCGGATGACCTCAAACAAAATCAACATCGCAAACGGCAGCGCGGCCAAAATCAAAACCGTGGATTTCGGCCCCCAGCCGTTGACCTGCCCGCTGGCTCCCCAGTGGGTGGGCACAATGTCCGGCAGGGAGGGGTAGAAGTACAGGTGCGCGGCAAAATTCAGCACGCAGACCACGGTTAAAATCCAGAACAGCTTATTCTTTTTCATTGCTATCGTCTCCCTTTACAAGTCCGCAGTCATAAAACCACTTCATCAATTCCTGAAATACGGTCAGATTCACACTGTACACAATGTTCTGGCCGCGACGCTCATCGGTAATAAGCGCCGCACTTTTTAAAATGTTCAGATGGTGGCTGACGGACGGCTTTGTCATATCAAAATGTGCGGCGATCTCCCCGGCGGTCAGATCGCCCTGTGCCAGCAGTTCTAAAATGCGCCGCCGCGTCGGGTCGGCCAGCGCCTTGAAAGCATCTCCCAAACAGAACAACTCCTTTCCTGATAAACAATTAGATAAACGTCTAACTGCCTATGCCTTTACTATACTCCTATGCACCTGCCGCTGTCAATAGATATTTAGAAAAATATCTAACCGTCAGCTCCCCTCCGACTGTTTCTCCAACTTTTACCAATGATTTTTCCTGCAAATTCACAATTTGTTTGCAATTTTCCTATTGACATAGTATGTGAATGTGCTACAATATTAGCAGTCAAGCTGATAGAGTGCTAAAGAAAGACGAACACACAGAATTTACGAAAGCGAATTCTTGAGCTGCAAAATCCAAGCACTTTACGTGCGAGACTGCCAGAACAATGCGCTATCTGCACTAAAGGAGGTACGCACTATGAACATCGAACAAATGACACAGAAAACCCGTGAGGCTTTGCAGGCTGCACAGCGCATCGCGGTGGAATATTCCAACAACGCGGTGGAGCAGGAGCATCTGCTGGCCGCCCTTGCTCAGCAGCAGGACGGGCTTATCCCGCAGCTGCTGCAGACCCTCGGCATTGACGCCAATGCCTTTGCCCAGGCGGCCTTGCAGAAGGTCGAGGCGCTACCCCGCGTGACCGGCTCGGGCCGTGACCCGGAGAAAATTTACATCTCCAACGATCTGGACCGCGCCCTCAACGCCGCCGAGCAGCAGGCCAAGCAGATGAAGGATGAATACATCAGCGTAGAGCATGTATTCCTCGGCGTTTTGCAGCGGCCCGGCAAGGCTGCCAGCGAAATCTTCAAGACTTTCGGCATCACAACCGAAAAATTTATGAAGCAGCTGAGTATGGTGCGTGGCAATCAAAGGGTCACGAGTGATAACCCGGAGGACACCTACAACGCTCTGAAAAAGTACGGTCAGGACCTTGTCGAAATGGCAAAGGCGCATAAACTTGACCCTGTGATTGGACGCGATACGGAAATTCGCAATGTCATCCGTATCCTGTCCCGCAAACGCAAGAATAACCCCGTGCTGATCGGTGAGGCCGGTGTCGGTAAGACCGCCATCGCCGAGGGGCTGGCGCAGCGGATCGAAAGCGGAGATGTGCCCGAAAACCTGAAGGACCATACCGTGTTCAGTCTGGACATGGGTGCGCTGGTCGCAGGTGCCAAATACCGCGGCGAGTTTGAGGAACGCTTGAAGAGCGTCCTCAACGAGGTCAAGAAGTCCGAGGGCAAGATCATCCTCTTCATCGATGAGCTGCACACCATCGTGGGCGCAGGCAAGACCGACGGCGCGATGGACGCGGGCAACCTGCTCAAGCCCATGCTGGCCCGCGGCGAGCTGCACTGTATCGGCGCGACCACGCTGGACGAGTACCGCGAATATATCGAGAAGGACCCCGCGTTGGAGCGTCGTTTCCAGCCGGTCATGGTCAATGAACCGACTGTCGAGGACACCATCTCGATCCTGCGCGGTCTGAAGGAGCGCTACGAGGTCTACCACGGTGTCAAGATTCAGGACGCCGCCCTGATCGCCGCCGCGACGCTGTCGGACCGCTACATCACGGATCGTTTTCTGCCCGATAAGGCCATCGACCTCGTCGATGAGGCTTGCGCTATGGTCAAGACCGAGCTGGATTCGATGCCCGCCGAGTTGGACGAGATGAACCACCGCATCACCCAGCTGCAAATCGAGGAGGCCTCTTTAAAGAAAGAGACCGACGAGCTGTCCAAGCAGCGTTTGGCCACGCTGGAAAAGGAGATGGCCGAGCTGCGCGACAGCTTCAACAGCAAGAAGGCGCAGTGGGAGAACGAGAAGAACGCCGTGAACAAGGTGCAGAGCCTGCGCGCCGAGGTGGAATCCACCAAGGCCGAGATCGAAAAGGCGACCCGCACCGGCGACTACGCCAAGGCCGGTGAGCTGCAATACGGCAAGCTGCCCACCCTGCAAAAGCAGTTGGAGGAAGAAGAAAAGCTGGCCGAAGCAAAGAAAGAATCCAGCCTGCTTCGTGACCGCGTAACGGAAGAAGAAATTGCGAACATCGTCGCCCGCTGGACCGGCATCCCGGTCTCCAAGCTCGTCGAAGGCGAACGCGAGAAGCTGCTCCGCCTGCCGGACACGCTGCATCAGCGGGTCATCGGCCAGGACGAGGCCGTGCAGAAGGTCTCGGACGCTATCCTGCGCTCCCGCGCCGGCATCGCGAACCCGAACCGCCCCATCGGCAGCTTCCTGTTCCTCGGCCCCACGGGCGTCGGCAAGACCGAGCTGGCCAAGGCGCTGGCACAGGCCCTGTTTGACGACGAGAAGAACATGGTCCGTATCGACATGACCGAGTATATGGAGAAATTCAGCGTCTCGCGTCTGATTGGTGCGCCTCCGGGATACGTCGGCTATGAGGAGGGCGGCCAGCTGACCGAGGCCGTGCGCCGCCACCCCTACAGCGTTGTGCTGTTCGATGAGGTCGAAAAGGCCCACCCGGACGTGTTCAACATCCTGCTGCAGGTGTTGGACGATGGCCGCATTACCGACAGCCAGGGCCGCACGGTGGACTTCAAGAACACCGTCATCATCCTGACGTCGAACCTGGGCTCCGACCTGATTCTGGAGGATCTGGAAAAGAGCCGCGCCAACGGCAGCAACGAGCTGTCCGACGAGGCCAGAAACGCCATTGACCAGCTGCTCAAGCGCCAGTTCCGCCCCGAGTTCCTGAACCGTCTGGACGACATTGTCTACTACAAGAGCCTGGCCAAGACCGAAATCGGCTCCATCGTTGACCTGATGCTGGCCGACCTGCGCAATCGTCTTGAGGACAAACAGCTGAAACTGGTTGTCACCGACGCGGCCAAGAACGCCATCATCGACGGCGGCTATGACCCGATCTACGGTGCCCGCCCCTTGAAGCGGTACATCCAGTCCCATGTGGAAACGATGATCGCGAAGGAGATCATCGGCGGCGCCCACACGGCAGGGGACACCCTGACCGTGGATGCGGATGGGAACGGACAGCTGGTGCTGCGCTGAACCCTACAATAATAAATGACGCTCCGGGCGGTATGGAAAATGTTCCATACCGCCCGGAGCGTTTTTGCTTGTCTTGCAGCGTTGCAGGGACCGCACATCTGCGACCCGTTAGCTTCCGGCAGCCGAGGCGCTTCCGGGGCGATGACGAGCATCGACCCCCACGCCGTAGGGGCGGATTCCATATCCGCCCGCTCATCCGGGCGTTTGCGGGTAAGCCGCGGGCCGGGGATGCCCGGCCCCTACATATATAATAATAGGGAAACTGCCCAATCCGATTGTGACGAAACTGTTAAACTTACAAAAAATTCGGAAAAACCCTTGACAGTTTGCAAAACGGGGATATAATAAACTTAGCACTCGGAGATAAAGAGTGCTAAACAAACCAACAAAAGCAAACCAAAGGAGATGAGCAGCATGGCCATGGATGCGCGCAAGCAGCGTATACTGGAAGCTATTGTTGCCCTGTATGCCAACGACGGTGAGCCTGTCGGCTCGGGTCTTTTGGCAAACTACTTTGACATGGCACTGTCCAGCGCGACGCTGCGCAATGAGATGGCTGCCCTGACCAAGCTGGGTCTGCTGGAACAGCCCCACACCAGCGCGGGCCGCGTGCCCAGCGCCCAGGGCTACCGCTACTACCTCGATCATCTGATCGACGCGCCAAAGTCTGGCACCCTGCCGGAGAAGGACCGCCGCCGCATTGACGATTTGTTCGCCGCCATGGATGCCGAGCCGGAAAAGCTCGTGCCCGCCGCGACCCGCTGCCTGGCCGATATGACAGGCTGCGCGGCTGCCGCTACCACACCGCAGGCGCCGGATCTCTGCATTGCCCATTTTGAGGTCGTGCAGGTGGGCCGCTACAGCGCCGCAGTGCTGGCCGTGACCAGCGCAGGCGGCGTGCGGACCCGCGTGGCCCGCGTTGACACCGGTCTGACCCGGGACGATGCCGCCAACCTGGCACAGCTGCTCAACCGCGGGCTGACTTTCGTCGCCCCGCAGGATTTAAGCCCGATGCTCATGGCCAGCATGGTGCTGGCCGCAGGGCAGCGGCTGGCCCCCGTCATCATGGCGGCACAGGCGCTCGTCACCACCGGCCCGCAGGCCTGTCTGGAGGGCGCGCAGTATCTGGCAAAGATGGCGGACGTCCGCCAGAACCTCGGCACGCTGTTGGAGATCTTCTCCGACAATGAGGCCGCGACGGAGCTCATCCGCCCCGAAGGCAACAAGATCACCGCAACGCTGGGCTGCGACCTTGACCCTGCGATGCCGGGTGCCTGCATCGTCAGCAAGCGGTACTTAGCCGGCGGCGGGCTGACAGGCTCCGTCGCACTGATCGGCTCCACCCGCATGGAGTACGAGCGGCTGCTGCCGATCCTGGACTACTTTGCCGCCAGAATGGGGCAGAGCATGGCCGGGCAGGGCCAATAAACGAAGAAGGAGAGACCCGCAATGAGCCAAGAAGAAAAGAAACAGACCGCCCCGGAGACGGAAGCGGCTGCTGAAAAGCCCGAGACCCCCGCACAGGAGGCCCCTGAAAAAGAGGCCCCCCAGACCGAGGAAAAGAACGAGGGCAAGCACGACTGCAAGCATCACCACCACGAGACCGCGGCCCTGCAGGCCAAGCTGGAGGCGGAGGAAAAGAAAAACGCCGACCTCAAGAACCAGCTGCTCCGCACCGCTGCCGAGTATGACAACTACCGCAAGCGCTCCCAGCGCGAGGCTGACCAGAAGTTCAACGACGGTGTGTCCCACGCCGTGACCCAGATCCTGGGCATCCTGGACACGCTGGACATGGCCGCCAACGCCGCCTGCGCGGACGAGAACTACAAGAAGGGCGTCACGATGACGCTGGACAAGGCCGCCAAGGCTCTGGAAACGCTGCACATCACCGAGATCGAGGCGTTGAACCAGCCGTTTGACCCCAACTTCATGAACGCCGTCCAGCAGGTCCCCGCCGCCGAAGGGCAGGAGAGCGGCAGCGTCGTGCAGGTTTTCCAGAAGGGCTACAAGATCGGTGACAAGATCATCCGCCACGCGATGGTCGTCGTCGCAGAATAACGTCGAACCGAATCAAACGATTCGTTTCCATATAAATTGACATTCACTGCATTCAAAGCAAATTTGAAGGGAGTTTTATTTATGAGCAAGATCATCGGTATTGACTTGGGTACTACCAACAGCTGCGTCGCCGTTATGGAAGGCGGCGAGCCTGTCGTCATCGCGAACGCCGAAGGCGCCCGCACCACCCCGTCTGTCGTCGGCTTCACCAAGACCGGCGAGCGTCTGGTCGGCCAGGTCGCAAAGCGCCAGGCCATCACCAACCCCGAGAACACGATTTCTTCCATCAAGCGTAAGATGGGCACCGCTGAAAAGGTCCATGCCGGCGGCAAGGACTACACCCCCGAGGAGATCAGCGCTATGATCCTCTCCAAGCTGAAGGCTGACGCCGAGGCTTATCTGGGCGAGCCTGTCACCGAGGCCGTCATCACCGTCCCCGCCTACTTCAACGACAGCCAGCGTCAGGCCACCAAGAACGCCGGTACCATCGCCGGTCTGAACGTCAAGCGTATCATCAACGAGCCTACGGCTGCTTCTCTGGCTTACGGCATCGATAAGGAAGCCGACCAGAAGATCATGGTCTACGACCTCGGTGGCGGTACGTTCGATGTCTCCATCATCGAGATGGGCGACGGCGTTACCGAAGTTCTGGCTACCAACGGTGATACCCACCTGGGCGGCGATGACTTCGACCAGCGCATCATCGACTGGATGGCCGAGGACTTCCAGCGCGAGAACAACATCGACCTGCGCAAGGATAAGATGGCTGCCCAGCGCCTGAAGGAGGCTGCCGAGAAGGCCAAGATCGAGCTGTCCAGCGCGACCACGACCAACATCAACCTGCCCTTCATCACCGCGGACGCCAACGGCCCCAAGCATCTGGACATGACGCTGACCCGCGCTAAGTTCAATGAGCTGACCGCTGATCTGGTCGAGCGCACCATGACCCCCGTCCGCAAGGCTCTGGCCGATGCAGGCCTGAAGGCTTCCGACCTGGCTAAGGTCCTGATGGTCGGCGGCTCCACCCGTATCCCCGCCGTTTACGACGCTGTCAAGAAAGAACTGGGCTGCGAGCCGTTCAAGGGCATCAACCCCGATGAGTGCGTTGCTGTCGGCGCTGCCATCCAGGGCGGCGTTCTGCAGGGCGACGTCAAGGGTCTGCTGCTGCTCGACGTTACCCCGCTGAGCTTGGGCATTGAGACTCTGGGCGGCGTCTGCACCAAGATCATTGACCGCAACACCACCATCCCCACCAAGAAGAGCCAGATCTTCTCCACTGCGGCTGATAACCAGCCCAGCGTTGAGGTCAACGTCCTGCAGGGCGAGCGTGAGTTTGCCCGCGACAACAAGAGCCTCGGAACCTTCCATCTGGACGGCATCGCTCCGGCTCCCCGCGGCGTGCCGCAGATCGAGGTCACCTTCGATATTGATGCCAACGGTATCGTGCACGTCAGCGCGAAGGACCTGGGCACCGGCAAGGAGCAGAGCATCACGATCACTGCTTCCACCAACATGAGCAAGGACGACATCGACAAGGCTGTCAAGGACGCCGAGCAGTATGCCGCCGAGGATAAGAAGCGCCGCGAGGAAGTCGATGTGCGCAACAACGCCGACCAGATGGTGTTCCAGACCGAGAAGGCACTGGGCGAGTTCGGCGACAAGGTTTCCGCCGAGGAAAAGAGCGAGGTCGAGACCAAGCTGTCTGCCCTGAAGGAAGCCCTGAAGTCCGGCAGCGTTGATGACATCAAGGCAAAGCAGGATGACCTGCAGAAGGCCTTCTACGCCATCAGCGAGAAGGTCTACCAGCAGGCCGCCCAGGCACAGGGCCAGCAGCCCGGTGCACAGCCCGGCCCCGATGCCGGTGCGCAGCCGAAGGACGACGGCGCCGTTGACGCCGACTTCCACGAGGTCTAAGCTGTAACAAACCCATAATAAGGCCGCCGCTGGGCAAACCCGGCGGCGGCCCTTGGGGGTTATAGAGAAAGTTAAAATAAAGCTTTCCCCCCGCGGGGGAAGGTGGCCGTGCGCAGCAAGGCCGGATGAGGGCCAAGCTGCCGGGATTGCCTGTTTGCGGGCAATATCCGGCAGGTCTCACCTCATCAGTCCGCTCCGCGGACAGCTTCCCCTCAAGGGGAAGCCTTTTCACAACCCATAAATAGAGGGGATAGATTCTATGGCAGAAAAACGTGATTACTACGAGGTGCTGGGGATCGGCAAAAACGCCACCGATGCCGAGATCAAAAGCGCCTACCGCAAGCTGGCCAAAAAGTACCACCCCGACCTGAACCCCGGCGACAAGGACGCCGAGGAAAAGTTCAAGGAGGTCAATGAGGCCAACGATGTTCTTTCCGACCCGAACAAGCGCAAGCGCTATGACCAGTTCGGATTCGCTGGGGTCGATCCCAACTATGGGGCCGGCCAGCCCGGCGGCGGCTACGGTGGCGGCTTTGGCGGCTTCGGCGGCACCGGCGGCGTCGATCTGGGCGACATCTTCGGCGATATTTTCGGCGGCGGCTTTGGCGGCTTCGGCGGCTCGACCCGCTCCAACCCCAATGCGCCGCGCAAGGGCCATGACATTCAGGCCAATGTGATCCTGACCTTTGAGGAGGCCGCCCACGGCTGCGCCAAAAAGGTCACGCTGAACCGTCAGCAGACCTGCCCGGACTGCGGCGGCAACGGCTGTGCGCCCGGCTCCAGCCCCGAGACCTGTACCGAGTGCGGTGGCCGCGGCTATGTCGTGACCCAGCAGCGCACGCCGTTTGGTGTGATGCAGAGCCAGCAGCCCTGCCCGCACTGCGGCGGACGCGGCACCATCATCAAGAACCCCTGCAAGACCTGCCGCGGTACCGGCAAGACCAGTGCCCGCAAGACGCTTGAGGTCAAGATCCCCGCGGGTATCGACGACGACCAGAACATTGCGCTGCGCGGCCAGGGCGACGCCGGTACGAACGGCGGCCCCGCGGGCGACGTGATCGTCCATGTGACGGTCAAGCCCGACGCCGTGTTTGAGCGCGATGGCTACGATGTGTACGTCCGCGTGCCCATTACCTACTCCCAGGCTGTGCTGGGCGCTGAAATTGAGGTCCCCACCGTGGACGGCAAGGTCGCCCAGAAGATTCCCGAGGGCACCCAGAGCGGCACGAAGTTCCGTCTGCGCGGCCAGGGCATCCAGTACCTGAACGGGCGCGGACGCGGTGACCAGTACGTCATTGTGGACGTGGAGATCCCCAAGAAGCTGAACCGCACCCAGCGCGAAGCCCTGAAGGCCTTTGAGGACAGCCTGAAGGACGAGAACTACGAGAAGCGCAAGAGCTTCTTCAAGAACCTGAAGGATCGGTTCATGTCTTAAAGTTTTAAACAACCCAGCCCCCGCAATGTGGAAAACATTGCGGGGGCTGGGTTTTGTTTATGCTAACGGAAACGGCCACGGCGGGCAGTCCTCTGGCCGCCGACAGGCAGCCGCCAGCCCCACGGCCAGTCCGTAGGGGTCGGCGTCCCCGACGACCCGTGCCCGCTTCCGGCCAGTAAAAACCGCTCGGGCAATGACACTCACCCCGCAAACGTCATCTCTGTATACTCCGTACTCCCGTTCAAAAATGCGTCGGCGGGGATGGTGGCAAGCTGCGTTGAGGCGGAAGTTTTGCCGATGAGAAGTACAACGCGGCCATCATCCAGTAGGGTCAACGGCGTGTATACGGCCAGCCCGGCAGGGCGGGCGTTGGCTCCAAGCCTGTTGCCCTGCAAATCATAGAGCGTAAACGCAGTCATGTCGCTGTTGTACGTCATGAGCCAACGCAGTTCAGCATCAAGGTCGAGTGCAGAGCAGTTCCAATCCTCTGCAAGATCCAGCGCATCCTGTGTGCCGTCGCTGCGGATGCAAAGCACGGAAACGCTGTGTTGGTCGGTTGCATACGGCGTGTGATAGCCCGAAAAATAAAGGTCGCTGCCGTTATGGCCCAAGTAATAATAGGAAGTCCTCATGGTGCCGTCATCCTCTCCATACCAGGGGTAGGACAACAGCTTTTGGACGGGCTTGCCGGTGACAGCGTCCGTCAGATCAAATTCACACAGGGAATTTTGCAGAAAGGCATCGGACATTTCGGAATCCTCGGGAAAGGGAACAGGAGAATCCGACAGAATGCGGCAGGTCACAAGCTGACCGTTTACCACGTCCAGCACATTCGTGGTTTCGCCGGGAATGTTCCACGGCAAAGTCTCCCCGGTCTGCAAATCAAGCCGCTGCCCCTGTGTGTAGGCATAAGGTGCGGTGACGGAGCTGATGGAGTAAAGATACTGCTCGTCGTAAAGCACATCGACCCATTCGCCGCTGTCATAGGGGATTTCACGCGGTGCGCCGCCTGCCAGCGGAAAAGCCAGCAGCTTGTCTGCAACAATATACAGTGTATCCTCTGTTGCAAATGGAAACGCAGAAAATAGCGAATCGGCGTGATAAAACAAGGTGGTCTTTCCCGTGGAGAAATCCGTTTTATACACATTTGTACCCGTGGTTTCTTGCGCGGTGGAACCGTCAAAAACGGTCTGGTACAGCGCGTTGGAGAAAATGGAGAGGTGAACGGTGCTGCGCAGCTCCCCCACTGGTTCAGGTGCCGCCGTCGGTTCCGGTGTGGCGGCGGCAGTCTCCGCGGGCGCGGCTGTGGTTGCGGAATTCGCCGCCGACGCACAGGCGGACAGCGCCAGCGCCGCGGTGAGGATGAGGGGAATGAGCTTATTCGTTTTCATGGGTACACGTCCTTTCCGGTGATTGAAAAAAAACTGCGGCAGCGGGCACGGATCACCGTGCCGTTCCTTGTAGGGCGGGCCCGTTCACTCCGCAAACGTCATCTCGCGATATGCCGACCCGCCGTTCAGAAATTCGTCGGCGTCCATCACGGCGTACCGGGCCGCGCTGTCGTGCTCCCAGTCGTAGCCGACGACCATCAACAGGCGTCCGTCGTCCAGCATACAAAGCGGGAAGAAGGCCTCCAGCCCGGCGGGCCGCTCGTTGCGGCCAATCTCATGGCCTTGCGTGTCGTAAATCAGATAGATGCCGTCGGTGCCGCGGGTCAGGAGCCAGCGCACCTCATCGCCCTGCAAAACCGCACAGTAATCCAGGTAATCCGGCGTTTTGGTAATGCCAAGGTCGGTCCGGGTGCCGTCCGTGCCGATGCGCAGCACGGACTGGGAAACCAAAGCGTACTCATCGTCGCACTGGTCTGCGCGGAAATAGAAGTCACTGCCGCACTTGCCAAGGTAGGTGTAGACCGTAAGGTTCCCCGGCTGCGGTATGTCATAGGGGAGGGTAAAGCAGGTCTGCCGCACCGCGCCCGTCGCGGGGTCGGCCAGGGTGTATTCCAGCGTGGTGTTCTGCAAAAGCGCCTGGGACATCTCGTCGTCGTCCGGGTAGGGCACCGGATAATCCGAGACAACGCGGCAGAGCAGCAGCGCGTCCCCGACGACATCGGGAATGTACATTGTCTCCACCGGGATATTCCACGGCGCGGTCTCCCCGTTTTCCAAGTTAAACCGCATACCGCCGGTACGGCAGAACGGCGCGGCGCTGACGCTCCGGCAGTAGAGGTAGTGACCTGCGTAAAAAACAGGCATCCAGTCGTCGTAGGAGAACGGCAGCACGCGCGCCTCACCGCCCGTCGTCGGCAGGGCCAGCATACCGCCGTCGTAGCAGATGAAATACAGCGTGTCGTCTATGATCAGCGGCGCGGACGCAAGCTGGGAGCCGGTGCGGTACATCTCATAGGTCTGCCCGGTGGTAAGGTCGGTTTTGTAGACGGTGCTGTGATCAAAGCTGCCGAGACTGTCCTCGCTGCTTGAAAAGTGGGAGACCGCCGTATAGACGCTGCTGCCGCTGACTGCGCAGGCGCTATAGGCCGAGAGGGGGTGCGGCTCACCCGGCAGCGCCGCTTCTGTGCTGTCCTCCGCCGCGGCGCTCTCCGCCGTACTCTCAGCCGGTGCGGCCTCCGAAGCCGCCGCGGTATCGCCCGCAGACGCGCATCCGGCCAGCGCCAGCATGGCTGCCGCCAATAATAAAGCTACTTTTTTCATCCTCAAAGCTCCTTTCTGTGTCTGGTTTGCCCCTATCATACACCCCGGATGTTGCAAAGTTGTCACACGGAGCGGGTGTTTTGGGGATTTTTGCAATTTTTTTGCGGGAAGTGGGAGCGGGGCGTCGGGGACGCCGCCCCCTACAGGCTGGCAGTAAAGTGGATGCCTGCCCGCGGCGGCCTCGTCGAGCGGCAAGACCACCTCGGCCAAAC
>OLOQ01002998.1_pt1 | contig 12896 bp, 9 predicted proteins | sample 1673101 | NCBI WGS metagenome assembly OLOQ01 (sample SAMEA3136754, study PRJEB25190) | human gut metagenome | biome: human gut; feature: human-associated habitat; material: faeces | place: Austria | collected 2013 | reverse complement strand
ACGGAGGGATAGAAGTAGCTGTAAGTACCGTGTGCGTCGGAGTAAACAAGAGCTGACGACCAGTCATTACGTCCTGTCACATCAAGGTAAACCTGCCCCTTCCAGCTTGCACCTATCTGTGCCATTGCTGACCACATGGTTTTACGGCCGCCAAGCTCTGCAGTTGATTTGTAAGGGTTCTTAGAGTTGGTGATAAAGAACTTATTGGGAATAGTAAGGCCACCGTCGGTCCAGGCCTTCATAGACTGGTTCCAAGAATGATAGTACTCACCACGAAGCATGGCATGGGTCTCGAAGTCACCCCACTCCTTGTTAAGGTTCATGGTTAAGTTGAGGTTGGTCTGCTCCTTGGTTGACTGGCTCATCTCATAGTAACCGTTGTCAAGAGCGGCATTTGTTCCGGGATTACGGACTTCACCTCTTACATAGTAGTAATTGAACGAGCCCTCAGCGGTTATACGCATCCAGTCAAGAGGAGTGATAGTAACCTTGGCATTCGGACGGATAACAGTTTCCTTACGGTATGTGTTATTCTCATTAATACCCCACCACAGGCTGTTGGCTACATTGTAATAGTTTTTGTCAGTAATCTGGGGGAGACCTCCGTGAGCGCCCTTGTAATCGTTTTTCTCAGACGCAACGTCAACCCAGGGTGCGAGCGAACCATAAACAAACTGTTCACCAAGGTTAATCTGAGCATTACGGGGCTTCGAGTTTGCGAAAGTCACACCTGCTTCAACGTTTACAGTTTTGCTCACCTGATGGGAAGCCTTGAGAAGCATGTTATAACGCTTGAAATCATTTTCCGCGATCGTTCCCTGTGCATACTTGTAACCGGCTGACAGATAGAAGTTGGTTGTCTCATTTCCGCCAGTAACAGCTACGTTGGTAGTAGAGTTGAAACCGGTACGATATGCGTTTTTGTAGTTGTCCTTATAGGCACGATACGGACGATATGATCCGTCATAATATTCCACAAGCTCGCCCTCGTATTCGGAATAAGGAACACCCCAGCCACTACCCGAGCTCTGAATAAGAGAGGGTTTGCCATCAGCATTCAATCCAAGATGGTTATACCAGCGGTCATCGCCATACTTAACATTTCCGGGAAGACCACCGGCACCGAATTCGTAGTTCAGACCGGGAGTAGAGATGTGCCAGTCGCAGCCGAGGGTCTGGGTAACGGTCACACCGTAGCCTCTGGAACCCTTACCGCTCTTGGTAGTGATCACAACGACACCATTAAGACCGCGCGAACCGTAGAGTGCGGTAGCGGCAGCGCCCTTGAGCACCGATACAGACTCGAAGTCGGCGGGATTGAGGTTCTTGAGCTCATTACCGTAGTCATTGGAGTCACCATTCCAGTCAGCCGAAGATTCATGCACGCTATTGTCAAGAATAATGCCGTCAACAACGTAGATAGGCTGGTTGTTCGAGCTTAGAGTGGAAGCACCACGGATCTCAATCTTGTTAGAACCGAAGATACCACCGTCCGACTGGTTGATGTTCACACCGGCAACTTTTCCCTGAAGTGCCGACACGGGGTTTACGAGGTTAGTATTTTGCTATACATCTGCTGATGTTTAAGAAGGCTAATTTTCAAATAGTTATATTATAGGCCGATTCTGTCTGTTTTCCTCAAATTGCCCTTATTTTTGCATTCAGTACACAATTAGTATGACTTGGTTGTTAATATCTGTTGTAAGCCGTTTTTTACCTCTGATTACGCCTCATTACCGGTTCATCAATAAAGATAACCTCCTATGGCTAAAGTAGAAATAATATACCCTCCTGGCTCTTCTGACTCTCTTTGAAAATATAGTACGGATTTAGTACAATCTTAAGTGATTACACTTTTGATGATATGCGTAAGAGGGTATTTAATACCAAGAGTTAGACACCCACTCATACTATTTCCTGAAAACTATGAAGCTGATTCGTTTGCCATGGTAAGGAAAGGGTTGATTTGCTGTTTTACAAACATATTTGTAACTTTGTGCGACCATCGCGCGGGCGAGGGGATTATCCCGGCTCGCCCGCGTTGTTTCTAACTAATCCTCCTGAGCTTTGGACACAGTCCCTTTACCCTTCCTTCAGATTCTCTCCGACCTGATTCCGCTGCAGACTTCCGTGCAGTTTCCGGCCCACTTCGGCCTCGCCCAGATCATCGCACTCCTATTTGCAATTTTGGCGCTCCTCGTTTCAGCTTTCGTCTCCGGAAGCGAGATTGCTTTTTTCTCGCTCACGCAGCCGCAGATGGAAGAACTTGAGGAAACCCCCAAGGGAGAACGCACGCTCTCACTCATCCGCCAGCCCGAACGACTTCTGGCCACCATCCTCATAGCCAACAATCTGGTCAATGTGACCATTGTAATACTCTGCAACTTTGCCTTAGGCCCCATATTCGAGGGCATGAGCCCTGTGCTCAGCTTCATATTGCAGACGGTAATCCTCACATTCCTCATTCTGCTTTTCGGCGAGATTCTGCCCAAACTCATGGCCAACTCGGGCAATATGCGCTGGGTGCGCATGGCCACAGGCGGCGTGCAGTTCCTGTCATCGCTGTTCCGACCCATATCGTCCATGCTTGTGCGCAGTTCGGTGATTGTGGAGAAGGTCGTGACCAAGAAACAGCACGACGTCACCGCCGACGAACTCTCGCAGGCCCTGGAAATCACCGATGTGAAGACTCCTGATGACAAAGAGATGCTCGAGGGCATCCTGCGGTTCGGCGACACCACCGCCTCCGAGGTGATGACACCCCGCGTGGACATGACCGACATTGAAATCAGCTCCGACTTCAACACCGTGATGTCGGTGGTGATCGAGAGCGGATATTCCCGCCTGCCCGTCTACCGCCAGACGCAGGACTGCATAGAAGGCATCCTCTACTCCCGCGACCTGCTGCCCTACATAGGTTCGGCGAAGGCCGATTTCGACTGGCGCAAACTTCTGCGCGAACCTTATTTCGTGCCGGAATCGCGCATGATCGACGATCTTCTCGAGGACTTCCGCCGACGCCGCATCCACATGGCCATAGTCGTTGACGAGTTCGGCGGCACTCAGGGAATAGTGACCATGGAGGACGTACTTGAGGAAATAGTGGGCGACATTAACGACGAATACGACGAGGAGGAGAAAACCTACCGCCGTCTGCCCGACGACACATACGTGTTTGAAGGCCGCACCATTCTCTCCGACTTCTTCCGCATCACCGGTCTGAACGAAGACGATTATGAGGACGTGACCGAGGATTGCGAGACTCTCGCCGGAATGCTTCTGGCCATAAAAGGAGATTTCCCCAAAGCCAAAGAGCCCCTTGTCTACGGCCGCTGCCGCTTCCTGGTGCTTGGCGTGTCGTCCCACCGCATCACCGAGGTAAGAGTGAAGGTGATGCCCGATGTCCAGACCGACCAGAGCGAGTTGCCTGAAGTCGACTGACACTTTTCCTGTTCCACCGCAATGCCTCTCAACGCCACCGAGCCGTTTGTCTCCATCCCTGCCGAAGGTGTGGAAATCTACACTGCCGCAAGTTCTAAACCGGCATAATCTTTAATTGATTTCTGAATGAAATCTGTGACTAGTTAAGATTTTTTTTAATTCTCGGATATATAATGCTTAATTACGAGCAAAACAAAAAATCAATAGTAAAAGAAAAACAGAGCTCTATTTAATGTAATTTAACACGACAAATGCATTAAATATAAAATTTACGTTAATTTTGCGGCATGACAAAACCGCAGTGGACACATAACACACACTTCATTCTCCGTATAATCTCGATATGGATGGTGTTCTTTTTATGTACATCTATGTCGGCGATTCAGGTCCAGAAATCAAGCAGAATTAATATCGTAGACGAAAAAGGCAATTCCATCCCTGGCGCCTCCGTCTCTGTAATCAATAAGCGTGATTCTACAATAATATATACCACTATTTCTGACAAAGACGGCGTTGCGGAAATCAAACATATTTTACCCGACTCCATGGGTTTAATAGTTCGATGTCTCGGATACAAACCCTCGGTTCAACCTTTTTATTCCACGATAAGAAACGTTTCTTTGGCGATTGACCCCCATTCTTTATCAGAAGTTTCTGTAACCGTTTCTCCTAATTCAATCAAGCATAAAGACGGTAGATTTATTTTCTCCCCCGGAAGTCTTAAGAATGAAGTCCAGAATTCCTATGAGCTTCTTAAATTGACCCCATTATTGGATATAAACGAAACCGCCATATCCATTATCGGAAAAGGTGCTTCCATAATCTATATAAACGGACGAGATCCGCAAACCGACAACAATTCTCTCATAGGGATGCTTAAATCCTTACCTCCCGGACAGATAAAACGGATTGAGATTATAACGAATCCGGGAAGTGAACACTCTGCATCTCTTAAAGGTGGCATTATAAACATTATTCTCGATAAACCGACTGAAGGCTTTATCGGAAGCACATTCGCTTCCGTGAAATATTATGGTGGCAGAATCTCTACCTCCGATTCCTTTTGGGGAGGATTTTCCAAAGGGAAAATAAACCTTTCAACAAATATAACTTATAACGGCAACAACATATATTCCAAGACACAGTCCGATTATAGCTATGAGGACAAAGGACTACAGGTCATTGACCGAATACGTGAATCCGGCTGGGGCAATCTGATTTCAGGAAATGTGAATGCCTCATACTCATATTCTCACGACACTCAAATTGGCATCACCATAAATGCCACCGGAAATCAGTCCCATTCCGAGGCATCCGTAAACAGTCTATATACCGAACAGAATAATCTGAAGTCCACGGATTCTAAAATTAAGTCATCCTCGCCTTGGCATAGACCTAATTATTCCGTTCAGGCATATTATAACCACAAGACAGACAGCAAGGGTAGCTATATTGATGTCACTGCGGATTATTCATCAAAATATGCAGAAAGCTCCACGAAGTATTTGTTTAACGACGGAATTCAATTACAATCCGCGAAAACGGGAAGCAACGGTTTTCACATAAAACCACGATTGTTTCTACAGATAAATTCCTTGAACAACATAAGTACAGGACTTGATGTGCTGCATTCTCGAATAGACAATGACTTTATTGATGAACAGAACGGCAATCGTTTCATATATAAAGAAACTATCGTAGGAGGTTATGCCGATTGGAATGCAAGATGGAATGATTTAATAAGCACATCATGCGGCCTTCGGGTAGAAAAAACACACACCGAAGGAAAAATGCAGAAAGATATAGTCAAACACGGCTATACGGATTTCTTTCCGTCAGTAAACATCAATTTTAATATTCCCAAAGGAAACCAGGGCGTTTCTCTTGGTGTTTCCCATGGCATTTTCCGGCCGTTTTACAGTTCCCTGAATCCATTTGTCTATTGGACATCTGAAACCACTTGCATAAAAGGAAATCCCGACCTCAAACCCGAGAGAGATTGGAGATTCTCCATTTATTACTCTTTTCTTAGTGATTTCATATTTGGATCAACATTTACGCTTACCTCTGATTCATACATAGACTTTACCTATCCGGAAAATGACATAACAGTGACAAGTACCAGAAACTTCGGACATCAAAAATCTTTTACTTCCTTTATTTCCTATAACCATGTATTTGGATCAATCTGGCGACTCAAAGGAAATGCACAATTTTATTTTTACGATTCCGAAGCCTTTATTGACAATATGGATTTAGGCTATCGCGATACTGGATATTCATTCAATATTTCTAACAACATTATCCTATCCCCCGGGCATAAACTCCGATTATATGTAGATTACAGCTATTATTCTCCGGTAAAAATGGTTACCCGATATGGCAAATCGAAAAATCTGCTCTCTCTTTCATTATCCAAAGGATTCCGAAACGGTATGACCTTATCTCTGGAAGGTTTTAATCTGCTTGGATTTAAGAATGACTACCACTATAATTCGCCCCAATACAGATACAGCAAGCATTCTGATTTCAATCCGATTTCCATCACCTTTAAGATTAACTACGTATTCGGTAAACGTCAGGTCTCTGGAGCAGAGAACCGTTATGATACACCCTTCGAAACCAGATTTAAAAATTAAAACAACTGGAGTGTGCCTGAAAATCCATCAAAGAGTAAGGCAAAAAAACAAACACTATGAATAAATCAAAAATTAACGAGTTTATTTCAAAACTCCAAGACCCGAACCTTCCAGAGGAACAGCAGTCTTACATTTTGGCAACTGATGAATCGGATATCTGTGCCGGCGATAATTTAGGAGCAGTCTGTTCAAACAAAGAGACTGTAGCATGCAGTGGAACAAATGACAAATGTACAAACTATGGAGTATGCCAGACGAGTACCAATCGCGGAGGATGTAACAATCTTGCAACATCTCAAACAGAGATTGGCTCTTGTAACGATAAACCATAATGAATGATAACCTTTAAGTAAACAGCTGGTGAGGAATGTATTTCCTCACTAGCTATTATTTGTTATGAATTTAAGTAAATATACCACCATATTGCCTGTATCAGAATTACATCATCTGATATATAATGCAAAATCAGATAAATATATAATTTGTCATAAGTCTGCCTATACAACTCATAAGCAGGAGATAATCCCTCAAACAAATCGTTTAGCTCAGCAACTAGTAGATATAGAGGCGGTAATCCGGCCCGATATTGACGAGGTTAGCGAACTAAAACGACTTATAGAATCTGTTGATTTTAATCCTACAACATACCATCTACATATTAATCCTACCCTAAATTGCAATTTTAGATGTTGGTATTGCTATGAAGAACACAAACAGAATTCCAAAATGGATAAGACAACTATAGATTCAATAATTAAATATTCCAAAAAATTAACTAAGTCTGGTAGTTGCTTGAGGAACTTCATTATATCATTTTTTGGAGGGGAGCCTTTAATGTATTACAATCAAATAGCAGGTCCTATAATAAAAAATATATATCAACTATGTCTTGAATCTCAGATTAAATTTAAGGTTCATTTTACCACGAATGGCCTATTAATCAATCAATCTATTCTTGATTCATTAGAGTTTATTAATGCGAGTTTTCAAATTACACTAGATGGTGGACGTGAATATCATAATAAAGTTAGATTTATTAACTCGGGAAAAGGCTCATATGACATCATAATGAACAACGTCTATAAGCTTATTAATTATCACCATGATGTATTATTACGCATAAACTTCACTTCTGAAAATATTGATAGTATTCCTGAGATAATAAATGAATTACGGGCTATAGATGAAAAGACAAAAAAGTATCTAACTATTGATTTCCAAAGAGTTTGGCAGGATAGGCCTCTTATTACAGAAGATATTATTATTTCTAAAATAGCAACTTACTCCAATGAACTAGAAAAAATTGGGCTAAAATTTTCAACCTCTTCAGCAGGCCCAAATCATGTTCGTTATTCATGCTATGGAGATAAAAAAAATCATATACTCATTAATTACGACGGGAATATATTCCTATGTACCGCACGTGATTTTGAAGAACAAAATCGATTTGGATTCATTACTAAAAACGGTGAAATACATTGGAACGAAGATAAATTAAATTCATATATGAATAACAAGTTTACACGCGAGATATGTCATAATTGTAAAATAGCCCCTCTATGTGGAGGGGGATGTAGACAACGCGCATCCGAATCTAGCGACGATACTTCATGTATATATGGTTATACTCACGATGACATAAATGATTTAATTTTTAAAAGATTCAAAATGCGTTTCTTGAAATAAAATGCAATTTATAAAACAATTATTAAATCGTAATAAAAGAAAAATGCATGTTTACCACCAGTTGGAATTTTCCGATTGTGGATATGCGTGTATCAGAATGATATGTAGATATTATGGTTGGCGCATTTCTTCTGACTATCTAAAAGAAATAACTGATTATAATAGATTAGGACTCTCCATTGCAGAAGTAAGACGAACGTTTATTAACTTAGGATTCAACTGTGAAGCAGTAAAAGTCAATACATCTGAATTAGATCGTATCCCTCTACCTGCAATACTTTTTTGGAAAAGTAAACATTTTGTGGTATTGGAAAACATAGAAACGAAATCTGTGGTTGTTATCGACCCGGTGGATGGCAGAAAGAATGTTAGTTATTCCGAATTTATTGAAAGTTTTATTACCACAGAGGGTTTCGGTATCGTTTTAGTTATGGAACCGACGGAGGAATTCTATATAAAACGAAATTCAGTTAATAGATACGAAAGTAAAAATGGTTTATTAAAGTTTCTAAAACAGTCCATTGAAATTAACAAGAGACCATTTTTTCAAGTCCTGTCACTTAGCATAATCACTTTAATAGCAGACATTTCAATACCTTTCTTATTCCAAAGAACAATTGATGACGGCATCAAATCCGAAGATATATCTTTAGTCTGGCTTTTAATAATAGGTCAACTTTTGATATTTCTAGGGAGTTACATATCTAATTCTCTTATAGAGATTTTATTAACAAAATTGGGCTTAAAATTGAGTATTGAAATGTTGGATAACTATCTATATAAATTAGTTAGACTACCTATGACTTTTTTTGCCCAAAAAGTAAGTTCGGACCTTATCCAAAAAATAGAAGATCATACTAGAATAAAGAATTTTATATTAACGATTCCAAATATTCTCATACTATCAGTTCTGAGTATACTCGTATTCTCCTCCCTTTTGCTCTATTTCTGCCCATATATATTCATGATTTTCATGATTTTCACACTAGGAAGTGTGGGGTGGACAAGTTTTTTTCTAAATTATAGGCGTGATTTAGATTCCTCCGTTGTTTCTAAAGTCGCAGAGAATCGAAATAACTTATATGAGTTAATTGATGGAATCAATGAAATTAAATCTAATAATGCACACATTATACGTGTAAAAATTTGGAAAAACCTTCAGGAGCAAATTAATAAATTATCAATAAAATCCACATTCTGCCGATTGTATCAGACTGGAGGAAATACACTTTTAATACGATTAAGAGATATTATTATAATGGGTGTAAGCGCTTGTTTTGTGATTGATGATACCATAACAATTGGAATAATGATGACAATTAGCTATATAGTAGGACGGTTATCTATACCCTTCAACAGTTTCTTTAACACTATTAATGATATTCAAGATGCTAATTTATCATTCCAAAGAATTGAAGAAATACACAACACTGAGATTATCGAACCGAAGGATGAAGAAAACCTAAAAATCGAACATCATCCTATTATTTTTTCTAATGTATCTTTTAAATATCCCGGCGCAAGTAGTCCTCTAGTATTAAAGAATATTGAATTAAAAATAGAAATAAAAAAAACTACTGCATTAGTAGGGAAAAGTGGATGTGGAAAATCAACTATTATAAAATTATTATCTGGATTTTACGCACCATCTTGCGGGAAAATTAGCATCGGAAATATTGATATGAAGGAGATTGAAACAAGTCAATGGATAAGAAAAATTGCAGTGGTACTACAAGATGGCAAGATTTTTTCCGGATCCATTTTAGCTAACATTGCTCTCTCCGAAGAAGTTCCAGATACAAATAAAGTAAAAAAGGCGGCAAAAAATGCATGTATAGATGATTTTATTGAATCCCTGCCTCTAAAGTATGGCACAAGAATTGGAAAAACGGGACTAGATTTGAGTGGAGGACAACAACAACGGATCTTATTAGCACGAGCATTATATCGAGATCCAGATATACTAATACTTGATGAAGCTACTTCTTCCATGGATGCAATTACAGAATCAAGAATCATGCAAAATATTTATTCTATATTTAAGAATAAGACACTGATAATAGCTGCTCATAGATTATCTACAATTAAAAATTCTGATAATATCATTGTACTTGATAATGGAAAAATTGTTGAGACAGGAAAACATCAAAGTTTATTAAAACAAAAGGGAGTATATTCTAATCTTGTTAATGACCAGTTAAAATCATAAGTAGCTATTGAAATTTAGGTTATAAGTTATTGTTTAGCCAAAAGTTGTTTCCATATGTCAGGCTCTTACATTTTACTTAATAAAGCTACAACTTATAATAATTAATATACATATTTTAATACAACGTTTTCTCAATTCGTAACCAGGAGGGGCAATGAGTGTGCTTAAGAGGATAATTGAGTAGTAAAGACTAACAACTGCATCTACTCCATGGTAAGGTAATGGCTGATTTGCTGTTTTACAAACATATTTTTAACTTTGTGCGACTATCGCCCGGGCGTGGGAATTATCCCGGCTCGCCCGCGTTGTTTCTAACCAATCCTCCTGAGCCTTGGACACAGTCCCCTTACCTTTCTTCCAGATTCTCTCCGACCTGATTCCGCCGCATGCCTGTCAACGCCGCCACCGAGCCGTTTGTCTCCATCCCTGCCGAAGGTGTGGAAATTTACACTGCGCCTATTGCCACAGACGGCAGCCGAGGCTCACGCCGCGAGGCCGAAAAGGCGGCTACGGCACGTCTTGTCACAACCCTGTTCGGCCCGGGAGCCACAGTAGAGCATAGCCCCGACGGCGCACCACGGCTTATCCTGCCCGACACCGCCACGACCGCTCCCGAAATTTCAATCAGCCACTCACTCCACACTGTTGCCCTTGCCGTTGGTCGCGCGGGAAGGCCTATAGGCGTGGACATAGAGCTGCCCAGGCAACAGCTTGTGCGCGTGGCCGCACGTTTTCTCGCTCCCGAAGAAATCCCCATCCATGGCGCCCACCAAGAAAATCTACTGCGTGCCTGGACAGCCAAAGAGGCTGCCTTCAAAGCCGCAGGTATAGTCGGTCTGACCCTCGCCGACATTCGTCTTGACGCCACGGCATCCCGCGCTCTGATTCCGTCGATGCCTTCGGTTGAAATCCGCCTCAGCCACTTTCCGGTCCCCGACGGCAGCCTTATAGCCCTTGCCATCCGAGGTAAATAAACCCTGCGAGTTAACCTTTTTTATGTGAGGAGCACTTTTTGGCCGCATTGGTTGTTTTACAATTAAATTGTAAATTTGCCATAACGAAATATCTCTCTGCTCCCCGACTATGAGTAACCCCACGCGCCATTCCCACAACCCGACAGCTGCCGACGCCGCCATGCGTCAGCGCCAGCTTGAGGAACGTCTGCGATTTCTGATAAGCCGCCTCGGCATCACCCAGGCCGAATTCGCCCGGCGCATCAGCGTTGACCCCACCAACCTTTCCAAGATGCTCAACGGCAAGCTGCGCATCTCCCGCAACCTCATAAACCGCATAGCGCTCGACCTTGGCGTGTCGCTCGAGTGGCTCGAGACGGGCCGTTCCCTCCCCTTCGACAAACCGACAGTAGCTCCCGAAGGGGCCATTCCCGTTTACGATGTGGATGTATGCGCCGGAGCGTCGGAACTCACCGCCGAATTCACCACCGACCGCATCATAGGCTCGGTGAAGTTTCCCGGCGTAAGCTCGCGTGCGGTGATTGTGCGCGTATCGGGCGACAGCATGGAGCCTGAGATCAAACCCGGTTCCTATATAGCCATACGTCCCGTTTCTGACCCTTCGTGCATATCGTGGGGACAGATCTACGTGATAGTCACCGACGATTTTCGCCTCGTGAAGCATGTGGACCGCAACCCCGACCCCTCCGTCCTCACCCTGCGGAGCACAAATCCGGCTTATGCCGACATGGAGATGCCCCGCGAAAAAATCACCGGACTATTCCTTGTGGAAGCCATACTAAATCTCAAAATAAATGGTTAAGATTATCTCCTCTATGCGAGGCGCCATGCTTTCAGTGGCCCTGCTCCTGCTCGGCGCCGCGTCTCTTCAGGCCGCCGTTCCCTCGATATCTATCCGTGAAAAGGCCACACGTTTTTTCGACCAGAAAGAATGGGCCAGCGCGACAGCCATGTACGGCCTGCTGATTTCAGAATCGCCTTCCGATGCCGACGCCTACGCCCATGCCATAGTGGCCGCCGGTATGCTCGACGACCCTACAGGCCAGCTCGACCTCACCACCCGCGCCCTGAACGCGGCCCTGCCGCTCGACTCCCTTTTCAGCCGTGTGGAGCGCCTTAGTCTCTCGCTGGCGCAGACCTCGCTCTATCGCGACTTCCTGCTGCGCGTGCGCCACGCCCATCCCTGGATGTCGCGCAACATCGACTCCCAGCTTCTGCGATACTATACCTTCCGCCGCAACCCCTACGGCATGATCGCATGCAGCCGGCAGATGCTCGCCGGAATGCCCGACCATCCTGATTTCCTCTATCCTCTGGCCCAGGGGCTGCTCCTCGACGGCCGTCCTGAAGAGGCTATGAAAGTCTATCTCAAAATCCTAGCAATCAATCCCGAATCGCTCGAGGCACTTCTGTATCTGGGCAACTACCACGCCGACCGTGCCCGCACAAGCGAGACAGACCGCCAGGCAGCCATAGACTATCTTTCCCGCGCCGCCGCCCTCCGCTCCACCCCCTACATATCCCGCCGCCTCGCCGCTCTGCGACAGTAAGAGCTCAAGTTTTTCTTGCCCCACAGCGGGGAATTCCGTATATTTGTAGAGATAAGCCTTAAATATCACGAAAAATGGACAGACTCAACGACATCGCCAAGCATTTCGCCATCGAAGGTGAAATAGCCGAAATAAAGCCTCTCGGCTCCGGCCTGATCAACGACACCTATAAGATGACGACCAAAGGAACCGATACACCCGACTATGTGCTCCAGCGCATAAACCACCACATTTTCACCGACGTGGACGCTCTGCAGAGCAACATCACGGCCGTGACACGCCACCTGCGCCGCAAACTCGAAGCCGATGGAGCAACTGACATCGACCGCCGCGTGCTTAATTTCCTTCGCATCTTTCGCAATTCTAAAAACATTCGGATTCGCTGATTTTCTTTGAA
>OLOQ01002995.1_pt1 | contig 12905 bp, 8 predicted proteins | sample 1673101 | NCBI WGS metagenome assembly OLOQ01 (sample SAMEA3136754, study PRJEB25190) | human gut metagenome | biome: human gut; feature: human-associated habitat; material: faeces | place: Austria | collected 2013 | reverse complement strand
TCAAAAAGGACAAGCACGAATCCGTCATTTTCAGACGGGATAATTCTCATTATGAGAAGTTGGATGGTGTGGAGCGCTGTATCGACGATGAACTGCCCTTTGAGATACCGGATTCGTGGGAGTGGGTACGGCTCGGAACCGTTTTTCAGCATAACACAGGAAAAGCTTTAAACGCCTCAAATCGGGACGGTGAAAAGCTCACCTATATCACTACCTCCAACTTATACTGGGATCGTTTTGTTTTGGATAATCTCAAAACCATGCCCTTTACGAATTCAGAGGTCGATAAATGTACAGTACAACAGGGCGACCTCTTAGTGTGTGAGGGAGGAGATATCGGTCGTGCTGCTATCTGGGGAAGCAACAAACCCATGCGTATTCAGAATCATATTCACAGGCTAGCAGAAAAAGAATATGGGAAACTAATTGTCTTTTTAGACTGCCACTCTAAACTTGACACGTTTTTCTCTTTTCTTTTGCTTTCCCTGGGAATCGGAGTTCTATGCGTGTTGGTAGTTTTTTTCTTGGTATCTGTTCTTTCCAAACAGGCAATTAAGCCAATCGTGCAAAACATGGAAAATCAAAAACGTTTTATTACTGACGCAGGACATGAAATCAAAACGCCGTTGTCTATTATTTCGGCCAATGCGGATGTGTTGGAATTAACTGGAGGAAAAAACGAATGGGTAGACAGCATCCGCAATCAAACAATGAGACTGAATGGCCTGGTTCAGGATCTGCTGACCTTGTCCCAAATGGAAGAAGATCAAAGCGAATATGCCTTTTCGCCGGTTTCTCTGTCCGATATGGTGGAAACGGTAGCGGCTTCTTTTCGTACAGTTGCTTTTTCCCGACAGATATCTTTTTCCGTATCGGTGGAAAAAGATATTGTGATTGATGCACAAGAAAACAGCATCCGAAAACTCTTATCTGTTCTCATCGATAACGCAGTTAAATATGCAGGTTCGTCCGGGTGGGTTGTCATCCGCTTATGGGCAGAAGAGAAAGTAGTTCACCTTGACATATTAAACAGCTGTGAAAATGTGGAGAAATTGGATTTTCAAAAGCTTTTTGACCGGTTTTATTGTGCAGATCAATCCCGTTCTCGTGTGACGGGTGGATATGGAATCGGGCTTTCCATTGCAAAAGCAATGTCGAGATACACAAGGCAAAAATTGCTATTCGGCAGGAAGGGGAAAAAGGAATCTGCTTTTCTGTCCTTTTCCCGATCAAGGAAAAAAATAGTGAGAAGAAAAAACAGCTGGGATAACCCAGCTGTTTTTCTCGTTATTCTAATTCCTGATTCTCTCGGATCAATTGAATAATTCCCTCTTCAGGATAAGACAAAAGCTTGCCAAATCGGTAGGCAATTTCGGTTCGGGAGGCTCCTGTGTAAGCATTTTGCAAAAGAAGTCGTTTTTTGTCCGATTTGATACAGAGATATTCTTCCCAATCCTCTTCTTTTTTCCAGTATACAATGTGGTAAGTACCGCGATTTAAAGAAACAGGGAATAGGTCTGTCAGTAACGGGTCGTCTTCTGCATAAAAATGCGTTCCATATTTCTGGCATATTTCCTGAGAAAAGGGAATCAGGTCATTTCTCTCCTCGATAGAAGCAGATGGATGACTTAAAGCAATTTTTTTTAAACCGGCCCGTACCATTTCATTAAAACAATCAATAACCCCGCACTGATAGGAATATGAATCAATTAATTTCATTTTTGTTTCCTTTCACGGCAATATTTGTATCGTACTGCCATTGCGTCCTGTTTTCACCTGAATTTGACTGGGAATTTGCTCTTTTAGCTGTGGTAAATGGGAAATGATTCCAACCAGCCGTCCGTCATTTCCCAAAGAGAGAAGAGCTTCCACCGCGCTGTCCAGCGATTCCGCATCTAATGAGCCAAACCCTTCGTCAATGAACATCGTGTCAATCACCACCCCGCCGGCATACATTTGCACAACATCTGCAAGGCTCAGTGCCAGAGCCAATGCTGTTTTGAACGACTCTCCGCCGGAAAGGGTTGAAGTAGGGCGGATTTTTCCGCTGTATTGATCCAAAATTTCTAAGTCCAAACCGGAAGAACGGCCAAATTTTTCTCGGTCTTTTTTGCGGCACAACAGATACCTTCCGCCAGTCAAGTTTTCTAAACGGTGATTGGCAAATGAAACAATCGCATCAAAATAGAACCCCAACACATACCGTTCAAACGAGATGCGCAGATCATTGTTTCCGCTGGCAATACGAAACAGATCATTGACCTGCCGATAGTACCATTCGCTTTTTTCTATTTTTTGATAAATAGATTCGATCTGTTTTTTATGAGCCATATCTTGGCTCAACTGCGATTGAACAACAGAAGCTTCTTTTCGCAATATTTCAATTTGTTTTTGAAGGGATGCTTCTTGTTTCAACAAATCTGTAATGTCAATAAACCTTACGCCATTCAACTGTTCTTGTAATTGACAAATGCGCCCTTCTAGCGATGTCATATCCAGTTGATATTGATGGATTTGTTTTTCGATAGCAGAAATTTGTCCGATTTGCACACAGGAATCCAAAAAGACTTTCTGACCGCCTGGAAAAGAATTGTACAAAGAATCAGAAAACGTCTTTTGAGTGGTGGAAATTTTTTCCTGAAGAAGACGCATTCGTTCTTGATTTTCCGTAAGGGACTGTTTGACAGAACGAATCTGAGATATGGTCTCCTGATATTCTTTTTGTGTCTTTTCCAGAAGAACATCCAACTGCTTAACACTGCTGCGAAAATTTTGTATTTTCTGTTCCAGTTCCTCCTGAGACGTAATGCCGGATGGAAGCTTTTTTTCCAGCGAGAGAAGCTGTTCTTGCTGCAAGATAAGCTTACTATGGCAGGATTCCAATTTTTTTCTACGATCTTCACGATATGCTTGTATGGCATCCTCATCTGATAATAGAAGAGGATTTGCCAAAAGACCTTTTGGGGCGCATAATTCCCTTTGCAAGCATTGCAGTTTCTCTTCCGCTGTTTTCTGTTCCAGCAAAGTTTGATTTAAAATTTCAGCCATTCTTTGTTCTTGCGTCTGAGAATCGTTTTCATTCAGGAATGGGGCGGGAGAAAAAGCGTTTTTTATTTCTTTGTATTGACTAACGATTTTCTCATTTAGCTGAAATAATTGCTGAGAAGTATGTTCGGCCGCATCATGATAAGCACGGAGCTGTTCCTGGGTTGGCGGGTTATTTTTCAATGGCGCAGGGGAAGGATGGTCACTGCTGCCGCAAACAGGGCATGGAGTATTTTCCTGTAGCTTTGAAGCGAGAATTCCGGCCTGAGCATCTAAAAAAAGAGTATAGTTTTGCAGATAGACTGTTTTTTGCTGCTGGTAAAGTGGGAGTAGCTGTTTTTTTTGTGCAATTGTTTGCAGTAAAACACGGCAAATTTCTGAGCGGTCCCTGATTTTAGAGATTTCTTTTTCTTGGGTCTGACAAATGGCCACTTTTTCTGCGTAAGCAAATTCATTTTCGTTTTGAACAATTTCTTTCTTCAATTTTTTAATGGAACGGGATAATAAATCCTTTTCATCCAACAAAGAAGAAAAACTTTGTAAAGAGGCAATGGCCGATAAGAGGCTGTCTTTTTGGCCGGATTTTTGTTTGGCAAGCATCCATTGTCTTTCGGTCTCTTCACTTTTGGGGAAAAGCTTTGATAATTCCGCATTCTTTTTTTCTAAAATCATTTGAATGCTTTTTTGTTCTTCCAGTTGTTCGGTTCTTTTTTGCCATAGGGGGATCAGATCCTTTGCACTCTTCAGTCGCTCCAGCAAAGCACGCAATTGTTCCATTTCTGGATTTTTTGCAGACAGCTGTTCTTTTTCTTTTTGCAGTTTTTCTAAGTCCAATAAACGCTGATTGTTCTGGCGATGTGTTTCAATATGCAAAGCAGCAATCCGGTTTTCAAGTTGTTGTATACTGTTCTGATGCTCTTCCAGAAGTTTTTGATCGTTTTTTAAAAGAACCGTTAAGCGTTCTAAAATGGAGGGAACGAGAGGGTATTCCTCTTCCAAGAAAGAAGCGAGTGTAACATCGTTTTGCTTAGTAAGGCTTTTTAGATGGAAAGATAGTTCTTGCTGTTCTTTTTCCATATTTTCCAGTGCTTTTTTTGACTCTTGTTCCAATAAAACAGTAAATTGATCAAATTTTTCCGTATCGAAAATATGACGGAAAATTTCCTGCTTTTCTTTGCAAGTTCTGGGGTCTGGGCTCCGACGGTACCGTGGGCGCCAACAAGAACTAGCATCGTAATCTGCTTGAACTGCTTGGCAGTTAGACCTAATATTTCCTGTATTCTGGCGCTTACCGCTGCCGGGCCGGTTAAAACAGTGCCATCAGGCAGAACAAGTTCTGCTTTTGCGGATACGGTAGTGATATCGCCATTTTTCTTTTGCTTTTTTTGCTTTGGGGAGCGGTATACCTCAAATTTTTTTTCCCGCACCCAAAAAGAATAGCGAACAAAACAAAGATCAGAAGGGTCGGAAAAATCGCTTTTAAAATCCTCATTTTGCCGTAACGCGCCGCTGGCCTCTCCATATAAGGCAAAGCAAATACCGTCAAAAATTGTTGTTTTTCCCGCTCCTGTCGGCCCACAGATCAAAAAAATCCCGGATTCGGCCATTGATTCAAAGTCGACGACCTCCTTTTGGGCAAATGGGCCAAATGCATTAAATTCCAGTCGGATCGGTTTCATTGGCGTCACCCCCTGTCCGTAATCTGTCGCAAATATTCCGAATAATGGTGTTCTGTTGTTCCTGCGGCTTTTCGCCGGTGATAGATTGGTAGAATTCCTCAAACAGCACATCCACTGGTTTAGCGGCCTTTTGCGAGGGAACAGAGAGATCTCCGTTTTCGTTTCGGCGTCCCATGAAAATCCCAAGCGCATTGGGATAGATTGTGCGCAGCCGGTTCATGGCATTGGGAACCAATACACGATCCAGCAGAGAAAAGAAAACCAAGTCCCGGGACTCTTTTTCGTTTGGATTACTTTTTAAAATTTGATCAAAGTTCCCTTCGATCATTCGCATATCCCGCAGAACGGGAAGAGATTGCCGACGGATCATCAAATGTCCTTTTTGGCCGAGTTGTGCAACCACGACGGATTTGTGATACGGAATTTCTGACTGGGAATATTTTAAGGGGGAGCCACTGTAACATAAATGGTCTTTCCCGGTAATCTGCGGACGATGGATGTGGCCTAAAGCCGCATAATCAAAGTCCTCCAGCCGCTTGGCATCGATCAGGTCGCTTCCTCCCAAAGAGACTTCGGATTCACTCCGGGCCACTGAATCGGGATTTTTCAGATAAGAAAAAAAACCGTGAGCCAAGATGACATTCCGCTGTGAGAAATCGATTTGAAACAGGTTTTCCTGTAAAACGGCGCTGAACGCATCATCAAAAGAGTGGATTTCCTCGTTAGGAAAATCTGTACGAACCAGCGCTGGTTCCAAATAAGGACACAGATAAAAATGGACCGGTCCAAATTCGTCTTGGAGCGTAATTTTATCCCAATGTCTTTTATACCGGCCGGAAAGGTACAAGCCTGAAGTGCGCAAAAGGCGGCTGCAAAAATCCAGGCGCTGTGGACTGTCATGATTGCCGGCAATGGCAAGGACAGGGATTTTCAATTCCAGCGTTACATGGCTTAAAAACGCATCCAATACGCTTACTGCTTCAGCTGATGGTACAGAACGATCGTATAAATCACCGGAAATCAAAAGTACATCCGGCCGTTCTTTTAGGGCCAGTTCAGACAGTTGCCGCAAAAAAAAGCGCTGATCCTCCAAAAGAGAAAACTCATTGATTTGTTTCCCGATATGCAGATCGGAAGTATGAATCCATTTCATAAAAGCTCTCCTTTTTCTAATAACTTTATTTTACACGTTTTGGCGAATGACGTAAAGGAATAAATGGGACTTGCTTTGAATAGATATCAATGGACGAACTGTCAAACGCAGGAAAAGATTGGGAGGATGAAAAATGGCAAGAATGAGTCGGGAAAATTCTGTTTTCTCCGGTCTATCTTCCGCAGAAGCGGAAAAAAGGTTAGCAAAGCATGGAGAAAACATCCTATCACATAAAAAAGCCATCCATCCTGCGAGAATTTTCGCAGGACAGTTTAAGGACTTTATGGTGATGATTTTATTGGGAGCCACAGTGATTTCCGTATTGATGGGAGAAGCGGTAGAAGCGCTCACGATTGTCGTCATCGTTTTGGTGAATGCTTTGCTGGGATTTTTGCAGGAATATAAAACAGAAAAGACTTTAGAAGCTTTAAAAAATATGGCGGCTCCCACGGCAAAAGTGATTCGTGACGGAAATGAAATGGAAATTCCCGCAGTTGATGTGGTTCCGGGAGATTTATTGGTATTGTCAGCTGGGGATCGAGTCCCAGCGGATGCTCGGCTTGTCGAAGCAATTCTTTTGCAGGCAGATGAAGCGATGTTGTCCGGCGAATCTCATCCGGTAAACAAAACGGACCTGCCACAGGATAAAACGCAGGACAGCTTTCGAAAAGATATGGTGTATATGGGAACCACAATCACCAAAGGGCGGGGAAAGGCAGTGGTGTCCGGTACCGGTATGACAACACAGATGGGGCAGATTGCTGGTATGCTGGATACTATTGAAACTGAGCGAACGCCGCTACAGGAAAAACTCGGTTCTCTGGGAAAATATATCGGTATCGGATGTCTGTTGATCTGTGCTGTCGTCACAGTGACGGGGATCATTCGGGGCGAGCCTGTATTCGATATGCTTTTAACTGGGATTTCGCTGGCTGTTGCTGCGATACCAGAGGGATTGCCTGCGGTTGTGACGATTGCCTTGGCGCTTGCTGTGTCCAGAATGGTAAAGCGGGGCGCACTGATCCGAAAGTTGCATGCAGTGGAAACGATGGGGTGCGCACAAGTTATCTGCACGGATAAGACGGGAACGCTGACTGAAAACCGAATGACGGTACAGGAAATTGCGACTCCAAAATACCATTTATATTTAGAAGTTTCAAAAGGAAAAGAAATCGGCTTCTTTTCAGAAAACGGTGAAAATGCAGCTGATTTAGATGACATTCGTCAGTTAACGGAAATTGCGATTTTGTGCAATAATACACAACTGCCGCAAGAAAGAGAAGAAAAGGGATTATTCCGTACTTCTAAAGTGGAGGCCGTACAAGGGGACCCAACCGAAAGCGCATTATTCGTTATGGCGGAATCAGCACATTTTTCTACGGTTAAAATCATGCGGGAGTTTTCCCGCACTTTCGAAATTCCTTTTGATTCACAGCGTAAGCGAATGAGTGTTATTGTGAGAAATCGTCAGGGTGACCGCTGGATTTTTTCCAAAGGGGCACCAGATTATATGCTGGAACTTTGCAGCTATTATTTAGAAAATGGTCAGGTAAAGCTTTTAACACCCTCTATACGCAAAAAAATTCAATCACAGAATGAAGAGATGGCTCGTAAAGCGCTGAGGGTGCTGGGATTTGCCTATCAATCAGAGCCGGAAGAATCTGAGCGGGCAGAATCTGATTTGATTTTTGTCGGGTTAGCAGGGATGATCGATCCGCCGCGTCAAGAGGCTTATCAAGCGGTGCAGACTTGCAAAAAAGCGGGGATTCAGACTGTTATGATTACCGGAGATCATGTATCCACCGCTTCGGCGATTGCCCGTGATTTGAAAATTCTGGATACGAACGGTCGGGTCTTAACCGGAAAAGAACTGGATCAGATGACAGATGTTCAATTAGATCGGGAATTGGATCAGGTTCGTGTTTTTGCCCGCGTTGCCCCTGCCCACAAACTGCGGATTGTAAAAGCTTTTAAAAAGAAGGGACGTGTCGTCGCTATGACGGGAGATGGGGTGAACGACGCTCCTGCGATCAAAGAAGCAGATATCGGTGTCGCCATGGGAAACGGGACGGACGTCACCAAGGAGGCCGCTTCGGTGGTATTACTGGACAGCTCCTTTGCCACACTGGTGAGCGCCATTGAAGAAGGAAGGGTTATTTACAAAAATATCCGTAAATTTATCCGATATCTGCTTTCTTGCAATATTGGTGAAATCGTAACCATGTTTTTGGGTATGCTGATGGGGATGCCTGTGGTTTTGCTGCCGATACAGATTCTGATTGTGAACTTAGTCACAGATGGGCTGCCTGCCATCGCTTTGGGGTTGGAACCAGCGGAAAAGGATATTATGCAAAAGCCGCCGCGCAAAAAGCAGGAAGGTATTTTCTCAGACGGTTTACTTTCGACCATTGTATTCCGAGGAATTTTAATTGGATTGACCACCTTGGCAGTATTTACTTCTTTTTACCACAGTAGTCAAAACTTGGTAGTAGCCAGAACTGGCGCATTGGCAACATTGGTGATTACACAGCTTATCCATGTATTTGAGTGTAAAAGGGAAGAAGTAGGCATTTTTAAAATAAATTTGCTGGATAACTGGAAACTGGTTGCAGCAGTTGCATTTTCCACTTTGATTTTAGCGTTGAGCATTCATCTTCCAATTTGTAATCTATTATTTCAAACTGCACCATTGACCTGGCGCCAAATGGGAGAAATTGCATTGTATTGTGCTGCCGTGCCGATTTTGTCCTCTATTGCGATCTCTTTTAAACACAAAAAAAGAAAAGATAGAAAGCAGGAAGAAATCTCATTTCAATTACCAGTTCAGGGAGAGAATTAGGAAGAAATTTTCCATAGGGGGTTGACAAATCAAATGAATCGTTATATATTGAATACAATCTCATAGGAAAAAAGCGTTGAAAAGAAGAGTAAGCAATGAAAGGCGTCACAGAGAGCCCTGCTTGGTGTGAAAGGGTACAAACAGCATTGCCGAACATGGTCTTGGAGCTTCGCACCGACTGCGTTTTTTCGCATAGGCTGCGACGGGTGCGCCCGTGACAGCGTCAGGGTATCGATTCTAAAAGAGTCCGTACTTGCAGAGGCTTGTTCCCGTAAGGGGCAGGTGAATTCAGGTGGTAACACGAAGCGTTTTGCTCTCGTCCTTGAAAAAGGACGGGAGCTTTTTGTTGTCTAATTTTCTTTCGGAAGGGGCAAAAAGAATGAATGAGATTATCCGAATCCAAAACCTCAAAAAAACATTTGTATCTGATCATAATACTGTAACCGCATTGGATGGAATCGACCTTTCTATCGAGAAAGGGGAAATTTTTGGAATCATCGGTTTAAGCGGTGCTGGGAAAAGTACACTGGTCCGATGTATGAACTATCTGGAAAAGCCTACGGCGGGTACCATCATTTTTGATGGAAAAGAATTGGGAAACATGAGTGAAAAAGAACTGCGAAAGGCGCGGCAGTCGATCAGTATGATTTTTCAAGGCTTTCATCTACTGATGCAGCGAGACGCGCTGAGCAATGTGTGTTTTCCATTGGAAATTGCAGGGGTTCCAAAAAAAGAGGCGAAAGAAAAAGCAAAGGAAATGCTAGAACTGGTGGGAATCTCGGATAAAGCGCAGGCTTATCCAGCACAGCTTTCCGGTGGACAGAAACAGCGAGTAGCCATTGCACGTGCGCTGGCAACTAACCCCCAAGTCCTTTTGTGCGATGAGGCGACCAGTGCGCTGGACCCGACAACAACACAGTCTATCCTTTCGCTTTTACAGAAAATCAATCAAAAACTTGGCGTCACGATTGTTATCATTACCCATGAAATGAGGGTCATTGAAGCAATTTGTCACCGAGTGGCGATTTTGGATAACAGTCGTGTAGCGGAATGCGGAATGGTAGAGGAAATTTTTGTCAACCCCCGTTCTGATATTGCAAAAAGGTTAATTTATCCTCATGGCAGAAGAAAAACTGTTTTTCAAAAAAGGGGATGCTTGCGTATTGTTTTTGATGGAAGTTCTTCTTTTGAGCCGGTAGTATCAAATATGGTGTTGACTTGTGGCGCAGCGGTCAACATTTTGTTTGCAGACACCAAAGACATTGATGGGAAAGCATATGGTCAAATGCTTTTGCAGCTGCCGGATGATGAGACGGCAAAAAGAAGAATATATGCTTATCTATCCAGCCGGAACCTTTATTTTAAGGAGGAAGTTGCTGATGTTTAATCCAGAGATGATCCGCTTGCTGGCACAAGGTATTTGGGAAACGCTCTATATGACGATTGTTTCTTCTTTGCTGGCATATGTGCTCGGCCTGCCGCTGGGAATTCTGTTGATTCTTACCGATAAGAACGGGATCCGTCCTATGCGATTTTTAAATGGGGCGCTGGGTTTCATTGTAAATTTTGTCAGGTCAGTGCCCTTTTTGATTTTATTGATCGCAGTCATTCCTTTTACCCGTTTTCTGGTTGGAACATCAGTTGGAAGCACTGCAACGATTGTACCGCTTGTGTTGGCGTCAGCACCCTTTGTCGCCCGAATGGTAGAATCCTCTTTAAAGGAGGTGGATCGTGGCGTGGTTGAAGCTGCGCAGTCCATGGGTGCAGGTCCGTGGCAGATCGTTACAAAGGTTTTGCTGCCTGAGGCTAAACCCTCTCTCATACTCAATGCGGCGATCGCTACGACTACAATTTTAGGATATTCTGCAATGTCTGGCTTTGTAGGGGGCGGGGGCCTTGGAACCATTTCCATTAATTACGGATTTTATCGTTATCAAAGTGATGTTATGTTAGTCACTGTACTGCTGCTGGTGGTGATTGTTCAGGTCTTTCAGGAAATTGGTTGGCGTATTGCCACACGGGGGGACAAACGTTCCCGGTAGATATTGTTTCTTACCGCAAAAGCGGTTTGATAGATTTTTTATCGTAGGAGGAGAAAGTATGAAAAAACTGATTTCTATTTTGCTGGCTGCTGTATTGTTTTGTGGTATTCTGTCCGGATGCAGTACCTCTGTATCCTCAACGGCAGACACACAAAATAATGACCAAAACTCCGTGAAAAGTTCACAAGAAGAGCCAATCACCATCCGGATTGGCGCCAGTATTACGCCCCATTCCGAAATTTTAAAAGCGGCTGATGAACTGTTGCGGGATAAGGGATATCAGTTGGATATTGTAGAATTTGACGATTATATCCTGCCGAATTTGAATGTGGAAAGCGGAGAACTGGACGCAAATTTTTTCCAGCATCGTCCTTATTTAGAAAATTTCAATGAGGAAAACGATACCCATTTGGTTTCGGTTGCAGTTGTTCATTATGAACCGTTTGGGCTGTATCCCGGAAAAACTACATCACTGGAAAATCTGAAAGATAATGCGCAAATTGCTATTCCCAATGATGGAACCAATGAAGCGAGAGCATTGCTTTTGTTGGAATCCCTCGGATTGATTACACTGAAAGATGGTGTGGGAACCACTGCGACGATTTTGGACATTGCAGAAAATCCCAAAAATCTTCAAATCACTGAAATGGCCGCCGCTCAGCTGGCTCGTTCTTTACAAGATGTAGATATGGCGGTAATCAACGGAAATTATGCGCTGCAGGCCGGCTTGGATCTCAACGATGCGCTTGCAACAGAAGATAAAAATTCCGAAGTTGCAGATACTTACGCGAATGTGTTGGTTGTAAAAGAAGGAAATGAAAACAGCGATGCAATCAAGGCATTGTCTGAGGTGTTGACCAGTCCGGAAATAAAAACCTTTATCAATGAAACTTATCATGGCATTTTCCTGCCGCTGTTCTAATTCTTTGTATAAATGGATAGAAATGGTCCTGAAACCCCATTGGGGTCAGGACCATTTTATATGGAATCGTACTAATAAAAAGATGTTAGAAAACTTACATTATCGGATTTTCATAAGTTCCAAAGCAAGCTTTGCTGTGTTTTCCAAGTTTTGAACCGTAATATATTCGGACACGCTGTGAATTTTTTCCATGCCGGTTCCAACCACCACCGAACGGATCCCGTTGGTGTTAAAGATATTGGCATCGCTTCCGCCTCCGGTGGGAACGATGGATACCGGAAGACCCAAAGTGTCACAGCAGTCCCGAAGTAGCAGGATGAGCGGATCATTTTGCGGAATATGGTAAGACGCGTATGACACTTCGGTTGTATACTGCAAAGCGGCGTGGTACTTTCGACAGGCATTTTCTAAAGCTTCAATCATTTGATTACAGTGCTTTTGCAGCTTTTGAGGATTGTGGCTGCGAATTTCTGCTGAAATCCGCACAGTTTCTGGTACGATATTATTAGGACCTTCGGCTAAAAATGTTCCAATATTTGCGGTAGTTTCTTCATCAATACGCAAAAGCTGCATATTGGTTACGGCATCGGCGGCAACGATAATTGCGCTGATACCGTCTTCCGGAGCAACACCCGCATGGGCTGCTTTTCCGGTGATGGTCGCTGCGATTTCCATATGCCCGGGTGCTTGATTGACAATGGTGCCAACATCGCCCTCATTGTCAAAAACCACCGCATGATGGGATTGAAACTGGGTATAATCCAAATATTTAGCACCCAATAGCCCCACTTCTTCGCCGATCGTAAAAGCGACTTCAATCGGTCGATGGGGAATATTTTGTTCTACAATCCATTTTAATGCTTGCATGATTGCAGCGACGCCGGATTTATCGTCAGATCCTAAAATGGTATCTCCAGCGCTGTGGATCACCCCGTTTTCCACAACGGGGCAAATATTTTTTCCCGGCGGTACCGTATCCAAATGTGCACTAAATAAAATAGGCTCAAAGGAAGAATCGCCATCCAAAAAGGCGCAGACATTTCCAGTATTAGCATAAGCTTTTTCAGCTGCATGATCTGTTTGAACTCGTAGTCCAAGGCTGCGCAGGTCGTTCTCCACACGTTTGGCAAAGGTTTTTTCTGAACGGCTTTCACTGGAGATTTGAACGTAATCCAAAAAGGTTTTTAACACAGTACTTTGTTCCATTTGGTAGATCGGAAGAGCA
>OLOQ01002991.1_pt1 | contig 12917 bp, 10 predicted proteins | sample 1673101 | NCBI WGS metagenome assembly OLOQ01 (sample SAMEA3136754, study PRJEB25190) | human gut metagenome | biome: human gut; feature: human-associated habitat; material: faeces | place: Austria | collected 2013 | reverse complement strand
CCCTTGCGTTCTCTTGGGGGATTTAAAGGGGGCCATTCTCTCACGTGAGAGAATGACCCCCTTTATTCGCACTCCCTGCGCGGCCGCAGGGAATCCCTTCGCACCCTACGGTGCGACAATATGAACCCCCGCCGTGTACGTCTGATACCCCGACCCAAGGCTCGCGTAATACTGCACCGTCACGTCGGCGCTCTTGCCGTCGTCCGCGATCACGGTGTCCAGCACGTCGGCCTTTTCATCCACGCTGACCCAGCCGCGGCGATAGCGCGGCAGCGTGAGTCCCTCCGCGCCTGTGATCTCCGCGATGCGGGATGTGCCGTCCGACTGCTGTTCCAGCCGGTAGCTCACGCCGACCGTCGCCAGAAATGTCTCGTTCCCCTCGATCCCGACAGGGACGAAGTACGTGCGCTCCGCGCCGTCGCCCTCCGTCCAGTCGGTGAGCGAGGTCTGCTACGCGCTGCCCTCGCGCGTGACCGTCACCTTACGCTCGCCGCTCTTACCGGAGACCGTCGCAATGATCGACACGCCGTCGGGCGCAAAGGCGAGGCCGCTGATCTCCTCGCCGCTCGCAAGATCGAGCGCGGCGAGCTTCGTCCCGTTGAGCGCGTAGACGTCCGACCGGTCGGAGTAGACCGCGGTAGAAAGGTCATCTCCTTGCCAGATAAGGTTGTTGCCGGGGAAGGTCTTGAGCAGCGTGCCGGCCACGAAATTGAACACCACGTAGAGGTCGTTTTTCTCCCCCAGGCTACCGAACGCCACAAAGTAGTTGCCTGCGGTCCCAATGTCCTCAAACCCTTTGAGCGACGGGTACTGTTCGGCAAAGTCCCAGCTTTTTCTGTCGATATAGATCGTTGTGTCATCCATTGCCACTCTGATCGTTTTCGGCGATACGCAGTACCAGCGCTGCACCTCGCTCGTCAAAATGAGCTCGCCGTCCTGTTGGGCAATGAGAAATTCGCTCTGGTCGATCAGCTCATTGACGCGCGCTGCGAATGCCTGCTGCGATTCGCCCCAATCGCCCTTCTGCGTTCCGTCCCAGTTCAGATAAATGCTCGTGTTGTTGTTTTCCACGATGTTCAGTTTGCCGCCGTCAAAGGTGTGAAGGCCGTAGTAGTAGGCACAATAGCTGATCGTGTCTTGATAGTTGCCCTCGAACAAGCTGTATTGCAGCAGCATGTCGCGTCCGTTTTCGCGGCAGAGGAAGTAGACGTCGCCCTCCCACATGCGGTCGCGCATCAGCTCCTCGCCGTTGTCGTCGACGACGCACAGCTCATAGCCGCCGAACACTTTCTCGCAGATGATCTGCTCTGCCCTGCCGTCGTTGTCGAGGTCGGCGGACGCCAGCGCCCTGCTTCCGTCGCTCTCCGACGGCTCTGTGCAGCGGATGACCGTGCCGTCGCCGTAGGAATGCAGCTCGGCGTTCAGCGTGGAGAACAGCAGCTCGCTCTTGTCTAAAAGCCTGTTGACCTCGTCCGCGAATTTCCGCGCCTCGGCGGGCCATGAATCGGCGGAATCGGAATTTACACTGAAGCTCACCGAATTCTCCGCCAGCGTGGTCGTCCCGTTTTCACTGAGCATAAAGAGCTCGTAGGAATACGATGCCTCGCCCTGATAGATTGTCGGCTCGTAGCGCAATAGCGCCGTCTTGACGCTGTCGCGATAGAGGAAATAGCTGCTCCAGCCCACGTGCGCCAGCCCCAGCTCCGCGCTCCAGAGCTCTTCGCCGCTCTGATTGCTCACCCGCAGCCGGTACGGCTCCTGCGTGGAAGTGCCGGTATAGGAGATCACTTCCTCGATCCCGTCGCCGTTCAGGTCAGCGCGGGTCAGCTCGGTCGCGCCGCCGTTCAGGCGGACGATCCAGCGGTAGGGATGCGCCCCGCTGTAGGGAAGTCCCCCGCTGCGATAGCCCATCACGAGGTAAAGACTGCCGTCCTTCTGCTGCAATAAGAGCCACTGGTCCATCGCCGTGAGCTCGTCCTGACGCCTGATCTCCGCCATCGGCACTGTCGCATTGACGTCCTCGCCCGTTCTCGTGCCGCGCCAGGCATGGGCGTTTTCGCGGCGCAGCCTCGCGGCGCTCGTACCGTCCCAATCTTCGCCGCTTCCGCTGCGGAACAGCCAGTCGAAGTTGCTCACGGTCAGGTTGATCTCTTCCCACTCCGAAAAGCGGTAGCTGTATCCTCTCGCCGCCGTCACTGTACCGTACAGAATACCGGTCATGTCCGTGCCAAGTGCGGAGGAAAGCCACAGCTCGGGCGTGGACTTCGTATTGGCAAAGGTCTCCTCATAGCTGGTTTCCCAGACGGAATCCTCGAAAACGGCCTCGCCGAGCGTATACACCCCCGTTGTCATCCCATAGAGTGCATACGACAGCCGGTCTGCCATGTCGATCGGACTTGCCGAATCGCCCTTTAGCACATAGTTTTCCCATTCCGCCTGATTCTCGACGTCCGCATCAAAAGTATCGCCGTCGATGATCAGATAATGGCCCACTACGCTGCCGACAGCATGCACCGTGCCGTCGTCCATCGTGAGAAGGAACCACACCGGCAAGCCGGCGTAAACCGTCTCCGGTTTTTCGATATATGTGCCGCGGCTGCTGTTGATCAGTTCGACTGCCTGTGCCATTTCTTCCGTATCGAGTTTTTTATACTGCCGCGCCTCCCCTTCCGCCGGAACGTAGAGCTCGATCGACGCAACGTCCGCCGCATTCAGCTTCTGCGCCCAGACAAGGCTGCCGCGCTCCGACTTCGGATTCGTCAAAAAGCACACGGCCACGATCACGACCGCGAGCACCGCCGCGGCGGCGACCCAAAACGCGGGCTTTTTGTAGTGCAGCGCGCTTTTCACGCGCATTTTGATGTTCCCCTCGCCGAATGCCAGCGGGCAGGCCGCGACAGCTCTTCCCGGCGCGGCGCAGGACAATAGCGCCTGCGAATAGTCTGCGCGTGCCGCACCGTCCAGCCCCTTGACGACTTTTTCATCGCACGCGAGCTCGATATCGCGGCAGAAGAGGATGTAGGCGACCCACACCAGCGGGTTGAACCAGTGCAGCGCAAGCACGAGGTAGCCCAGCACCTTCCACCAGTGGTCGCGGCGGGCGAGGTGCGCGCGCTCGTGCGCGATGACATACGCCGCCGTCCCCTCGTCCATATGCATGGGAAGATAAATGTTCGGCTTCACCACGCCGAAGACGAACGGCGAATCGACAAATTCGCTCTCGTAGATGTTATCTCGCAGCAAAATCGCCGTTGCGAGCTTTCTTTTCAGCTTTCCCGCGCTCACGAGCGCGTGGACGAGCAGCGCCGCCATGCCGGCAAGCCAGAGGACGCTGTAGATGTTGAAGTCCACCTGCGCCTGCTGGCGGCTCACGCCGACGGGGACCTCCGCCGCCGAGGGCAGCGTCGGATTCGTGGCGATGTCAAGCGTCGCCTGCTCGTAGAGCACCGGCTCGCGCGTTTCGGTCACGATCTCGCTCGGGATGGTCTCGGCGCTCGGGATGAGCGAGAGCGCGCTTTCAATCGAAAACAGGCAGGCAAGCCGCAGTGCGACCACACCCCAGAGAAGCGGCATGACCCACTTCGGCGCTTTTTTGAGGACAACCCGCAGCACGAGCACCGCCAGAATGAGCCAGCTTGCGCTGATGCTGAGGTTCACGAGCTTCAAAAAGACGTCATCCATGATGATTCTCCTTTCGGTAAAGGTCGATCATTTTCTGCACCTCGTCAAGCTCTTTGTCGCTCACGTGGCTCGACTTTGTAAACGCGGCGACGAACGCGGGCAGCGAGCCGTCGAAGCGCTTGTCGAGCAGCTCATCGATCTCGGCGGTCTGCGCCTCGTCCTGTGAGATGAGCGACGTGACGACAGTATTCTCGTTTTTCAGCACCCCGCGCTCAGAGAGCCGTTTGATGACCGTGTAGGTCGTCGTCGGTTTCCAGCCCAGGTGCTCGGCGCACAGGGCGACCAATTCACGGCTCTTGACCGGCTCGTGTACCCACAGGATTTGGCAAAAGCGGTATTCGCTCTCAAAAATTTTCGGCGTTTCCATCTTGTTCCCTCTCTAATCTGTTAGAGTATATTTGTACACTAACAGATTAGAGTCCTTCTGTCAAGCCCTTTTGCGCTCAATTCTGGGCAAATCTCACTTGACAAGGTCCTCCACGCTCCTTATAATAATTCATATCGCACAAAAAGCTCCGCGCAGGAGCTTTTTTTATGTTTGGAGAAAGAGAGTGTCATCCCATGTCAAAAAAAGCCAATCCCGCGGCGCTGCTGCCGATCTTAGTGTTCCTTGTCCTGTATCTGGGCCTCGGCCTGATCTTTGAGTACGTGCTCAAAATCCCGATGGGATTTTATTCCATCCCCATCGTCGTCATCTTTCTCATCGCGCTGCTCGTAGCCTGCTGCCAGAACCGCGCGCTGTCGTTCGACGAAAAGCTCACGCTAATGGGCCGTGGCGTGGGCGATAAGAACATCATCACGATGCTGCTCATCTTCTTAGCCGCAGGTATGTTCGTCGGCGTCGTGGGCCGCTCGAGTGCGGAGAGCGTTGCGTACTTCATGCTCTCGATCATCCCGTCGAAATTCGCCGTGGCGGTGCTGTTCGTCGTAAGCTGCTTTGTCTCCACCGCGATGGGCACAAGCGTCGGCACCATCACGCTCATCGTCCCCATCGCCATCCCCATCGCCGCGGCCAGCGGCTATTCCCTGCCGCTGTGCGTCGCGTCCGTCATGGGCGGGGCAATGTTCGGTGACAATCTGAGCTTCATTTCCGACACGACCATCGCCGCCTGCAACGGGCAGGGCTGCGCGATGAAGGACAAATTCCGCGAAAATTTCCACATCGCCTTCCCCGCCGCGCTCGCGTCGCTCGCACTCATCCTCGTGCTGACGCTGAATGCGGACGTGCACCCCGCGCCCATCCCTGCCTACAATCTCATTCAGATCATCCCCTATGTGCTCGTGCTCATCGGCGGCATCATCGGTATCAACGTCTTTGTCGTGCTGCTCATCGGTATCGTATCCGGCGCGGTCATCGCGCTTGCGACCGGCGCGACGGGGCAGACCGGCATCCTCGCAGTCAAGGCGCTGCTCGAGAACATGGGCAGCGGCGCGGCCGGCATGTTTGAAACGTCGATGGTCGCAATTTTGGTCTCCGCCATCTGTGCGCTGATCCGTGAGTACGGCGGCTTTGAAGCGCTGCTCGGCTGGATCAGAAAGGCGTTTCGCGGCAAGCGCGGCGGCCAGATCGGCATGGGCCTTCTCGTCGGCGCGATGGACATTGCCACCGCGAACAACACCGTCGCCATCGTTATGGCAAACCCCATCGCCAAGGAAATGAGCGAGGAATACGGCATCACCCCGCGCAAGGCCGCGTCGCTCCTCGACACGTTCTCCTGCATCTTTCAGGGCATCATCCCCTACGGCGCGCAGATGCTCGTCGCGATCTCCGCGGCGCATGAGCTGGGCTACGCCATCTCGGCGTTCGACATCATCCCAAACCTCTTCTACCCCTATCTTCTGGCGGTGAGCTCATTCTTCTTCATTGCGATCGACAGCAAAAAGAAGGCGTGACTGATGGTTGACCATAATCCGCTTCAGTGCAAAAAGCTCTTTCTTTTCGACCTCGACGGCACGCTGTACTTGGGCGACCGGCTTTTTCCCGGCGTCCGCGAGCTGCTCTCTGCCATCCGCGCACGCGGCGGGCAGTACCGCTTTCTGACAAACAACTCCTCGCGCAGCGTAGCGGCCTACGTCAAAAAGCTCACACGCCTCGGCGTCGCGACGGAGGCGGCCGATTTTCTCACCTCGGTCGACGCGCTGATTCACTATCTCCGCGAGCACGGCGGAGAAGACCGACGCTATTACGTCTGCGGTACGGAGTCGATGAAATCACAGCTCCGCGCGGCGGGCTTTACCGTCGCAGAACGGCGTGAGGACGCGAACGCGCTCCTGATGGGCTTCGACACCGAGCTGACATTTCAAAAGCTGGATGACGCCTGCATCCTGCTCGGTCAGGGCGTTCCCTACGTTGCGACAAATCCCGATTGGGTCTGCCCCACGGCCTACGGCTTCGTGCCCGACTGCGGCAGCGTGTGCGAAATGCTCTGGCGCGCGACTTCCCGCCGCCCCATCGTCATCGGCAAGCCCGAACCGCTGATGCCGCAGCTCGCAATGCTTGAGGCGAGCGTTTCCGCGCAGGAAACACTGCTCGTGGGCGACCGCATCTACACGGATATCGCCAGCGGCGCGAACGCGGGCATCGACACGCTGCTCGTCCTCTCGGGCGAGACAAAGGAAGAAGGCCTCCCCACCGCTGACCCGCAGCCGACGTTCGTTCTGCCGGACGTCGCCGCACTGCTGAACATCTTAGAATCTTAAAAAGGAAAACCTATGGCAAACATCATCGAAATCCACGATTTTTCCGATCCCGCGCTCGACGTTTACGCGCGCCTGACTGAAAACCAACTGCTCAATCGCGCGGACCCCGACAACGCGCTCTTCGTCGCGGAAAGTCCGCTCGTCATCGGCCGTGCGCTTGATGCGGGCTGTGAGCCGGTGTCGTTCCTGATGGAGCGGCAGCATACGCAGGGCAAGGGGCGCGAAATTCTCGCCCGCTGCTGTCAAGATATTCCGGTTTACACCGCTGATGAATCCGTGCTGACACAGCTCACCGGCTTTCACCTGACGCGCGGCATGCTCTGCGCCATGCGGCGGCCGAAGCTCCAAAGCGTCGAGGACGTCTGCCGCAATGCGCGGCGCGTCGTCGTGCTCGAAAACGTGATGAATCCGACGAACATCGGCGCGATCTTCCGCTCCGCCGCCGCGCTCGGCATGGACGCGGTGCTGCTCACGACCGCGGGCAGCGATCCGCTCTATCGCCGCGCCTCGCGCGTCAGCATGGGAAATGTGTTCCTCATCCCGTGGACCTACCTGCCCGAAAGCGGCGACTGGACGCAGCTGCTGCGCGATCTCGGCTTCCGCACCGTCGCGATGGCACTGCGCAACGACTCCGTACGGCTCGACGATCCGCGCCTTGCCGCCGAAGAAAAGCTTGCCATCGTCATGGGCACGGAGGGTGACGGGCTCGCGTCCTCGACCATCGCGAGCTGCGACTACACGGTCAGGATCCCGATGTACCACGGCGTCGACTCGCTCAATGTCGCCGCAGCGAGTGCCGTGGCATTCTATGAGCTGGGACTTCCCCCGCTGAACGAAAAGGAGGACTGACATGCTGAACAACACCGGCTTCGACCTCTGGGCCGACGGCTACGACAAGAGCGTCGGCCTCTCCGACGAGAACGACCGCTATCCCTTTGCGGGCTACCGCGCCATGATGAACGCGCTCTATCAGCGCGTGCTCGCGCAGAGCGGGCATAACGTGCTGGACATTGGCTTCGGCACAGGCGTTTTGACCTCGCGGCTCTACGAGCATGGCTGCCGCATCTATGGGCAGGACTTTTCCGCGCGCATGATCGAACTGGCGCAGGCAAAAATGCCGGACGCGCGGCTCTATCAGGGCGATTTTTCCAAAGGCCTTGTGCCCGAGCTTCGTGCGCAGCAGTACGACGCCATCGTCGCGACCTACTCGCTCCACCACCTGACGGACACGCAGAAAATCGACTTTCTTCGCGCGCTTCTGCCGCTTTTGAAGCAGGACGGCTGTCTTTTCATCGGCGACGTCGCCTTCCGCACGCGCGAAGAGCTCGAAGCGTGTCGAACTGCGGCAGGCAGTGAGTGGGACGAGGATGAAATTTACTTCGTCTATGACGAGCTCCGCCCTCACTTCCCTGCGCTGACGTTTGAATCCTTCTCCCACTGCACCGCGCTTTTGACGCTGCGCCGCTGATTCCCCGGGAAATACGATAAAAAGCCTCTGTATGGTCAACCCATACAGAGGCTTTTCTGTGAAGCATTATTCCTTTTCAGTCGTTCAAATGGTCGAGGATCGCCGCAATCAGCTGCTCCTTGCCCGTGCCCTTTTCGGCAGAGAACGGAATGACGAGCTCATCGTCGCGCAAACTCAGCGTCTCGCGAATTTGGGCAAGATTCGGCTCGATCTCGCGCGCTTTGAGCTTGTCGAGCTTGTTTGCCACGATCACGACGGGACAGCCCGTCTGCACGAAGTAGTCGTGCATCGTCACGTCGTCCGCCGTCGGCTTGTGCCGCGCGTCGACGATCTGCACACCGAGGTGAATGAGCCCCGCAGACTGGAAATAGTTTTCCATCAGCTTGCCCCAGCGGTCGCGCTCGGTCTTGGAGACCTTGGCGTAGCCGTAGCCCGGCAGGTCGACGAGGTAGAGCTTGCCGTCGATCTTAAAGTAGTTGATCTGCGAGGTCTTGCCCGGGGACGCACCCACGCGGGCAAAGTTCTTGCGGTTGACGAGCCGGTTGATGACGGACGATTTGCCGACGTTCGACCGCCCCGCAAACGCGAGCTGCGGCATCCCGTCGCGCACGAACTGCTTTTCCGACGCCGCCGAGAGGATGAATTCGACCTTGTTGAAGTTGATCGCCATGGTTTTCGTTTCCTTTCAGCTCATTTCGCCCGCACGCAGCGCGCTGTGCGCGCTCTCCTGCACGGGAGGAAGATAGCTCTCGTGCGCGGCAGCGGTGCATTTTTCGGGCAGCACCAGCGCTTCGGCAAAGACGGCGTCCACCGTCTCGACCGGTACAAAGCGCAGCTTTTCGCGCACCAGCGGGTCGATCTCGTCGAGGTCCTTTTCATTCTCCTTCGGGAGAATGACCGTATGTACGCCCGCGCGCAGCGCGCCCATTGTCTTTTCGCGCAAGCCCCCGATGGCGAGCACACGGCCGCGCAGCGTGATCTCGCCCGTCATGGCGACATCGCGGTGTACCGCCTGCCCCGTCAGCGCGGAGAGCACCGCTGTCGCGATGGCGATACCGGCGCTGGGTCCGTCCTTGGGGATGGCCCCCTCAGGGAAGTGGATATGGATGTCCTTCGTCTTGTAGAAGTCCGGCGCGATGCCGAGCTCCTGCGCCCGCTGGCGCAGGCACGAGAGTGCCGCGCGGCAGCTCTCCTGCATCACGTCGCCCAGGTTGCCCGTGAGCTCGACCTTGCCGCTGCCGTCCATCACGCCGACCTCGACGGGCAAAATTTCACCGCCCACCTCGGTCCACGCAAGGCCGTTCACCACGCCGACAAGGTCCTTTTCGGGAATCTTCTCCTGTGCAGCACGCGGCGCACCGAGGAAGTCTTTGATGTTCTTCTCTGTCACGGTGACTCGCTTTACATCGCTTGTAGCAAGCTGCATTGCCGCCTTGCGGCAGATCTTGCCGAGCTGACGCTCAAGCGAGCGCACGCCGCTCTCGCGCGTGTAGAGCGCGATGGCCGCGCGGATGGCGCTCTCGTCCACGCGCAGGCTCGAGGCCGTCAGCCCGTGGGCCTGACGCTCCTTGGGCAGCAGGTGCCGCTGCGCGATCTGCACCTTCTCCTCGTCCGTGTAGCTGGGGATTTCAATGATCTCCATGCGGTCGAGCAGCGGGCGCGGAATGGTGTCGAGCGTGTTGGCCGTCATGATGAACATCACGCGGCTTAGATCGACGGGAATTTCAAGATAGTGGTCGCGGAAGGCGTAGTTCTGCTCGCTGTCGAGCACTTCGAGAAGTGCGCTCGCGGGGTCGTCGCGTCCGTCGCTTCCCATCTTGTCGACCTCGTCGAGCACGAGCAGCGGATTCATCGAGCCGCTGCGGGAGATGGCCTCGATGATGCGGCCGGGCATCGCGCCGATGTAGGTCTTGCGGTGGCCGCGGATATCCGCCTCGTCACGCACGCCGCCGAGCGACAGCCGCGCGACCTTGCGGTTCATCGCCTTGGCGACCGACAGCGCGATCGACGTCTTGCCGACGCCCGGAGGGCCGACGAGACATAAAATCTGCCCCTTCGCCTCGGGGTTGAGCTGGCGCACGGCGATGAACTCTAAAATGCGCTCCTTGACCTTCTGCAAGCCGTAGTGGTCGCGGTCAAGAATCTTGCGCGCGGCGTCTACGCTGGCGCGCTCCTTCGTCTCCTCGCCCCAGGGCATTTCCATGCAGGTGTCGAGATAGTTGCGCAGCACACTCGCCTCGGCGCTGCCGAACGGCTGCTTGGCGAGCTTGTCCACATCTTTCAGCAGCTTGCGCTCCACTTCTTCGCTCAGGTGCGCCTTGCTGATCTTCTCGCGGTACTCGTCGAGTTCTTCGTCCTCCCCGCCCTCACCGATCTCGTTCTGTAAGACCTTGATCTGCTCGCGCAGGACAAAATCCTTCTGAATTTTTCCGACGCGGGAGCGGACTTTGCTTTCAATGTCCTGCTCCATGGCGGTAACTTCGATCTCGCGGCGCAGAATCTCGTTCATGCGCTGCAATCTCGGCAGCGGGCGCAGCTCGTCGAGAATATCCTGTTTGTCCTGATAGCGCAGGTTGAGCTGCTGGGCGATAAAGTCAGCGAGATAGCCGGGATCGTTCGTCGATAAAATGGCGGCGTAGACATCGTCCGGCAATTTCTGCGCGAGCTCGGCATATTCCGTCACGCTGGCGTAGGTCTGGCGCAGCATCGCTTCCGTCCGCTTGCTATGGCGCGAGGTGGCCGGCTCATCGATGAGCTCGACCTGCGCCTGCAAAAACGGCTCGCGCTGCCACAGCCGCTTGAGGCGGGCGCGGCACGCGCCCTCCATCATCACGCGCAGCACGCGGTCAGACACACGCAAAATCTGCGTCACGCGCGCGACCGTGCCGATCTCGTACAGGTCTTTTTCCTCCGGCTGCTCCACGCCGATCTCACGCTGGGTGACGAGAAAAATCTCCTCCCCGTTTTCCATGGCGCGCTCAAGCGCGTGCACGGAGATCGGACGCTCGAGGTCAAAGCTCGTGTTCATGCGAGGGAACACATTGAGCCCGCGCATGGCAATGACCGGAAGATTTTTTGTTACAGGTTCCATGGGGTTTCTCCTTATGAAGCGGAGTCTGCCGGCAGCGACGGCTGCGGCGCCTCCCCTTCTTTCTCTGTGCGGTGGGAAATTTTCGGCTGTTCCGTCCCCTCCACGCAGCCCGGCGTGATGGTCACGCGGTCGATCGTGCGGTCGGACGGGATGTCGTACATCACGTTCATCAGCAGACCCTCCATTACCGCGCGCAGGCCGCGCGCGCCGATCTTGCGCTCGATGGCCTTGTCGGCAATCGCTTCGAGTGCCTTGGGCTCGAACGTGAGCTCAGCGTCGTCGTAAGAAAACAGCTTTTGATACTGCTTGACGAGCGCGTTTTTCGGCTGGGTCAGGATCTTGACAAGGTCGTCGCGCGTCAGCGCGTCGAGCGCCGTGATGACCGGCAGTCTGCCGACCAGCTCGGGGATGATGCCGAACTTCAAGATATCGTGCGGCTGCACCTCGCGTAAAATCTTGCTTTCATCCACGTCGTTTTTGCTCTTGAGCTCCGCGCCGAAGCCCATCGACTTGCGGTCGAGACGGCTCTCGATAATCTTCTCGATGCCCTCGAATGCACCGCCGCAGATGAAGAGGATGTTGTGCGTGTCGATCTGGATGAACTCCTGATGCGGGTGCTTGCGGCCGCCCTGCGGCGGGACGTTGGCAACCGTGCCCTCGACGATTTTCAGCAATGCCTGCTGCACGCCCTCGCCGGAGACGTCACGCGTGATGGAGGTGTTCTCGCTCTTGCGGGCGATCTTGTCGATCTCGTCGACATAGATGATTCCGCGCTCGGCGAGCTCCACGTCGTAATCCGCCGCCTGAAGCAAGCGGAGCAGAATGTTTTCCACATCGTCGCCGACGTAGCCCGCCTCGGTGAGGGTCGTCGCGTCCGCGATGGCGAACGGCACCTTCAGAATGCGGGCGAGCGTCTGGGCAAAGAGCGTCTTGCCGCTGCCAGTGGGGCCGAGGAGCAGGATGTTGCTCTTTTGCAGCTCCACCTCGTCGTCGCCGCCGAAGAAGATGCGTTTATAGTGGTTGTAGACGGACACGGACAGCGCGACCTTGGCCGCCTCCTGCCCGATGATATACTGGTCGAGCACCTCGCGAATTTCGCGCGGCGTGGGGATGGAGTCGGGCGCTTCCAGCTCGTCGTGCGGCTCATAGCCGTCCTCCAGCACGTCCATGCACAGGCGGACGCACTCATCGCAGATGCGCACGCCCGGCCCCTGGATCATGCGGTGCACTTCGTGCTCGCTCTTGCCGCAGAACGAGCAGCGAAGCTCTTTTTTCCTATCTTCACTCATAAGTCAAACTGTCCTTATCTCTTGTAAATGACCTTGTCCACAAGGCCGTAGGCCTGCGCCTCATCCGCCGTCATCCAGTGGTCGCGCTCGGAGTCGAGCTTGACCTGCTCGGGCGTCTTGCCGGTGTTCTCGGCCAGGATCTTATTCAAGCGCTGCTTGATGCGCAGGAAGTGCTCCACGTCGCTCTCCATATCCGTGACCTTGCCCTGCGTACCGGCGGAGGGCTGGTGGATCATAATCTCCGCGTTCGGCAGCGCAATGCGCTTGCCCTTGGTGCCGGACGAAAGCAGGAACGCGCCCATGCTGGCGGCGAGGCCGACGCAGATGGTGGACACGTCGCACTTGATATACTGCATCGTGTCGTAGATCGCCATGCCGGCCGTCACACTGCCGCCGGGGGAGTTGATATAGAGCTGGATGTCCTTGTCGGGGTCCTTGGCCTCGAGGAATAAAAGCTGCGAAACGATCAGGCTCGCGGTCGCATCGTTGACCTCTTCGCCGAGGAAAATGATGCGGTCTTCCAGAAGGCGGGAGAAAATATCGTAAGAGCGCTCGCCGCGGTTGGTCTGTTCAATGACGTAAGGGACTAAACTCATCTTGGTAACCTCCTTGTTCATACCCTGTTCAAAAAATTGGTATGTACACAATCAACCACAAATGGCAGGCATTTGTGGTTGATCGTCGTTTC
>OLOQ01002984.1_pt1 | contig 12950 bp, 10 predicted proteins | sample 1673101 | NCBI WGS metagenome assembly OLOQ01 (sample SAMEA3136754, study PRJEB25190) | human gut metagenome | biome: human gut; feature: human-associated habitat; material: faeces | place: Austria | collected 2013 | reverse complement strand
AGACGATCTGTTTGCGTTGAGCCTCGACGACGTGATGAGCGACCGCCCTTGGACCGCCGATGAACTCATGGGCGGTGGGGTTCGCTCGGCAGGCCCAAAGCCTACGTCGGCCGCTGCTCCCGCCCCGGCCACGACGCCCGCGCCGGCATCCGTGCCCGCAGATGACTTTGTCACCCGCCCCATCATGCAGGCGCCGCGCCAGGCCGCCCCTGCGCCCCGCCCCACCAGCGATCCGTCCGAGACGGCGGCGTTTCTTGCCGCGGCGACGCAGCGCCATGCGCCCAGCAGCACACCCGCGTATGCCACCCCGCATCAGCCGACATACGCGGCTCCCGAACCCCAGCCCGAACCCGAACTCGAGCCGCCCGTTATGAATCTGGACGACCTCGCCAACCGCCAGTTTGCCTTCGATTCCTGGGCCGCGGCCGACTTGGACGAGACCTCGGCCGGCATGCCGGCGCTCGATATTCCGGTCAACCCGCTGTTTGCAGTTGCCGAGGAGCGCGACTCCGATTACAACGAAACAGCAGCGTACAATAACCGCTTTGATGCCGCGCCCCGTGCCTCCCGCATTGAGACCGAGGGCTACGGATCCGCATCGAGCGCATACGATAACGGCCCGTTTGCCGACGCGTCCGCTCCCGAGCACAACAAGACCGGCGTAAAGGCCGCATCGACATCGTCGTATACCCGCGGCACCGACGACGAGCGCTTTGCCGACTACTACACCGAGGAAGAGCCGCCGCACTTCTCCGAGTTTCCCCAAGCGGCAAAGATCGTCTTTATCGCAATTATCGTGGCCTTACTCGGCGTGATCGCATTTGAGGGATTCCAGCTATTCCGCGGCCCCACCGCGTCCGAATCGGCAACGCAGCAAAAAGAGAACGACGATCAGCACCTGGACATCAACACCCTCAAGGGCGACCCCAACGACGGAGACGAGTAGCGAGGGTCGGGGGCGGCTGAAGCGTCCATATGTAGCACCAGCTTCTACGTGCTGTTTTGTCATCCGGTTACACTTTTCCGGATGTTGAGACCGTCAGATTCGACACTTTTCCGTACTTTCTTACGGCCGATTTTGACACTTTTCCGAATTTAGGCCGAATAATTGCCGCGCAATCAAGCGTCGCTTGCACGTCATTTCGCAGGCGGCGCTTGATTTGTGTCCGCGCGCGCTGATAGACTCCATCGTGCCCGCAAGGAGCGGGCGCGTTTTATCCAGAGTCGGGGTAGAGAGTTGGCTCCACGATCCCGACGCCAACCGGCCAAGAGGCACGGTGGCCCTGCCAACACCGATGAAAGGAGTCCGTATGGACAATTTCTCCGTGCGCAGCGAGCGCAATTTCCACAACCTGGCAACCAAGCCAAAACGAATGCATCTTCTGGACGGGCCGAGCGGCTATGCCTCGGCCATGGTCAAGAGCAGTCTCTCCCATCAGATGCGCTTTACGGTACAGAAGCTCGAGGAAGAACTCTGTGCTGCTGGCAATCCACATGTGTTGCAGATCAAGCTGCTCGGAGACGATTCGCGCGAGCCGTCCAGCTGGAAGCTGTTTGCAGACGGCACGTGCATCGCAGACGGCTCGGGCGACTTTGCCCGCGAGTGCTTCTGCGAGGGCGCCGAGGTGTTTTTGGACCTGTGTCGTGATGCCGTCGAGGCTGCCGAGCTGCGTCAGTGGAGTCAGAGGGAGTACGAGCTGTTGAGTGCGGCGCGCGGGATCGCGATGGCGTAGGCAAACGCACCCGCCACGCGAGACCGAGACAACGTTGTTGGCAGGATTGTCCCTGCCTGACTCTTTGATTCCACGCCTGACCATATTGCCGTTCACCCGTTCGCCTCAACAGTCGCCAGCAATGCAACGCTATAATTCTGTAAACGCATTTGTATTGCATTTCGAGCGATGGGAGCGCAGATGCCCGATAGCTACAAGCAACTCATCAAGAGCAACCCCGACGAGACCGAGATCAGGAGCTTCCTGGTGGACGGCGACCAGGTCTCCGTGACCCTTCGCATCCCCGATACCCTGCGCGACGCTGCGAAGGAAGAGGCGGCCCTGCGGGGCATGAGCTTCGTGCGCACGTGCATGATCGAAGAGCTCGCGAAGAAGGGGGCGTGAGCATGATCCGGGTCAAGACTCTCACCGTCCAGCTCATAGGCGCGCAGCCGGACCGCATCCGCATCTGCCGCATCGACGGCGAGTCGCTTGTGACCGTCGTCGTTCCGAGGGAAGACCTCGCCGAGGCGAAGTCGCTGCCGAACATCCCGCAGCGCGGCGTCTACTACCTGCTCGACGAGGACCACGGCAACGTGAGCCGCGTCTACGCGGGGCAGACGACCCAGGGCATCGCCCGGCTCGACGCGCACAAGGCGAAAAAGGAGTTCTGGAACAAGGCCGTTATGTTCCTCGATGACGACCAGAACATCAGCAGGGATGCACTGGACGTTCTCGAGGCGAAGGCCATCGACTACGTGCGTACCCACGGCTCGTACGAGACCGACAACTCGGCGACGCCCAAGCCCTACATCGACCCGTACAAGGAAGAGGCCGTCGAACGCCTGCACGATAGGATCCTCTTCAGGATGGCAGCTCTGGGGTACGACCTCGATAGGGTCGACCAGGGTCCGGCTGGTGCGCCGGCGGTCTTCCACACGAAGAAGAACGGCATACGCGGGGCGGGACGCTACGACAAGGCCACCGGGCACTTCACCGTGCTCGCTGGCTCGAAAGTGAACCTCTCGAGACCCGTGCTGAAAAACGCGGCCGTCGCGGCCGCGCGCAGGGAGATCTTCGGCGATTCGGGCGGTATCGCAGAGCTCGCCAGAGATCTCGAGTTCCCGACGCCCAGCGCCGCGGCGGTGTTCGTGCTCGGCGGCAGCCAGAACGGCTGGACCGAATGGGTAAGCGACGACGGAGAAACGCTCAACCAAGTCTATAGAAGCGAGGAAAACTAGATGAACAAGCAGCAATTGGCATCAAAGATATGGGAATCCGCCAACAAGATGCGCTCGAAAATCGAGGCAAATGAATACAAGGATTACATCCTGGGCTTCATCTTCTACAAGTTCCTCTCCGAGACCGAAGTCACCCGCCTGAAGGCACGTGATTTCGCCGAGGAGGATTTGCCGAGCCTCGTGGAAGACGACGAAGAAACGGTCGAGTTTGTCAAGGGCGAGTGCGGCTACTTCATCGCCTACGAGAACCTCTTCTCCACCTGGGTCGCCAAAGGCGGCGACTTCGAGATTTCGAACGTTCGCGACGCCCTCTCTGCCTTTAGCCGCAACATCGATCCCGCCCGCAAGCGTGTCTTCGACGGCATCTTCGACACGCTGCAGACCGGTCTCTCCAAACTCGGCACCGACGCACGGAGCCAGTCCAAGGCCGCTCGCGATCTCATCTACCTCATCAAGGACATCCCGATGGACGGTCGCCAGGACTACGACGTGCTCGGCTTCATCTACGAGTACCTCATCAGCAACTTTGCCGCCAACGCCGGTAAGAAAGCCGGCGAGTTCTACACGCCGCACGAGGTGTCCATGCTCATGAGTGAGATAATCTCGTGGCACCTGGCCGGACGCGAGAACATCACCATCTACGACCCCACGAGCGGATCGGGATCGCTGCTCATCAACATCGGCAAGGCCGTGGCGCGCCGCAACGGCGACCCGGACTCCATCAAGTATTATGCACAGGAGCTTAAGGAGAACACCTACAACCTCACACGTATGAATCTGGTCATGCGTGGAATTCTTCCTGACAACATCGTGGCACGCAATGGCGACACACTCGAAGACGACTGGCCCTGGTTCGACACCGTCGAGAACAAGGATGAGACCTACGATCCGCTCTTCGTCGATGCCGTGGTGTCGAATCCGCCTTACTCCCAGAACTGGGATCCGGAAGACAAGGACCTCGACCCGCGCTTCAAGTTCGGTGTGGCGCCCAAGTCCAAGGCAGACTACGCCTTTTTGCTGCACGACCTATACCACCTGCGCCCCGACGGCATCATGTGCATCGTCTTGCCGCACGGCGTGCTGTTCCGCGGCGGCGATGAAGGCACCATCCGAAAAAACTTGGTGGAGTACCGCCATATCCAGGCCATCATAGGTCTTCCTGCCAACATCTTTTTCGGCACGGGCATCCCCACCATCATCATGGTGCTGCGCAAGCAGCGCGAGTCGAGCGACGTCTTGGTGGTGGACGCTTCCAAGCACTTCGTGAAAGAAGGCAAGAACAACAAGCTGCGGGCAAGCGACATCAAGCGTATCGTCGACGCCGTGACAACGAACGCGACCGTCGACAAGTTCAGCCGCCTGGTTCCCATCGACGAGATCCGCGCCAACGACTATAACCTCAACATCCCGCGCTATGTGGACTCGAGCACGGCCGCCGAAAGCTGGGACGTGTATGCCACCATGTTCGGCGGCGTGCCGAAGGCCGAGGTGGACGCGCTCGAGCGCTATTGGAAGGTATGGCCGAGCCTCAAAGGGCAACTCTACCGTGACGCAGGTGGATCGTGTCTTGTGCCCGCGACCGACGACGTTGCGCAAACGGCGAAGGAAAATGCCGATGTCCGTGCCTTTCTGGACGGATACCGTAATGCGATAAGCGATTTACCTGCCACGCTGCGAAGCCGCTTGGTAGACGGCGCCGATGAAGTTGATACCGTGGCCGAGGAAGAGGTCATCGCGGCGCTATTGAAAGACGCACTGGCGGGCACGGCCCTGGTCGACGGCTACGACGCCTACCAGGCGCTCGACGATGCCTGGGTGGGAATCTCCGGCGATTTGGAGGTCATCCAAACCGAGGGGAAAACCGCCGTGCGCAAGGTAGACCCGAACATGGTGGTCAAGAAGAAGAACGGCAAAGACGTCGAGGTACAGGACGGCTGGGCTGGCCACATCCTGCCGTTTGCGCTTGTGCAAGAGCACCTGCTTGCCGAAGACGTCAAGGAGATTACTTCCCGTGATTCCCGTCTAGGCGAGATATCGCAGGAAATAGACGAGATTCTCGAGAGTTTCGATGAGGAGGACAAGGGGTCTTCCGCTGCTGTCAATGACGAAGGTTCGTTTGTGGCGACTGAGCTCAAGAAGGCTGTGAAGGCTATCGGAAAGCACCCCGAAAACGATTTTGAGCAAGGTCTGGTTCGTGCGCAGGCGCTGCTCGATGAGGAGAAAAGCCTCAAGAAGGCAAACAGGGAAGCGAGAGTGGCTCTTGAGGAGACGACCAAGGAAGTCATCGAGGGCCTGACCGATGCCCAGTGCGACGATCTATTGGTTGCCAAGTGGATAGAGCCGTTGCAGACCGAGCTTCTGGCTCTTCCCGAAACCGTTGTGAGCGACTTCATCGCGAAGGTGGCTGTGCTCAACGCCAAATACGCGACAACCTACTCGGACGTGTGCAACCAGATAGATGATGCAGAAAGCCAGCTAGCAGACATGCTGGGCCAGCTTACGGGCAATGAGTACGACATGGCTGGCATCGCCGAGCTGCGCAAGCTGTTGGGCGGTGAGTAGCATGGCAGAGAAACAAAATACCCCGGAAATCCGCTTCGAGGGATTCACTGACCCTTGGGAACAGCGTAAGTTGGGAGAGCTATGCACGTTTTCTAAGGGACATGGATACAGCAAAGCTGACATTAGGGATGCCGGCACCCCACTAATCTTATATGGACGCCTGTATACCCAATACGAATCGCGTATCGAGGAAGTAGACACTTTTACCGTTGAGCAGGATGGATCGATTCTTTCAAGGGGCAACGAAGTGATCGTTCCTGCATCCGGTGAGACGGCAGAAGATATCGCCATCGCATCATCCGTGCGCAGGTCAGGAATCATTTTGGGTGGTGATTTGAACGTCGTCACCCCGACAGGCAAGCTCGATCCGGACTACACCGCGCTTGCCATAACGTACAGCAAAGCCCATGACGATTTGGCAAAGCGGGCACAAGGAAAATCGGTCGTACACGTCCATGGTAACGACATCGCTGAAGTTGAGATCTCTTACCCGTCGGAAAGCGAGCAAAAGCGCATATCATCGGTTGTTCTCAATCTCGATTCCCTCATCACCCTTCATCAGCGTAAGTACGACAAGCTGTGCACGGTGAAGAAATCGATGCTCGACAAGATGTTTCCGAAACTCGGCGAGACCGAACCCGAAATCCGCTTCGAGGGTTTCACTGACCCTTGGGAACAGCGTAAGTTGGGGGAAGTCGCTTCAATTAAAACAGGACCTTTCGGAAGTCTGCTCCATGCAGAAGACTACGTAGTTGATGGAATTCCCATTGTTACGACGGAACATTTCAAATCTGGTTTTCTCCCTGACGAGATAGCTGGCCTACCTCAGGTGAGCGAAAGTGACCGCGCAAGACTTGAGCAGTATTCCGCAATCGAAGGCGATATTCTGTTTTCGCGTGTTGGTTCTGTTGACGTTAATGCACAAGTAACCGCAGCTCAAAGCGGCTGGCTGTTTTCTGGGCGCGTGCTAAGAGCCCGACCAACCGTCTCGGTGATAAGTCCTAATTATCTTCATTACGAACTGAGCACGGATGATGTTAAACGTTCGATAATCAATCGTGCCGTTGGCGGCACGATGGCCTCCATCAATACAGAAATACTTGAAGATACGGAAATCAGTTTTCCCCGAAGCAGAACGGAACAGTTAGAAATAGGTCGCTCTCTAGGAAACCTCGACAGCCTCATCGCCCTTCATCAGTGACAGTCTAATGGCAAGGCGCACAACATTATTATCCTCAGTAGAACGAAAAACCGCCAACTCAACATAGCGAAATCGGCGGTTCTGGGGCTCGAAACAAGAGACAACTCACGAAAGTTATTAAACGAACATCCTATCCAGCAGCGATTTCTTGATATTCCTTAACAGCTCAAACTTACGCTGATGAAGGGTGATGAGGGAGTCAAGCTCGGCTAAGCTCTTCGCAATTGCCTTCTGCTCGGCGTGATCGGCAGGCACGGCGAAGAACGATTGTGAAATCAGATTCCAATCTGCGCGAGGCATCTTAGAGCCCGAAGATACATTTGCGAGCCTTTGGAAGTTGTTCGTTTGAATCAGCCGATACAAAAATGAACTGTCACACTTTGTTGCCCTAAGGACCCAAAAATCACCAACAGCTACTCCATTGAACTGCGGGTATAGCCAATTCATCAAATAAGGACGAAGCTTCCCGTATAGAACATCTCCGGCGTAAAACTTAATTCCCGTTTTGCCGCCTTCTTTGTCGCGCAAATCTTTGTTCAGCGTGCCCTCGCCGGAAACGATGTCCTCGTATTCGACTTGAGGCAAATCGGAATCGCTTGACTGAATGGAGACCCTGTCGGTCAGATCGGAGAACTTACGCTGTTCCCAAGATGGAGTCGTCCAATCTGGATAACCGCTTGGGAACAGCGTAAGTTGGGGGGATTATTCTTCGAAAGCAATGAGCGCTCATCGATGGAGATCCTATCTGTCAGTGTGGCTAAAGGAATATATCCCGCATCGGAATCGGACAGGGATACAAATCCGGGCGCGAGCCTTGCAAATTACAAAGTGGTTCACAAGGGCGACGTTGTCTACAACAGCATGCGAATGTGGCAGGGCGCTGTTGGGTCAAGTGATTACGATGGTATTGTTAGCCCAGCTTACGTAGTTGCTAGACCTGCCATCGAGCTAGACTCAACATGCTTTGGCTATCTTCTGAAGCGGCCTGAGATGTTATATAAATATCTGTGCGATTCGCAGGGGAACTCGAAAGATACCCAAACTCTGAAATACAACAGATTCGCGGATATCGAAGTCACAATGCCAGCAAATCTCGAAGAGCAACGGGTGATTTCAGCTTGTCTGGGGCGCGTTGACACCCTCATCACCCTTCATCAGCGTGAGCCACGGTTTGCTGATACAGGTTAAATAAGAGTCGAAAGAGCTCTCATGACGATGTCAATGTCCTTGTTCTCGAGCTCTTGGATGACGTGCAGATAGGTTTCCTGGGTGGTGGTCATGCTTGCATGCCCAAGCCTTCGGGATACGCTGGCGATGGAGACGCCTGCGAACAGCAAAAGTGATGCATGTGTATGCCGCAGCCCGTGGACGGATATGGTAGGCACGCCAACATTCTTGCAGTGGCGCGCTAAAACGCTGTTGGCTGTCGAGTTATAGACCTTCCCCTTCGCAAATATGGGCTCGGTCGGCGAAAGGTCTTTGAGCAGTCCAGAAAGTTGCATGATGAGTTGCCAGTCGAGTTGAACCTTCCGCATCGATGAGGCGTTTTTCGTGGGGACGAATCCGCCACCGTTCTTGTAATCCCAGGTCTTGTTCACCGAAAGCGTTTGATGGGCGAAGTCAAAGTCTTCGGGAGTAAGCCCAAGGGCTTCGGAGAAGCGCAGGCCCGTTTTAGCGACTATCAAAATAAGCCAATCCCAACTCGGCCCGCCTGATAAATCAAGGTCGCCGAGCATGGCATGAAGCTCAAACTGGTTGAGATACTTGATCTTTTTCGCCCGCGGCTGTTTCCCTTTGATGATGGCCTTGCGCGTAGGGTCGCGGGGAATGAGCCCCTCGTCAACTGCATCAAGGATCGCCCCCTTAAGCTGATGGTGGAAGTCCATGGTTGTCTGGCGCTCGTGGTGTTCCGCGTAACCATTGATGAGCTGCTGGTACGAGGTCCGGTCGAGATCTTTTATCTTGAGGTCTGGAATCAGCTTGGCAAGCCAAGACTGCGTGAGCCGGTACTTTCCCATGGTGACCTCACGGATGGCCCCTTCTTTGTAGACGCTAATCCATTGCGAGTAGTAGTCGCAGAAAAGAGATTCTTCATTGATACCGATTGGCATTTTTACCCTCTTTCATCATGTGAGTTGGCTCACGCTGATGAAGGGTGATGAGGTTGTCGATCTCGCTCAACGCCGCGCCTATGGCAGTTTGCTCCGACAAACCAGGAAATCTTACTTGTGTATCTTGCAGTGCGGCCTTTGAAACAGAAATCACCTTGATCCCCTGCATTAAGGGAAGAAGCTGTCTGTGGTATGCATCGGAATTAAGGTAGTGACCCAGGTAACCCGTCCCAAAGGGGGACCGAGGTCGCGCCGGTATCGTATGCAACCCCGAGATGGTTGGCTCTTTGGGTAGCTTCCGCAGTTCAACACACTTGCCAGCCGCTTCGTCTTCTGCTGTGTCGGCGAAAATGACATCACCTTCGCGAAGTATCGACCCAGCAAATTTGGGAAGCACTGTATCGTCAGTAATGAACGGCAAATCGCTTCGTTCGCCATCGAGACAATCACCGAACTTAATAAGAATATCTCCGTAATGAACATTGCGAGCAGTGCCATTCTCGCCATTCAAATCAGCGCGTGAAAGAGTGTTGTTCTTCAAGAACTCGAAGCAGTCTCCCAACTTACGCTGTTCCCAAGTTGAAACGAGGGGGCGCATGGTCGCATGCGTCCCCTCAGATAGACTAACTTTCGATTTCGTCTGTTCAAAAAAGCCGCTCATTCGTCGATGTCGAAGCCGCCTTCTAGGATGAACTTCTTCAACAGCGCCGCCGCACGGGTGTTCACCTTGAACAGGGGAAGCGTTCTGCCTTCCTTCTGCTCAAAGAAGGCCTTGGCGCGCGCCTTGTCCACCGAGTCCTTCAAATCGTCGAAGCGTCCGAACTCGTTAATGTTCGATTCCGTCAGGTCAAGCGCAGCCATGTTGGCAAGAAGCTCGCCGTCTATGCCGAGCGCCTCGACGATTCGCTCGACTTGAGCGTTTTTCGCCTTGCGGGCATAGGACGTAATGTAATCCCTCAACGTCTTGTCGTCTTCCAGGGCGACGTCCCCTCGCTCGACATCGTGGAGGAACAGCTCAGCGAAGCGTTGGTCATCCTGGCTTAGGGACGCGAACGATCGGTGGAGCTCCTCACGCGCGGCGGCAAGGCCCTCGTCATCCTGCTCAAGGCATTTCAGCCACTTCTCGAAGTTCGCGTTCATGTAGTCGCTGTCTATGAGCCCCGTGTCGATCTCGGTTATATGACCATCGAGCTCGTAGGGCGCTTCGGGCGCGTCGCCAGGCCCGCCCCCTCCTGCGAACAACTCCTTGTACCGCTGCACGAGAATGAGGTAGGTCCGCTCGTCGATAACCGGTTGCACGAAGAAGGACTTGCCCCTCGGCTCGCCTTCCTCCGGCTCCACCTCAAACTCGTAGGTATCCTGCTCCCATGTGAAGCCCTGCACCTTTGCGGCCTCGAGGAACTCGTTGAGCTCAACGAACTCCTTGGCGAACTTGCGCCTGGCTTCCTGCGATGCGGGGAGCTTGGAGAGGTCCCCTACGCCAGCTGCTTCGAAGACCATGAGTATCTCCTGAAGGCGCGCGTCCATCAACGCGATATTCTCCGGTAGTTTCTGGACGAACATGTCGAGCGGGCGGTCTCCCGAATACAGCTTCACTGCCGCTTCGATATACCCCTTCATGGTGTGGGGATGACGGTAATAGCGAATCGTGCCGAAGGGCTTGTCGGGGCCGAACAGGCGATTCGTGCGGCTGAACGCCTGGATGATGCTCTCGTAGTCGATGACCTTGTCGAGGTAGAGCGTGTTTAGCCATTTGGAGTCGAAGCCCGTGAGCATCTGGTCCACTACGATGAGCAGGTCGATGCGAGAGTCGCGGTTGGAGTCGACGTTGACGTAGGGCTTCTTGTGAGACAGGCGCGCCGAGATGTCCTTCTTCATAGCGGGCCATGTAGGGATGGTGAACTCCTGACCGTATGCCTTGTTGTAGTCTTCTATGAGCTCGACCAGGGCATCTTCCTTCACCGTAGAGCCGGCGTTGTTGTCAATGCTCGGATCGAAAAGGGCGGTCACTTTCATCTGCGGGGCGCGTTCCTTGAAGGCTCGGTAATAGTCGATTGCCTCCGGGATGGAGCTTGTCGCCAAGATTGCATGGAACTTGTTGCCGTGGGAGAGCACCGGGAAACGGCGCAGGATGTCCTCTACGACCTTTTCGTGGTGCGGAGTGTCGGGCCAGTATTGGGCGCGGGTGAGGAAATCCTCGATGCCCTTGATGCGGTTGCCGGCGCTGTCGACCATCGGTCCCATGGGGACCTTTGCCGAGTCCATATAGTAGTAGAAGACCTTGCTCTTTCGATCGTCGAAGATGGCTTCGGCTACTGTTGCGGCTTTCGCTTGCTCTAGGGCGACCGCCTCGCGCACGTCGTGGTCGTCGAAGGTCGTCACCATATATGGGTCGAAGCCCAGGACGTTGCCGTCGCGGATGCCGTCTGCGATGCTGTAACGGTGCAGACACTCGCCAAACACCATGGCGGTGGTGGAGCCCTTCTTCTGGTTCTCGTCGAGAATCGGCGTACCTGTGAAGCCGAAGAACAGCGCGTTGGGGAACGCGCGGCGTATGTCCTGGAGCATCTCGCCGAAAGTGGAGCGGTGGCACTCGTCGATGACGAACACGATCCGTTTGGAGGCTAGGCGGTTGAGTTCCGCCTGGGTGATTCTGCCCTCGCCGGCCTTCACGTTGCTCATCTTCTGGATAGAGGTCACGATGAGGCGGTTCTTGGGGTCGTCGCTCGCGAGCTTCGACTTCAGCACCTGCGTGTTCTCGGTCCCCTGCACGTCGTCGGCGTCGTCTGCGAACGCGCGGTACTCGGAGAGCGACTGCGTGCCCAACTCGATGCGGTCCATGAGAAAGATCACCTTGTCGGCGTCGCGCGAGTCAGCTATGAGCTGGGCAGATTTGAAGCTCGTCATGGTCTTGCCGGAGCCGGTGGTATGCCATATGTAACCGCCGGAGCGCCCCGGGGTGCTGCTCTTGGGTCTCTCGTCCCATTTGCACTTGCGCACCTTGTCGGATATGGCGGCGGCCGCGTAGTACTGGTAGCTGCGCATGACTTTCAGGCAGCCGTCCGAGCTGTCGGCCACGGTGTAGAAGCCAATGAGCTGGTGCGCCATTGGAATGGAAAGCAGCGTGGAAGTGAAGCGTTTCCATTCGTCGGTTCCGGGTTTGTCGCCCGCGCAGACGGGCTCGTTGTTGAAGTCTTCCCAGTGGAAGAAGAAGTTCGGGTTGAATGCGCCCGTGCCAGGGTTGGCGAAATAGCGCGCCTCGTCGGGGGTCATCCCCACGAAGATCTGCGTCAGGCGGAAGAGCCCCGTGAACACGCCCTCGTGGGCATACTTCTCGATCTGACCAGTAGCCTGGCTGACGGGGATGCCGCTACGCTTGAGCTCGATATGGATGACCGGCATGCCGTTGATGAGCAGGCACAGGTCTCCACGGCGGTCGTTCAGAATCTTGTTCTTCGCAGGATAGACCGGCTGCTGAGCTATCTGGTAGCGGCTCTGGCCGGCTGCGATCTCCTGACGATCATAAATCTTCAGGCTCACCTCCTTGCCCAGGTGAAGCGCGTCGTCGGGGTTGTCGCGCGTGACGGCGACGGTCTTTCCGTTGATGAACCCGTTGAGTGCGAGTGGGGTCTTGAGCGTTTCGATTTGTTCGATGATCTGCGCCATCTCGCCCTGGGTGAGCGGGCAGCCGTTCAGGCGGTCTATGTCGGCGTTGTTCTGGAACAGAATCTTCGCCCAGTTGTCGATGAGGTCCTGCTCGGTGGGATAGCGAAGCACACCTCCCGCGTCGTCCCAGCCGTGCTGCTTTAGCACGGTTATGACCGCTTCTTCGAACGAAGCCTCTTTATCGAAAACCATAGCAAAACCTATCTGCACAATTGCAAAAAGCGCATTTAACTGTTCCAAACATTATAGGTCACGCGGCAATTTCCCCGGGATGGCTCAGGCCCATTACAGTCTGCAATAGGTCATCGATAAATTTCGATGGCGAGCATTCGGCGCATTGCCTACGATACGGGCAAGCCCCGAGGGGCCGCCGATCAGACGCCTCCGGATGGCTGTCTGCCTCCTACCTCCCCTCCGCCTTCAGCTTCAGCAGCAGGTCGCCCAGCTCGGGGCACTT
>OLOQ01002980.1_pt1 | contig 12970 bp, 11 predicted proteins | sample 1673101 | NCBI WGS metagenome assembly OLOQ01 (sample SAMEA3136754, study PRJEB25190) | human gut metagenome | biome: human gut; feature: human-associated habitat; material: faeces | place: Austria | collected 2013 | reverse complement strand
TCATCATGGGCAAGGACAAAAACTGCTTCGACCCCACCGGCACGGCCACCCGCGCCGAAGCCGCAGCAGTGCTCCGCCGCTACGTAGAACTGGTCATCGATCCAGCTAGACAGGACTGACCACCACCAACAGCGACAGCTCCCTGCTATGACAGCTTGATCCCCGACCAAGCAGAAACAACATGACCCAAGCCTCAACAAAAAAGCTGCCGCATCAACGATCTATCAGCGTTGATGCGGCAGCTTTTTTTCATTTGTTCATTCCCCTTTCTGTCCAGCAGCAGAGCGCTCCAACTGTTGGCTGCTTGCAACAAACCGGTTCGTCTCCCTTGCCAAACAAAGCGTTTTCTCGTATAATAGCCCGTGTTGTACTGAACAGATCGGTCGTTTTTTAGATCATAGAAAGGACAGATGGGTATGCTCAATATCTGCTGGACCATTGATCCCAGTCTTTCAACACCGCTTTATTTGCAGCTTTATGAGCAGCTGAAGCAGGACATCATCACGCAGGCGCTGCCAGCGGACAGCAAACTGCCGTCGATCCGGGATATCGCGCAGGCTTTGGCGATCAGCAAGACGACGGTGGAGTCGGCTTATCAGCAGCTGGAGATGGAGGGCTATATCTACGCCCGCAAGAAGGTGGGCTATTTTGCCTGCGATCTCAGCCACTCCAGCTGGCATCATGACGAACCGGCGCCATTTGCAGAAGTACCCCGCCCAGAGGAAACGTCTGCCATCCGCTACGATTTCAGCAATGATTCCATCGACCCGGACAGCTTTGATTTCACGCTGTGGCGGAAATATGTCAATCAAACGCTGGCCTCGGACACCAGCCGTTTCTTTGATTATGGCGATCCTATGGGCGCTTATGAGCTGCGTTATGAATTGGCCAAATACCTGCATCGTTCGCGGCAGGTGCGCTGCACACCGGAACAGATCGTCATCGGCGCGGGTGTTCTGACGGACGAAAGACGAATGAATGCTGCTGATGGTCGAACTGTACGCGCCTGTGGTGTCCAGCTCATAGGCAATGACTTCGAGAAACTCAGCGGTGCGGTAAGTGCCGTTGCAGATTTGCTGGTAAATGTTGTCCGCGCTGGTGTTCTGGCGAACGAAAGACGAGTGAATGCTGCTGATCGTCGAACTGTAAGAGCCGGCATATGCTGTGCAGGAGCAGAAAAGCAGCGTAAGGGTCAGGAAAAGGCTGACGGTGATACGGGTCAAAGTTTTATTCACGGTGAACGCCTCCTATCCACAAAAGAATAACACGAATTACCACATATGTCAACAAATTTCGCTAATGTTACATGATTACCGAGCAATGCTTGCACGAAAAAAGAGACTCGGAGTTTCCTCCGAGCCTCTGGGGATGCGAGATTACTTCTCGTAGTGAGCGGATTCGCCAGCGATGCGGCCGAAGACGACCGTGTCGGTCAGTGCGTTGCCGCCCAGACGGTTCGCGCCGTGGATGCCGCCGGTCACTTCGCCCGCCGCGTACAGACCCGCAATCGCTGTGCCGTCGGCCTTGAGGACTTCGGTGTCCGTGTTAATCACCAGACCGCCCATCGTGTGATGGACGCCCGCCGTCACCTTGATGGCGTAGTACGGCGCGGTGTTCAGGGGCTGCGCGAAGGAGGTACGGCCGAAATCCGGGTCGTTCTTCGCTTCGACGTAGGTGTTCCAAGTGTTCATCGTTTCCGCGAAGGTCGCCGCGTCCACACCCAGCGCTTCCGCCAGTTCTTCATAAGTGTTGCCCTGGAAGACGAAGCCGCGCTTGACATAGCCCGCGATGACCGAGGACTTGTCCAGCATCGCCTGATCGACCACCAGATAGCTGTAAGAGCCGGGCTGCGCGATTTCCGCCGCGCTCACCACGTCACGCGTGCCGACTTCGTCGATGAAGCGCTTGCCATCAGCGTTAATCAGCACAGCGCCGTCGCCGCGCAGACCTTCCGTAATCAGCGCCGCGGTGTCAAACTGCACGGTCGGGTGAATCTGAATCTGATCCATATCCACCGTCGCCGCGCCCAGCGCCTGCGCCATTTCGATGCCCTGACCCTGCGCACCCGCCGCGTTCGTGGTCATGAAGCCCTTGAGTGCGGGCACGAGTTCCGCCACCATGTCCAGATTCGCGCCGAAGCCGCCTGTCGCCAGAATGACCGCCTTCGCGTTCACGGTCACTTCGTTGCCCGTCGCGCCGACTGCCTTCACGCCGACTGCCTTGCCGTTTTCATCGGTCAGGATGGTCGTCGCGGTGGTTTCCAGCTGAATGGAAATCTTATCGTTTTCTTCGCAAGCCTTTTCCAGCAGCGGAATCATGTAGGAGCCAACCGCGATGGTCTTGCCTTCCGCGTTGACCGGGCGATGGATACGCTTGACGGACGCGCCGCCGAAGCTGCCCACGCTGGTCAGATTAATGCCGTAATTCTTCAGCCATTCAACGCCGTCCGCCGATTCGTCCGCCAGTTCTTCGACCAGTTCGGGATTGTTGATGCCCTTGCCGCCGATCATGGTGTCCAGTTCCATCAGCTCGTCGCTGTCGAAATAGCCGACCGGGTTTGCCTGATAGTCCGCCCACTGCTTTTCGACTTCTTCCGCCAACTTGGTGATGGTCACGTTGTCGGCATAGGTCGTGCGCGCAGTCTTCAGCGTCTTTTCCACGCCAGCGGATTCGCCGAATTCGTTTTCATCCTGCGCGGGAGTATCCGCCGCGTTCATGCCGCCCGTCGCGCGGACAGAGTTGCCGCCGACAGCCGCCTGACTTTCCAGAATGATGACGTCCGCGCCCTTTTCCGCCGCCGTCAGCGCCGCGGTCATGCCAGCGCCGCCCGCGCCGATAATCACGATATCCGTGTTATAGGTGGCGTCGTCCGCCTTCGCCGCTTCGGTTGCCGCATAGGTAGACCACTTTACCGTGTCAAGACCCGCCGCCGTGACGGCATCCAGCACAGCCATCTTGATTGCTTCGGACGTCATCGTCGCGCCGGAAACGCCGTCCACGTTCGCAGACTGCGCCGCCATGATGCGGCCCGGCATCGCCTCCACAGCAGCATCCGCAATGCCCGCCGTGTCGCCGTTCTTCGTCACTTGAATGTCCGTTACCACACCGTTTTCATCCACGGTCACGCTGACTTCGATGGCGCCCTTGCCGCCGATTTCGCTGTCACCCACGCCCGTGTACGTTCCCGCTTCCGCCATTGCGAAGCTGCACATCGTCAGCAGCATTGCAAGGCAGAGCAGCACGGAAGTCAACTTAGAAAGCATCGTTTTCATGCGCGTACCTCCTTGTTTTGCCATTTCCTTGAATGGCACAATTATGATACCACATTCCGCACCGCAGTTCAAGGGCTCTTGTCAATTTTTTAACACGGAAATTGCAAGTTTTCGTGATTTTCGCTGATTTTTGCGCTGGAACAAAAAGAGACTGCGGAGCAAGAGCGCGCCGCAGTCTCTTTGCGTTATTCCGGGAAGTTGACGTATTCCGTTTGGATGAACAGATAATTGCCCTGATAGCAGACGATTGTCCAATCGCCCGCCGGATTCTGCTGAATCACCTGCACTTCGTCTCTGTAATGGACTTGCGCGACAGGTGTCGCATTCGCATCCGGCGCGATATACAGCGGCGCGCCTTCCTCCGGCGCATTGCAGACGGCGGAAGTCAGCAAATCTGAAAATTGCAGCGGCACATCCGCAAACTGAAATTCATCGACCCCAAAGTTCGCCTTGCCGTACATATATACATGATACGTTGATGTGTATCCGCCCGAATAATAGCTGTAAAGTTCAAATCCACGGTCATTTATAAACTCGATTGAGACAGAAGGCGATTCCCAGACGCCACCGTCAAGATAATACAAGTCATCGAACATGGATTCAAATTCGGTGTACAAAGTCAGCGAAAGTACATAGACCTTTCCCTCCGCATCCAGATAGTCGAAATACACCGTGTATTTCGTATCCGACGACGACACATTCTCGTCCATCGAGAAGTTGCGGATGGTCAGCTCCGGGCGGGTGATCGCCTTGTCATTGCAGACGTCCACTTTCCATTTGCCCTTGACCTTTTTGAGGATAATCAGCTGCATCGCGTCGTCTTTCCGCGCCACCACGGGGTACAGCTTGACGTCTTTCAGGAACGAATTGGAAGACATTTTCGTGTCCTCTTCCCGTGGATTCGGCTGATAGAGCGTCCATCCCTTGCCGATTTCCTTCTCCACGACCTGAATCAGCGTTTTGTTCGTCAGCTTGGTCATCCAGTCTGATGATTCAGCCGCTGCGCTGGCGGACAGCGCGCACGAAAGGCTGGTCAGCAGCAGTGCCGCCGCCAGTAGAAACGTCAAAATCCGCTTCATTTGCTTTCTCTCCTTACCCCCACGGCACATACTCATATTCCATGTACGCGATTTCGCCCGCGTCGTTCAGCGCAATCCGCACCGTGATGAACCAGAAGTCGAACGCCGCGTCCTCCTGCGAAACATCATACGCAAAGACGATTTCGTCGCTTTCGGGCGCTGTGCCATCCAGATACGCGCTGATGTACCACGCCCGCAAGTCGGTCACGGGAATCATCCGCATGTCTGCATCTGTCATGCTGCTCAGCATCATAGCGGAAAAATCCGCCGCCAGCGGGAACGTCACCGTCTGTCCGTTATTTGCATACTCGCCCGTTTCACAGTCGTCGTCTGTCACAACCCGCTCAAAGCGCCCAGTCACCGCCGCGACGCAGTGGTTCTCGTCCTCCTGCCACTTGACGATTTCAAACAGGTCGTAGGTGTTCCCAGACGCATCGGTGCAGGTGTAGAACGTTGGCTGCGCGGACACCGGCAGAGGAATCTCCTGATAGACCGTCTCCGCGCTTCCCGCCATCCCCATCATCAGCATGATTGTCATCAGCGTCGTCAAAATCCGCTTCATGATAATTGCCTCCTTCGTCTGCGGCTTTCGCCTTGTTATGGCTATTGTATCATCTTCCATGGAAAAAAGGAAGCGGCGAATTGGAACAGTTTTCCTTGACTAATCAATATTTCAGGCATATAATAATCGCTCATGACATACAGGAAACTGGGGGATGAGCGGCATGTCGATTTGGGAGATTCTGCTCCTTGGTGTCGGATTGAGCATGGATGCGTTCGCGGTGTCCATCTGCAAGGGCTTGAGCGTGAAGAAAGTCAAATGGCAGCATCTGCTGTGCGTGGGCGCGTATTTCGGCATTTTTCAGGCGCTGATGCCGACACTGGGGTACTTCCTCGGCACGACGTTCTCCAATCTGATTGACCAGTTCGACCATTGGGTGGCGTTCATCCTGCTGGCGATTATCGGCGTGAACATGGTGCGCGAGGCGCTGAGCAAGGACGATGATGAAACCAATGACGATTTCGGCTTCAAGACGATGCTGCTGCTGGCGATTGCCACAAGCATCGACGCGCTGGCAGTCGGCGTCACCTTCGCGCTGGAAGAAACGGACATCGCCCTTGCAGCCTGCCTGATTGGTCTGACGACGTTCACGCTCTCGCCCATCGGTCTGCTGGTCGGTCACCGCTTCGGGCTGCGCTACAAGAGCAAGGCGGAGCTGGTCGGCGGTCTGGTGCTGATTGGCATCGGGCTGAAGATTCTGCTCGAAGGGCTGGGGATGTTTGGGTAAAATGTTGCCGGGGAAGCACGTGAAATGCTTCCCCGGCTCTTTTCTTTATCCGATTGTTCCCTCTCCCGTCGCGTCATCCACCCACACGACCGTCTGGTATTTATGCTGCACATAAACCACCACCGACCAACGCGCCGTCTCCGGGTCATATTGGCAAGAGTAAGATGCTTCCTGTTCCCCTGTATTGAAGCCGCTCGCAGACAGTGTGCGCACTGCAATCGCCTGTACATCCGCTGCGGAAAGGTTCGTCAGGTTCGCGGACTGCACAAAGCCGCGCATCGGCTGGGTATTCGCCGCGTTCCATTCCACATACGTCCATGTCCCCATCGTCGCTAAGCGGGTCACTTCCGTATTCGCAGGAATCGCCGAAATCGCCGCGGCGGAGAACAGCGGGTCATCCGTCAAGTTGCTTGAAACCTTCGTCCACACCTGCGCTTGACTAAACTGCATATCGCTGACATTCGCATTCTTCGGCAGTGCGCTCTCCTGAATCCAGCCGATGCGCATGTGATCGCTGGTAATATCGTACTGAAGCATAATCCAGCCATTTTCCCTGCCGAACACCTGAATCCAGTCGTTTGTGGATACCGCCGCCTTGCCATTGCCGCCGCGGAAGTAGTTTTCGCCGGGTCCAGAATAGACGGCGTATTTCTTGTTTGACGTGAACTTGATGTTCTGCGGCTGGGGCAGGCTGTATTCGCCCGCCGACTGCGGAATATCCGGCGGCAGTGACAACTGCGCCCGCGCCTTTTCCGGCGTCATCGGGATGTTGTCCAGCGAAAACTCCGCGAACGATGTCGGCGGCGTTACGCCCTCCACCGTGGTTCGGGTCGATTTGCTTCCGCCGTCGGTGTATACAATCTTCAAGTACTCGATTTTGTTCTCATAAGGAAAAATCCCCATTGATACACCGTCTTTTTCCCAGCCGATTTCCGTCACATACCAGTCATTGTTTTTCTTCGTCACGGTAATGTCGAAAACGGGATTGTAGCTGCTCTTATCGTTGTAATAAAGGTAATAGATGCCGTATGCTTCGGTGTAAACCGTCGGAATCCATTCTCCCTGTTTCACAACGCCGCTGGATTGCTTTTTGAGCACCCATTTGCCCGATGCGTTTTTCTCAAAGATGCACAGAACATTCTTCTTTTCGCTGTGCATGAGGACAAATGCCGCCGAAAAGCCGTGTTCATCATACCAGCCGCACGCATCGTGACCATCCTCCGTCAGTTGGCTTCCATAATTCACGCGTCCGATTTCATACGACGACCACGCCGAGCCGTTCAGAATTTGCTTGATGCCATCGGGCAGCGTCGCGGCGTTTCCCGAATCCGCACTGGCAACCGACAACATCATCAGCATTACCATCCCCAAGACCATCAGCAAATTCTTTTTCATGGCAAATCCTCCATTTCCGTTTTGCCGTTTCATCCATATCAACGATTCACTTTCCACCTTTCTTCCAGCCAATCAAAATTTTTTCGTTTTTCGTCGCGAAAAAGGCACTTTTCTGCCGCAATTCACGAAAAATTTTCCCCTTAGTCAAACATTCCCGGTGGAAAATACGTCTAAAGTGTTGTACAATGAAAGCACCTGTTATTGTGCGCGGAAGGGAGGCGGTCGGCGTGTGGAAACGGCTGATGAGCGTGCTGCTCGTCGTGTTGTTGTGCTGCCCGATTTTCGCCGTCCGCGCGGAAGAAATCACGGCGGATGGACGCGTCAACCGCGCGCTGCTCGTGGGCTGCGACCGCTTCCTCACCCAGACCGACACCACCCCCTCCTCCCGCAATAATGTGCTGCGCATGGCGGACGCCCTCTCCGGCGGCACGCTTAACATGCAGACCCTCGTCACCCGCGAAGACGGGCTGTCCTCCGCGTCCGCGCTTGTCGCCCTCATTCGCGAAACATTCGCCGATGCGGACGCGGACGACGTCAGCTACTTCTACATTAGCACCCACGGGCTGTGGAACACCGCCGTGAACGGGCTGATGACGCTCCTGCTCTCCGACGGCGAATCCGAGGAGGGCATTACGGCGTATGAGCTGCGCCGCGTGTTCGACACGATTCCTGGCAAAAAGGTGCTGCTGCTGGACGCGTGCCACTCCGGCGCAATGATTGGCAAGGGTGTGGAGAAGTCGTTCGAGAACCTGTTTGCGGGCGATAATTACTATGTCGTCTGCTCTTCCGGCGGCGAGGAGGAAAGCTGGTACTGGTCGGGTGAAGTCGGCGGCGAGCGGCTGGCGGGCGCGGGGTACTTCTCCGGCGCGCTGGCGGATGCGCTCTCCCGCACGGGCAGCTTCGGCGCGGATGAGAACCGCGACGGTGCCATCACCCTGACCGAGCTTCGCCGCCGCCTGCTGCAAAGCCACGGCGCATCCACCGTCCGCACCTATCCGGAGGACAGCGATTTTGCCCTCTTCTCCTACGACCTGTCTGCCGTCAGCAGCCGCCGGCGCGAGACAAGCATCGAGGGCATCACCTTCAGCGGCGATACGCTCTCCGCTGATGCGCCCGTAATTGATTTTTCCTTCAACGTCGTCCGCACGGCGCAGGTTGCCTATCAGCTGGTCTATCGCCGTCAGGGCATCTGGGATTTCGACCAATCCACGCTGATTTACGACAACAACGGCGATTTCGGCAGCTACGCCATTGCCGGACGAACCCTATCCCCCGGCTTGAAGGAGCGCTCCATCACCCTGAACACTGCCGATGCGCAGTCCTCCGGCTATGTTCTCTTGCAGATTCTGGTGATTGAAAAGGGTCTGCCGAGCGTCGTCTGGTCGAAAGTCCTCTGCGTTCCGCCAACGACGGGCGACCCGGAACTGCGTGTGCATGTGCAGGACACATTCTGCTCCGAAAGCGGCGAGGAACTGACCTTTGTGGTGTATCACGGCGTTCCATGCGAACTAACGGTGACGATTGAGGATGAAGCCGGCCAGACGGTGCGGCGATTGTCGTCACGGCAGGCATCACGCCCGGAGCAGCTGAGTGCACCGGGGTCGACGTTCTGCTGGAATGGGACGGATTCGCAGGGAAAGCTGGTGAATGCGGGTCTGTATCGAGTGCGCGTGAAGGCGTATGTTGGGACAGAACGGTATGAGGTGGAGAGCGGATGGATTTCACTCACGGAAATGGTTGGATAAAAAAGGGGTAAACACGTGGGCAAAGCATGGAGAAGAAGCCAACTCAATCGCGCGAAAGGGTCAAGAATCCGGATGATGATATAATGGAAGCAAACAGGGCGGAAAGCCCGAAGCAATGAAGGAAGAGAAACGGATGAAACGGCTGCTGGGACTGCTGCTGGCGATGATGGTGATGATGGGGGGAATTTCGTGTGCGGTTGCGGAGAACACGAACCCGATTGTGTCAGATTGGCTGACCGAACTGAAAAGCAAACGGCTGATTCAGATTGTGGAGGACGAAATCGGCGAGGGCTGGACGCTCTATCAGCCGAACGGACGGGAGGAAGAGGAAAATTTCTCATCCGCAGCGAATTTGAAGGAAATGCGCTTTCTCCCGGTGGTTGCGCAGAAAGACAATCAGTTGCGACTGCTGATTTTGAGGCGGCAGGGCGACTTGTGGAAAGTAAGCGAGCAGAACGACCGCGCTTTGATGCGGGACGGCTGGATGCTGCAAAATTTTTCTGCTATGCCTTATGGAAACTTTGATTGGACGTACATCTATTTTGACTTTGTGGATGAAAATCAAAAAAGATGGAATCTTATGCTGAATTTGGGCGATGGATATGTATCGTCTTTTGGTACGATTTCCCATTATGTAGAAGGCTATGGAACAACGTATATTAACATGAACTATGACCGCGGTCTGGAATTTCTAATTGATGCACCAGCTTATTCCCGGTTCAGTTATGAGGTATATCCTGTGGAACGCTATTCTTTTGGTGTGGAAGATTTTGACTTAGCAACCTGTCCGCTAACCATGCAGGAATTTCTCGTTCCGGCGATTGTTACTTGCGGCGAAGAAGGTGCAGGGCTGTACATCATGGTACAACAGGATGTTCAGCCGATTGTCACGCTGGCAGACGGGGACGCGATTGAAGCAATTCCGCAGAAGTGGGAATTGGACTGGACAATCGTATACTATCAGGGCAATTACCTGTTTATGAAGACTGAAAATTGCAAAATGGAAGAATGAATATAGCAGAGGGTATAGAAGGCGGCTACAGGCACAAGACCTGTAGCCGCCTTTGCGTTGTTATGTTTCATTTTGCAATGCGCTGGCGGGATAGGCGACCAGCCAGTCGGGAATGGAAATATCCAAGAAGGTGGCATTCGTCTTTGCAGCTTCGGTAAGAACATCGTTTAGGAAGGTGTCGAGATTGAAACAGGTGATGTCAGTGCTTTCGCGGTAAAATACCCTTTGACTGATGCCATCGTTATAGCTGGTAGCCACATCAACATAGGCGCTGCGCAGGGGAATCTCGATGTATACCCAATATCCTTTTGCATCGAAAAATTCCAGCGCTGTGACATACCAGCGCAGACCCGCCTTGTCGTCCCATTCCCGCTGAAACGTCAGGACGGCATGCGGCATTCCGTTTCGCTTGTCTTCTTCAGAGCTATAGTAGAGCTGAACTTCCGCATATCTTTCTCCGTAAAGGTGTGGTGTAATGCTGATATTCAGCAGCACAGAACTGGAGCGCGTTGTAATTTGCCAATGACCGTTGACCTTTCCCAGCATCAGCAGCTCCGGATTGCCATCCGGCGGAGCAACAATCACTGCGCATTCCGCCTGATTGTTTTCATCACAGCCTTCAAGGGTAGTAATCAGGGGAAGCAGTTCCTCCTTCGTCGAAGCATAGGACGAAATGACCTCGTCCGCCAGCAAGGCTTCATAGATTTCATCAGGAACGGTTATGAACTGTGCCAGCGCATGGATGGGCAAGAGGCAAAGAAGCACCAGCAGGAGAAACGCACGTTTCATAGAAATTCCCTCCTATTTTTTATGTATATTATAGGCGGACAAAAAACGGAAGTCAAGATATTAGGTGGTGCCTTGCAAAAATTCCTTTGGATAGCGTAAAGCCTCTTTGGTTGCTTCACCGGCTTTGCCGTCAGCAGCAAGACCGAACCTTGCTTTCTGGTCTTTTTGGAATGCAGTAACAGCGGAAACCGTTTTTGTTCCATAAATGCCGTCCGCTGTTCCTGCATTGTATCCCAAGTAGTTCAAACGTACCTGCAGGTTTTTGATTTCGCTTTTGTAGCCGGTAATGCCTTTCTTCAAGACCACCTTTCCAAAATCAGCTTGTGCAGTAGCTTTGTCGGTGTCATCTTTCCAATCAGAATCGAAATATGTGTATGCGAAACCTATGATGTGAATATAGATGCTTGTTAAGTCATTACAATCACGGAATTCATCTTTTTGGTTTTTTGTATGACCACAGACAATCATTTCATTTTTCTCAGAGTAATCTTTTGATAAAATTACGATGTGAGAAGGATTTCGATTAATATCGCCGGGCTTGTTATTCTTATTGTATGCACAGGTAAAGACAATATCTCCTTTTTCCAACTTCTCTGGAGTTTCATAGACATCGAATAAAATGCGAGGATTTCCGAATGACTTTTTCAAATAATTTCGGAAACTGTCAACACCGCTCCATGAACTGCTGTGTTTCTTCTTGTTACAATACCAAAGATAACCGTACTCTTTTTGAGGCATTCCGCCAGCGTGAATGCACTGAGAGACAAAATTCATGCAATCGCCACTGTTGGGAGTGCCGCTATCGAAGTTGGGATAATCCTTGTTATACACTAATGCATATGTCCGCGCGTATTCCACTGCGGCTTCGCGATCATAAAGAACGATGTTATCATCCATAATCATCATGCATTCTCCTTTCATAATAAAACAAACAGGCAAAATAAAATGGGCAAAGCAGGGCGGTCCCGTCTCCCTCACAACCACATTCATCACATCCATCCCTCCTTTCTTTTTTTGAAAAGGAACACATCCGTTCTCAAAACGTTCGTTCTTGCGACCGAATGTTCCCTTTCGACGTGAAGCATATCACCATCCGGTTATTTTATCAAGAGAATTTTCGACCATTTAAGTATATTCGTCACTTCCGACAATTTTGCCGGACTTCTTTTCTCCAAAGCAACAAACACGCGTTCTCATATGCGTGTGAACAGAATGCTCAAGGAAACCAGCAGTCCAGCACGGGCGTTTTTTCCGCCGGAAGGGGCTTGCTAACAGCGAGATCATAACATATAATAAGAAGGAAGCAAACGATAAAGGAGGAATTTCCCCGTGATCCGCATTGAGCTGGACGTGATGCTTGCTCGCCGCAAAATGACCCTGACAGAACTGTCGAGACGACTCGACATTGCGTTGCCGAACCTCTCCATCCTCAAAAACGGTCACGCGAAGGCAATTCGCATGGCGCTGCTCGATGCGCTCTGCCGCGAACTGGACTGTCAGCCTGACCTGAGGCCACGCGGTCTACAAGCGATGCAATCTCAAGGGAATCTGGGCCTATGCCGTCCATGGGCGAAATAACGCCTCCGAGCACGTGATACACGCCACCGTACTGGCGCGTGCGCTCAATGCTCATCACGTCGTTGACAGCCTCTACCACACACACCGTCGAGTGGTCGCGGCGCGGGTCGGAGCAGATGTCGCAAGTATCGGTCTCGGAGATATTGTGGCACATCTCGCAGTATTTCACTCCGCGGCGCATATTTATGATGGCCTCGCCCAATGCCACTCCCTCGGCCTCGTCGCGGCGAAGAAGATGAAGGGCGAGCCTCAGAGCCGTCTTGCGCCCTATTCCGGGAAGTCGCGACAGTTCAGTAACGGCGTTTTCAAGCAACGATGACGAAAATTCTTCCTGCATAAAGTATAAATGCTGAAAAATAATTACGGCGCCCCTCCCTGGAGGGGGAGAAACGCCGTAGTCTGAATTTCTTTTTTAGTGTGAAAGACAGAAGATCTTAAGAGGTCACTGGCCGAGATAAGGCTTGAGCAGACGGCTCTTCTGTCCTTTAAGGCGGCGGATGGCTTTTTCCTTGATCTGACGCACACGTTCACGCGTGAGGTCAAACTTGGCTCCGATTTCTTCCAGTGTCATTTCCTGACATCCTATGCCGAAAAACATCTTGAGGATTTCGCGCTCACGCTCGTGGAGCTGATGAAGGGCGCGGTCAACCTCCTTCGAGAGGGATTCCTGGTTGAGCGAAGAGTCGGCCATGGGCGAATCGTCGTTGGTAAGCACGTCGAGCAGACTGTTGTCCTCACCCTCCACAAACGGGGCATCAACCGAGATGTGACGGCCCGACATCCGCGGTACAGGATCGATCAACGGTAGCAA
>OLOQ01002977.1_pt1 | contig 12980 bp, 9 predicted proteins | sample 1673101 | NCBI WGS metagenome assembly OLOQ01 (sample SAMEA3136754, study PRJEB25190) | human gut metagenome | biome: human gut; feature: human-associated habitat; material: faeces | place: Austria | collected 2013 | reverse complement strand
CTTCAGGGAAATATACCGGCATGGGCACCCAGGCGGTGATGAACGTCATCGTGGGCAAGTACAAGACCTTCCCCAAGGAGTCCAAGGGACTGCTGCGGGGCGAGTACGGCGCGCTGCCCGGCGAGGTGAACCCGGAGGTCCGGGCGCTGGCAGGCATCGACCCGGAGGCGGTCATCACCTGCCGTCCGGCGGACAACATCGCCCCGGAGCTGGAGACCTATAAAGAGCAGTTCAAGGACATCGCCAAGTCTGAGGAGGACGTGCTGTCTCTGGCCCTGTTCCCCCAGGTGGCCCCCAAGTTCTTAGCCTGGCGGGACGGCCCTCACGAGGCCCCGGCCCAGCCTGCCGAAGCACCCAAGGCCCCTCCCGCCGGCCCCAACGCCGTCCGGGAGCTGTTCGTGGAGTACAAATTTTAATCTTTCCCCACCGTCCCGGGCCCTTTAAAAAGGTCCGGGACGTTTTTTCCGGCGCTCCGAAATGCGGAGGGACGGTTTGTTTTTCATAGAAAAACGCTCTGCCCCGCAACTGTTTTTTATCCGGGTGCATCAGCGCTTCTTATAGTAAATATTTGATTTTCATTCTTTTCTTGTAAAAAAAACCATTCTATAATAACCCGGTCAAAAAAAGCAATCGTATGCCGTGCGGAGCTTCCGCACGTAATTTGGGAGGCAATTCAAATGGCAAACTGCGCAATCGTAGGGATCAACTGGGGCGACGAAGGCAAGGGCCGCATGGTGGATTATCTCACCAACCACTTTGACGTGGTGGTGCGGTATCAGGGCGGCGGCAACGCCGGCCATACCGTGGTGAATGACAAGGGCACCTTCGCCCTCCACCTGCTTCCCTCCGGCATTTTCCGGGAGGGTGTGGTGAACATTCTGGGCAACGGCGTGGCGCTGGACTGTGAAAACCTGCTGGCGGAGATAAACACCCTCCGGGACGCCGGGGTGTCCATCACCCCGGAGAATCTGAAGATCAGCGACCGGGCCTCCCTCCTGCTGCCCTGGCACCGGGAGCTGGACGGTCTGGAGGAAGCTCGGCTGGCCGACAAGAAGTACGGCTCCACCAAGCAGGGCATCGCCCCCTTCTATTCCGACAAGTACCAGAAAAAGACGGTGATGGCCGGAGAGCTGCTCCACCCCCAGCATTTGAAGGAGCATCTGGCGGATCTGCTGGAATGGAAGAATCTGACCCTCCAGAAGGTCTACGGTGCCAAGGGCTACACGCTAGACGAGCTGTTAGCTTGGGTAGACAAGTACTGTGAAGCAGTTAAGCCTTACATTTCAAATACCACCGCGTTCCTGCGGGACGCCCAGAAAGCGGGCAAATCCATCCTCTTTGAGGCCCAGCTGGGCGCGCTCCGAGATCTGGATTACGGCATCTACCCCTACACCACCTCCTCCAACGCTGTGGCGGCCTATGCGCCGGTCGGCTCCGGTCTGCCCACCGCCAAGCTGGACGATGTGGTCGGCGTGGTAAAGGCCTATTCCTCCTGCGTGGGCGAAGGCCCCTTTGTGTGCGAATGGTTCGGGGAGGACGCCCAGAAGCTCCGGGATGCCGGCGCGGAATACGGCGCCAAGACCGGACGGCCCCGCCGGGTAGGCCCCATTGATCTGGTGGCCACCCGCTACGGCGTGGAGGTCCAGGGCGCCACCAATATCGCCCTCACCAAGCTGGATATTCTCAGCTATATGGACAAGATCCCCGTCTGCGCCCACTATGAACTGGACGGCCAGCAGACTGACGAATTCCCCTTCCCCGTCTGCCTCCAGGACGCCAAGCCCGTCATCGAGTACGTGGATGGCTGGAAGTGCGACATCTCCAAGGTCCGCAGCTGGGACGATCTGCCGGAAAACGCCCGGAACTACGTGGAGTATGTGGAGCGGGCCATCGGCTGTCACATCGGCTATGTGTCCGTGGGCGCGGAGCGGGACAGCCTCATCATCCGCTGACCCATCAAATCTGGACAGAACGTCCCGCTTCCTGTAAACTATTGGAAAAACGCTGGAAGGAGCCTTTATGAGCAAGGATATTTACGAATCCCCCCTGTCCTCCCGCTACGCCTCCCCCTATATGCTGCACCTGTTCTCTCCGGATATGCGGTTCCAGACCTGGCGGCGGCTGTGGGTGGAGCTGGCCCGGGCGGAGCACGAACTGGGTCTGACCATCACCGCAGAGCAGGTGACGGAGCTGGAAGCCCACGTCACCGACATCGACTACGCTGCCGCAGAGCAGCGGGAAAAGGAAGTCCGCCACGACGTGATGGCCCATGTCTATACCTACGGCAAGGCCGCGCCTCTGGCGGCGGGCATCATCCACCTGGGGGCCACCAGCTGCTATGTCACCGACAACGCCGACCTGATCCTGTACCGGGACGGGCTGGTGTATCTGCGGGGCCAGTTGCTGGCGGTGATGAAGAACCTCTCCGCCTTTGCGGAAAAATACGCCGCCACGCCCACCCTGGGCTATACCCACTATCAGCCCGCCCAGCCTGTCACCGTGGGCAAGCGGGCCGCCCTGTGGCTCCAGGACCTGCTGTCGGACCTGGAGGAGCTGGATTTTGTCCTGGGCAGCCTGCGTTTTCTGGGCTGCCGGGGCACCACCGGCACCGAGGCCAGCTTCATGGACCTCTTTGAGGGCGACGAGGCGAAAATCGATGAGATGAACCACCGCATTGCCGCCGAGTTCGGCTTCGACGCCTGCTTCACCGTCTGCGGCCAGACCTATCCCCGGAAGGTGGACGCCCGGATCCTGAACTGCCTGTCCTCCATGGCCCAGAGCGTCTATCGCATGGCCAACGACATCCGCCTGCTACAGCACGACCGCCAGCTGGAGGAGCCCTTCGAGGAGCATCAGATCGGCTCGTCGGCCATGGCCTACAAGCGCAATCCCATGCGCTGCGAGCGCATCTGCTCCCTGAGCCGCTATCTCATGGCCGACGCCATGAATGCTCCCATGACCGCCTCCGTCCAGTGGATGGAGCGCACCCTGGACGACTCTGCCAACCGCCGCCTGTCCATGCCCGAGGGCTTTTTGTGCGCCGACGCCATTCTGCGCCTGGCCCAGAACGTCACCAACGGCCTGCGGGTCAACGAAAAGGTGGTGGACAAGACCATCCGGGAGTATATGCCCTTCCTGGCCACGGAGAACCTGATGATGGAGGCCGTCAAGCGCGGCGGCGACCGTCAGCAGCTCCATGAGCGGGTGCGGGTACACTCCATGGCCGCCACCGCCCGGATGAAGGACGGTGAGCCCTGCGACCTGCTGGACCGTCTGGCCGGTGATCCGGCCTTCGGCATGACCCGGCCGGAGCTGGACCGGCTGATGGACCCCGCCCGCTACATCGGCCGCTGCCCCCGGCAGGTCCGCGCCCTGCTGGACCGCATCGCCCCCCTGCTGAAGGACGCCCGATCCGCCGACGGCGGCGTCAGCCTGTAATTGCACACAATGAAAGCGTCCCCCGATGCCGTTATCCGGTACCGGGGGACGCTTTGTTTCAGGATTACCGCAGGTCCTGCAGGGCCTGCAGCGCTGCCCGGGCGGCGGTCTGCTCGGCCTCCTTCTTGCTCTTGCCGGTGCCGGTTCCGGCCGTCTGGCCGTTGAGCAGCACCGCGCAGGTGAACAGCTTGGCGTGATCCGGGCCGGTGGCCCCGATCATCTCATAGTGCAGGGTCTGGTTGCTGCGGCGCTGGACCAGCTCCTGCAGCTCCGTTTTATAGTCCCGGCGGCGCTCCTCCACGGCCTCCTCCTGCTCCTTGTCCAGAAGGACCCGGTGGATCAGCGCCCGGGCGGCCTCCATGCCGCCGTCCAGATACACCGCCGCGAACACGGACTCCGTGGCGTCGGCCAGGATGGAGGGGCGGCACCGGCCTCCCCCGGCCTCCTCGCCCTTGCCCAGCCGCAGCTCGTTGCCCAGCCCCAGGCTCTGGGCCACCTCGTACAGGCTCTCCTCGCACACCAGGGCCGCCCGCATCCGGGTCAGGTCCCCCTCCGGCAAATCCGGGTGCTTGTGGTACAGATAGTCCGCCGTTACCAGGCCCAGCACGGCGTCCCCCAGAAACTCCAGCCGCTCGTTGCTGCTGACGCCGCAGCACCGGTGCTCGTTGGCGTAGGAGCTGTGGTACAGGGCCGCTTGAAGCTGCTCCTTGCAGCGGAAGGTATAGCCCAGTTTTTTTTCCAGTACTTGCAGGGTATGCATGATGTTTTTCTCCCTTCCGCAGCGGAAAAAGGAAACCCCGTTGCAACCAACGGGGCCTTCTTTTTCAGCTGCTTGATTGATTCAGTTCAGCTTATTATACAGATAGCGCACGCAGTCGCCCACGGTCTTCAGACCGGTGAGGTCCTCTTCGTCGATCTCGCCCACGTCGAATTCCTCCTCCATGGCCATGACCAGCTCCACCAGGTCCACGGAGTCGGCGCCCAGATCGTCCACAAAAGAACTATCCATGCCGATCTCGTCGGTATCAATGGCAAACTGCTCAGCGATCAGATCCTGCATGGTCTTGAAGATCTCGTCCATCGTCATGAGATGATCCCTCCTTTCGGGCTTTGTCTTGGAAAATAATACGGCAATTGGTCAGGTCTGTCAATACCCTTTTCGCAATTATTCCGCCTGGAGCTGCATCAGGTGCACATTTTCCTGAATTTGTCCAATGATGCCGCTTTCGGCCACCTGTCTGGCCTGGCCGATGGCGTTGTCGATGGCCTCGGCGTTGGAGGAGCCGTGGGCCTTGATGACGGGCTTGGAGATGCCGATGAAGGCGGTGCCCCCCACCTTGTTGGGGTCCAGCTGGGCCTTGAAGGCCCGCAGCCCCGGCATCACCATGGCTGCGGCCAGCTTGGTCAGCAGGTTCTTCCGGAAAATGTCCCCCAGGGCGTGACCGGCAAAGTAGCCCACGCCCTCCATAGTCTTGAGCAGGATGTTGCCGGAGAAGCCGTCGGTGACGATGACGTCGCAGCCGCCCTTGATGGCCTCCTTGGCCTCGATGTTGCCGATGAAGTTCAGGTGGCCCTCCTCCCCGGCCTTGCGCAGCAGGGCCAGGGTCTGGCGCTGCAGGTCCGTGCCCTTGCTGTCCTCCGCGCCGATGTTCAGCAGGCCCACCCGGGGGCGCTCCAGTCCCAGCACCCGGCCGGCATAGAAGCTGCCCAGATACGCAAACTGCATCAGATACTCCGGGGTGCACTCGGCGTTGGCCCCGCAGTCGATGAGCACGGCCTTTCCCCCGGTGGTGGGGATCACCGGGGCCATCGCCGCCCGGCGGATGCCCCGGATGCGCTTGGTGATCAGGGTGGCACCGGCCAGCAAAGCCCCGGTGGACCCGGCGGAAACCAGAGCGTCGGCTTTGCCGTCCCGCAACAGGGTCAGGCCCACGCCCATGGAGGTATCCTTCTTGTGCCGGAACACCTTGGAGGGGTCGTCGCACATCTCCACCGTCTCCGCGGTGTGGACGATCTCCATCCCCCGGGGGATGGTGTCATGGCCGCAGTCCCGCAGAGCCCGGAGAATGGCCTCGGTGTCGCCGGTCAGCAGCACCTCCACGCCCCAGTGCTCCATACCCAGCAGGGCGCCCTTCACGATTTCCAGCGGGGCGTTGTCGCCGCCCATGGCGTCAATGATGATCTTCATAGTTCAGAACCTCCTGCTTTACCTGTTGGATAATGGCCAGCGACCGCTGGGACAGCTCGGCGTTTTTGTTGCGCTTGCCCTTGACCCGGTGGTCCAGAGGCGGCATGATGCCGAAATTGATGTTCATGGGCTGGAACTGGGTCACGGACTCGTTGCTGACATACAGCCCCAGAGCGCCGATGGCCGTCTCCCGGGGGAAGTCCATGGGGGCCTGGCCCAGTAGCCGCCGGGCGGTCTCCACCCCCACCAGAAAACCCGAGGCGCAGGACTCCACATACCCCTCCACGCCGGTCATCTGTCCGGCAAAAGAGATGCGGGGCCGGGCCTTCAGCCGGTAATACCGGTCCAGCAGCCGGGGGGAATCCAGATAGGTGTTCCGGTGCATGACGCCGTAGCGCAGGAATTTCGCATCATGCAGGGCGGGGATCATGGAGAACACCCGCTTCTGCTCCGGGAAACGCAGGTGGGTCTGGAACCCCACCAGGTTATAGATGGTGCCGTCGGCGTTGTCCTTGCGCAGCTGCACCACGGCATAGGGCTCCCGCCCGGTGCTGGGATCCTTCAGCCCCCGGGGCTTCAGAGGCCCATAGCGCAGGGTGTCCTCCCCCCGCCGGGCCATGACTTCCACGGGCATGCAGCCCTCAAAGACGTTCCTGTCCTCGAAGCCGTGGACCTCCGCCTCCTGGGCGTGGGTCAGCTCCTGCCAGAAGGCCAGATACTCCTCCTTCTCCATGGGGCAGTTGATATAGTCCGGCGTCCCCTTGTCGTACCGGGATGCGAAAAAGCCGCTGTCCATGTCCACGCTGTCGAAGCTCACCAGCGGGGCCGCCGCGTCGAAAAAGTGCAGGGCGGAATCCTCGCCCCCCAGCATGGAGAGGAGCCTGTCCGCCAGAGCGTCGGAGGTCAGCGGCCCGGAGGCTACCACCACCTCCCCCTCCGGCAGGTCCGTCACCTCGCCGGGGACCACGGTGATCAGGGGGTGACTTTTCACCCGCTCCGTCACCAGCCGGGAAAAGCCGTGGCGGTCCACCGCCAGAGCGCCTCCGGCGGGAACGGCGGTCTCGTCCGCGCAGCGGACGATGAGGCTGCCCAGCTGCCGCAGCTCCTCCTTCAGAAGGCCCACGGCGTTCTCCAGCCCCGCCGCCCGCAGGGAATTGGAGCAGCACAGCTCCGCAAAATCGGCGGTCTGGTGGGCGGGGGTCATTTTTTCCGGCTTCATCTCCCGCAGGGTCACGGGAATGCCCCGCTGGGCCAGCTGCCAGGCGCACTCGCTGCCGGCCAGCCCTGCGCCGATCACTGTTACATGGTTCATGCTTCCTCCGTCTTTTTCTTGGTGGTCTTGGTCGTTTTGGTAGGCTTAGTGGACTTGGTGGCTTTGGCTGTCTTGGCGGCAGGCTTTTTGGCGGCGGCTTTCTTAGCCGCTGCTTTCTTGGCGGGTGTTTTTTCCTCTGCCGGAGCTTCGGCGGCCTGACTGCCGTCTGCCTGACCGCCGTCTGCCGCTGGCTCCTCCGTCTTGGCCTTTTTCACATAGCCGCGCTTATCCTCCGGCAGGAAGTTGGCGCACTCGGGATTGATGCAGAAGGGCTTGCGGAAGCCCTTGCCCGCCTTTTTGAACATGGTGTGTCCGCACACGGGACAGTCGTCCTTCACCGGCACGTCCCAGGTCATGAAATCGCACCGGGCGCTTTCGTCGGCGGCGTTGAGCCGCTCGCAGCAGTAATAGGTGTACTGCTTGCCGGTCTTTTTGCTGACGCCTGTGCGCTTCATCAGCCGCCCGCCGCACTTGGGGCAGCGGCCCGGCATCTCCACCACCAGGGGCTTGGTGAAGGTGCACTCCGGGTACCCGGGGCAGGCCAGGAACCGGCCGAACCGGCCGGATTTGACCACCATATTGCGGCCGCACACGTCGCACTTCTCCTCGGTGACCTCGTCGGGGACCTTCAGGTATACGCCCTCCATATCCTTCTCCACCTGGCGGAGGTTGCCTTCAAAGCCGCCGTAAAACTGCCGCAGCAGCTGCTTCCAGGGGATCTTGCCGCTTTCCACCTCGTCCAGCTCGTCCTCCATCCGGGCGGTGAACTTCACGTCCACAATGTCCGGGAACCGCTGGCACATCAGGTCCGTCACCACCTGGCCCAGAGGCGTGATCCGCAGGGCCTTGCCCTCCTTCACCACATATTCCCGGTCCAGAATGGTGGACACGGTGGGGGCGTAGGTGGAGGGGCGGCCGATGCCGTTTTCCTCCATGGTGCGGATCAGGGTGGCGTCGGTATACCGGGCGGGGGGCTGGGTGAAGTGCTGGCCGGGCTCGAAGCCCTCCAGGGTCACCACCTCGCCGGGCTGCAGCTCCGGCAGGGCAGGCTCCCTGTCCTCCTTGTCATCGTCCCGGCTCTCCTCATACACGGCGGTGTAGCCGGCGAATTTCAGGCTGCTGGCGCTGGCCCGGAAGGCGTGCTCCCCGGCGGCAATGTCCACGCTGACGCTGTCGTACACGGCGTTGGACATCTGGCTGGCCAGAAAGCGGCTCCAGATCAGCCGGTACAGGCGATACTGCTCGCCGGTCAGGTCGCCCTTCACCTGCTCCGGGGTCAGGGTGACGCTGCTGGGCCGGATGGCCTCGTGGGCGTCCTGGGCCCCGGCCTTGGCCTTGTACTGCTTGGGGGTCTCCGGGCGATAGGCCGCACCGTAGCGGCTCTCAATGAAGCTGCGAGCCGCCGCCTGGGCCTCGTCGGAGATCCGCAGGGAGTCGGTACGCATATAGGTGATCAGACCCACGGTGCCCTCGCCGCTGATGTCCACGCCCTCATACAGCTGCTGGGCGATGGCCATGGTCCGGCGGGGGGTCATGTTCAGCTTCCGGGAGGCCTCCTGCTGCATGGTGGAGGTGGTGAAGGGAGGCGACGGGGAGCGCCGCTTATCCGTCCGCTTCACGTTGGACACGGCAAAGGGCGTGTCCTGAAGCTGGGCGCGGATGTCGTCCACCTCCTGCTGGGAGGAGGGCTCATATTTCTTGCCGTCCCGGCCATAGTAGTGGGCCTTGAACCGGGCCCCCTGGTCGTTTTTCAGCAGGGCGTCCAGGGTCCAGTATTCCTGGGGCACAAAATCGGCGATCTCCTTCTCCCGGTCCGCCACCAGGCGCATGGCCACGGACTGGACCCGTCCGGCGGAGAGGCCCCGGCGGATCTTTTTCCACAGCAGCGGGGACAGCTCATAACCCACGATGCGGTCCAGAATGCGCCGGGCCTGCTGGGCGTCCACCAGGTCCTGGTCAATGTCCCGGGGCTGGCGGATGCTCTCGGTGACCACCTTGCGGGTGATCTCGTTGAAGGTGACCCGGAAGGTTTTATCCTCCGGCAGGTCCAGCAGCTGCTTCAGGTGCCAGCTGATGGCCTCTCCCTCCCGGTCCGGGTCGGTGGCCAGATACACGGCGTCGCTTTCCTTGGCCGCCTGCTTCAGGTCCCGGATGATGTCCTCCTTGCCCTTGATGGGCCGGTAATTGGGCTCAAAATCGTTTTCCACGTCCACGCCCAGCTTGCTTTTGGGCAGGTCCCGCAGATGTCCCATACAGGCCTTCACCTGATATGCGGGGCCCAGGTATTTGCCGATGGTCTTGGCCTTGGCCGGGGACTCCACGATCACCAGGTATTTTTCAGCCTTTTTTGCCATATTTATGATCCTTCCTTTTCCGAATGTAGCCTGACTGTGCGCACATAGCTGCGGGGGCCGGAGCGTTGGGCATAGCCGTCGATCTCCAGCACCGTCAGCGCCGACAGCACCCGCCTTACCGGCAGGCCCGTCTGTTCCGCCGCCTCATCCGTCAGCAGAGGCGTCTCTGTATCCAGCACCCGAATCAGCGCCAGCTGATCGTCGGTAAGCCCCTCCCGGTTGCGGTCCAGGTCCAGCACCGGCAGCTGCGGCTTTTGGGCCGGCTCCGGTCGCGTTTCGGGCAGGGGAGAGGGCTTGTCCTCCTCCGGCTTGGGGGTGTCTCCCGGTTCCGGCACAGTGACGTGGGCCGGGTGCAACCGGTGGGGAAACCGGCTGTGATACACCGACAGAATGTCCCAGCCCGACGCGGCCAGTCCCGCGCCGTCCCGGATCAGCCGGTTGCAGCCCACGCTGGCTGCCGCGTCGATGGGACCGGGCACGGCGAACACGTCCCGCCCCTGGTCCAGGGCGGCGTGGGCGGTGATCAGCGCCCCGGAGCGCACCGGGGCCTCCACCACCAAAGACGCCAGGCTCAGCCCGCTGATGATGCGGTTGCGCACCGGGAAATGCCCCGGCAGGGGCTCCGTCCCCGGGGGATATTCCGACAGCAGCACCCCGGTGGCGGCGATATCTTCATATAATCTGCGGTTTTCCGCGGGATATACCACGTCCACGCCGCCGCCCAGCACGGCGGCGGTGAAGCCTCCCGCCTGCAAGGCGCCCCGCATGGCGGCGCCGTCGATGCCCTTGGCCATGCCGGACACCACCACCGCACCCTGCCGGGCCAGCTCATAGCCCATCCGGTGGGCGCACCGCAGGCCATAGGGGGTGCAGGACCGGGTGCCCACCACGGCGATGGCCGCCTCCTCGTCAAACAGCGGCAGCGACCCCTTGCCGTACAGCAGCACCGGCGGGTCAAAAATGTCCCGCAGCCGGGCGGGATAGGCGGCATCCTGCATGGTCAGCAGGAAAATATCGCCCCGGGCGCAGTCCGCCAGGATGCGGTCCGCCCGGGTGAGGCTCTTGTCCGAAAGCAGCTGGGCCTGTCCCGGCGTCAGCCCCTCGGTCAGGGCCAGCTCCTCGGCGTCGGCATAGTACACGTCCTCCGGGGAGCCATAACGCTCCAGCAGCAGAAGCCTGCTGCGGTTGCTGAGCCCCGGCAGGGCCGTCAGCCATACCCAGTATTTCAGCGCCGCCACGGCAGTCCCCTCCTTCCGTTCACCGCCAGCTTTCCCACAGCAGCACCGCCGCCGCAATGGCCGCGTTCAGCGACTCGCAGCGGGGGGACATGGGGATCAGCACGGTTTTGTCGCACAGGTCCAGCACCTCCCGGCTCAGGCCCCGCCCCTCGGAGCCGATGGCCAGGGCGCAGCGGGAATAGTCCGCCTGCCGGGCGTCCATGGCGTCCGGCCGCAGGGCCGCGCCGTACAGGGGGATGCCGCTGCGGCGCAGCAGGTCCCCCAGCTCCTCCGGCGTCACGCTCCACACCGGGCGGCGGAACACCGCCCCCATGGAGGCCCGGACGGTTTTCGGCCCGAAGGGGTCCGCGCACCCGCCGGTCAGCAGCAGCCCATCGGCGTCAAAGGCGTCCAGGGTCCGCAGCACCGTTCCCACGTTGCCGGGGTCCTGAACCCCGTCCAGCACCACATAGCGCCGGCCCGGAAGCGTTTCCGGCACCGGCAGAACCGGCGCGCGGCAGGTAAACAGCACCCCCTGGGGGGTCTTGGCGGGGCTGATGGAGGCCATGACCTCCGGCGGCACCAGCACCTGCCGGACCTTTTCCGGCAGCGGCTCCGGCCACGGCTCCACCGACACCACGGTCTGCACCTCCGCCCCCCACTGGGCGGCCTCCCGCAGCAGCTTGGGGCTGTCGCACAGGCACTGCCCCGTCTGGCTGCGATAGGCGGCGGACCCGGCCAGCTTGCGGATATGGGTCATCAGCGGATTCTGGCGGCTGGTAATGGTCTCCATGCTCCCGGCTCCTTTCCGGCTTCTTCCCAGGCTTCTATATTTAATAGGTAAAGCCCGGTGTGTATGATTAGGTGCATTGTAGCATAACTTGATCCAAAATGCAACCACCTGAAAAAATCGCCGCCGGACCCCTGGAAAACGCCGATTGACGGAGGGCCTGGAATCGGGTATACTGGAGAAAACGCATGGGAGGAAATGCTATGGAATACGTTGCCATGATCGGGCTGCTGTTTGCGCCCATCGTATGTCTGCTGTGCGCGGCCTGGTTTTATGTGCGGTGGAAAAACGAGCACGAGGATCAGGAGCTGGCCCTGCGGGACAGAAAGACCTGCTTCATCTTCCTGATCTCCGCCGCCGCGTCCCTGGTGATCTTCGGCGTGCTGAAGCTCCTGTTCCCCTTCACGGTGTAAAACCCCAATGCCCGAAAAAAATTCCCGGCCTGACGGCTTCTGCCGCCGGGCCGGGAGATTTTTTTACTTTTCGATGACCACCTTGTCATCCTTCAGCCGGATGTGGGCGGTGTCGCCGGACTTCAGCTGACCATCCAGCATCTGTTCGGCCACCACGTCCTCCACCTCGTTCTGCAGGGTGCGGCGCAGGGGACGGGCGCCGTAGCGGGCGTCGAAGCCGTCCTTGGCCAGGGCAGCCACGGCGTCGTCGTCCGCCTGGAGGGTGATGCCCTGGGCGGCCATGCGGCTGCCGATGGTATCCAGCATCCGGCGGGCGATGCTACGGATGTTCTCCTCCGTCAGCTGGTGGAACACGATGATCTCGTCGATACGGTTCAGGAACTCCGGACGGAAGGTCTGGCGCAGCTCCGCCATAACGGCGTCCTTGATGCGTGCAAACCGCTCCTCCTCGGTGCGCTTGGCCGCCTCACCGCTACCGTCAAAGCCCAGAGGCGTGTCGGCGGCGGTGATGTTCTTGGCCCCCACGTTGGAGGTCATGACGATGATGGTGTTCTTGAAGTCCACCCGGCGGCCCTGAGAGTCGGTGACGATACCGTCCTCCAGGATCTGCAGCAGAATGTTCCACACATCGGGGTGGGCCTTCTCAATCTCATCGAACAGCACCACGGAGTAGGGGTGACGGCGCACCTTTTCGGTGAGCTGACCGCCCTCCTCGTGACCCACATAGCCGGGAGGCGAGCCAACCAGCCGGGACACCGTGTGCTTCTCCATGTATTCGGACATATCGATCCGGATCATGGCGTTCTCATCCCCGAACATGGACTCGGCCAGCGTCTTGCACAGCTCCGTCTTACCCACGCCGGTAGGGCCGAGGAACAGGAAGGAACCGATGGGCCGCTTGGGGTCCTTCAGACCCACACGGCTGCGGCGGATGGCCTTGGCCACGGCGGCCACAGCCTCGTCCTGACCCACCACCCGCTGATGCAGAGTCTCCTCCAGCTTCAGCAGGCGCTGGCTCTCGTCCTCGGTGAGACGGGTGACGGGGATGCCGGTCCAGCCGGCTACCACCTTGGCGATGTCGTCCTCGGTGACGGTGCCGCGGTTGGTGGACATCTGCTTATGCCACTTATCCCGCTCGATCTCCACCTGCTCCTGATAATTCTTCTCGATATCCCGCAGCTGAGCGGCCTTCTCGAAGTCCTGAGCGGCGACAGCCTCCTCCTTCTCCCGGTGCAGGGCGGCGATCTTCTCCTCCAGATCCTTCAGAT
>OLOQ01002975.1_pt1 | contig 12993 bp, 8 predicted proteins | sample 1673101 | NCBI WGS metagenome assembly OLOQ01 (sample SAMEA3136754, study PRJEB25190) | human gut metagenome | biome: human gut; feature: human-associated habitat; material: faeces | place: Austria | collected 2013 | reverse complement strand
CTACATCGCCCAGAAGCGTAAGATTTCCGTCGGCGACAAGATGTCCGGCCGTCACGGCAACAAGGGTGTCGTTTCCCGCGTCCTGCGCGAGGAGGACATGCCCTTCCTGCCCGATGGCACGCCGCTGCAAATCGTGCTGAACCCGCTGGGTGTTCCGTCTCGTATGAACATCGGTCAGGTTCTGGAAGTGCACTTGGGTCTGGCTTGCCGCGCGCTGGGCTGGCACATTGCCACGCCGGTTTTCGACGGCGCAACCTACCCGGAAATCCGCGAATGCCTCGAAATGGCGGCCGACACGATGGCCAAGCCGGTGGACGAGAGCAACCCGCGGATGATGCAGAGCTACTTCCACAATGGTCGTCCGCTCCGCCTGAATCTGGATGAAGAAGGCCGCCGCCTGTTCCTGGACGGCAAGATTCGCCTGCGCGACGGCCGTACCGGCAACTGGTTCGAGAACCCCGTTACTGTCGGTGTCATGTACTTCCTGAAGCTGCACCATCTGGTTGACGATAAGATGCACGCCCGCTCCGTCGGTCCGTACTCCTTGGTCACGCAGCAGCCGCTGGGCGGCAAGGCGCAGTTCGGCGGTCAGCGCTTCGGCGAGATGGAAGTCTGGGCGCTGGAAGCCTACGGCGCGGCGAACACCCTGCAGGAAATTCTGACCGTGAAGTCCGACGATACCGTAGGCCGCGTCAAGACCTACGAAGCCATCATCAAGGGCGAGAACATCCCTGCCCCGGGCGTGCCGGAATCCTTCAAGGTGCTGATTAAGGAACTGCAGGCGCTGTGCCTGGATATCAAGGTGCTTGACCGCGACCGCAACGTGATTGAGATTCCCGAACTTGACCCGGAGGACATGGCGCCGCCGAGCAAGAACAATGCGCCCGAACAGGACAAGCAGGAATCGCTCACGACGCTGCTGCCGGAGGACGAGGACGCCGATGCCATCAGCAACGACTTCCCGGACAATGACTTCCCGCTGAACGATTTGGATTCCGACAGCGAGGACGACGATTTGTCGATTCCGCTCTCCTTCGATGACGACGAGGAAAACGACGATCTGGACACCATGCGTCTGGACGATTTGGGCTTTGACGACATGAATCTGGATGACGACGATCAGTAATTGACACATGAGCCTATCAGCCGGACAGGAATCCCCTTCCGGCTGATGGCTTTCCCGTACAGGACATACACCGGTGTTACAATGAAGGGAGTGTGAACCCTTTTGTTTGAGCTGACCAATCTTGACGCCATCCAGATCGGCATGGCCTCTCCTGAGCAGATTCGGCAGTGGTCTCATGGTGAAGTCACCAAGCCCGAAACCATCAACTATCGTACCCTGAAGCCCGAAAAAGACGGCCTGTACTGCGAGCGCATCTTCGGCCCGACGAAGGACTGGGAGTGCGCCTGCGGCAAGCACAAGCGCATCCGTCCGAAGGACAAGAACCTCGTGTGCGACAAGTGCGGCGTGTCCGTCACGCGCGCCAAGGTTCGCCGCGAGCGCATGGGTCATATCGAACTTGCTGCGCCCGTGAGCCATATCTGGTACTACAAGGGAATCCCCAGCCGCATGGGTATGCTGCTGGAGCTGTCCCCCCGTGTGCTGGATAAGGTGCTGTATTTCGCGAATTTTATCGTCCTTGATCCCGGCAACACCGCCGTGACCAACGTCGCCCTGCATGACCTGATTAACGACGACCAGTACCGCGCCATCATGGAGAAGCCCGACCGCGGCAGCTTCAAGGCGATGATGGGCGCCGAAGCCGTGCAGACGATGCTGCGCGAGCTGGATTTGGACAAGCTGAGCGCTGAACTGAAGGCGGAAATCGAAACCCTGACGAGCAAGGAGCGCAACCGCGACACCGAAGGGCAGAAGCGTGCGCACGCCGTGAAGCGTCTGGAAGTTGTCGAATCATTCCGCGCCAGCGGCAACAAGCCCGAATGGATGGTGCTGACCGTCCTGCCGGTTATCCCGCCGGATCTGCGCCCGATGGTGCAGCTGGACGGCGGCCGTTTCGCCGCGTCTGACCTGAATGACCTCTACCGCCGCGTTATCAACCGCAACAACCGTCTCAAGCGCCTCATCCAGCTCAGTGCGCCGGATATCATCGTCCGCAACGAGAAGCGTATGCTGCAGGAATCCGTGGACGCGCTGATTGACAACGGCCGCCGCGGTCGTGCGGTCACTGGCCCCGGTGGACGCGCGCTGCGCAGCCTGTCTCACACGCTGAGCGGCAAGCAGGGCCGTTTCCGTCAGAACCTGCTGGGCAAGCGCGTTGACTATTCCGGTCGTTCCGTTATCGTCGTAGGCCCGGAAATGAAGCTGCATCAGTGCGGTCTGCCCAAGGAAATGGCGCTGGAGCTGTTTAAGCCCTTCGTCATGCAGCAGCTGCAGCTGCGCAACAAGGGCATGAACGTCAAGAGCGCCAAGCGCGCCGTGGAAAAGATGAAGCCGGAGGTGTGGGACATCCTCGAAGATGTCATCAAGGATCACCCCGTGCTGCTCAACCGCGCGCCGACGCTGCACCGTCTGGGCATTCAGGCGTTCGAGCCGATTCTGGTTGACGGCAAGGCAATTAAGCTGCACCCGCTGGCTTGTACCGCTTTCAACGCCGACTTCGACGGTGACCAGATGGCTGTTCACGTCCCGCTGTCTCTGGAAGCACAGGCGGAAGCCCGTTTCCTGATGCTGGCGCACAACAACATCCTGAAGCCGCAGGACGGCAAGCCGGTTATTTCTCCTTCTCAGGACATGGTTATCGGCTGCTACTACCTGACGATTGAAAACCCCAACGGCAAGGGCGCCGGCCGCGTCTTCCGCAATCCGGACGAAGCGCATATGGCGTATGCCTTGGAGCAGATTACCCTGCAAAGCCCGATTAAGGTGCGCATTGAGCGCGAATTCAACGGCGAAAAGGGCAGCAAAATCATCGATACCACGCTTGGCCGCCTGATTTTCAACGATGCGCTGCCGCAGAACCTTGGCTTCAAGAAGCGTGAATGCCTTGATGACATGTTCGCGCTGGAAGTCGATCAGCTGGTCGGCAAGAAGCAGCTGTCCAACATCGTCGATATGTGCTTCCGCTCTCAGGGCGAGCACAAGTGCGCACTGGTGCTGGACGCGATTAAGGCGCTTGGCTACAAGTACGCCACCGTCGGTTCGCTGACCGTTTCCGTTGCGGACATTAAGATTCCGCCGATGAAGCAGCAGCTGCTCGACGAAACGGACAAGAAGGTCGCCCATGTGAACGAGATGTTCGCGGAAGGTCTGCTGAGCGAGGACGAGCGTTACAGCCGCGTCATCAATCTGTGGAACACCTGCACGAACACCCTGCGTGACCAGATTCTGCCGAACCTCGATCCTTTCAACCCGATTCGCATGTTCACCGACTCCGGCGCCCGCGGTTCTGCCGCGCAGGTGTCGCAGCTGGCTGGTATGCGCGGCCTGATGGCGTCTCCGACCGGCAAGACCGTGGAATTGCCCATTCGTGCAAACTTCCGCGAAGGTCTGAACGTGCAGGAGTTCTTCCTGTCTTCTCACGGTTCCCGTAAGGCTCTGTCCGACACGGCTATGAAAACCGCTGACTCTGGCTATCTGACCCGCCGTCTGGTCGATATTTCGCAGGAAGTTATCGTCCGTGAGGAAGACTGCTTCCTGCAGCGCGGTCTGCCGATTCGCGGCGTGCATGTTACCGAACTGCTCAGCGGCAAGCAGTCCATCGAATCGCTGGAGGAGCGTCTGCGCGGCCGTACGGCTGCTGCCGACATCACCGATCCGGCGACCGGCGAAGTGCTTGTCCACCAGAATGAGCTGATTGACCACGCCAAGGCGAAGACAATTTGCGACGCGGGCATCAAGAGCGTGTTTGTGCGCTCCGTGCTGACCTGCTGCACGCGCAACGGCGTCTGCGCCCGCTGCTATGGCCAGAACATGGCGCACGGCGGCAAGGTCGATGTCGGCGAGGCGGTCGGCGTTATCGCGGCGCAGGCCATCGGCGAACCCGGCACACAGCTGACCATGCGTACCTTCCATACGGGCGGTATCGCCTCGGGCGAGGATATTACGCAGGGTCTTCCCCGCGTCGAAGAACTGTTCGAGGCGCGCAAGCCCAAGCGTGAAGCTGTCCTGTCCGACATCAGCGGCACGGTGTCCATCCACCAGACCAACCGCAACAAGAACGAGCTGGTCATCACCGCCGACGCGGGCAACTACGCGCGTCACACCCACAAGGCTGCTTCCGGCACGGTTGCCGTGCAGGTCGGTCAGGTGGTGCGTCAGGGCGATGTGCTGATTTCCGGCGCGACGAAGGCGAAGGTCGCCAAGGACGGCACCAAGTCCACCAAGACCACGGACATCAAGTCCACACTGGCGGGCACGGTCACGATGATTAACACCAAGGGTGTGGGCGTCGTCGAGGTCGAAGTCACCTCCAGCGTTGCGGAGTTCGAGCAGAAGACCTACCCCGTCACCTACGGCAGCCGCCTGCGCGTGCAGGAGGGCGACCATGTGGAAGCGGGCGACATCCTCATTGAAGGCTCCATCAACCCGCATGACCTGCTGCGCATTCTGGGTCAGAGCGCGGTGCAGGACTACCTGCTGAAGGAAGTTCTGTCCGTCTACCGTTTGCAGGGCGTAGCCGTGGCGGACAAGCACATCGAAATCATCGTCCGTCAGATGCTGCGCAAGGTGCGCGTCGAGGACAACGGCGACACCGAGTTGCTGCCCGGCTCGCTGGTTGACCGCAGCCACTTGGAGGAAGCCAACATGAAGGTGCTGGAATCCACCAAGCTGCGCGTGGAAGACGGCGGCGACACGGGGCTGGCGATTGGCAGCCTTGTCGAGGCGGACGAGCTGGAGGAAATCAACCAGCGCATCCGCGTTTCCGGCGGCTCTCCCGCGATTGCCCGCGACCTCAAGCCCGCGAGCGTCAAGCGTGTGCTGCTGGGCATCACCCGCGCTTCTCTGGCGACCGACTCCTTCCTGTCCGCCGCGTCCTTCCAGGAGACGAACCGCGTGCTGACCGAAGCCGCCATCAAGGGCAAGATTGACCCGCTGATTGGCCTCAAGGAGAACGTCATTCTGGGCAAGATGATTCCCGCCGGTACAGGGATGCACCGCTACAAGGATATCGACATTCGCGAAAACTACGGTTTCTGATGATTCATCAGCCGGGGTACGGGGTTCGCCCCTGCCCCGGCGTTTTTGTATCCGAAGGTTTCCAAAGGGCGATCGCAGACTTCGTCTGTTTTCATTGCCCTTTGGTCGCCTCCGCAGAGGCGAAATTCCCCTGCAATAAATAGATTGTCTGTTTTTTCAGACTGCCAAAGTTGATTTCTTTATCATACTGGTAAAAAGAGCAGCTTCCAGAGGGCTTTCCGATCGCCCTCTGGACTCCTTCGGCTCCGCACTGATTGAGATGAATCGAAGAGCTTTTTACCCCTTTCCAGAAAGGAGTGTTCCCCCATGCGCAACATCGTCCTCATTGGAATGCCCGGCTGCGGCAAATCCACCGTCGGGGTCGTTCTCGCCAAGTCCCTCGGCATGGATTTTGTCGATTCCGACCTCGTCATCCAGTCCACCATGGGCGCAACCCTCGCCCAGCTCATTGAGCAGCACGGCGACGACGGCTTCCGCGACATCGAGAACCGCGTCAACGCTTCCATCGACGTGCAGAACAGCATCATCGCCACGGGCGGCAGCGTCGTCTACGGCGCGGAAGCCATGGCGCACCTCAGAAGCATCGGCACGGTCGTCTACCTCCGCCTGACGTGCGAGAACATCACCGAGCGGCTGGGCGACCTCCATGCCCGCGGCGTGACGATTAAGCCCGGCTGGACGCTCCGGGATTTGTACAACGAGCGCTGCCCGCTGTATGAGCAGTACGCCGACATTGTGCAGGACTGCGACGGACTGCGCCTGCGGGATGTTGTGGCGGAATTGCAGAAGAAGCTGAAAGGCTGACAAGACCGGCTGTCCCCCGAATTTTCCGGGGCTGACAGCCGATTTTTTGCGTGCAAAATCGCTTGTTCCTTGCATTTTCAGGGAATGTATGGTATACTGTAAGATGGTATGTTGCATGATGCGTATCCTGTGCCGTCCGGCAGAATACGCGGCGACTGCCCGACATGCGGACGGAACTTGTTCCGAAAATGAGGAGGTTTTTTTGTGTCCGGTGACCCATGGGCTGGCCCTTTGCTGCTTCAGCTGGTCCTGATTTTTCTGAGCGCCTGCTATGCCGCCGCTGAGGTGGCGCTGCTCTCGCTCAACGCGACAAAACTGCACCACGACGCGGAGGAAGGCGACCCCACAGCCGCCAAGCTGCTCCGCATGACGGATGCTCCTGCGCGCACTCTCTCCACCATTCAGGTCTGCATAACGCTGTTTGGTTTTCTGGGATCAGCGCTGGCGGCGACGCAGTTTGCACCGCGACTGGCTGGAGCGATTCTTTCTGCCGGGGCTGGCATCGACGCGGGCGTGCTGAACGTCCTCTGCGTCATCCTGATTACGCTCCTTCTTTCCTACCTGACGCTCTGTCTGGGAACACTCGTACCCAAGCGCCTCGCGATGAAGAATCCCGAAGCGATTGCGCGCCGTTCGCTGCTCCTGCTGGAGGTCAGCGCGGTGATTTTCCGCCCGTTCGTGATGCTGCTGAACGCCGCCACGCACGGCATCCTCCGCCTTTGCGGCATTGACCCCAACGCTGCCGAGGACGAAGTGACCGAGGACGACATCCGCATGATGGTGGACATCGGCGGCGAAAACGGCGCGATTGAGGAAGCGGAAAAGGAAATGATCGAAAACATCTTCGAGTTCAACAATTCCACTGCCGAAGAGGTCATGACCCACCGCACCGACGTTACCAGCATCTGGGTGGATGATACGGAGGACGAAATCCTCCGCACCATCTGCGATTCCGGTCTGAGCCGTTTCCCCGTCTACAACGAAAACATGGACGACATCATCGGTATCCTCAACACGCGCGACTTCCTGCTCAATGCCCAGTCCGACAACCCGAAATCCCTGCGCGCGCTGCTGCGCGAGGCATACTTCGTGCCGGAAACAGTACAGGCTGACCAGCTCTTCCGCAATATGCAGGTGAAAAAAATCCACATGGCAATTGTCGTGGATGAGTACGGCGGCATGAGCGGCATCGTCACGATGGAAGACTTGCTGGAAGAAATCGTCGGCAATATCTACGACGAGTTTGACAAGCAGACCGAAGCGGAAATCGTCCGTGCGGGCGACAACACTTGGCGCATCAGCGGCAGTACGCCGCTCAAAGACGTCAACGACGCGCTCGACCTCTCGCTCCCCGAAGACGAGGATTACGATACGCTGGGCGGCTTGATTTTCAGCCAGTTCACCACCATTCCGCAGGACGGCAGCACCCCCGATTTGGACTGCTTCGGTCTGCACATTCATGTGGAGAAGCTGGAGGATCACCGCGTGGAGACCGCGCTCGTCACGAAACTGGCGACCGAGGACGACCACGCCGACGACCACCCGGAAACGCTGCTTGACCGCCTGCGCAGCCGCGACGATAACGACGCGCAGACCGACAATGGGAAAGGAAACGAAGACAGGTAATTCATCATGGATACTGATTTGCAGGCCACAGACCCTTCTTTACAATTCATGACCAGCGGTGTGCTGGATACCACGTTTTATGCCACCTACAAGAAATGGCTGCTCTATCGCACCCAAGACCTCAACCTTTACGTCGCGATGCTCGTCATGGCGATTGCCGTCGCGCTGATTTCCATCTTCTCCCGCAGCTGGTATGTCATCCCCGCGGGTGTTGTGTTCATCGCCGTGCTATACATGATGATGATGCGCAACCGCACGCGGATGCTGAACGCCCTCAGCCGCGCGCTGGAAGAGCAGTACCCCGAAGGCATGGCGGAAATGTCCATCGCCTTTGGCAGCGACGGTCTTCATCAGCTGAACCAGACCACGGGCGACTTGACCGTTCTCCCCTACGACAACCTGACCGACGTGATTGAGGGCGAGGACTCAATGGCGCTGCTGACCCGCGCGAACGCCCTGATTCCGGTATTCACGAGTCAGCTGACCGAAAGCGAAAAGGAGCATCTGCTTGCCCTGCTGGCGGAAAAAGCCCCCAAGTGCAAGCATCATCGCGCCTAAAAAACAAAATCACCGACCAGAACCGCGTGTACTGGTCGGTGATTTTTGTTTGCGATTTTTTGATTTTCTAATGGAATAGGCTGTTTTGTTGCAAAGGTTTCGCCCCTGCAACAAGAAAAATCAAGCAACACAGAAGCCGTAGAAGGAGTTCAGCAGGAATCCTTTTATTCCTGCTCCCCCCGCGAACACGCCGCATAGTGCCCTTTGCGCACCTCGCGCAATTCGCAGCTCGCCGTTTTGCACGCCTCCGTCGCCCACGGACAGCGCGTGTGGAATACGCACCCGCTCGGCGGGTCAATCGGCGAGGGCAAATCGCCTTCCAGCAGAATGCGCTGGCGATTGTCACGCGGGTCAATCGACGGCACAGCAGACATCAGCGTCCGCGTATACGGGTGCTGCGGATGGTCGAACACCTCGTCCGTGTCGCCCTCTTCCACCAAGTGACCCAGATACATCACGCCCACGCGGTCGGAAATGTACCGAATGACGCTCATGTCGTGCGCCACAAACAGGTACGTCAGCCCGCGCTTGCGCTGCAACTCCTTCAGCAGGTTGATAATCTGCGATTGAATCGACACATCCAGCGCCGACACCGGCTCGTCGCACACGACAATCTTTGGGTCAAGGATCAGCGCGCGCGCCAGCCCGATTCGCTGCCGCTGACCATTCCCGACTTTGTCCACCCGCAGTCCAAAACGGTGGATTTTTCCGGCAACCTTCCACCCTTTCTTCGACCGGCAGTGCAAAAAGCAGCCAAGCTGCTCTCTCCTCGACCGGTTATCGACCCGGAAAGGTGCATCGGATGCGGTAAATGCGCACAAAGTTGTCCGGCGCAGATCATCCGCATCCAGGCGCACAAGGCAAAGATTCAGCACGGTTGTATCCGCTGCTACTGCTGCCATGAGATGTGCCCGGTCAAAGCCATCCACATCCGCGGCAGAGTATAAATTTCCTTTTGGGAGGTATTTTCATGCAATCAATCACCGTCCATTCCCCCTGCAAAATCAATCTTTCGCTGGACATCGTCCGGCGGCTTCCCAACGGCTACCATGAGATGGATATGGTGATGCAGACAGTGGACCTGTGCGACACACTGACGGTATCGCTGCACAGCGGCTCGGATATTCAGATGACCTGCGCCGGTCCCGACGGAAAGACTCTGCCGTTGGCGTGCGACGACAGCAACATTGCGGTGCGCTGCACCCGCGCCTTTTTGAGCGGTGCGGATTTTCTGCCCTGCCCTATTCGGTCGTCATTCATCTGGTCAAGCGCATCCCGATGATGGCGGGTCTGGGCGGCGGCAGTGCCGACGGAGCCGCTGTGCTGGCTGCCCTTAGTCATCTGACCCAAATCGGTCTTTCTTTGGAGCAGCTCGAGCAGATTGCCGTCGGCTGCGGCGCGGACATCCCCTTCTGCCTGCGCGGAGGGACCCAGCGCGCACAGGGGATCGGCGAAGATTTTTCCCCGCTTTCTCCCATGCCCGACTGTCCTATCCTCATTATCAAGCCGCGCTTTGGCATCAGCACCAAGGATGCCTTTGCCCGCAGCGACAGCACCGCATTTTCCCATGCGCAGGTCCAAAGGATGTGTCAGGCGCTGGATACCGGCTCGGTGCTGCCGATTGCCGATTGTCTGCAAAATGTGTTTGAGCAGCTTTGCTCTTCCGATGAACAAAAGCTGCTGCATCAGGCACGGCAGCTCCTGATACAAAACGGCGCGCTGGGCGCACTGCTCTCCGGCAGCGGCAGCGCTTTGTTCGGTCTGTTTGACAACGAAGCCGCCGCCTGCGCTGCCCGCTCCGCTTTGCAGGACCACCCGCTTCTGGAAGGGGTCTTTTTGTGCCGCCCGCTCCCCTTTGGCGCATTTGAAGCTGTCAGGAACAGCCTGCGCAATCCATCATAGAAAGGATGTTTGTTATGAATTCTGTCATCCGCCTGTGCTGCTGTGTCAACCGCGTCATCAGCGGCAACCCGCAGTTTTGCTGTGATTCCATCACCGATCTGCTGGAGGAAAACGAATTGCTCCACGCGGACCTCTCGCTTTTTCCCCGCCTTGCTCTGTGTCCGCCGTCCTCCGGCAATCTTTTGTATAATTCCGCTGTTCTCTCCCAGTGCGAGCAGGCGCTCGACCAGCTGCTCCTTGCCAGCAGCAAAAATTCCTCCTGCATCATCGTCGGTCTGCCCAAGCGCATCGGCGGTCAGGTGATGGATGTCATCGCCGTCATCCAGAACGGTGAGCTGCTTGCCCTGTTGCCCGCCTGCGGCTCCGGTATGCTCAGCAGCGCCGACCCGCTTTTGGGCTACTGGGAAAACTGCCCGCAGGAAAAACTGTTTGGCTGGGACACCCTGTTCTGCTGCGGGGATCTGCGCTTTTGCATCTGCCCTTGCCCGGTGCAGGAGCTGCCGCTTCATCTGCCGCGTTTGGCAAAAACCGGCTGCCATGCGGTGCTGGTGCCCAGCTACCAGCCGGTTACCGCCGAAACCAATCAGCGTCAGCTGCGTCTGGTGCAGGCTCTTTCGGAAAGCTTTGGCATCGCCATTGTCCTGGTGCGCGGCGGTCAGGGGGACACCTCCCATCCCGATGCTTACCAAGGGCACGCCCTCATCTGCGAATGCGGTCAGCTGCTCGCTGATTGCACCGGCAGCACCGCAGGAGAAAATATCCATGCGCTGGAAAGCTTCTGCGTTGCCCGAGACCTTGACTGCGACATCCTCAACGCCTGCCGCCGCTTTGCTTCCCGCACACCTGCAAACATCCTGCTGACCGAAAACGACGGCAAAAAGGGTCTGATGCGCACCGTTTCCGCCGACCCTTTCCTGCCTGATAGCGAGCAGGAGGCTTCCGATTACCTCGACCGCCTGTTCGATTTACAGGTGCAGGGACTGGTTGCCCGCGTTGCCAACACCGGTCTGCATCGTCTGGTGCTGGGCGTGTCCGGCGGACTGGATTCCACCCTTGCGCTGCTGGTCTGCCATCAGGCGCTCAAGGAGCTGGACCTGCCTGCAAACAATCTGATTGCCATTACCATGCCCGGCTTTGGCACTACCGACCGCACCTACTACAACGCTCTGAGCCTGATTTCCGCTTTGGGAGCCGACAACCGTGACATTTCCATCAAGGCATCGGTCCTGCAACATTTTGAGGACATCGGACACGACCCTTCGGTGCGGGATGTCACCTATGAAAATGCACAGGCACGTGAGCGCACCCAGATTCTGATGGATGTGGCAAACAGCTGCCGCGGACTGGTGGTCGGCACCGGAGATATGTCCGAGGATGCGCTGGGCTGGTGTACCTTTGGCGGAGACCACCTTGCCAACTACAACGTCAATGTCTGCCTGACCAAGACGATGATTCGTCGGATGGTCACCCACCTGTGTTCCCGCTTCGATGAGCAGATTGGCTCCATCCTGCACGACATCGTGGATACCCCGGTCAGCCCGGAGCTGCTGCCGCCCGACGAGAGCGGAAAGATTCAGCAAAAGACCGAGGACATTCTGGGAAACTATGCGCTGCACGACTTTTTCCTGTACTATCTGCTGCGCTACAACTTCCCACCGCGCAAGCTGTACTACTATGCTTGTCTTGCCTTTTCCGGCGAGCTGTCGGCAAGCTACATTCTGGAAAAGCTCAAGCTGTTCCTCAACCGATTCTTTGCCGGTCAGTTTAAACGCAGCTGCACCCCGGACAGCGCCCGCATCACCGACGTCAACCTTACCTGCTGGTCCATCCCGTCGGATGCTTCTGCGCAATCGCTGCTGTGCGACCTTGATGAAATCCGATAAGAACCGCTTCTTTTCACCCTGTCCTGCCTTTTGGGGTTTGGACAGGGTTTCTTTTTTTGCTGCGGCAGGGTGTGAAAAATTGCCCGCTGCACCGTTTACATCCCTCCAGAAAAAAGGTATAATAAAAGTGTATTTGTTTTATCACGCTATTTGTAAAAAGGAGGAGAGGCTTTGTCCTTTCTTATCGATCGCACCCGCCTGTTGACAGCGGCTGTCCTGCTGCTGTTGTCCCTTTCGTTGACCGGCTGCACACGGATACAGACCTCCATCGAGGACCTGATGAGCCCGCCGGTGCTGACCGAGGAGCAGGCACAAATCCGCGATGCCCTTGCGCGGGTATCCGGCGAAACGGAGCTGAAGTACAAATATCCGCAAAACGGGGAGTACCGTTCTTCCTTTATTTTTTATGACATCGACGGGGACGGCATCGAGGAGGCGGCTGTCTTTTACCAGAGTGCCTCCAAGGGAGATGCCACCTGGATCAACATCCTCGACCAGGTGGAGGGAGAGTGGATTTCCGTCTGTGAAGCTCCTGCACCCGACAGCACCGCCAACATCGACTTTGTTTCCTTTGAACATCTGACCGACCCGCAGACCATCAACATCGTCATCGGCTGGGAGGATACCCGCAGCAGCAAAACTGCCATCGCCTACCGCTACCAAAACGGCAGGCTCACCTCCATCTTTGAACGGGATTACACCGAGATTGCCATTGCCGATTTAGACTCCAACGGGACTACCGACCTGTGTCTGCTGACTCCGCAGGCGCAGTCCACCCTGCTCTTTTTGGCGTGCAGCACCGACAGCGGCTTTGAAACGGTGGATTCTCTGACTCTGCCGCACGGCATCGTCAGCTTCGACAGCATCTTAGCCGGCAGAACCGCCAACGGTCAAACGGCTCTGTTCCTGGACAGCACCGTCGACCTGTATGACACCTCCTTCCAGATTACCGATGTTGTCTCCGCCAGACAACGGGAGGACGGCAGTCCGGCTCTGGTCAACCTGCTGGACAACGACCGCGTCGACGGCGCCATTTCGGGCTGCACGTCGATCCGTGCC
>OLOQ01002971.1_pt1 | contig 13007 bp, 10 predicted proteins | sample 1673101 | NCBI WGS metagenome assembly OLOQ01 (sample SAMEA3136754, study PRJEB25190) | human gut metagenome | biome: human gut; feature: human-associated habitat; material: faeces | place: Austria | collected 2013 | reverse complement strand
TCTCCCAGATCCGGGAACAGTGCAATATCATCCAGCGACAATGGTAGTTCTGCTGCCGCCGCACGCAGATGCGCCAGCTCGATGAGAAGATTGTCCGGATCAACGATTGCATTCTCACTCTCATTTGAGAAAAGCCATTCCGGATCAATCGCAATATACTGGTCAAAGGGGCGGTTCTCCAAAAGAAGGTAGTTGACGCAGGAAAAAGAATCGTGCAAGCTGCCGAGGACAAAGCAAAGAACATCGAAGATCTGATAAAGCAGCTGAGCAATTAGCCGGTTAAAATACACCAAATTTCAAAGGAGAATACCGATGAACAACGAGAAAAACAAAGCAGAGTTCCTAAATCTGCTCAGGTCAACGAACCGGGACGGAATTGAAAACCTTATCGAATGGCTGGAAAGCACCGACTTCTTCATGTTCTTGCAGCTCTCTCTGATACTTCAAATGTACCAAAGCCAACTAACTGAACTTTTTCACCCTTCTTTAATTCTTCTGCAACAACATCGATAAGAGCCTTTAAAGCCTTCTCGCTGTCCTTCTTTGTTAATTCTGTCTTTTCTGAAATTGCTGCTACTAACTCTGTTTTATTCATTGTAAATCTCTCCTCAACAGGTATATTTTATTGGTCTACCCAATAAAATCATTTATAAACTCTTTTAATCCATTTGTCAATATAAGCCATTTATTTTAGTCATTTTCACAGTTTTCAAGCGGTTTTGAGGCTTTTTAGCCACTAAATCTTGTTAAAAATGCCAATCTTTACTTATATCATTACTCCGGACCTATGTTTACTCTTCTCAATCTTTTCATTCAGTTTTCTGCAAGGTATAGCAAATAAAAGCCCAATCAGAAGCGATATTATCACATAAATACAAAGATATCCAAGATATTTCCAGTAATTAAGCTGGTATGAACCACCTACACATTCTCTCATTGCATTCATCGCATGCGTAAACGGAAGGAATTCATATATTTTCTGATAAACCTTAGGAAGCACCTCTATCGGGAATGTACCACCGGCTCCTGCTACCTGAATAACCATTATAACTACAGCCAGTGCCTCACCGACATTGCCCATTGCAACTGTGAGTGAGTACATAAATATTGTAAATACAAAGCTTGTAACCGATGCAGCAAGCCAGAATTTAAACGGGCTTACGCACTGGATTCCTATATAATACAAATCGCCAAGCGTAACAAGAAGTGCCTGTGCCTGACCTATAAGGAAAAATGTTATATATCTTCCGAAATAAGCCTGATATGGCTTAACATCAGGATGCTCTTTCTGTGGTTTTACTCCCACATGTATAATTGCAACAAGAATAAGTCCGCCTACCCATATTGCAAGAACTGTGTAAAACGGAGCCATCGCAGAACCATATGTCGCTATAGGATATATTGCCTCTGTCTCAATCTCGACAGGCGATGCAACAAATGAACCAAAACTGTCCGCATCAAGTCCCAACACTTTCAAAAGCATATCATAGCTTCCGCTATTCTTTATATTATTAAGTTTTTCTATTGTTGAACTTAAATCCGTTTTGAGACTGCCAAGCATCTCTTTCATATCTTTAAGATTCACACCTGCCGTCGAAATAGATGATGCAAAACTGTCTATATTGCCATCCGCTTTTGAATATATATTGATAACACTATCCATTATCTGTGAAATCTGTCCAAGACCGGCCGCAAGCTGGCTGGAAACACTTGAATCAAGTATATTTCCCTTTGATGCTATCTTCATAAGAGAATCTACTTTCTGCTGCTCAGCGATGATTTTTTTTGACATATCAGGTGAAATCTGTCCCGCTGCATTCATAGCAGACGATGCCGAATCTGTGACACTTATCAATGCCGTAAGTATCGTGTCATATGAATCAAGCTGTGTATTAAGCTGCTGCATTTTTGACAAAAGAATGTCAAGAATTGTCTGGCCTGATGTCATATTTTCATGATTTGCCGATGTATCAACTCCATCTGCCGCCTTTACAAATGTCTGTGCAATTGTACTTATAAATGTTGAGTTGACCTGCTGCTGAACTGCCGTCTTTGCCTTATCTGTAATCTTTGGTGCAATCGCATTCTTTTTCTGGTTTGTATAATAATCTATCTCAGGGTGCGTAACACTGTCTGTAAGAAAACTTACCATTTTCTTTGAAAAATCTTCCGGCATTACAAGTGCCGCATAATAATCGCCAGCGTAAACACCGTCTATAGCATCCTTTGTACTGTCTGTAAATACCCAGCCAATTGTATTATTAGATTCAAGTGCCTCAATAATAGTATCACCCATATTAAATTGCAGACTATCCATAACAATTCCCTTATCATCAGATGCAACCGCTACTTTTATCCTTGAAGTTGACTCTTCTCCATATGGGTCCCAGTTTGAAAGAATATTAAACCATGCATACAATGACGGCAGTATTATAAGTCCCATCACAACTACAACCGCAACTACGTTTTTACTTATTCTTTTCCAGTCTGAAATAAAAACTTTGTATATATTTTTCATAGTCCAATCCTTTCTTTGAGATTTTCAATATCCTGTCCTATTACTTTCGGTCCGATAATTGCCTCTTTCTTTTTGTGTGATGTCACACCAAGTTCTTTCATACGCTCCTGCAGATTATAATCCATATACTCTACTGCAATAAGATATGTACAAAGTGCAAAAAGTGAAATTATCCAGAATACCAGATATACAATCTTTGAACTGTTCATTGTAAACATAAGCATAAGGAATATCAGAGGAATCACAATCATACATATCATGCCGACCCTGATTCTTTTTTTATTCTTCCTGTGTGATTCCGTATAATATTCCAGCATTTTATTAAATATAAGCTGTTCTTCCTCACCCGATTCCTCATATTCATCTATATAAAAATCATTTGTTACTGCATCTTCTTGAGTTTCACCGCCTATTATATATGAATCCACTTGTTTTTCTGACGCTTTTGTTATTTTATTATCCTGTGTTATATCATGTTGTGCTTTATCATCTTTTTCCTGCATGGCACGTTCGACTTCATTTCGTACCGCACTCTGTATAATATTATAAAGCTGACTGTACAATTCTTCGTCTTTAATGTCTTTACTCAAAGTATGCCTCCATATTAATGTCTGTGTTTGCTATATAAATTATGTATACATCCTTACATCATATCTGTATCATGCATACGTTCATGCATATAATGATTAAGCTTCATAAACGGTTTTCTTATAAATAATCCAAGTGCAAGTGAACCGGCGACAAATATAAGAAGTTCTCCTATGTATATCGCATAATCTGCCGAATACATGCCGCTTATTGTCTCTCTCATAGCATTAATCGCATATGGGAACGGGAAGTAAATATATACTTTCTGGAAAAATACAGGAAGAAGTTCTATCGGATATGTTCCGCTTGAACCGGCTATCTGTATTACTACCATTACTACCGCAAGTGCTTTTCCTATATCACCAAATGACACTGTAAGTGTATATATAAGAAGTGTAAATACAAAACTTACGAAGCATGCTGCCAGCATAAACAATCCTTTATGCAGACACTGTATTTTCAAAAGATACAAATCTCCCAAAACCGTTATTACTGCCTGTACCTGACCAAGCACGAAGAATAGCAGATATCTTCCAAAGAACAGCTCATGGCTTTTAGCCCCTTTTGTCAGTTCATCTTTATCAGGGTGGACTTTGATAAGTGCTGTGAGAAGAAGTCCTCCAACCCACAATGCAAGTGTTGTATAAAATGGTGCAACAGCTGAACCATAATTGGCTGTTTCATAAACCTGATGTGTTGATACTTTAACAGGTGAAGATAAGAATTCTCCATATGTAACAGGGTCCTGTGACAATGCCTTTGCAAGCATTTCAAATTTTTCATCACCATTAAGGCTGTCAAGCTTCTGCGTAAGGGTTGTTATTTTTTCTGTCATCCCTTTTATGATTATTCCTGTCTGGTCAAGCCCTATGTTCATTCCGTCAACAGTTGTCATAAGGCTTCCCATCATTGCAGATAAGCCGCTCATCTGCTGCGACATTTCCGTGAGTGATGTTCCTATTGAACTTATTGTTGTACCTATAACCGCACGCAGCGAATCAACACTCTTCCGGAGTGAATCCTGATATAATTTATCAAGTTCATCAATCTTTGTCTCACACTGTCCAAGAATTATCTTTAAAAGTTCCAATTTTGCATTTGTCATTTCTGCCGAATTGGAAACAAGAACTTTTGCCTGTTCAAGAAGTGCTTTTGTGACATTTTCAAGCTGTGTTATTGAGGCTACTGCTGCATTGATAACTTCATCATCCACAACACCTCCAAGCTGCTGTGAAATCTCCTGAAGCTGTCCTGCAAGCGTGTCATTTTGTGCCATAAGTGCATCAAGCAGATTTTGTGCACTGTTAATTCCTGCTATAATCTCATCGGTACCTGCATTATTCTGTACCGAATCAATCAGTTTATGTATCTGCTCTGACAGTTCCTTTGAAGTCTGTCTTATAAGCGATGACAACTCATCAATCTTCTGTATATACTCATCAGCCGCAGCAGATGTCTGTTCATGTATTTTCTGTGTTGTATCCGAACCATCAAGAAGTGCCTGCTGTACCTGCGGTATCTCATTTTTAACCTGATTAAGCGTACCCTGAAGTGCATTATTACTATTTACAAATGCTGTTATTGTTGTATTGTAACCCGAAAGATTGGAATTTAACTTTTTGAGGCTTTCCGTCACACCTGATAATATGTCTTTATCCTCAGATAAAATCCCATCTGTGCTACCCATTGCTGTCTGGACTACAGTATCAACAAACTGTGTATTAATATTTTCCTGAAGTGTTGATTTTCCGGACTGCGTAATCTTGCTCGCAACTGCATTTTTCTTTTCATTTTCATAATATGTAACTGACGGATGCACAAGTCCGTTATCAATAAAATCAAACATATTCTTGCTGAAATCTTCACCAAGAACAATAGCTGCATAATATTTACCGCTCTTAACTCCATCAATTGCCTCATCATATGTTCCAAGTATCTGCCAGCCAAGACCTGTATTCTTTCTTAATGTATCAAGAACCTCTTCGCCCATATTTACATTTTTTCCGTCAGAATTTTTATATCCGGCATCCTGCGATACAACTGCTACTTTAATTGACGACGTATTGGCATACGGATCCCAGTTTGAATATATATTAAACCATGCATAAAGTGATGGAATTATGCACAAACCAACCGCTATAATAAGTGCAAATATATTCCTGGATAAGCCAACTAAATCATGCACAAATATTTTCAATACTCTTTTCATACATTCTCCATTTCAAATATTCTATTCTTTCTTAATAATCTTAATATGTTTCAGATTATACATCACAAAAATTTGTGCCGCAAGACATTGGTCAAAAAAAGCCATGCGGTACGTCGTGTATTCCACAACCGACATACTACACAGCTTCTTCATTTTTTATCTTAAATTTCCGGAAATCTATGATTCCATATGATGTCCAAGAAAATCTGATGCTACCATTACCATCTGTTTTTCCTGCTCACCAAATTGCTTCTTTCCATCTTTTGAAAGCATAATAACTGCACCGAGAACATCTCCATGACAGATTATCGGACTTATAATCTGCGAATTATATTCATTTTCAATTTCATCTGAAATATTGATATAATTTCTTTTATTGTCGTCAGACATGAAATTTTCCCTGTCATGCATAATCTGCTCAAGCTTGTCACTTACCGGCTTTTCTACAAGTTCTTTTTTTACTGTACCGGACATCGCTATTATCTGCTCTCTGTCAGATATACACACAACGTTGCCGGTCGTTCTTGCCAGCGACTCCGAATATTCCTTTGCACATTCCGCAAGTTCACCAAGCGGAGAATATTTTTTGAGAACAATCTCGCCCTCTTTATCCGTAAATATCTCCATAGGATCTGTTTCCCTGATTCTCAATGTCCTTCTTATCTCTTTCGGTATGACAATTCTTCCAAGCTCATCTATACGGCGAACAATTCCTGTTGCTTTCATCTAGATATTCCCTCCAATTTCCTCTTAACATGGAGTTAGTATGTGGAAAATGTGGGGAATTATTCAAATCAACTATAAATTCATCAGCCTTTTTTTATCATTGTCTACTCTTTGCAGATTCATTTCAAAATCCTGCCTGTTTTTTTGGACAATCGTCTGAAGCTGCATTCCTGCAAAAAATGACTGTATTGCGGCAATCATCGTAAACCCACAGACTATAAGAGTCGGAAAATCCGGAACAAGGCCTGTGATAACATATTCTCTCATAACAGGTATAAAGAAAACCGCTGATATTATTGCAAGAATTGCAGCTATTATTCCAAAAAATCCCATTGGATTATAGGTTCTGTATAATCTCAATATAGTCTTTAAAACTTTCATTCCATCTGAATATGTATTCAGTTTTGAAACACTTCCAGCTGGTCTGTCCCTATAATCAATCACCACATTTTCAACATACATATTCTTGTCTACAGCATGAATACTCATTTCTGTCTCAATCTCAAATCCCTTTGATAATATTGGAAATGTTTTGACAAATTCATAGCTGAATGCCCTGTATCCTGTCATTATATCTTTAATATCATTATGAAAAAGAATATTAATACATTTTCTTACTACAGAATTTCCAATGTTATGAAAAGGTCTTTTATTTTCACTGAAATATGTTGATGACAGTCTGTCACCCACAACCATATCAGCATTTTTGTTAAGCACAAAATCAATCATTTTCCTTGCACTTTCCACAGGATATGTGTCATCACCATCCGTAATTATATAGCATCTTGCATCTATATCCCTAAACATTCTCCTTATAACATTGCCTTTTCCCTGCATGTATTCATTTCTTACAACAGCACCTGCTTTAGCTGCAAGCATAGCCGTATTGTCAGTCGAATTATTGTTATAAACATAAATTACTGCCTCTGGCAGCTCTCTTTTAAAATCGCTTACAACTTTCTCTATATTTTTTTCCTCATTATAACATGGAATTAGTACCGCAATTTCATCCATTTGTCTTATCCTTTTCTAATGCAACATATTTATCTTTCTCATTTTCCGGATTAATATCCACAAGCGTACATGTCAGTGCAAATAATCCGGCAAATGCAGTCATTGCCCATTCCCTGTATGTAAATTCACAATGTATATAAGAATGATTTCTTGTACCTAAATACCATACCAGTGGAAGCAGCAGTGGCACTGCATACATCTTAACATAATTCCAGAATATCTTCATCGATTTGTTTTTGTATATTTTTTTGATATTTAAAACTATGTATGCAAATATAATTATAATAACCGGATTAAGTGCAAATACACCAGCATTTCTGATTAATACCATGATATATGAACATTTTATACCTTCATCAGTACTTCCGGCACTTCTATATAACAAAGAATAGATTACATCGCCCATATTGAAACCAGAAGCTGCAATGCTTGAAATTCCCCATTTCATAGCCCACATACCAACATATCCGATTCCCCAATATATAAGATATTGTATACATTTTTTCCACGTCTTTGAAACACTGTCATTCTTGTCTGTCAAAATAGCCATAACCATCGGAATTCCATATGTCACAAGCGGAAATGTCAATAAATCCAGATAACTGGTACATATTCCAGTAATCAGGAAAAAGTATATATATTTATCAGTATCTTTCCATCTGTCTGAATTTAGCAGTATTATTATACAACCTATAAGCGTAATATAATAAACCGCTGAAAACTGCAGGCACCATCCAATTGCAATTGGTGTGAGTGTCACAACTGATAATACGAATGGCACTATAAATTTTTTGAGACTTTTCTTATATAAAAGCCACACAATCCAGCCGCATAATAATATCTGAACTATGGTATTAACTATTCTTATCGCATCATATGTCATAAATGATAATAATGGTCTTAAAAAGACTATATAACCATGCCAGTATTTTGCATATGATGTGACTTCCATATCCTGTTTTCCATCTTCAAAATACGAAACAATAGAAAATTCCGGCTCCATGTTAATATTTTCATACTTATAATCCATCAGTGCTTTATCCTGAAGTCTCTCGTCTCCCTCATACATAGCAGATAAAAGCATAACCGAATCCGTATATGTATCAAGCATGCTGAATGTCCATGGAACAAGATTTGGATATCTTCCCTGTTCTTTTATAGTATTAATAGATTTGCCGACATTTTCCTGTGCATATTGTCCAGGTATCATAAAAGCACCTAATAATAATGCAAAGCCAGCTATTCCCGCTATAATTAATATAGCAAGTGTATTTATGAATTTCTTTAAAATCCCAATCACACGATTACTACTCATTGTTCTTTCCTATTCACTATAATTCTTACTTACATATTCCTTAATTGCCTCGCTGTCCTCAGGCATACGGCATCCGACAATATACTCACCATCATTGTTTGAACATCTGATTACGCAGCCTTCAAGCGGCTTATCACCTATAACTGCAAAATCTTCCACTTCTGCTGTGATGTTTTTATTTTTCATGCTCTCAAATATATTATCATTAACTACAAATGCAAATCCATTTGCACTTATATTAACCATATGTCCATTGTATGAGTCTGCTCTTCCGTCAATTCTTATAACACATTTGTTATCAAATGGCATTCTTGGATATTTTCTTCTATTATATACCTCAGGATTTGTCTGGATATTAAGCCTGTACTGACCCTTTTCTGCCGGCTTTGAATTGCATACCGCAATGTCTTTCCAACAGTATAATACATTTTCAACAACAATCTGAAGTCTGCAAAGCTGAGGCTTTCCAACGTCGTCCTGAACTATCCGGACATCTTTATCAAGCGTTACAAATATATCGTTGTTCTTACATTCAACAACTTCACCAGTATATTCTTTTCTTCCGCTTATGTCTGTATTCAAAACAAGCGAAATCTTCATGCCGCTCTTTACATCCTGAACACCCATAAATCCGCCAACACCAAGTTCCTCCATAAGTTCGCCGACAACACTTTCAATATCCAATGCACTTTTAGCACTTAATTCATATTTGCTGAGCATTGTTTTTGTTGTCTGTTCAGCCTCATTAATACTCTGTGTCATAATATGCATAACTTCGCCAACATGATTCATATTTTCGGTAAGCGTTTTATTAGAGGATTCTACTTCTTTGACAGCACTGTCAACAATCTTAATATTTTCACCAAGCGTAGATGCATCGTTGGTAATATCTGTCACACTCTTATTTACATATGCCATCTTATCAATATTAAGCTGTATTAACTTTACAGTTTCTGTTATTGACTCCATCATCTTCTCTGATGTTTCTTCAAGATGCGAAAGTGCTTCCATAATACTGTTAGATGACTCTTTTGTTCCACTGCTCAGATTTCTTATCTCATCAGCTACAACAGCAAAACCCTTTCCGGCTTCACCTGCTCTTGCTGCCTCAATTGAGGCATTGAGTGCAAGAAGGTTTGTCTGGCTTGAAATGCTTTCAATAGTACCTGTCTCTTCTTTTACACTGTTGAAATCCGCCTTGAAATCTTTAAGTATTTTTTCAACATCTTTTGAGAGAACCGCCATTTTATTGGTTACTTCAACAACTTCTTTTAATTCATTCTCACTTGTATTAGCATGCTCAACAGAAGCCCAGATAAGTGTGACAACTTCATTCATAAGGTCAGCAACATCCTCAACCTGTGTGTCAATAACCTTAGTCATCTCCACTGATGAAATTGTCTTATCATTAAGAATTTCATTATTTGAGGCAAGTGTTTTCATGTCTTTTACAACATTATCCGCACCTTCTTTATTCTCATCCGCAAGTTCTCTTACGACAGTAACACCGTCAACTATGGAATTGCTTGCATCCTTAACCTGTTCAACCGTCTTTACAACTCTTGCAAGATTTGCCTTAATCGAAGCCGTAAGTGCACCATCCGATTCAATAAGATGCTTAATAGAACTGTCAGTACAGAAAAAGCAGCACAGAATCATCGCAAACTGCAATGCACACTCCGCACTTGACACAAAATCCATCATGCCTTTTGCAAAACCGTTATACATATTGCTAGATATAAGAACAAACAAAGTCATCCACATCATAGACTTTATATACTTCGGATCTTTGTAAAGAATCATCATTGAAATCAAAGGCATTACGAACACAAATGTTATCTGACTAAGAGAAGTCCATGTTATAACGGCATAAAACAACAGATATCCTACTCCCAGGAACCACTTATACTTATTGCTGTCATTACCTCTTATAATCAGATATACCGCACCGCTTATATAAAGCAGCCATCCTGTTATTGTAAATGCAAGAAACCTGCTAAGTTCCACATCACCTGACGGAATCTTCACACCATAATAAACTGTTATAATCGCTAATAAAATAAGCCATGTCAATCTGGCTCTCTTGTTTGCTTTAGCCCTGAAAAAGGACTCGTCGTACTCCTGCATACATTATCCTCCTGTTTCTCCGGCAAAATACCCCGTTTATTTAATTTCCATGTACAATAAAATTAAAAACCTCCAATATTCTCTCACACAAATATACTCAGTATATTAACACATATATTGGATTATGTAAAACAAAACTGCCGCTTCATGAATAGCATCTATTCAATTAACACTTTACTAATATATAATGATATACCAGGCTCAAATCTTGTTCCCTCCATGTACTTTATATCACTAATAATCTTTTCCGGTGTTTCACCCCTCATAACATGCCTGTCTGCATAATCTGCCACCGACAGGATTCTTGCAAGCACCGGTATTTCATTACCTTTAAGTCCTTCCACAAAGCCGGTTCCATCAAAACATTCACGGTGATACTTTACCGCCTGTGCAACATTAATTGTATCTTCAACCTGAAGCGTACTTAAAATCTCATATCCTTTTGTAACATATGTCTGATATACTGTATATTCATCATCCGTAAGGCTGTCTTTACGTATCAGTCTGTCCGGTATTCCCACCATGCCTATCTCATGCAGCAAGCCTGCACTATATGCATATTCGCACATCTTTTCATCAAGCTTCTTCATCTGTGCAATCTGCCTGCAATATCCGGCAACCCTCACACAATGTTCCTTTTCTCCCGAAATCTTTGCATCAAGAGCATTAGTCATAGTATCCATAATTCTCATAGACATTGCATGAAGATGTTTATTTTCTTCTTCTATACGGATTTGCAGAATCTGCTTTCTTCTTCTTTTATCAACCCAGTACTTCTGAATAGCATACATAAGACAATATGAAATCAATATAATACACACATAAATATATGGAAACCTCAATGTAACATTATCACCATATATATGTCTTACTGACATCTTCCCATATGTCCTTGAACATATAAGAATGATTACCGAACATATTATATTAATAAAAAAACTATTACGTATTCCAAGTATAAATACCGCCACCGATGAAAAAAACAGTGGAAAAAATACGCTGAAATATCCGATACACGCATGGTAATATACAAAGAATACCGGGATGGCAATTATAATAAAAGCAGCAACATCAACCCACGTCCGGTAATTCTTACGTGAGACTGCAATATTTAATAAAAGCATTAAAATAATAGAAAATAATGCCATAATATAATCCGTGTCCACTCCATATATCAGCCCATTAGGAATACTTACAATCCATATAAAACAGAATACTATCTTCATCCATAATGCAAGACGTTCATCCTCATACCGGCACATTAATATATCAATAAAACCTGTACGTGTGTCTGTAAATTTTGCTTTGGTATCTCCCATATATTACAATATTATCCTGCCTTCCTTTATCAATTCGACAACAACCTGTGCAACATCTGCATCAAACTGTGTACCTGCCCCTTTTTCAAACTCGCTGATTATATAATCTTTATCGCAATGTCTTCTGTAACATCTGTTGGAACTCATAGCATCTAATGAATCCGCAGCACTGATTATCCTTACAATATCCGGAATCTTATCACCTTTAATTCCATACGGATATCCTTTTCCATCAAATCTCTCATGATGATAAGCTGCTCCCATATCAGTGCTTGTATTTCTGGTGACAGCACTATTTTTGTTCACCACACAGATGGCTGATATATACTCGCGATTATCATTTTATATTATGTTTCCAATCTATGTGACAATAACATATATAGTCAGGGTGGCACTCAAGAACTTCCTTAAGAAAAAGGATTTCGGTACATCAAAGAAATCACTGTTTGTCATAGCACCGGATGCTATGCTTCGTGATACACTGCGCACAGTGGAAAAAAGCTGTATAGGCTATACAAAGATAGTAGCAGCCTCAATGGATACAGACCTGAAGGGTAAGACTATATGCGGCATACCGATTGTCGCAAACCACGATGGCATAGTGGACTATGCGTGCGAAGAGTGGGTGGATGAGGTGCTCATCCCACCATGCAGCGAGGATGAATATCCTGAGAGGATGGCAGATATATTCCTTGAGATGGGAATAGCCGTGCATACAGGAATAACAAAGAATGGTACTGCCCATGGCGGTTACAAGCAGATAGAAAAGATAGGCGACTACACAGTAGTCACATCAAGCGTGAGCTATGCAAACACCAGCGCACTTCTGGTAAAGAGGGGCATGGATATAGTCGGAGGACTGGTGGGCTGTCTGCTCACACTTATCATCATGATATTTGTAGGACCGGCGATATATATAGCATCGCCCGGACCGATATTCTTCGCACAGGAGAGAGTCGGCAGAAACGGAAGAAAGTTTAAGATGTATAAATTCCGCAGCATGTACATGGATGCCGAGGAGCGAAAGAAGGAACTCATGGCGCAGAATAAAGTGGGTGACGGAATGATGTTTAAGATGGACTTTGATCCGAGAATCATAGGCAATAAGGTGCTGCCAAACGGAAAGAAGAAAACCGGAATTGGGCAGTTTATCAGGAAAACAAGCCTGGATGAATTCCCACAGTTCCTTAA
>OLOQ01002966.1_pt1 | contig 13027 bp, 10 predicted proteins | sample 1673101 | NCBI WGS metagenome assembly OLOQ01 (sample SAMEA3136754, study PRJEB25190) | human gut metagenome | biome: human gut; feature: human-associated habitat; material: faeces | place: Austria | collected 2013 | reverse complement strand
GGACTGTTGCAAGGGCGCGGGAGAATCCCACCGTCTGCGCCAAGTATCACTACTCAATTCTACATTGGGTAGTGATTTTTTGTTGCCGCTTTGTAAAATCCCCGTACTTTTCTTATAAACATCTCCCCTTTATTTTCAAGTAGTGATTTTCGGGTTCGGTACAAATCATACCAGCAATCGCGGCAAATAGCTATTCACAGAACTACACAAGATTCTTCCCGCAGCTTGGGTACAAATTGACAGCAAAAAGGCGGCACCTGATTTCTCAGATGCCGCCGCTGTTCAAATTACCACTTCTTTATGGGCTGTGCCTCCGGCAATGTCAGCGTGTTGGCCATCGTCCGGGCGCTGAGGTTCTTGGATTGCGAATCCAGATGTGCGTAAATGTTGGCTGTGGTGGAAATATCGCAGTGGCCCAACCACTCTTGAATCTGCTTCATCGGTACGCCCTCTTTCAGCAATAGGCTGGCACAGGAGTGGCGCAAGTCGTGGAATCGGATCCTGCGTAAACCGTTTTCTTTTAGCAACTGCGGAAAGCCTGTCGTCACGGAATCCGGCTGGATCAGGTTTCCCATTGCATCTACGAATACATATCCAAGGTACTCTTGATTATAGCAGTTGCCGCAGATTTTTTGGCTGTATACAAACAAAAGACCAGCTAGGTCTCTTAGTTTACATAGTGGTAAGAGGCTTATCACATCATATTGAATTCATTATGTTCAGTAGGCTCTGGTAGCTGTCAACATCATGGTATACGACATGGCTGGTAGACATCTCGTTGAACAGTTTCTTGGCGCAGGAGATTTTTGCCTGCTCGATGGGTCGCAGTTCCAGTGTTTCCATCGTGCCTTTGGTTTCTGCCACAAAGAAAATGTGCTTGACGGTGCCTTCGTAGAATGCGATTGCCCAGTCCGGCGAATAGTTGCCTACCGGCGTGGGAATCTGGAAGGTTCGGGGCAGCTTGGCGTAGACACAAACTTCATCCGCAGCATCCAAATCTTCGGCAAACTTACGCTCAATACTCTTGTCGGCAGAGCCATCAGTAAACACATAGTCTTGAATTGCCTTCTTGGCAAGAAACGCCTTATCAAAGCTTTGAGTGGCCTTTTCTGCCGTAAAGATAGAGCTGTCGTATTCTCCCTCAATGGTATTGTAGGAGATATGCTCCACAATCATAGTGGCCTTCTGCTCATTGATCAGCCGGATCACTTTGGAAATAAACTCCTCCGGGTTATTCTTGAACATATAGAGCTTGTCGGCGCGGATACCTTGCAGGATGGCAGATGCCGATTTGCGTGTGAGCTTTGCGCCATCGGCAATTTTGCCAATCAGGTCATACTTGATCTGGCTTGTTTCTGCGTGCTTGAGGGTTTGTGTCCGGGTCTTTTCGCCCGTAAAAGAATCGCCGCGGTCAATTTCGTACTCATTCATGTTCGCCTTTTGGCGTCCAATGGTAGTCGTGTACTGCAGTTCCGAAACAAACAGCTTTTCATCAATGTGGGCAATGGCCTTGCGAATCAGCTCGGCGCTGTCGAACTCCACCGTGTAGGCATACTTGTGGTTAATTTCACGCCACAAAGCCTGAAACTCTTTCTTGGCAAAGTTCTCGTTCAGCGGATTTTCCTTTACCTTGGATTCATGACCATCGGTGAACATATCCTTAAGGATGCTGTCATCGTAAACCGCCTGAACAAGCGTATGAATCCCTTCGGACATAGGTTTCAGCTCATCGGGCAGCTCCGCAACCTGATTCATTGCGACATCTCGGCGATACTTGTCCGTGACCCTGCGCTTCATATCCACATAGCTGTTCTGAATCAGATAGAACTCGATAGCATCGGCCTTCTCGTTGTCGATCAGCGTAGGCACATCGTTTACCTTAACATACTTGCCCTTGAAGTACTCGCTCGTAGCAATCGTGGGGCGATCGTAAAGCACCGTTTTAATATCCGATTGCAGGTCCGCAACGAAGGTCTTGTAGCTCTCGCTGGCAATAACGGTCAGGGTGTTGATTTCATGCACACTGTCCCCGCAGCTCTGCACATCCATACGGTTGCCGTTTTGGTTGACGCAAAGACGCAGACCACGACCGACTTCCTGCCGTTTTGCGGTATTACTGTCAGAATGCTTCAGCGTGCAGATTTGGAACACATTCGGGTTGTCCCAGCCCTCACGCAGGGCAGAGTGGGAGAAGATGAAGCGCGTCGGCTCCTCAAAAGACAGCAGCCGTTCCTTGTTTTTCAGAATCAGGTCATACGCTGAAATATCATCGGAGAACTCGCTGCCACGCTTGAGCTGGCTGTCAATGCTGCGCCCAGTTTTCTTATCAATACTGAAATATCCCTTGTGTACACGGCTGACATCGCTGCAGGTAGACTTCAAATACTTCTGGTACGGCGTATCGAGCAGGGTTGTATACTCGTTCAGAACATTGATGTACTCCTGCTCAAACATCTGGCCATACTCGCCCAGAACCTCATTGCCGTCAGCGTCATACTGGCGATACTTGGCGACCTCGTCAATAAAGAACAGGGACAGGCACTTGATGCCCATGTTGTACAGCTTTTCTTCTTTTTCAAAATGCGACAAAATCGTTTCACGAATCTGAATGCGGCGCATATCCTTTTCGGAAACATCGCCCACCACATCGCCGGCCTTGATAACCTCACCGTTGGTAAAGGTCACGGTGCTGCGCAGCGGGTCAATTTCGGAAATCGTATAGCCCTTGTACTGCTCCATTTCCTGCGAAACATAGTAGAGATCATCGCCGACGCCAAGAATACGGGTTTCACGGTTGATGGACTTGTTGTAGGCAATTTCCAGCTCGATTTTTGCCATCGGCGGCTTTTTGCTGGAAAGTACGATTTGCTCCAAATATAAATAGCTGTCCGTGCCGCGGAAGTTCTTGACATCAATGCCCTTGACCTCAATTTTCTTGACCAGCCGTTTGTTGAAGGCATCCAACGCATCCAGCACATACACCAGATTGTGATGCTTTGCGTGGGTGGCAGAATAGTTGAGCGAGAATAACGGGTTAAAGTTCTTCAGCGCCTTTTGCGTTACATCGCCGCCCATCTTCTGCGGCTCGTCCAAGATGATGATAGGACGGTTTGCCTTGATGACATCAATCGGGCGGCGGGAGCCGAACTCATCCCGTTTGGAATAGATAATACGGGCTTCCTTGCTCTTGCCATCCTCTTTCAGAGAGGAGGCAAACGCCTGCGTGTTGATAATCATCACATTGATGCCGGAGCTGCTCGAAAAGTTATCCAACTGATTCAGGTTGGAGCTGTTGTAGATGAAGAAGCGCGCCTTTTTGCCGTAATACTCCATAAAATGGTCGGTGGTGATCTCAAAAGACTTTTTCACGCCCTCACGGATCGCAATGTGTAAATGTCAATGAATTTCTTTACCACTGACACTGAAAAAGTTTACCAGCGTTGACAATGAAATAGTTTACCACTCGGTAAACTTTGACACTGAATTTGTTTACCACCCCTTCAGTCTGTCTGCGTACTGTCGGACTGGGCAGCGAACTCCGCCCGGTAGGGCTTGCTGGAATTCATGTTTAGAACAAAGCTGCGGTAGGTCAGCCGGTCAATCATGGCGGCAACCATGGTCTGGTTCTCAAACATGGTCAGCCACTCTGAGAACGGTAGGTTCGTAGACACAATAATACTCTTGCGTTCACTCCGGTCGGCAATGACCTTGAACAGCAGCTCCGACTGGTGCCGGTTAAAGGTGAGGTAGCTCATCTCGTCAATAATCAGCAGATCACAGCTGGCGATCTGCTTCTCCAGCTTCAGCAGACGGTGACCGTCCAGAGCCTCAATCAGTTCGTTGGACAGATTCGCCGCGGTGTAGAACCGAACATTCAAGCCCTGCATACAGGCTTTGAGTCCCAACGCAATGGACAGATGGGTTTTCCCGGTGCCGGGATTGCCAATCATGACCACATTCTGTTTCTGGCTTATATAGTCACAACTGGCCAACTGTCGGATCTGAGCTTCCGACACGTGTTCCAGATAGGAGAAGTCAAACTCCTCCAGTGTTTTTGTGTAGGGAAACCGCGCAGAGCGAATCTTCCGCTTTCGGTTGCCGTCTTGTCGGTTTTCCAGTTCTGCGCGCATCAGCGATACCAGAAAATCGTCAAACCCTTTGTCACCGTCCAACTGCCGGATTACTTCTTCGTACTGGTTAAAGGTTGGCACCCGCAGTTGCTTGGCGTACATGGAAATCAGTTGCCGGTTCAACTCGTTCATCTTGCAGCCACCCCGCATTTCTCGTCATAGTATGCCAGATTGGTCTGGTTGATGTAAACGTCATTCTGGAACCGGACAACCGTATTTTTCTCTGGTTCCTCCAGATAGCTGCGAATGAGATCCACAGTGGGCGTAATACTGCCCGGAATCCGGTTCTTTGCAAAGATCACCCGGTCTTCGCCGTAGTCCACACACATCCGCAGAAGGCGTACCATGTCCTTGTTGCCTCCCGGCAGGTGCTTACCCAGATCCAGAAGTTCCTGTTTTACGGTTAGCCGGACCGGTTTGGCCTGGAAGACGCTACGGGGCTTCCGTTCCAGAAGGCCGATGTAGTGTTCCAGCTTGTAAGCTGTCTTTCCCTGACCGGAGATGCGTTCATAGGTAACAACCGTATCACGGTCACAGATGATCTCCACTTTATTGGCATAGCCCTTGACAGTGACAGCCTTTCTCAGAAAACGCACAGGTACGGAATACTCGTTCCGGTCGAAGCGGATTGTGGAGTAGTCTCCCACGGTGGGGGTAGTAATTCTGGCGGTTTCATAGCGATACGGTGCCACCGGATGCAGGCAGGCCTGTTCCACGAGATACATCTCTTTCACCGTCTGGGAACGGCCCTGGACCTTGTGGGCATTGCGGTATTGAAGGCAGCTTTCCAGAAGCTGCTCATTCAGAGCTTCCATGGAATCCACTCTGGGCACTGGCACCAGAAAATTATTCCGGGCATAGCCCACCAAATTCTCCACCAGACCCTTCTCGTTGCCACTGGCTACATTACAGAAGTCGGTGGCAAACACATAATGGGCCGCAAACATCCGGTAATAGTCCTGTGCAACAGCATGGAGGCCGAAACCTTCTTTGACACCGACTTTGCCGTTGTCAAAGATGAGCCGTCTGGGAACACCGCCGAAATGGTCAAACATTCGCTGCTGGGCTTCCAGAAAGCTCTCTGCATTCTGGTTCAGGCAGGCCATGACGAAGATGTCACAGCTGAAGCAGAGCCTTCCACAGAAGATCTGGATGGTTTTCTGCTCTCCGCGCAGATAAATGGTGGCCTCGCCCCAGTCGATCTGGATAGCATCGCCAGGGTCATATTCCAGGGGCATATCCGCTTGGGCCGGAATGTATTGTTCTTTCATTTCGTGGACTACACGGCGCACAATGGAGTAGGAGCCGGTAAATCCCATCTCGGACACCAGACGGTCATAGATCCGCTTGGCGGTGTGAGACTGCTTCCGTAGCCCCTCCTCCTTGTCCGTTTCCAGACACATCCGAATGAAGTTTTCGACCTGCGGAGTAACCACACTCGGAGTACGCAGATATTCCTTCCGGACTCCAGGCATGATGGCTCCCTCACAGTATTTCTTTACCGTCGGCCTGGATACACCCAGTCGTTTTGCAATTGATCTCTGTGATTCTCCGGAAATATACGCCTCCCGGATCTGCGAGTAAAGTGACATCCCCACTACCATACCTTTCTCTCCTTGCTCCTAGAGTTTCCTCTATTCTACAAGGAATGTGATGTTAGTGGTAAACTTTTTCAGTGTCACTGTGGTCAAGTATTAGAGTAGCATTTACAGTTCGGATCGGTATCAGTTTACAGTCATTATGCCGAACTTAAATTACGATGTCCCCCAAGATGTCCCTCAACGTGTCCCCCAAGATGTCCCACAAGATGATTTGGATGCCAAAATCCTGGCTTTAATCAAAAAAGACAATAAAATCAGCACCGAAAAACTCGGCATGGCGCTGGGTGTCAGCTACAAAACCATCCGCCGCCACATCAAGGCGATGGGAAATGTCCACTACATCGGCCGCGGCTTCAGCGGGCATTGGGAAATTTTAGACTAAAATCAGTCAAAAATGCAAACGGACGGAGAGATTATATATTTGTGATTTCTCTCCGCCCGTTCCATTTTACGAATCATCGCGTTTTGTTGAATTTTGAACATTTATGGTATACTCATATGCGAATCACTAAAATGCATGATTCCAACGAACAACTAAATAAAGAATTGCACAGCTGCTACGATTACTCCAAGAAGACCTATTACATACGAAATTATAACTTCCTTTTTGCTTGCCTTCTCATTTATTTGATTCAAAAGATGAGTCTCTTTGACATCGACCCTAGAAGCATTTTCCGAAATATTTTTTGTTAGTGCATCGCAAATTGTTTCAAGTTCTCTAATTCGTTCTTCTTTTTCAAGATTTTCTTTCACCAGTTGATCAATTTTCTTTTCGAATTCTTCATGTTTAGTTGCTAGGAGTACAATTTCTTTATCTTGATTTTTATCTTTCTCTTCTCTAGCATCAATACGTTTTCCAAGTTCAGTATCTACCGCAGCTTGGCGCTCCATTTCCTTATCTTGATCCTTGTCCTTTTCTTCTCCAGCATCAATTCTCTTTCCCAGTTCTGCCCCCTTTACAGCCTGACGCGTTATTTCCTCATCCTGCTTCTTATCTTTCTTTGTTTTTTCGGCAAACAACCTATCGTGCTCAATTGTTTTTTGCTTATTATTAGCAATCAATCTGTCGTGTTCTTTATCTTTTTCCGTCTGCCCCCTTAATATATAGTCCTGTGTCTTTGCGTGTTCTCCATACTCTTTTAACTTTTTGTCGTATTCAGAACTCTTTTGAGCGTAGCCTTTTAGTGTGACCTCATGTGCTTTTACTTTTTCCGTAAGGTCACTCTGCTTTTTCATTATGTCTTCTTGTGCCTTGAGTTGCTTTATCACCGTAAGTATTTCATTGCGCGCAAACTCGTCTAATTCTTCCTTTGTAGCTCCCTTCAATTTGAGCTCAAGTTCTCTGACAACACTTCTATTGGCAGCAATGTTGGCTGCACCCAAAGCGAACAAATACTGCGTTATTTCTATAACTTTCTTCTGATACTCAAAAAACACCTCCTGCGCCTGTGCCGCAGAAATTTGCGCGTCTGCCAAATCCGTAGCAGCATTCTGCAATGATTCTATAGCTTCTTTTTTATGGAACAGTCCCGCAGACTTTTCTTTTGCTGATTTTGCTGAATCCTTTGCATCTTCCGCCTTTTTTGTTGCTTCCACAACATTTTTTCTGAGTCTTTTTAATCCATCGACCCTTTCTCTAACAACGGAAGGCACTTGACTCACATCTGTTTCCATAATATCTATACCAGTATTTTCCACAGTGATATTCCCCCGTCTAATTTTATGCGCTTTCTAAAAAATTCAAGTACACAACAAACGATAAGCAGTCATATAGTTGCTGAACGCTCGGTCTTATTTTTTTGAACAATTTTCCAGAACTTGCTGATATAAATCTGCCCGCAATCCAGTTCGTATCCAGTGTACAGACCTTAATAAAGTAGTCTTTTTCTAACTCTATATATTCCTTTCTTTTTTCGTTGGCATATGTAATAAACTCATTATATGAATCCGATTGTTTGGCATCAGCTTTTAGGATATATGCATTCTCACTTTGATATATCACCATACCGAATTTATCAAATACTTTTTTATACGAGGAATCTACACTTTGCGCGGCTCCTACATAAATTCTTATCGCCTTTTGGGATATACCAGTATGCCGAAATACTGCTATCGAATACATTTCAACGGACAAATTGTCGCACTTACTGCTGGTAAATTGTTCTTTTTCATCATTGTACTGAAGCAGATGAAATAAGTTGAGTCCATATGCAATCTCCCTACCGGTACATACAACTGCTATTTCTGACGAAGTCATAAAACCTCCTTCAACCCCACTCCAAAATCTCTGACATATCATCTATCAAGCCTGGATTCTTATCTTTGATCGCGGGTACCATTTCACCAATATTATTGAGGAAATCTTTTATATCAATGACTGTTTTCGCAAACATTCTCGTTGTTTTCTCCATTGCTTTGTAAGCTTCTTCTAATGTTTCTCCAGCATCTTCAGCGGCAATCCACATTCCAGCCTGCTTATAGTACACCTTTGCATCTAATAACAGGAGCTGTTCTCCTTGCGGCTTAATTCGCTGGTTCTGTTTAAGGGATCTAGAAACGCCCATTCCGGTATCAGAAACCACAGCAACGGCAAATCTTCCTACCCCCACAAAATTCACCCTTAACAGCATATTAGAAAAGAAAGTAGATATATCTATTGATTTGGTTGCCGCGTATACTGCTGCATCAGCCATATCTATTGCTGTGAATGTTCCTGTTGCGATTGTCATCATTCTGACTATTGTTCTGTTGTTGAATGGAATAACATTCTTCCACTCGATTTTTCTAACATCCTGCTTCTCTTTCAGTTCTGAAATAAGTCTCCTGATAAAATAAGCTGCCCTTACCAAAATTTCATTTATCACCACAGGCACAGCCTGACGTTTCAATTCGTGACCCACAGCCTTTTCTGTAACTATATCAAGTTTGCTTTGAGCACCCTCAAATAGGATATTAAACGCCGCAATATCAATTTGACCTTTCCCCGTTCCAATACCATATTTAAATGCATCTCGCAAACGCATTAAAAAATCTTCATTTCTAAAGCAGGGGATGGATGCCAGCTCCGTTATTAGCGACAGAAACGACCCTGGCAGACTAGCAGATGTCGCAATGTCACTCATTAAATGACCTTCTCTATTCGCTATTGTTTTTGCGCAAGTTATAATCCAGTTGATTACTCCTGCAAATAATTTGGCAGCAGGATTCTTACCAACAAAATCACCGTATTCATTTACAGTAATTGGTATCTTAATGTCCTCACCGTATTTATTTATATATTTTGTTTGTCCGGTAAATTGCACAGCGATGCAGCATACTAGACCAACAACGGTAGGATGGTGGCACAGATCATCCAGCCGATGTGTATAGCCGTCAATGCCATATTTCCCAGAGCTATACGCTCCATCGCCAGGTAAATGAAATTCGAATTCCAAGAAATCAATGGCTGTTTCTAATCTGTCAGGATCCTTGGGCACTCTTCTTGGATTAACCGCTGCTGGGGGTATCTTTTTTATATTTTCTAATGTGGTTTTGCAATATGGTATATAATCAGGTTGTTTCTTTGCAAAAGTTATAACTTTACTATGTATCTCTTTATAGGTTTCTTTTTTTGCCTCTTCAAAATTCCAGTTTCCAACAATAGTTGCGTCAAGTATTCCTGTAATAATTCCACTTGTAACCGCAATTGCATAGTCCATCCCATCTGCGTGGTTGGTGAGCCTATCTATGTCTATGTTCAACTTGGCAATTTTATCTTGTATCTCCGATAATTGCTCATCGATTTCGGCTGATCCCTCAACTATTCTACGTTGCCTCTCGTTTTCAATATCATTAATATTAACAAGAGGCATAACCTCAAATTCCACATCCAAATCATTGCAAGTGGTTTTGAAATCAACAATTTTATCCATATAAAAGCCTCTCCTCTCATGAATCATTTCATTTTCTCTTAACATTAGCACAGCCACCAGGAGATACCTCATTTAATCCGGATCCATCGAAGTGATACTGCTGTTACAACTTATCAAAAAGTTTCTTTTTGTATTGCACTAATGATACTTTCCCTTTAAGTCTACCTCTATATGTCAATGCTGCCTTTCCTTTACCCACTTTTCCCGCAGTTCCTGCGGTTCCAGCACCGTAACATAACTTCCTTGGCTCAGCAACCACATCAAAATACCTTTGCCGAAGGTTTCTGCCTTTACTGTATAGCTGCCGTCCTCGTTCTGGCTGACCTCCGCGGTAGGCAGCCTGTCAAGCACTGATTCAATCGCGGGACCGGAATATGTAAACTCCACAATCTGCGGCACACCGCCGTACATAAAAATGTTGCGGTTCTTGTATTCGCCCTCTTTGAAGCGGTCCTTGTAGGGAATATCAAATTTTTCATCCAACACGACAGCTGATTGAATGCGGTCAAGGCGATATACGGTAGGGTAGGCATCGTTTGGCTTTTCAAATGTTTCCCGTTTAGCCTTGTCTGCGATGAACGCCATAACATAAAAATAGTATTCCGAGAACAACAGTCCAACGGGTTCGATCTTGCGCTTGACCTCGGTATCAGCCTTGCGCAGATAGGTGATCTCCAGCATATTCTGTGTCTGGATTGCCTGCGCTGCCTGCCACAGCACCGACATATTCGGTGGGCGATGTGCAGGCTCACGGTAGTTGAACAACTCGTTGGAGATAAACGGCTCGATGGATTTTACTTTTTTGGGCGAAACACAGTGGTTCATGACCTTATTCACCAGCGATTCCAGTTCAGCCTTGTCAAATGCACGGCTCTCCAGCAAAATTTTGCAGATTGCCAGCATTTCGCCCTCGCTGATGTGGATCATTTCCTCTGTAACCAGCCGATACCCATTGGCGGCGCGGTCAAATTCCACGCTCTGAATCAACCCCTGCCGGGTCGTCTGCTCGCAAAGGAAATCCCGGATGCTGTCCAGATCACGCTGGATGGATTTTTCATTTACGCCGTAGGCTTCTGCCACGGCTTTTTTGTTTATGACCTGCCCGTTTTGCAGTGCCTGATACAGGTCAAGAACGCGATTGCTCTTTGACATTTCATCACCCATAATTCGACAGATTGTTACTAGATGTAGTATAACACATCATGACTATAAACGCCACACTTTTTTGTATGTTTTATACAGAACATTTTCTTAACACGTCTATAAAATTGTATCCATGCACAGTGCAGGCGATAAAAGCCATAATGCCAAACACTACACACAACACAATGATAATCACAAGCGCCGTCACAATAACGTACGCAGTAAATCGGAGCGATGCGGTTAAATCCTTACAGTGCAGCCATGCTCCCGACAGAATCAGCAGCACCATAATTATGTAGGTGACAGCCACTGCGTCAAACACGATAGATTACCTCTCTTCGTTTGCGCTGTTTGGTTTGTTTGTACTTAAAGCATATCATACCGATTGGACACCGATTGTCCACCTTAAAATCTTTTTGGGTGTATGGGAAGATTCCGACTTAATTTTTTCTTTGAACAGCCCTCTCCGTGCCGCGCATTTTGCTTTGTCATATGTGTCATACTGTGTTTTTGGCGTATTGTCCAGAACTGTATCACCGTCAATGCAGCAATTCGTAAGAATGAATTTTGCGCGTTCACGATAAAATGTATATATCTGATAGTTCTGTGCCTTACCATAGAAATTTTTTGTACTAACCTTTTGCCCAATAGGATTTTCGTTTTCACCGGCAGAACAACTATTGAAGCGACAGTTGGAAATAACCGCAACATAGCCGGGTATTATCTCGTTTTGGTAGCTGATCAAATTGCCTTTTTCGGCGCGGCAGTTCTCAAATGTGCAGTTTTCCATTTTGTTGATTTTCCCGGAGATTACACTGCAATCCCGATCCAATTCGATGCAGGCTGATCCACGTGCATTTACAACGCAATCGAAAAATTTACAATCTGCAATATGTACATGACCGAGTTTGCTCGCAGAACGAATCAGTGTGCCTGTACAGGCTGTAAATGTGCTGCGCAGGATTTCGGTATCTGCCCCAGCTTGTATACATTCAGAACATTGTATAAAACGGCAATTCTCAATCAAATACGGATACAAGGCCGATACCGCAGAATTTGTGACAAGTGCATTTCTGCAATGCCTAAATATACAGCCTATCACGGCTACTGCATGGATGGGAAATATGCTGCCATCAAAGCTGCAGTTTAAAAAGCATAGGCTGTTCTGTGGGGCTGTAATAAGGCTGTAAGAGCTATCTGTCCCTACGTACTGTATACAGCAGTTTTCAAAAGCAAACAATCGGTTTTCACCTAATAGGGTAAATGCACTCGCTTTCTGGTGCGCCGGAGAGGTAGTTACACACCAGATATTGTCATGGAAAGCAAACTGTGCTTCCGGTTGAACGGAGGCTTTTACCACCGCATCAACGCAGTCTTGAAATTTGCATCGGGTGAATGCGACTCTTGTGCAGTCATCTAACTGTACAAAATTATTACATTCGACAAAAGTGCAATCAATAAAAGATACAAGACATCCTTTGTTTCCACTGAGAAACAGCCCCGAATTTGAATGTGATCTCTTGAAAGTACAGTTCTTGAAAACGGCTTCTCCACGTGGAAGAATGGTAATACATTCACCATTCTGTGATATGTCACAGTTAAATGTACAATTATAGAATGAAACTTTTCCGGCGCAAGAGATATTGCTGTCGCAAACAAACAGCCTATTCTCAAAACGCTTACGGCTGTACTTTGGGATTATTGCGCTACGGTACTTGTGAGAAATCACATCTGCAAGTATCTCATAATGAGAAGAGGGGAAGTTAAACATAATTTTCACCGTCCAATATAAGTCGGCCTACACCTTACTGCGTATATCCATGCTCTTAACCCTTTTTAAGCATATCAGACACAGTGGACATTTTGTGTCCACTGCCGCGATTTTTCACTATTGATAGATGTTTTTCTTGCAAAATTAAACGGTCTTGAGATAACAAAAATTCAATTTCTGTTATCTCAAGACCGTTCTGTTTATTATCTTTTCTGGTTATGAACGCAGTAATAGTTGGTTTGTTTTTGAGTGGCATAATGTAATTCCGTTTTCACGTTTCCTGATTACATTATGCTACTTTAGCAGTCCAATTGTCCGACCTTTAAGTAACCCGACTTAAGGGGATAACCACATTTTATTATTTGCTGTTTTCTTCGTTGATTTCCGTAATATAATCCAGCAGCGCCATATTTTTTAGGCGATAGGTGGCTTCCTCTATAGAGCCTGCAGTATCTTCCAGATACAACCAGC
>OLOQ01002955.1_pt1 | contig 13047 bp, 7 predicted proteins | sample 1673101 | NCBI WGS metagenome assembly OLOQ01 (sample SAMEA3136754, study PRJEB25190) | human gut metagenome | biome: human gut; feature: human-associated habitat; material: faeces | place: Austria | collected 2013 | reverse complement strand
ACGGAGAAGTTATTATTTATGGAATGCATATTTCCCCGTATGAAAAAGGAAATATTTTTAACAAAGATCCGCTGCGTCCGAAAAAACTTCTGATGCACAAGGCAGAGATTCGTAAACTGCAAGGCAAGATTGCAGAAAAAGGGTATACCTTAGTCCCGGTGGAAGTATACTTAAAGGGTGGATTAGTCAAAGTACAGATTGCATTGGCAAAAGGTAAGAAGCTCTATGACAAGCGTGCCACCGCCGCGGCCAAGGACGCCCGGCGGGAGATTGACCGCGCCATGAAGGACCGGGCCAGATATTAGGCATTGACATCGGCCGGAGAGTGTTCTTCGACGACGATCTGGGTGATGCCGTAACGGTCCCGCAGGTCGATGAAGGTCATCGCACCCAGGTTGCGGACTTTCTGCACCCAGCCGGCCAGGGTGACCGTTTCGTTTACATTTGCGGCACGCAACTGGCCGCAGGTATGGGTTCTGTACATGGTCGTATCTGTTTTTTTCGTTGTTGTCGTATTGTGATTCACAAAGGTAGTGAAAACGAAGGTATAAAAAACAAACTCGCGCGTTTTTTATACCGGATGCCATCTCTTTTCTTCGACAGGGGAGGTGTGCGAGGCTGAATCCGGCGGGTTCGTCGGGAGGGGTGGCGGCGACTTTCCGTCTTTTGTAAAGGAAGAAAAGTGAGTGCGGAGTGGTGCGAACTAATTCGTTTCTTGTCGGAATTCCTGCTATTTACGAATACAGGCAGAACGGAAGAGAGGCGGCGATGTGGAGCCGGGTGAAAATTAGAGGCATATCGGATTTTCCGTTAAATTATTAATTTTGCCGAAAAACCGAAACGATGGAACAGCAGCAAACCGATGAAAAATTCATGCGCCTGGCACTAAACGAGGCGGAAAAAGCGTTAGAAGAGCAGGAAGTACCCATCGGTGCCGTGGTGGTCGCGGACGGACGTATCGTCGGTCGGGGGCACAACCTGGTCGAAACCTTGGCGGACGCTACGGCTCATGCGGAAATGCAGGCCCTGACAGCCGCAGCCTCGACCGTCGGAGGCAAATACTTGTCCGAATGTACGTTGTATGTGACGGTCGAGCCTTGCATCATGTGTGCGGGGGCGATTGCGTGGAGCCAGGTAGGGCGGGTGGTCTATGGCGCCGACGATCCGAAGCGTGGCTATCGCCGCTATTCGGAGCAGGTGTTTCCGCCCCGAACGACGGTGACGCGGGGGGTATTGGCCGAGGAGTGCGAGAGGCTCGTCCGTTCGTTCTTCGCTGCGTTGAGAAGGTGATTTTTGGAAAGTGCCGAAAAAAAACTAAATTTGCATTCCCTGCTTTCCGGCGGGAGTTTCGACGGATGGTTGCGACCTACAGGACGGGGCGATATTTCCGATGGGTTTGCAGGGAATGGTGATAAAAATGGACGGAACCAATTTTAACCTATAATTTATACAATATTTATGAAAAAACTTTTGATTTCCGCGCTTGCCCTGTTCGTTGTGGGGTCTGTGGCTGCGCAGGAAGGATTGGGCGAAACTTACAATAAGGCTGTCGCCGCTTACAATTCGAAGGATTTTGCATCCGCAGCTACGGCTTTCGAAACGCTTATCGATCAGGGGCTCGATTCCGAGGATCTCGATGTCCAGAGTTGGGTTGCAACGGCCAAGAAGAGTGTGCCGGTGTGCTATTTCCAAATGGGTCTTACGGCTGCTAAGGGAAATGATTTCAACACGGCGGTCGAGAATCTTACCAAGTCGGCCAATAAGGCGGCTCTTTACGGTGAGTTGCAGCAGGAGCGTATGTCGAATATGTTGATGGCGAAGATATATCTGATGTGGGGCGGAAAGCCTTTCAACGAAAAGAACTACGCCGAGGCTGCTGAAATTTTCGCCAAAGGTTATGCCGCCGATCCGAAAAATATGGAGATGGCCAACTTCTTGGGCATTTGCTATTGCGAGCTGGGCGACTTCCAGAAAGGTTTGGTTATTTTCAACGAAATCGCTTCTCAGGACAATCCCAAATATGCGGAGGATGTCGTGAAGGTAAAGGAGAACATCAAGCTCTATACCAATAACCGTATTGCCAAGTTGCAGGGCGAGAATGATTTCGACGGTATTATCGCCGTTGCCGACGAGATGCTGGCCGTGAATCCGCAGGATGCGCTGGCCCAGAAGATTCGTTTGCAGGCACTCTTCGACAAGAAGGATTACGCTGGCGTGATCGCTTCTGCTGAGGAGGCTGCTGCCGTGCAGACCGACGAAGAGGAGCGCAGCGACGTTTATTTCATTTTGGGTGCAGCTTACAATGCCCGCACGATGCCCCAGCAGGCGATCGACGCCCTTTCGAAAGTAACGGCCGGTGCGAATGTGGCTGCGGCACAGAAAACGGTGGCACAGCTTAAGGAGAACGCAGCCAAAGCGAACAGTTAGCGGGGTATTCCTGTTTTTGAAATGCGGGGCAGACTTTTTCGGAAGTCTGCCCCGTTTTATTCGAAAGGGCTTTGACTTCCGGGATGCACGCGGGGGCGGTTCAGCGGATGGTTTTGCACTTTATCGCGGCGGGTCGGTTGTCGGGCCGATTCAGGAGGAGCGGGAGCCTTTGTGCCGCAAGTCGGGGCGGTGGCGGTGAGCCGGCCGGTCGGGTTCCGGTTTTCCTGTCCTTTCGTACGGAAGGTTTCCCGAACAGCCTGCGGACAATATCCGGAGAGGTTTCGGGTCGGTTTGCTGTCTGCCTCTCCGCCCAATGGCGGGCCCTACTCTTCGTTCTTTTCCTGGTTTATCCGCACGTTTTGCTGGATGCGCCGCAGTCCGCTGCGTGCGAGAGGTGTATTGCCGAACCGCAGGAGAAACTCCTCTTCGCTCATTGCGAGCCACTCCCGATCCGAAATCGTCAGCGGGTCGAACAGGGGATCGAAATGCGGCGAGCGGTGCATGGGGGCTTTTTGGTTGTGGGGACAGCAGCTCTGGCAGCGATCGCAGCCGAAGATCCATCCGTCGAGGTCGGGCAGGGCGCTGTCGGACTCCTTTTCGATCGTACGACAGGAGATGCAACGGTTCGTGTCGATCACCTTGGGCGCGACGATGGCTCCCGTCGGACAACTGTCCAGGCAGTTCCGGCAGCGGCCGCAACGGGCTCCTGCGAACGGAGCATCGTACTGGTCGGACGGCAGGGTAAGTACCAACTCGCCCAGCAGGACATAGGAGCCGTATTGGGGCGTGAGCAGCAGGGATTGCCGCCCGATCCAGCCCAGACCCGCTTCGACGGCCAGTTGTTTTTCCAGCAGCGGAGCCGTATCGACGAACGTGCGGCCCGTGAGCCCGGGGTATTGCCGGCGCAGGGCTTCGAGCATCGTGCCCAGCATCCTCTTGAGGACGGGGTGGTAGTCGCGGCTGCGGGCGTAGGAGGCGATTTTTGTGCGGCACCCGGGCGGATAGCCTTCGCCCAGCGGGTTCTTGTAGCTCACGGCGCAGACCACGACCGTCTGCGCCCCTTCGACCAAGTGTCGGACGTCGAAACGTTTGTCGAGGTTGCGTTCGAGGTATTCCAGCGAGGAACCGTAGCCTTTGGCGAGCCATTCGCGGAAGTAGGATTCGTTCTCCGCAAGATGTTTGCAGGGCGTGATTCCGCAGAGGTCGAAGCCTGCATTCTCGGCAAGTTTTTTGATGTATTGACCAGAGATCATGGCGATAATTCGGCTCAAAAATAGTGTATTTACGGCAAATAATAGTAAATTTGCCCCGAGTATATTCTCATTTTAATTCGAAAGAAAATGACTATCCATACACTTTACGAACTGGTTCAGTACAGTGTAAAGAGTTTTGCATCGAAAGTCGCTTTTGCCATGTACGGCGGGGAGGAGCTCTCCTATGCCGAGGTGGGAACCCGCGTCAAACACGTGCAGGACCTTTTGATCGGAGCCGGTTTGAAAGCGGGCGACAAGGTGGCGCTGTTGAGCAGCAACATGCCCAACTGGTGCGTTTCGTACCTGGCCGTCACCTCTGCCGGCATGGTCGCCGTGCCGATCCTGCCCGATTTCTCGACCGAAGAGCTGGAGATGATTATCGCCCACTCCGAGGCCAAGGCGCTGATGGTTTCCGACAAGCTCTTCGCTAAATTGGCGAAGTCCACGATCGAATCCCTCCATATCGTGATTCGTACCAAGAATCTGGGCGTGATCGCCTCCCGTCCTGCGGCGGAGAAGGGGGCGGTCGGAATTCCGAATCCCGAAGACCTCGCGGTCATCATCTATACCTCGGGTACGACGTCGCGTCCCAAGGGCGTGATGCTCTCCCACGCGAATCTCTGTGCGCAGATCTCCATGAGTGCCGCTATTTTCCCGATTTTTCCCGACGATACGTTTCTCTCGGTGCTGCCGTTGGCGCACACCTACGAATGCTCGATAGGTATGATCTATCCCTTCTCGATGGGGGCTCGGGTCGTTTACCTGGATCGTCCGCCTACGGCCTCGGTTCTTATGCCGACGCTTGCCGAGGTACGGCCTTCGGTGATGCTCATCGTACCGTTGATTATCGAAAAGATTTATCGTCATCAGATTCTCGCCAAGTTTACCTCCAGCGGATTCTGGCGTGCGCTCTATAAGATAGATTTTATGCGCCGTTATTTGCATCGTGTTGCGGGTAAGAAGCTGATGAAGGTCTTCGGCGGGCGGCTGCGCTTCCTCGGTATCGGGGGTGCGAAGCTGGACGGCGGCGCCGAGAAGTTCCTGCTCGAAGCCCGTTTTCCGTACGCTATCGGCTATGGCTTGACGGAGACGGCACCCCTGTTGGCCGGTGCAGCTCCCTCGCAGGTGCGCCTGGGTTCGACCGGGCCTGCCGCGCCGGGCGTTGAGCTGCGGTTGGAGAACGTCAATCCCGAAACCCGCCAGGGCGAGATCGTTGCCAAGACGCCGAGCGCCATGATCGGTTACTATAAGAACCCCGACGCTACGAAGGAGGTCTTCACCGAGGACGGATGGTTCCGTACCGGAGATTTGGGCGAATTTTCGGCCGACGGGTGGCTTTACATCAAGGGCCGGCTGAAGAATATGATCGTCGGTCCCAGTGGTGAGAATATCTATCCCGAGGATATCGAGAGCGTCCTCAATTCGCACGTCTGCGTCGCCGATTCGGTGGTTACCGAGCACGAAGGCCGCCTGGTGGCGCTCGTGCATTTCAATACCGACGCTCTCGAAGCCAAGTTCGACGGCTGGAAGGAGGATTTCGAGAATTGGAAGGAGAATCTCAAGAAGGAGGTCGTCGATTATGTGAATTCCAAGGTCAATCGTTTCTCGCATATCTCCGAGGTCGTGGAGGAGAAGCAGGAGTTCGTCAAGACTCCGACGCAGAAGATCCGACGTTTCCTCTATACCAAGCGCAACCCTCACCAGAAACACGAAATGTCCAAGCGGTAGGGGTGTGTATGCAGTTATGATTCAGGTGCAGATTTCGGTTTGCGCCTGAATCTTTTTTCGGACGGTCGGGTTGCTTCCCGATCGTTTCCTTTGGCCGGAGCTCGTCCCGACTTTCCGATAGAGCTGAGCTGTGTCTGTGTCGGGGCAGTGCGGACCGGATGCCGCTGTTTCGGTTCCGTATGCTCGTTCGTGTCTGCTGCCTCCGGCGGAATGTGCAGCGGTCGAGGTTTTACCGGAGCGTCTGTTTTTCGGATCCCGATTTGTACGGCACACCGCCGCTTCGCGTTGTCCGGTTTCCCGGGAAGAGGGATTTCTTGCAGCGTGAACTTCGCAATTTCTACTTTGAGGGTTGCGGACGCTGAAGGCGTTGGCAAAATAAAATCGGAAAAGACGCACGGTCTTTTCCGATTTCGTTGTATGGATTGCTCGCAGCCGGCCGATTTTTCCCGGATTATTCGGGAATCTGCACCGAGTCCGATGGTGTGGACAGATCGGGATGGATCAACTCGTTTTCATAAATGCCCAGCGTGCGGTAGTAGTCGTTGAGCTGGGCCAGCACGTCTTGGCGTTCCATGTAGGCCGCCAGATAGTAGAGCCGGTCGAGCGATTGCATCTTGTCGATGAGTGTCTGCGTGACCATGTCGCCCTGAATGCCTTGGAAATCGAGGTAGTAGTCGATATACTGCATCAGGTTGCGGGCATAGCTCATCAGCAGGCCGTCGCCCTTGTCCGGGGCACCGGCCATGTAGTAGCCTTCGATGAAGGGGAGGGTGTTGGCGTCGGTGTAGCGGATCTGTTGGGGCGGCAGTTTTTCGAGCCCCATGTCGAGCAGCCGGATCGCCTGTGTCGAATCCCCACGGAAAACATACTCCTTGGCTGCACGGGCGAAGGATTCGCGGGCTTTCGAGGCGCTCAGGGTATGTTGGATGGTGTGGTCGGCGTAGGTTCGGGGATCGCTCAGGTTTCCGTAACGGAATGTTTCGGTCAGCAACGGCGTTACGTAGTCCGGATCGACACGCCCGATCTCCTGCACGTTCCTGCATGGCGTGTAGATCGGTACCAGCCGGTAAGTGTAACCGTCGAACTGGAGGTAATCGAGCAGCCCGAGCGATTGCAACGTGTAAACCTGTGTGAAATGGATCGGACGCTTCCAGTCGAAATGGGCCAGCATGTCGAGCAGCATCATCTCGCTCTTGTCGATCGCCCGTTTGGGCAGTTCCATGTAGATCGTATCCACCATCAGGTCACGATCGGCTTCCTTGACGATGCCCGAGGCGATCGCGTTGTCCTTGTTTACGGGCAGGGCGAAACGGTTGCTCGGCAGGTAGTCGATTTTGCTTCCGTTGCTCAGAACAAGTTTGGTGCGCGGATCTTCGTTGCGGATAAAATCGATGGCCTCTTTCAGCTCCAACGGGCGGTCCACGATGTTTTCTATGGGCAGCATGTCGTTGGTGTAGGTGTATTTGCTGCGTGGCAGCGTGAAGGGGATGCCCGGCGCATCGTTGGCTTTGGTTTTCAGTTCGTCGATGTACCATTCGGCGCCCAGGTAGCTCGTGTTCATGATCCGCACGTCCGGGCGCACGCCGTCCACCTCCTGATTGAACCACAGGGGGAAAGTGTCGTTATCCCCGTAGTTGATGACGATGGCGTTGGGCAGTACCGATTGCAGGTAGTTCCAGCCGATGTCGCGGGCCATCGTGCGGTGCGAACGGTCGTGATCGTCCCAGTTCTGGGCCGCGAGAATGCCCGGTACGACCATGCAGACGACCGTAGCGGCTATGGGAGCCATGAGGCCCTTGCGTCGGGTGGCCCAGACGATCAGGTCGCGCACGGCGAGTACGCCCAGGCCGATCCAGATGCAGAAGGCGTAGAACGAACCCGCATAAACATAGTCGCGTTCGCGCGGTTCGTTGGGCGAGGTGTTGAAGTAAACCACCAGCGCGATGCCCATCATCACGAAGAGCCACATGACGATCGAGAAGTTGCGCGGATCGCGGTTGAGCTGATAGATCAGGCCGATAAGACCCAACAGGAAGGGGAGGAAATAGTAGGTGTTGCGCCCCTTGTTATTCGCTATTTCGTCCGGCAGGTTGTCCTGCGGCCCGAGGTAAAGCTCGTCGATCCACTTGATGCCCGAGAGCCAGTTGCCGTCGGTGATGATCGCGTCGGTAGGCTGGATGTCGCTCTGGCGCCCCACGAAATTCCAGAGGAAATAGCGCCAGTACATGTGGTTGAGCTGGTAGGTGAAGAAATAGTTGAGGTTCTCGCGGAACGTCGGCTCCACGATTACCAGCGGTTCGTAGCCCGAACCGTCGTCCCAAAGCGTCCGGCGTCCGAAATCGAGCACTTCGATCTTGTTCGGGCGTCCCTGCGCGTCGCGGACGATTTCGCCGTTTTCATCCCGTTCGTAATCGGTCCGGGTGCGGTAGGCGCTCCATGATTTGTAACTCTCCTTGCTGGCAGCGTAGTTCCACATACGGGGGAACAGATGCATGAACTCGTCGGGGTGTTCGTACCCGGAGATGATCGAAACCGTTTTGTACTTGCCGTCGTCGTCCAGGTAGCGGACATCCTTGTATTTGTAACCGGAGGTCGGGGCCGAGAACTGGGGACCGTAGAGCAGCGGTTTGTCTCCGTACTGGTCGCGGTTGAGCAGCGAATAGAGGGCGAACGGATTGCTCGGGTTGTTGCTGTTCATCGGGGGATTGGCCGCGGCGCGGATCGTAACCGATGCGTAGGACGAGTAGCCGATGAGGATCATCAGCGTCGAGAGCAGCACGAGATTGAGCACCGTGCGCCCTTTTTTATGGGTGAAATATACGCCCATGCCGAGCGCTCCCAACAGGGCTACTACGAAGAACACGAGGCCGGAATTGACGGGCAATCCCAGTGAATTGACGAAGAAGAGGTCGAACAAGGCGCCGATATAGACCGTATGGGGGATGATGATACTGTTGATGAAAACCAGAATCGCGCCCGAAATGAGGGTGCTGACCGCAATACCTTTGAACGTGATGCGCTGCGTTTTGCGGAAATAGTAGATGAATACCAGCGCGGGAACGGTCAGCAGGTTGAGGATGTGCACGCCGATCGAAAGCCCCATCAGGTAGGCGATCAGCACGATCCAGCGCATCGAGTGGGGCTGGTCGGCCTGTTCCTCCCATTTGAGCATGAGCCACACCACCAGGGCGGTGAACATCGACGAGAGGGCATATACTTCGCCTTCGATGGCCGAGAACCAGAAGGTGTCGGTGAAGGTATAGGCGAGTGCTCCGACCGCACCTGTACCCAATACGGCCACGATGTTGGCTTTTGTAAGCTCCGCGCCCTGACGGGTAAGGATGCGGCGTGCCAGGTGGGTGATCGTCCAGAAAAGGAACAGGATGCAGAACGCGCTGGCCAAGCAGTTCATGGCGTTCACCATGTGGGGTACATAGTACGTCGAGGGTGCCAGTATCGTGGCCAGGCGGGCCAGCAGCATGAAGAGCGGTGCTCCGGGCGGGTGCCCTACTTCGAGTTTATACGAGGTAGCGATGAATTCGGAGCAGTCCCACAGGCTCGAAGAGGGCTCCATGGTCAGCAGATAGGTCATGGCCGCGATAGCGAAGACGATCCAGCCGACGATGTTGTTCCAGCGTTTGTAGCTATTCATTTGAGTTTCGGTTTGTCCGCAAAACGGCATGTCCCCTGCGTGCGAAGTCGAACGTTCAGTTTTTTAGGGCAGTCCGTCGGATTTAAGTCTGTTGTTGTGTACAAATACGATGAAAGCCGGGTGCAAAATCGATTTTGCTGGATTTTGCCGCAACGGGTTTCCTGTACTCTGCAAAGATACTAAGATAACGCTTAAATCGGGTGTTTATTTTTGTTTTTTGTTCGGATTCTTTGTTATCGTCGGTAAAGTATGGGGTGCCGCAGGCCGGAATCCGGGTATATGAGGTGCGAGATTCGTTCGATCTTCGGGGGATGCGGGACTCCGGTTGTCTGCCGGATTCTGAAATTTCAACAGAGAGGAGTGTGCGTTGGCAAAGGGAGAGTATATGCGGATCTGAATCGTGTTGTGGAATGAATTCGGAAAAATTTTTGTAAGGGATGTCGTCCTGAGAAAAACCGGTCTGATTATGAATCGGACCGGTTTTTTGTCTTCGGAGCAACTCCTAAAAGATCAATAGGAGTAATCCTCGCAGGGAAGTTTTCCGGTGTATTCGATTTCGAGCTCGGTATTTTTGTCGTCCTCGTCGATGGCTTTGAACGAGCCCGTAATGGTATAGTCGTCATTGCCGTTGGCGACGATTTTGAGAGTTCCCTCCGTGATTCTGTTCTTGATGATTCCGTAGGTGGGATCGTTGTAGTTCCAGAAGGATTTCGCCAGATCGAAAGTCATGTTCTCACCGGCGGCACCGCCCGTGTAGTCGCCGCTGGCGAGTTGCAGAGGATCTGTGGGCGCGAGCGTAATGTAGAACGTGATGCCGTATTCTTTTATCGGAGAGCCATCTTTCAGGCCGAGGAAGAATACATTGTCCCCATTGTAGTAGAGGTCGCCGACGGTCATGGTTGCTTTCGGTGCTTCCGGAGCCGGAGGAGTCGAATAGTTGTTGAAAGGTACTGTGCCGGTAAAATCGATCTTAATGGCTGTTTCCTGTCCGGTGTCGCTCGCTCCCCGGAGAGTGCCGGTTACGGTGTAGTTGTGGTTCCCGTTGTTTGTCACGGTGAGTGAACCTTCTTTGATCGTATTTTTGATCCGGTCGTTGAAATTCTCCTTGTCGATGAATGTCCAAGAGGATTTGGCTGCGTCGAGGGTCATCTCTCCGCTGCCGGTCGATACGGGGTAGTCGCCGCTGACGAGCTGCAGGGTCTCCGAAGCGGGTAGTTTGAACGAAAGCGACGCTTCGTAAGTATCTGTCGGGTTGGCGTCCTTGAGGGTCAGAGTATAGATATTGCCGTCGTAGTAGTCCAGGTTGCCGATGGTCATGGTCACCTCCGCAACAGTCGGTTCCACGGGTTCCGGATCGGCGTAGTCCTCGAAAGGAAGAGTGCCGGAAAAGTTGATTTTCAGAGCTGTGTTTTTACCGGTTTTATCGGATGTACCTTCCAGTGTGCCGGTGATCGTGTAGTTGTGGTCGCCGTTGCTGACGATGTGAATTTTGGTTCCCTCCTTGAGCCGGTTTTTGATCTTGTCGTTGTGGTTGTCCTTGTCGGTAAAGTTCCAGAATGACTTGCTCGCATCGATGGTCATCTCTTCGCCTGTCGTTGCTGCCATATAGTCGCCGCTGGCCAACAACGGTGAATCCGAAGCGGGCAGCTTCAAGTAAAAGGTTGTCTCGTAGAGATCGGCGGGATTGGCATCCTTGAGCTGGAGATAATAGATGTTGTCGTTGTAACGATACAGGGAGCCGGTGGACATGGTTACCTCAGGCACTTCGGGTGCGGGATCATCCGGAGTATCCGGATCATCCGGGTCTTCATAGTCTTCCGAGTAATCGGAAATCAGCAACCGACCTGTGAATGCGAACGCTACGCCCGCTTCGTTTTCCATAATGGAACCCCCGTCCTGAATGGAGCCGCCTTTCATGTGGCCTCTGATCGTGTAGGTCATGTTGTCGCCGATGGCGACTTCGAATTCTCCGGCTTCGGCAACGTATTGTGTCCATTTGGGGGCGACCACATTCCAGTTGGAACGGTATCTAGTCGTATTTTTATTGTTGAACGTATTTATTTCCCAAGTGGAGGAGGCGGTGTATTTCCCGGCCGGAAGGGTGAAGCTACCCTTTTCCTGTCGTGGGACATTGACATAAAAGCATACGCTACATCCGCGGGCAGAGTTGTTCAGGTCTTTCAGGTAGAGGAAATAAACGGCTCCGCCTTCTTTGCTGTATTCACTGTCATGCCCGTAGTACATCAGTTCGCCTTCGGTCATCGTATGGGCGATGTACCCGGTCATGGGCGGATTGGGATCGTCCGGAATTTGGGGTCCCTGTGGGTCGTCCGGGTCGTTCGGCTCCGTCTGCTCCATACCGTTGTCTTTGTCGCTGCATGAAGGCAGGCATCCCAAAATCCCCCCCCCGAACATCAGCAACATCCATGCGAATCTAAAGTGTTTCATAGCGTAAAAGGTTTTAGTGCCGGGCCTACGGCAGGTTTTTAATTTTCGGCAGAAACGAGGCCGGTCTTAAAAAAAAGCGCTTTCTGCTTAAGTGTTTTCTTTCATGTAATAGAGATGTTGTTTTTCTTTGTTGGAAAAAAATAGATAAAATATTCGGTATTTGCAAATGTTTTTGTCTTTTTTAATTTATTGTGTGTTTTTATTGGTTGAAAAATTGGGACTATCTCGTTCGACGAAGTTTGAAACGATATTTTTAAGTGAGGAGACGGTCGAGATAGTCGTCTGTCGGTTGTTAAGAAGATCAGTCCGGACTGAATGTCCGGACTGATCGGGAATTTTTCGTATGGAGCCGGTCTGATGCTTTTCTCCTGAATGGTAGTTTTCAGGAGAGGCGTAGCGATCGGTGTAATTTCGACGGTTGCCGTCGTCAATGTTGTATGGATGTGTCGTTTGTCGTAATAGGGATGAATACGATGTCCGAACAGCGCAGGGCTTCGTCATCGACGGCAAAGGCATAAATGTAGTATTTGGAGTTCGGTTCGAGCGTTTCCTGGATTTCTCTGGATTGTTGAAAGGTATATTGGCTCAGGATCATTTCGGCCGTGTAGCCCATCCATCCGTAGATCTGTACGTTGTCGATCCAACTTTCCGATATTTTCTCCAAAACGGTCGCATCCGTATCGGCCGCATCGACGCTGCCGTAGATCTTTGCGACAAAATGGCCGTCGTAATCGTTCGCTTTGACAAGAACGTCGATGTTGAGACCTTCGGTCGAAACGATCTGTATGTCGAATTTTGTGTCGATTGTTTGGGGTGCCAGGGTTGTGAGCGTCTTTTTTGAGATCGGGGTCAGCCTTTCGATCGTGATGGGATCCACGCCGTATGCGTAAACGAGGTATTCGGTATTGGGTTCCATGTTTTCGATCAGCCTGTCTGCAATAGTCCCCTGTTCGAGGTATTCTTGTGCCCAGCTTTGCCAGCCGCTGCCCGTTGCGTCCATGTCTGTATAGAAGTCGATGTCGTATTGGTAGAGCTCGTCATCCGTCTTGAAATCGGCGGCAGCCCGGGAGGGGATGATGTTCAACAGATAATACATTTCCTGGTCTCCGGGACGGACTGTAGTTCGGAATGTTTTTGTGGTGATGTCCGAAATCGTTATCGTAAATGCCTCCTCCGGACGGGCCGCCTGTTTTGCTGTAAAGGAAGGCGCCGGCTGGATATCCGCGTACGAAACTTCGATGATTGCTTCTCTCTTTTCCGCTGTTTCGTTTTTGGTTACGTTGAAAGAGATGACCCCTGCGGTTTTGGTATCGATGTCCGTTATCCAACTGTCGTTGCATTTGGCAGACAGGGTCGCATTTGCGACGGGGTTTTCGATCGTGTATTCGATTTGGAAAGGTCCTCCTTCGGCCGGAACATCGAGGCTCTCTTTGGCGAATACGATTTCAGGCTGTGCATTCGGAAAGGTCTGTTTCACTTTGAAAGAAGGCGCCGGCTGGATATCCGCGTACGAAACTTCGATGATTGCTTCTCTCTTTT
>OLOQ01002945.1_pt1 | contig 13070 bp, 10 predicted proteins | sample 1673101 | NCBI WGS metagenome assembly OLOQ01 (sample SAMEA3136754, study PRJEB25190) | human gut metagenome | biome: human gut; feature: human-associated habitat; material: faeces | place: Austria | collected 2013 | reverse complement strand
AGGATACCCCGCTTACTGCCTTATAGAAATCAATGACACCATACATAACACCATGGTCGGTAATCGCCCCTGCTGTCATGCCAAGTGCCTTGATTTTCTCCACATATTCTTTTATTTTATTTGAACCGTCTAACAGACTGTATTCTGTATGTACATGTAAATGGGCAAATGCCATTCCCGTTTCCTCTCTTCCGCTGTTTCTATTCTTCGCCTTTTATCACTGTCTCATATTATAACGTTTTTTGCAGAAGGTTTCAACGACCGGAAGGAGATTCTGTGTGGATTATTCCGGGGAAATTATATCAATTTGCGGCATTCGGGCTGCTACCCATATATTAACGAAATTGTTTAGAGACTCTTAGAATTTCTCACCAAAACTGGCAATGCTGGCACATGGACGTGCCAGCAAGGCACAGATGAACATGGATGTGAATTTGTGCCGGTTGCCGGAACTTTTTTATATTTCATGAAATTCTTAGAGACTCTTAACAATGCAGTGATATATGGAGAGCAGCCCGAATGCCGCAAACTCTTATATTTTCCCGGAATATACATACAATAAAAAATGTATTTTGACTTTCTTCTTCAATGTGCTAAACTATATGTGAAAAAATTAACGAAGTATATCTCAAGAGGTGATATCATGGAAAAGTCTGGATTGATTGTAGAAGGCGGCGGTATGAAATGCGCTTACAGTGCTGGAATTCTGGATGCCTTCTTAGACGACAATGTTACATTTGATTATTGTATGGGGGTATCTGCCGGTGCGGCAAATACTGCTTCTTACCTTGCCGGGCAACGTGGTCGTAATCTGCGTTTCTATATAGAGCATGTAAAAGACCCCCGCTACATCAGTATCAAAAATCTGATTAAAACCGGTTCTCTCTTCGGACTTCAATATATTTACGGAACCTTAACCAATTCCACAGGAAACGACCCGCTGGATTATGATGCCTTAGCAGCAAATCCAAGTGAATTTCATTTTCCGGCAACCAATGCTGCCACCGGAAAGGCAGAATATTTTTCCAAAGAAGATTTAGGCCGTGATGATTACCGCGGCATTATGGCAACCTGTGCCCTTCCGGGCTTCTGCAAACCGATTTCTTTCCACGGCAATTATTACTATGATGGCGGTGTTGCAGATTCCATTCCGGTTGAACGTGCCATTGCAGATGGCTGCGACAAGGTAGTAATTATCTACTGCCGTCCACTTGGCTATGTCAAGCAGCCGGAGAGTTACCGTTTTCTTTACAAAAAGATGTTACGGAAATTTCCAAATACGATTACTGCAATTGATAACAGACACTTAAATTACCGGCACTCGGTAGAAGTTGCTGCAAAATTACAAAAAGAAGGACGGGCATTTCTCTTTGCACCGTCCCATCAGGTTAAGATTGGCACTTTTACCACTGACCCGAAAATCATGCAGGAGCTTTATGATTTAGGAATCAGTGATTATAAAGCACAAAAGGATGCGCTGCGTGCCTTCTTAAACAATTAACAATATTTCTTTCTGCCAGCAGCTGCCACAACCATCAATCCAGCTGCGGAAAACATCAGAAGCAGTATTCTTCCAACCGGTGTTTCATCACCAGTTTTTATGGTTGCAGTCTTCTGTGTTGTTCCCGTCAGGGCTGCCGTATTGGAACCGTTTCCAGTGGAAGGGTCTTCCTTTACGGCAACTGTCACCTTTGTAGATGCAGAAGCCAGATAGTTCCCTGTCTCTGCATACCGTACGAAATAGTCACCTGCTGTAAGCTGGTTTATCTTTGTACCATCTGTAACCTTGGTCCAATGAATTTCATCTGTGCTGTATTCCATTGCAGTAGTCAGGTTTTCAATGGCTCCATCACTTGCACCTGTTTTACTGGTATTTACAGCCTTCAGTCCTGTCGGTGCCGCCTGACCTGCCTTCCCTATCGTAAATTGCAGATGTGCTGCTTCATGATACACTCCAATACCTGTTATTGTTACCTCTGCACTTCCTGCATTTTTATTATCCGAATAAGCAACGGTGTAATCCGTATCCTTTGTCAGTGTCTGTCCGTCATATACCACAAGTACTTCCGGTTCCTTTGCTGTTCCATCATAAATATAGGTCGTTGGATTCAGCGTTGCCGATAAATCTGCATCTGTCATCTTACGATAACGAAGCTCCACATTCTGGGCAATCTGACCATCTGCATCCACAATGGTATTTCTGTAATCAACATCTGCCGGATTTCTCTTCCTATTTGCGATAGAAAAATCTTTTGGCAGGAATCCCCGGATTGTTCCCAGGCTTTCTTCCAGCGCAACGTTGGCATAATTCGAAATGCCCTGACTCACATTCTTTAATACCAGCTTTGAATCTTCATCCATTGTAAGCTTCTCTAACCAGCACCGTCCAGAACCGTCATTTCCGGATACTGTAACTTCACTTCCCTCAAGCTTTACTCCACTGTTCGTCATCCACTGTAAATCAGTCAGTGCTGCTTTTGCATTTTTAAAGGTCAGTTCCTTTGTAAGTCCGACACCGCCATTCGTAATCTTTCCCTTATAGTTACCATTTGCAATGGTAAGATTATTCCCTGAGGAAATCGTATCCAGAATCAATGTATGTCCGTTCAGGTCAAGGGTTACGGCTTTACTGTCTCCGATTGCTGCGGTTCTTCCATTTCCATAAATATCCTTCACAAATTTGATGGTATCTCCATCTTCCAGGTATCTGAAATCATTATGTGCTCCGGTTCCACCGAAGTCTCCATTCAGCATTCTCTTAGTCGTTCCATCCGTTCCAATCAGCTCTGCATATTCTATGTCACTTGCTCCACAGACCATACATCTGCCGGAATATCCTGCTAAAATCGGATGTTCACAGTTATCTGCATCATATGTCTCGCCGGTTGCCATTATCTGTACCCAGTTTTCCCCGCCATCGCTATATTTTACGATATCATTCTGCGTCTGCAATGTTCCTCCCAGAAGTGTAATGTCATTTTGTGCCTGAAGCTTTGCATCCCCTGCAATTGCTGCATTGTTCGCACTCTGCATGGATATTTTATTTGCATTTATCTTTGCATTTCCTTCGATTATGGCAGCATCTCCATTTGCCTGCAGCATAACAAATAATGAAGGTGCCGTAATCTCTGTACTTCCGGTTGATACCGCTCCCCCTTCACTGGTTATCTCAACACCATATCCATTTTCTGCATTGACAGCGAGATTTCCTTTTACCGCAGTCTTCTTTGCGCGGATTGTTACATCTTTTACTGTTTCTAATTCAAGATTGCCTTCTGCTATTGTTTCACCCACAAGGACTATCCCGCCACTCGAACTGTTTGAATTACTGTTTCCATTGGATGACAGAAATGTATCTTTTGCTTTAAAAAATGCCTCTGTTACATTTATATTATTTCCATTATCCAGATCAAACGAATTCAGGGAACCAGTCTTTTTCAGGCTGATTTCTCCGTTCTGCTCATCCGTTGCCTCTATCAGATACTTCACCGCTCCACCTGATAAATAGATGTCCAACTGATCCGCCTCAAGCTTAACTGAACCAGCAGAGATAAATGCATCACCAGTAACATCGTCTGCATCTAAAGTTATCTCCCCGGCGGTTTTTAAGTCCACCAGAGATGTTCTTTTTCCCACTCCTGTCTGTATGCCTTATTGCATATTTTATTACGGTCCGCCTGAGCAATCTAAAGCTCTGGTATTTATATTTATGTGCCACCGCAGCCCTTTCCTTTGGCTGCATTGCCAACGATTATATCATTGCTTATACCGTCCCTGCTTCCAATGCAGATGATAGCTCTGTTCCGGGACTGCTCTTACAATACGCCATGCTATAATTCTCTCTAGTAATCATTGATAACTACTCTACTCCAATCGTAATTTTGCATCCGTTTCTTCCTGTATAAATTTCTTTATCTTATCTGCGCTTTTTCGTCTTTTAGCATACCTGAACATCTGACTCTCATCCACAACATAAGAATTAAATGCTGTTTCATATATTGCTGGATACTCTGATTCACTAAACATTGCTTTTATCAGCTTCTCCGAAAAAATGTCTACCAGCAATTTTTCTAAACCTGTATGCCAGACCTCCTTTTTCCCTTTTGGTGATTCCGTCAAAAGATTTCTTACAACAATCATATCTTCTCGTCTATAATTAAAAAAATCTTCTTCCGTTGGATTTATAAGTATGTTGCCTTCATACTCTTTTTTCAATCTTTCAAAGGCAGAAATACACAATTCTTTCTCTACGAAGACAAAAATAACATTATGTGCAATTTGATGATTCAAAAAACGATTCATTTGATACAGCTCTGAAATTCTGAAATCTAAATCGTAAAAATCCTCCTTCAATATTTTCGCTATATGAACTGCTATATCAGAATAATCATATTCATAATCTTTTAGTTTTCCTCTGGCACAATACGCATTTCTTCCAATACGCACTATTTCACCAGATTCCAAATACTTTTTCAAATATTTTTCCAAAGTACTTTTGCTCAATACACCAACATTATCTGTAATTGTATCAAAAAATGTCTTCTTGTTAAAAACTGCTGCAAGTCCATTCGACCATTCTTCTGAAATAAAAAGAGGACCAAACCAGCTGATGGAATATTCCATCACAAGTGCTGATTTAGTCCTATTTTAACATCTGATTTAATTACTGAAGATCCTCATCTCTTAATCCATTGGAACCATCCGCATGCTCAAATGCTGCAAGTTCCGGATGTTCTCTCTTTTCTTCCGTATAGTTCTCATAAGGTGCCTTCTTATGTTTCTGTTCTGCCCAGATACGGTCTGCAACCGGTCCCCACTCTTCTGCATAGTGGTCACACTTAGAGCAAAGATGCTCAACAGTCTCTTCTGCCTCAGCGTTTGTTCCCTTCGCACCAGTCTTGTTTACCATTTCTCTTAAGAGCTTTGGATTCTCAAGCATCGGACATGGACGCAGGTGGTTTCTGTTAAATGGCTGTCCTTCATGATATGCCTTAAACAATGGACTCTGCAGCATCTCAAGGATTGACTTATCATGGATATTCGAATCCGAGAAATGGATAAATACGCACGGTTCTGCGTCTCCCTGTGCATTAATATGGAAGTAGTTACGTCCACCGGCAATACATCCGCCAACAAATTCTCCGTCATTCTGGAAGTCCATTGGGAAAAATCCGATATCATTGTCTCCGGTACGAACCCAGCGAATCTTCTTAATAATTTCTTCCCGCTGTTCCAATGTCGGCATCAGCTCCGGAGCTGCGTTCTGTCCTACCGGCATATAATGGAAGTAGAAACCGAAACGTGCGCCCTTATCAGCAATGAAACGTAAGAATTTCTCATCGGTAACAGCCTCAACATTGGCTCTGGTATAGCAGATAGAAGTTCCGAATATGATACCATATTGTTTCAACAAATCCATTGCCTTCATAACGGCTGCATAATGTCCGTCACCACGACGTCCGTCATTTGTCTCAGGTGTTCCCTCAATGGAAAGAAGGAATGTAATATTTCCAAGTTCTACAATCTTCTTACATAACTCCTCATCAATCAGAGTAGAATTGGAGAAAAGACCGAACATACAATCATTATGCTTCTCAGCAAGTTTTAAAATATCATTCTTACGAACAGTCGGTTCTCCACCTGTCATAAAGTAAAGATAAGTTCCAAGTTCCTTACCCTGTGTAACAATCTTATCCATATCCTCATAGGACATGTTATTCTTGTGGCCATATGTGCCAGACCAGCATCCTACACAATGCATATTACATGCGTCTGTCGGGTCAAAAAGAATCAGCCATGGAATATTACAGTTGTACTTCTCACGGTTTGCCCTGATTGTCTTTGTTCCACGGAAAAATGCTTCATATCCTAAATTCAGAAGGAATTTCTTAGCATAATTTGGATTTGTCTCATCCAGAACACGGTTTACAAACTTCACCCATCTGTTCTCCGGATTCTTTACATACTCTCTGACCTTATCCAATGTTGCCTTGTCTGCGCCATTTCCCCAGAAAGTCTCTGCCTTGTCAATAAGTTCAAGGAATGTTTCCTGTCTTTTCGCGATATCATCTGTCTTAGTCAACTTACCTACGATGCTATTGGTCATTATCTCAAAAGCTTTTCTTTCTACTTTGTGCTGTGTGTTTTCAACGAATGAAGCCATGCTAACTTCCTCCCTCTTTTTTCTTCTATGTATTTTAACATTTATTAGTATAAGAAACAATGCGTTTTTTTGACATATACAATAGATTTTTTTTGTATGGTCATGTTATACTTTTTCGACAATTTGTATATCTGACAGCACAATTTGTCCATTTTGTTTATAACTGCTCATCATAGACAAGTCCTTTGATATCGTCCTCGGCAAGTTTATGCTCCGCAACCTTTTTCTCTGCTTCACTCTTTAAAAGGCTGCTCTGGGTCTCCTTATCTAATTTTGTATCAGTCTTCTTATCCTCTTTCTTGTCTGCATCCTTCTTATCCGTATCTTTCTCATTTTCTTTGATGGTCTCATCGACGTGGTCTACTGCTTCCCCAATCAGTCCTAATGTTGCTTCATCGGATGCCTTGTCTAATATTTCTTCCGCTTCCTTCTGGCTGTCTATCATATCATGATGCTTTAACCGTTCCGTATGTACTGCCCGGAGGTATCCGTTATCCTCGGCTCTTTCCTTTCCAAGGTCTTTTATCTTGCTTCTGTATTCTGACTCCATTTTATAGTAGTCCATGGACTCTTTCTGATAGTCTGTCATTCCGCCTTTCTTTAATTCTGAGACATGCTCTAATTCTTCTTTGGAAAGCATGCTTCTTCCTTCTGCTGTACTGGCTTTCTTTAAAAGGTCAAGGTCTGCCTTTTCCTGGCTGCCATCCGCTACCTGGTAACGTTCCTTTAATTCAGCTTCCTTATCCTGTAAGTCGCGGATTTCACTCTGATAATCTTTTATCTCGCTGTCAATTTCCTTAATGTGGGCACGCCGCTCGTCCATCTCTTCATCCACTGCATGCTCACCGGAAAATGTATCCATAATCTTCTTTAATGCTTCTTTCTGGGCATTTGCCATCTTCTGTCCAATCAGATCTGTCTGATTCAGGTTAAGACCGGCACCTTTTATTACATTGCTGTCATTCTTATTATCCTGTTTCTTATCATCTGACTTTGCACTTCCCTGTGTCCCGTCATTCTGATATAAGCTCTGTGTCCCAAAGCTGGTATTGATTCCATTCATATACGCTTCCCTTGCCTTTCTGCAACGCTTATCCGGTTATCGGATATTTCTTTAGCTGTTGTATACACTTTTATAAATAATATATCGGTTTTCCACTGCGTTTTCCTAAGGGTTTTGGTCTTATTTTTCCTTTACAATAGCTTTCGTCAGAATCCATTCTGCCCACTGGGCATAATATTTTCCTAGAGGATGGGCATCATCACTGGTATACTGGGCATCGAGGTTTCCTGCCCCATCATCAAAGATTTCATTCACATCAATATAATAGGTCTGCTTCTGGTCACATAAGGACTCCACCACACCATTGAGCCAGTCAATATTGGCATTGTTATAAAGGCTGTCCGAATCGGATTTTGCCTTGGAAACATGAAGACTCGCCTCTAAGAATAAAATGGCATCCGGCTGCATTTCCCGTATTTTCTCTACCACTTCACGATATTGCTTTTCTATGCTCGCATGTGGATATCCCAGTTCATTGATACCTAGCATCAGATAAATCTTTCCGTAATTCTTCCGGCTTAACACTTCATCCAAAGTTTCTTTTCCATAGCCCGGCATATCCACCTCTGTTTCAAACAGCTTAAAGGAACTTAAGCCAATCGTTGCAAATACATCCGCATCCCCAAGGTCTGCATACTCCGATAATCCTACTGTTCTGGAATCTCCAATAAATAAGGCATCGGAAAAATAGCTGATATCCTCTGTTGTAAAGGTTCCCTCCTGCTCCGTATCTGCCACCGTTTCATTATCCTTGATACCTGTTTTATCTTCTGTATTTTCTGTACTATCAATATCTGCCTGTCCTGTACCGGCTTTATCTGTGCTGTTTTCTTCCGTTCCGGCAACTGCTTCCGCCGGCTCTTTTTCTGTGCCTGTCACCTGTGCCAGTTCTTCCTGCCTTGCCTTCTTCTCCTGCTCCGCAGTTACAAGCTTTACGGTAATCACCGGGAATGCAATCACAAATGTCAGCAGTAAAAGTATAGTAAATTTATATTTTTTCATCGTATTTCCTCACTAGAATCTGAAGTATAAGAATGGATCATCCATTCCAAGATACATACAATATACGCTCGCCCAGAATAATGCCAGCAGCAGTAAGATCACCCAGAGGCGGTTCTTATTCTTCTTAAGGAGCTTCTCCTGAACGCCTGTTGCAAACAGGATACCAAGCACCAGATAAATGCCATAGGTCTTACCATATTTCAGATAATCTCCCTGAAACAATACCGTTCCGGTACTGCCAAAGAATGGGAATAATTTCTGTAAATAAATGCCAAGCTGGCTTAAATCCGTAATCACAAAGACCAGCCAGGAAAGCGGTATCCAGAGTATCATATAAATATGACCAAGCGCCTTATGCCGCTCCAGCACTTTTCCAAGTCCGGCTTTTTCCACGAATAATAAGACAAAAAGCAAAAGTCCCCACAGTACAAAGTTCCAGCTTGCGCCATGCCAGAGCCCTGTCAGAAGCCATACCACAAACATATTGCGGACGGTCTTTGCAAAACCACCGCGGTTGCCGCCCAGCGGAATGTATACATATTCCCGGAACCAGCCACCCAGTGTCATATGCCAGCGGCGCCAGAAATCCGTCATGGACACTGCCATATATGGATTGTTAAAGTTCTGTGGGAAGTCAAAGCCCATCATCCGCCCCAGTCCGATTGCCATCAGGGAATACCCATAGAAGTCAAAATATAACTGCAGGCTGTATGCCACAATGCTCATCCATGCCAGCGGTGTGGAAATGCTCTCATAACCGATTGCTGTCACCTCTGTCCAAAGATGTCCCACCCGGTTTGCCAGCAATACTTTATAAGCAAGTCCCAGTGCAAATACCTTAAGTCCGGATTCCACCTTTACCATGGAATGTTTTCTCTTATGAAGCTGTTCCTGAATCAGATGGTAATTGACAATCGGTCCTGCAATTAACTGCGGGAACATGCAAAGATACGTTCCCAGTGAAATCAACGATTTTTCCGCTTTCGTTTCCCTCCGGTACACGTCCACCAGATAGGAAATAATCTGGAACGTATAAAAGCTGATTCCAATCGGCAGAATCAGATTCCATGTTTCCAGCTGTACCTTAACGTGCATTGCACCAAAAAGGGCATTCAGATTCTCTATAAGAAAGCCCAGATATTTAAACAGAATGAGCCATCCTAAATCATAGACGATTCCAACCACAAGCCAGGCTTTCCTCGCCCGCTTCGTCTTCTGTGCTTCAATCAGTTTTCCAGCCACGAAATTGACCACCACAGACATAATCATAAGTAAAAGATAACCCGGATTTCCCCTGACACCATAGTAATAAAAACCAAGGCTGGCAAGGAAAAGCCAGGCATTCTTATAAGAAGCCGGCAGGATATAATAAACCAGAAAAAATACCGGCATAAAATACATGATAAATGCTATGCTGCTAAAAACCATCTTTCGTATCCTCTCTTTACTATCTTAAAATGGTATTATCCATTCATTCTTTACCATTCATTATACTCTTTATAGATTAGACGTTCCAGATTAAAAAAAAGTTTCTTAAATTCCGTATTTCGATAAATTTCTTCTCTGACAGTAAAAAGAAAGTCCTGATGTCACAAATTCTGCCACCGGAACTGCCAGCCAGACTCCCTTTAATCCGATAATTTGCGGCAGAATCAGTAAAGAGGCCAGAATACAGACAAAGGTTCTGCTGAAGGATACCAGTGCAGATGTTTTTCCATCAGAAAGTGCCGTGAACAGCGAAGAGGTAAATACGTTATAGCCGCTGAAAAGATAGTTGATGCCAAACAATGCAAATCCCGTAACTGTCATTGCAAAGGTATGACTGCTTTCTGAGACAAATACTGATGTAATCGGCTTCGCCAAAAGGATGGATGCCACCGCCATAAAACCGGAGGATATTTTTACAAACCGGTTACTGATATGGTAAACGTTACTTAATTTTTCACTGTTCTTTGCTCCGTACTGGAAGCTGATAACCGGTGCCACACCCATGGAAAATCCAAGATACAGCGCATTGAATAAAAACTGTCCGTATAAAATGATGGTAATTGCAGCTACCCCGTCTGCTCCAACCATACGCATCAGAATAATATTAAAAAGGTATGTAATTACTGCATTGGAAAGGTTCGTTACCATCTCGGAAGAACCGTTTGTGCAGGACTGCCACAATGCTTTTCCATCCCAAAGGAAGCGGGTAAAATGAAGTCCTTTTCTTTTCACAAGGAAATAGATGACTCCCACTACCGCAGGAATCATCTGTCCGATGCCTGTTGCAATAGCTGCTCCGGCAATGCCAAGCTGCATTGGTCCCATAAAGACATAATCTAAGATTGCATTGGCTACACCTCCGGCAGTAATCAGTCCGAGTCCATATGCAGGTTTTCCTGCAGTTACAAAGAAACACTGAAATAAACTCTGCAAAATACAGCACGGTCCAAAATACATCATATAAATAAGATATGTTTTCCCATTTTCGAATAAAGAGTCGTCTGCTCCTAATGCATATACAATCGGTTTATGAAAAAGTAATACAATAACCAGCAGCACCAGGCTTACAGCAACTCCTGCCACTGCAAGAAAAGTAAAGTTCTCACATGCTCCCTTTTCATCTCCCTCACCCATTTTTCTCGCTACCACTGCACTTCCACCGGTTGCCAGCATAACGCCGATTGCAATGAGAATACAAATAACCGGCCATACAATATTGACTGCGGAAAGAGCGCTTTCTCCTACCAGTCTTGACACAAAGATTCCATCTATGATTGTATACAATGACATAAATACCATCATAATCATAGATGGCAATGCAAATTTCAATAAGGATAATGTTTTAAAGTTCTGATTTAACGAATTCGACATGATAACCTCCTTGTCTTATGAATCACTATTTGCTATCATAAACTATATGGTAACCATATAGTCAAGGAGATTTTTTTAATGAGTAGAAATGAATATCTGACCACAGGAGAAGTTGCCCGGATGATGGGCACTACAAAAAATACACTGTTTCACTACGACCAGCTTGGTATTTTTTCACCCGAAGCAAGAGGGGACAATGACTACCGCTACTACACCGTCCGCCAGATGGATGTGTTAGATGCCATTATCACGCTGCGGGAACTTGGCATGCCTCTGCCGGAAATTAAAGAATACATGGAACACCGAAGCCCGGAAAATTATGCCACACTTCTTACGAAGGAAAACGCTGTCATCGAACAGCAGATTCGTGCATTAAAAGAAAAACAGAAGTGGATTCAAAGACAGCAGAAACGAATTAAAACCAGCCTGACTATAAATCCGGATATCATTGAAGAAGTCTCTCTGCCAGGATTTTATATTGCAGCACACCCTATCAGTTCTTCCGATGATAAGACCATCTCCGTAAAAGTCAGTGAGCTTCTGAACTCCTATTATGAAAGTAAGGAAACTACCGGTTTTACAGTGCTTTATATCCAGATGGAACGTGACCTTGCCCGGGGTGCCCACAATCTTTATCACGAGGTATGCCTTGCCATGCAGACCCCTCCCAAGAAAATGCCTTACCGGATTCTTCCGGCTTCTAAATGTCTCGCCGCCTATCACCTGGGAGACTGGGATGATATTTCACTTGCCTATGACAGGCTGCGCAGCTACATGAAGCAGCACCAGATTACTTCATCCGATGGTAGATTCTATGAAGAAGAATTGATTAACGCTACCATGACGGATAAACGAAGTGAATATCTTACCCGCATTATCGTCAGAATCTAAAAAGCAGCATTACAGTTTCATTTTCCTCTACATTTGCTTATCTATTTTACAGTGCCCCAAGAATCTCTTTTGCCCGGTCTATCTGCTCCTTTGTAGGCGGGTCTACGCCTTCTAACTGGTATGGAATTCCAAGTTCCTTCCATTTAAAGACGCCTAAGGTATGATATGGCAGCACTTCCACCCGCTCTACTGTCTTAAGGGTATCAAGAAAACTTCTTAAGCGGTAAAGCTCGTCCTCTTCTGTTGTAATACCCGGCACCAGCACATGGCGGATCCACATTGCTTTGCCATGGTCTGATAAATAAGCTGCCATTTCCAAAATATTCTGATTCGTCTGTCCGGTGAGTTTCCGGTGTGCCGCATCATCCATATGCTTAATGTCTAACATAAAGAGGTCTGTATATTTCATCAGCTCATCAAATTTACTTTTAAATGGTTCTTCCAAGGAAAATGGATTGCCGGAGGTATCGAGACAGGTATTTACCCCTTTTTCTTTTGCCAGCCGGAACAGTTCTGTTACGAAATCTATCTGTAAAAGAGCCTCTCCACCGCTTACGGTGATTCCACCCTTTTCTTTCCAATATGTTTTATAGCGAAGTGCCTTTTTTAACACTTCTTCCGGTGTCATCAGCTCTCCGCCATCTTTCGCCCAGGTATCCGGGTTATGGCAGTACTGACATCTCATATTACAGCCTTTTAAAAATACAATATATCTTACACCCGGCCCGTCTGCCGAGCCAAAGCTTTCTACGGAATGGATGCGTCCTTTTATTTCACTCATATTGCCTCCTATACACCAAAATACTTACGGATGTTTAACAACCTATGATAAAAATGTGCAGGCTTTTTTTCATTAAGCCTGCACATTCTGCTTTACCTGAATCGCGGAAAAATCGTATGCTCCCCGCAGTTCGGTTACTGTCTTAAATTACATACGCTCATGACAGGTACGGGCAATAACATCAAGCTGCTGCTCTTTTGTCAGGTCGATGAACTTAACTGCATAGCCGGATACACGGATTGTGAAGTTTGCATACTCTTCTTTCTCCGGATGCTCCATTGCATCAATAAGCTTTTCTTTGCCAAATACAT
>OLOQ01002943.1_pt1 | contig 13075 bp, 10 predicted proteins | sample 1673101 | NCBI WGS metagenome assembly OLOQ01 (sample SAMEA3136754, study PRJEB25190) | human gut metagenome | biome: human gut; feature: human-associated habitat; material: faeces | place: Austria | collected 2013 | reverse complement strand
GCGATACAGCTTGGCACAGACGCACTAAGTAAAAATGTAAACACAGCGACCGCACGCATTTTCGCAAAATTAAAAATATCGGCAATCATATCCAATTTTACACCGACGTTTCGATCACCCCGGATTTGCCGGAGCCTCCCCGAAATTCCTCCGAAAAGCAGGAGGCAGGCTTCAGTACGGAACCGTAACTACCGCCCAAGGCGGCAGACAACGGCCGTTCGAGGCAAAGTCCCGGGACCAAAAACAGATCCGGAATAAAATCGTATATGGTTCCAAAATAATTACGGTTTCGTCCGCTTTTTTCCTAATTTTGTAGCCGGGATTATATACTCCAATGTACCTTTGGGGGAGTGTTGCGCCCCGAGTTCCCTCCGAGGAGGAAATTTAGGGGAGGGCAGCCTTACAGGCGCGGCTTCGGACCACGAATAAGCGCCCCTCGGATTCGGCGCTGCAATCGTCGGATAAGAGTGTGCATCGAAAGATATAATTGCCTTTGTAGCGGCCGTTTCCGACAAGCGAACGCAATGCTGAATTTTCGGCACCTTGCCGGGAACAGAAACCGCAGCCCGCATTCGGACAAAACCATCGTCGAACCATGAAACCGGACATTATCCGCCAACCCTTACTGCTGGCCATCGCGTCCATACTGGTCGTCATCGCAGCCGCCATGACGACCGGGACAACTATTTCACCGGCTCCGGAAACGATGATTTCCACCCCGCTGGGTGACCTGATCGGCTTGTTCCAGGAACGATTCCCCCGCTGCTCCCGCATCCTTTGCGGCGGCCTGCTCCTACTGACGGGCATTCTCTGCGGGAGGCTGGCGGTCCGCTACGGACTCTACCCCGTCAGCAGTACGCTGACCATCCCCCTGTACGGACTGGTCGCCTGCGGAATCCTCCTGGGGCAGGAGTATCTGACGGAATCCGTCGCAGCGTTCGTCCTGCTGTTATCGACCCAGAACTTCTTCGCCTGCTTCCGCAACGGCTACGCGATCGGAGCCGTGTTCCGGGCTTCGTTTTTCCTGGGGCTGCTGCCGCTGCTCTATGCCCCGCTGCTTCCCCTGCCGCTGTTGGTCCTGGCCGCAGCATTCTGCTTCCGACGGACCTTGCGCGAAGTCTTCGTATCGCTGTGCAGCGTCGTACTCCCTTTCCTGGCCGTCTGCTACATCGCCTGGGGGCAGGGAGCCAATCCCCTGGATACCCCCGCCGGATTATGGCACTCCTTCGTCAGCGACAGCGGATACCGGATTTTCGCCAATACGCCTCCGCTCGTCCCCGCACTTCTCGGAATCGTCCTTTTCATCGTACTCTGCGCCATCTTCTTCGGACTCATCAGTTTCCGCACGGTAAGCATCAAAGCCCGGGGCATGCTGACCTACACCATCCTGCTCTTTACGGTGACGGGCTGCCTGATAGCAGTACCGAGCGTCACGCCGGGACTGCTGGCTGTCGCAGCCGTACCCGCAGCACTGCTCATGCCCCTGACCTTCATCCGCATCCAACGTACCGTCGGAACTCTGCTGTATCTCATTTTGTACATCACTTGCATTGTAAATATATTGCAATAAAAAACGCGTAAAATGTTGAAATAGTATATATTTTAACATTTTCGATCTAATTTTTTCCTATTTTAATTTGAATATACAACCTTAGATTGTATATTTGATTCATAATCTTCGATAAAAGGCTATGGACACCGGCCTTCATCGAGCCATAAAATCTTCCGATTATGAACGAATCCTACGACACCCAAACCGTTAATCCGTCGATCGAAAAGTATGTATCGGCCTCCAACAACGGTATCGAAACCCATAAGTTTACCCGCTGCGTGATCGGATATATCCTCCACGGAGAAAAATACGTCTATTACGACGATAAATGCTACAAGTTCTCCCAGGGAGATCTTTTCTTCCTCGGTATGGGTTGCCACTATACCAAAAACATCCCCGCGCAGGGACATCCCTACGAACAGATCCTCGTTCGCTATACCTCGGAAGAGCTGCAACGCATCCTGCTGCACCTCAACATCGCCTACAAGCTGAATATCACCAACAACCACCAGTGCGACGACTGCCGTACCCTGAACCACGCCACGATGCCGGGCTGGAGTTCGATCCGGCGTTTTTTCAGCCACATCGACGATTGCCTCACGGAAGGATCGCTCCTGGACGACCCGACCGCTGAAAACCTCAAAATGACCGAACTGCTCTACCTGATCGTTTCGCACGGGGATTGTTGCATCAAAAGCAAGCTGCTGGGCAACGTCGATGCGGCCCGGGACAACCTCCAGCAAATCGTCTATTCCAACATCTTTTCCGATATTTCGGTCGAGGAGATCGCAAAACGCTGCAACCGCTCCCTGACTTCGTTCAAAAAGGAATTTTTCCGCATCTACGGGACCTCGCCCCACCAATGGCTCATCCGGCAACGCCTGATCCATGCCCGGTTGCTTCTGATCTCGACCGACAAGGCGATCGCCGAAATCGGCACCGCATGCGCCTTTCCCAACACCTCGCACTTCATCAAACTCTTCCGCAAACAATATGATAAAATCCTTCGCGAATACTGGGACGATGTGGCGAAAAAGCGCGGCCCCGAAGAGTTGCAGCCGACACCGCAAGCCGAAGCCGCCGTACGGGAAACAGCCGTTTCGGTAACGGCGTAACCACATCCGACCCGACCGCAAAGGCATGCTTCCGCCTCTGCAAACCGTCCTCTCCCGCACCTCGGGGACGGCGTGGTTCGTTTCGGGCCACCGCCGCGAATTTTCCGGCGGCAGGACACCGATTCGGATAAAATCCTTATCTTTGCGTGGAATCCGTTTTCCGTATCGACCGGCCGCATTTCGGCACGATTCGAACGAATTCGGCTCCGCGTCCGACCTTCACCGTCCCGGACGCGCCATAACGCATACGCCATGGAATTTTTCAATCGCATCATCACTCATTACGGCTGGGAAGGTACGGCCCTCGCGGGCGTCCTTCTGGTCATGTTCGGGATCCAGTTATATTACTACCTGTTCGTTTACGGGCGCATACCCAAATACAAGGACACCCGGCGTCCGGAGATCCTCTCCGAAACCCCTCCGGTATCGGTGGTGATTCCCCTCTTCTCGGAAGATTACGCCTTCGTGGAGGAGATCCTGCCGCTCATCGTCGCCCAGGAGTACCCCGACTTCGAAGTGGTGATCGTCTATGTAGGCCGGGACACCGACTTCTACGACGACCTGGTCCGCATCAAACAGTCGTTCCCACAGATCACGGCCACCAAGATCGAACTGAATCCCCGCTTCCCGATCTCGCCCAAAATGGCGCTCAACGTCGGGATCAAATCGGCCCATTACGAGCACCTTCTCTTCACCACACCGGACGTGTACCCCACCTCGGACCGCTGGCTCTCGCTCATGGCGAACGGCTTCCGACGCGGCGAAATCGTGCTCGGCTACTGCGGCATGGAGCGCGGGAAAGGGTTCGCGAACTACCTGATCCGCACCTGGCGGATGATGCACTCGGTGGACTGGATCTCGAGCGCCGTCTGCGGCAGACCCTACCGGGGCATGCGTCAGAACTACGGATTCACCAAGCGGCTCTATTTCGGCGCCAACGGCTTCAGCCACCTCAATATGAATATCGGCGAAGACGACCTGTTCATGTCGCGGATCATCGCACCCGGCAATGTCAGCGTGGTCCTCTCTCCCCGCGCCACCCTGCGTGAAAAGAGCTGGGGAGGGCTCAAGTGGTGGATCGGCACCCAGCGTTTCTTCGGGGGAGCCATTCCTTTTTATCCCTTGTGGGTCAAGAACTTCATCCAGTGGGAACTGGGCAGCCGCATTCTCTTCTGGCTGGCGGCGATCGTCGCCCTGGCGGTGATGCCCTGGGAATTCAAGATCGCCGCAGGGGTACTGCTGCTCGCGCGTTTTGCGATCGTACTCGTCGAGGCGCGGCGCATCAGCCGCCGCCTGGGTGAAGAGAAAATCTGCGGACGTTACTTCCTGTACGACCTGCTGAGTCCGTTTTTCGCCCTGCTGCTGGGGCTGTTGCTGCTGCGCAAAGACGAGCGGGTATGGAGATAGCCGACTATATCATAGCCGACGACCGGGTGCTCGTGGAGCTGGTATTGCAGGGCGACAACATCGCCTTCGAATACCTTTTCGAGCGTTACAAGGAGGCTATACACCGGCTTTTCATACAGCGCACCAACAACCCCCTGGACGCCGACGACCTGCTGCAGGAAACCTTCATCAAAGTCTATATCAACATCCACCGCTACAACCCGGCCTACACCTTCGGACAGTGGGTTTACACCATCGCCCGGAACACCTTCGTCGATTTCATCCGGCGGCGCCAGGAGGACCTGCCCATCGACGACAAATTCACGGCACCGCCCTCCAACAACCCCACGCCCGAAGAGAACATCATCCGCAAACAGCAGCGCACGCAGATCGAACGCTACCTCCAGGCCATGCCGCCGCGCTACCGACAACTGATCGTCATGCGTTTCTTCGAAGAGTACTCCTACGAAGAGATCGCCATGAAGCTCGAACTCCCGCTGGGCACCGTCAAGACCCAGATCCACCGCGCCCGGGAGCAGATGTGCCGCCTGATCGCCGCAGATGAAAAATCCTGACGTTTCCGACCGGCGAACGCCGCAGAACGAACCACTCCGACCTGCCTAAAAAAAACTTCAACGCCCACAAACCTTATGATTGCCCTGATCGACAAATACTTCCCCGACCTGACCCGCCCGCAGCGCGGGCAATTCGAAGCGCTGTACGCACTGTACGCCGACTGGAACACCAAGATCAACGTGATCTCGCGCAAGGATTTCGACCAACTTTACCTGCGGCACGTGCTGCACTCGCTCTCCATCGCCAAGGTCTGCCCCTTCGCCCCGGGAGCGCGGGTGCTCGACGTGGGGTGCGGCGGCGGCTTCCCGTCCGTTCCGCTGGCGATCCTCTTCCCCGAGGCGCATTTCACGGCCGTGGACTCGATCGGCAAGAAAATCAAGGTCGTACAGGGCGTTGCGGAGGGACTCGGCCTCGCCAACCTCACCCCCCTCTGCGCCCGGGCCGAAACGCTTCCCGAACGGTACGACTATGTGGTTTCCCGCGCCGTGACGGAGATGCCGACCTTCGTCGGCTGGGTCTGGGACAAGATCGACCGGGGGCAAAAGGGCGCCCTGCCCAACGGCATCCTCTACCTCAAAGGCGGCGACCTCGCGGACGAGTTGAGCCGTACCGGTATGAAGTGGACGGAGTACCCGATCCCCGCATTCTTCGACGAAGCGTTCTTCGAAACCAAAAAGGTGGTGTATGCCGCCAAATAAACGGGAATTCACCCGACGACCGTCCCGACTGCCTGGCCATGCAGGAACTGTAAAAGGCCCCGCAGACGAAAGACAGGCCCGATTATGAAATCGTACCGTCCCGATTTTTCGGAATCGCAACTCAAGGCCTCTACCACCGGAAAGGGGCGAGAAGCCGGAACAAACGACCCGAATGCCGCGAAACGGCAGTAGCCGACAGCGGAAAACCATCCGGCAACAGGGAAGACAGGAAGAACAATGCTAAAAATTCAGAAATTCAAACGACATAGCCTTATGAAAGAAACAGTACTGGTAACGGGCGGCGCCGGATACATCGGATCGCACACGGCCGTCGAGCTGATCCAGGCCGGATTCGATGTGGTGATCGCCGACAACCTCTCGAACTCCGACCTTCAGGCCGTGGAGGGCGTCCGCCGCATCACGGGCGCCGAAGTGCCCTTCGAGCAGATCGACTGCTGCGACCTGCAGGCGATGCGGCGGCTGTTCGAACGCCACGAATTCCGTTCGGTCATCCACTTCGCCGCGTCGAAAGCGGTCGGGGAGTCGGTCGCCGAACCGCTCAAATACTACCGCAACAACCTGCTTTCGTTCCTGAACGTCGTGGAGCTGATGTGCGATTTCGGACGGCCCAACATCCTCTTTTCCTCCTCCTGCACCGTATATGGCGAACCCGACGCCCAGCCCGTCACCGAACAGACGCCCCGCAAGCCCGCCACGTCGCCTTACGGCAACACCAAACAGATCTCCGAAGACATCCTGCGCGACGCCGTCGCCGCCCATCCCGGTCTGCGGGGCATCGCCCTGCGCTACTTCAACCCGATCGGCTCGCATCCCTCGGCCCTGATCGGCGAGCTTCCGAGAGGCGTCCCCCAGAACCTGGTCCCCTATGTGACGCAGACCGCCGCCGGGATCCGCGAATGCCCGACGGCACCTGCATCCGCGACTACATCGACATCGTCGATCTGGCCCGCGCCCACGTAGCTGCCCTGCACCGCCTGATCGAAGAGCGCGGCGCCACCCCTTACGAGGTCTTCAACGTCGGCACCGGACGGGGCGTTTCGGTGCTGGAGCTGGTCCGCGGATTCGAACGGGCCAACGGACTGAAACTCAACTACCGCTTTGCGCCGCGCCGCGCCGGAGACATCACGGCGATCTGGGCCGATCCCACGCTGGCGAACACCCTCCTGGGCTGGCGTGCCGAGCGGCCGCTCGAAGAAACGCTCCGCACGGCCTGGCAATGGCAGCTGCACCTCGGACAGAGATAACCTTCCCGCCGACAGAACATATTGCGGAGAGCGCATCCGGAGCCGTTCCGGATGCGCTCTCCGCATACTCCTCCCTCCCGTTCCGACATCCGGCCCCGACTGGTCCTTCGCACCGAACCGACCGCCTCCCCTGCACCTGCAAAGGCTTTTTTCATCTTTTTCGCAACAGAAAGGAGAAGCGATTGATATTTTTTGTATTTTTGCATCAATTGGGAAAATAATGAACTTAAAATGCCGAAATTGCATGAAGAGAAGGTAAACGTCCTGAAAAAACCGGAATGGCTGAAAATCCGGCTTCACCGCACCGCAGAATACGCGGACGTGCAACGCATCGTCAGGGACCACTCCCTGCACACGATCTGCAGCAGCGGTCTATGCCCGAACAAAGCCGAATGCTGGAGCCGCAGGACAGCGACCTTCATGATATTGGGTGAAATCTGTACGCGCAACTGTCGATTCTGCGCCACCCTTTCGGGCCGGCCTCTGCCGCCCGATCCTTCAGAACCCGCCAAACTCGCCGAAAGCGTCCGTTTGATGGGATTGCGGCATGTGGTGGTAACCTCCGTTACACGCGATGACCTGCCCGACGGCGGCGCGGCCCACTGGGCCGAATGCGTCCGCGCGATCCGGGCGGAAAATCCCGACGTCACAATTGAGCTCCTTATTCCCGATCTGGATGCGAAACCCGACCTGCTGGACACGGTGATCGCCTCCGGGCCCGATATCATCGGGCACAACATCGAAACCACCGAACGACTGACCCCCCTGGTACGTTCGCGGGCCCGTTACCGTACGAGCCTCGACGTGCTGCGCTATTTAAGCGAAAAGGGCGCCGTCGCCAAGAGCGGCCTGATGGTCGGACTCGGTGAGAGCGATGAAGAAGTTTTACAGACCTTGCGCGACCTGCACGCCGCCGGCGTGGAGATCGTTACCCTCGGCCAGTACCTTCGTCCCACTCTGGAGCATCACCCCGTTGCGGCGTACATTACTCCCGAAAAATTCGACTGGTACCGGCAGCAGGCGCTCGACATGGGCTTCAGCTACTGCGCGAGCGGTCCGATGGTGCGTTCGTCGTACCTGGCGGACGAAGCGCTCGGCTCGGTGCGTCTGAAGCGACAGGTTTCCGCGAAAGCCTGAGTCTTCCCGCCGCGCGGGAAAAGGTCTGCGACAAAGAAAGTGTTGAACCGACGCTTTCCGGATTTACGGTATCCGTACGGAGCCGGACGGAGAGGTGTCGTAACGTAATTTACGATGTTTGTCGAATACCGGGACCTCGGACAAATGGACTACAAAGCCTGCTGGGAGTACCAGCAGAGGCTTTTCGACACCCTCCTGCGGGCCAAGGGAACCCCGGCGGAGGGCGCGGGCTATTTGCTCCTGGTGGAGCATCCGGCGGTCTATACCCTCGGCAAGAGCGGCCATGCGGAGAACCTGCTGGTCGGCGAAGAGTATCTGCGCAGCATCGGCGCCGAATTTTACCACATCGACCGGGGCGGCGACATCACCTTCCACGGGCCGGGACAGATCGTGGGCTACCCGATCCTCGACCTGGAGCGCATCGGACTTTCGCTGCGCGACTACATCGACGCGCTCGAGGGCGCAGTCATCCGGACGGTAGCCCGTTACGGCATCCGGGCCGGACGCATCGCCGGCGCCTCGGGCGTCTGGATCGAAGGAGCGCAGCCGGCGCGTAAGATCTGCGCGATCGGTGTGCGGGCGTCGCGTTACGTGACCATGCACGGCTTCGCACTCAATGTGGCAACCGATTTGCGTTATTTCACCCATATCAACCCCTGCGGGTTTACGGACCGGGGTGCCACGTCGATCGAAAAGGAGATCGGTCGCCCGGTTCCGATGGAGGAGGTCAAACGACGCCTCGTCGAAGATTTATGCGAGAATTTGAATGTTAAAATATATAAATAATAACAAATATGCCCATAGAAAAACGATGGGTAGTGAAGCCTCAGGGGAATCCGAAGGCGGTTGCCGCGATGGCTGCCGCGACAGGCATCTCCCCAGTCCTGGCCAATCTACTCGTACAGAGAGGCATAGACACGTTAGAGAAGGCTAAGAAATTTTTCAACCCCCAGCTTTCGGACCTGCACGACCCGTTCCTGATGAAGGATATGGACAAGGCGGTCGAACGGGTGGAGCGGGCCGTCCGCAACCGTGAGAAGATCATGGTGTACGGCGACTACGACGTCGATGGCACGACCGCCGTCGCGCTGGTTTATAAATTTCTGCGCCAGATAGGTCACAAGGACCTGTTGTTCTACATCCCGGATCGTTATACCGAAGGTTACGGTATCTCGACCAAGGGCATCGACCACGCCGCACGCAAGGGTGCGACGCTGATCATCGCCCTGGACTGTGGCATCAAAGCCATAGAGAAAGTGGACTATGCCAAACGCAAGGGCGTGGATTTCATCATCTGCGACCATCACCTCCCGGCCGAGGAAATTCCCCGCGCCGTAGCCGTTCTCGACCCCAAACGCGCCGACTGTTCCTATCCGTTCGACGAACTGTCGGGGTGCGGCGTGGGATTCAAGCTAGTGCAGGCCTACTGCCAGAAAAACGGAATTCCGTTCCAGCAAATCGAGCCGTTGCTCGACCTGCTGGCCGTCAGCATCGCCTCGGACATCGTTCCTCTGGTGGATGAAAACCGGATTTTAGCCCACTACGGGCTTCTGCGGCTCAACGCCTCCCCCTCGAAGGGGCTGCTCTCGATCATCAAGATCTGCGGCCTGGATCGACACAACATCACCATCGACGACATCGTCTTCAAAATCGGACCCCGCATCAACGCCGCAGGCCGTATGCGGATGGACGAAAACGACGAAAACGCCGCTCCTTCGGGCGGCTATGCGGCGGTCAATCTGCTGATCGAAGGCAACGAAAGCCTGGCCGAAGAGTTCGGCTCGGTGATCGACGGCTTCAACCAGGACCGCAAGTGCATCGACCGCAGCGTCACGCAGGAAGCCCACGACTTCATCGAGGCCCACGCGGAGCTGAAGGCCGCCAAGAGTACGGTGATCTACAACCCCCGCTGGATGAAGGGCATCGTGGGCATCGTGGCCTCCCGCCTGATCGAAACCTACTACCGCCCGACGGTGGTGCTCACGATGAGCAACGGGTTCGTCACGGGTTCGGCCCGCTCGGTGCCCGGCTTCGACCTCTATCAGGCAATCGAATCCTGTTCGGACCTGCTGGAGAACTTCGGCGGGCACATGTACGCAGCAGGACTCACGATGCGTCCCGAACGGGTCGAGGAGTTCACCCGCCGCTTCAATGCCTACGTCGAAGAGAACATCGACCCGATAACGCTGCAACCCCAGGTGGAGATCGACAGCGAACTCTTCTTCTCGAACATCACCCCGGCGTTCCGCCGCGACCTGAACCGTTTCCAGCCGTTCGGCCCCGGCAACCCCGCACCGGTATTCGTCACGCGGGGCGTGGTCAGCCACGGCGAAACGAAGCTCGTCGGCGCCGACTGCGAGCACCTGCGCATGGACCTGATGCAGCGCCAGAAACCCAACACGACGATTCAGACGATCGCCTTCCAGCAGCCGACCCACTACGAGTGGATCCGCGCGGGACATCCGATCGACGTCTGCTATCAGATCGTAGAGAACCACTACCGGGGCTCGGTTTCGGTACAGCTCCGCATCAAGGACATCAAACCCCTGCGGAGCAAGCAATAATACGGCCGGCAACATCCGTAAAAACCGGAGCTTTCAGGCTCCGGTTTTTTACGGATCCCGCCCGACGACACCGGCGGCGGCATTCCGTCCGAACCACTCCTTCCCGCTCCCGAAACGAAAAAATCCGATACAACAAAGTCGGGTTTTAGTTTCTAATTATTAGAAAAATCACTACATTTGACACAAAATAGTAATTGTTAGACCTTTTCTACCCAATATGAGTAAACCCTTCAAGCGTTATCTCGTCACCTCGGCACTGCCCTACGCCAACGGCCCGGTACACATCGGCCACCTGGCGGGCGTCTATATCCCGTCGGACATCTACACGCGCTACCTGCGCCTGAAAGGATACGACGTGATCTCGGTCTGCGGCAGCGACGAGCACGGCGTGCCCATCACCATCAAGGCCCGCAAAGAGGGCGTCACGCCCCAGCAGATCGTCGATCGCTATCACCAGTTGATTAAATCGTCGTTCGAAGGGCTCGGCATGTCGTTCGACATCTACTCGCGCACCTCGTCGAAGACCCACGCCGCGACAGCGTCGGAGTTCTTCCGCAAGCTCTACGACGAAGGCAAATTCATCGAGCGGACCTCGGAGCAATACTACGACGAGGAAACCCAGACGTTCCTCGCCGACCGCTATATCGTGGGCACCTGCCCCCGCTGCGGCAACGACCGCGCCTACGGCGACCAATGCGAAAAATGCGGATCGACCCTTTCGCCGGACGAACTGATCAGCCCGCACAGCGCCGTATCGGGTTCCGTACCCGTGAAACGCGCCACCAAGCACTGGTATCTGCCGTTGGACCAATACGAGGGTTTCCTGCGCGAATGGATCCTCGAAGGGCACAAAGAGTGGAAAACCAACGTCTATGGGCAATGCAAGAGCTGGCTCGACGGCGGTCTGCAACCGCGTGCGGTGAGCCGTGACCTGGACTGGGGCATTCCCGTACCGGTCGAAGGGGCCGAAGGCAAGGTGCTCTACGTCTGGTTCGACGCGCCGATCGGCTACATCTCGGCGACCAAGGACCTGACGCCCGACTGGGAGAAATACTGGAAGGACGAAGAGACCAAAATGGTGCACTTCATCGGCAAGGACAACATCGTCTTCCACTGCATCGTCTTCCCGGCCATGCTCAAGGCGCACGGCGGCTACATCCTGCCTGAAAACGTCCCTGCCAACGAATTTCTGAACCTCGAGGGCGAAAAGATCTCGACCTCGCGCAACTGGGCCGTCTGGCTGCACGAATACCTGGCCGACTTCCCCGGCAAGGAGGACGTGCTCCGCTACGTGCTGTGCGCGAACGCTCCGGAAACGAAGGACAACGACTTCACGTGGAAGGACTTTCAGGCCCGCAACAACAACGAGCTGGTCGCCGTGCTGGGTAATTTCGTGAACCGTGCGCTGGTACTCACCAAGAAGTATTACGGTGGCCGGGTTCCGGCCTGCGGCGAGCTGACCGGATACGATCGGCAGACGATCGCCGAGGTGGCGGCGGTGAAGGGTTCGCTCGAGGGCAATATCGAGAATTACCGCTTCCGCGAGGCGCTGAAGGACGCCATGAACATCGCGCGTATCGGCAACAAATACCTGGCCGACACCGAGCCGTGGAAAGTCGTCAAGAGCGATCCGGCGCGTGTGGAGACGATTCTCAACGTCGCTTTGCAGATTACGGGCAATACGGCCATCGCCATCGAGCCGTTCATGCCCTTCTCGGCGGCGAAGATTCTCCGGATGCTCGCCGTCGGAAAGTTCGGCTGGGAACGGCTCGGCGCCACGGACCTCATCCCTGCGGGACACGAGATTGGTGAACCGGAGCTGCTGTTCGAGAAGATCGAGGACGACGTGATTCAGAAACAGCTCGACAAGCTGGCCGCCACGAAAGCGGCCAATCAGGCGGCTGAATCTATGCAAAATATTGAAAGTCAAAAAGATACGATTCAATTTGACGATTTTCAGAAGATGGATATCCGCGTCTCGACGATCCTCGCTGCCGAGAAGGTGGTCAAGACCAAGAAGCTGCTGAAGCTGACGGTGGACACGGGACTGGACCGCCGGGTGATCGTTTCGGGAATCGCCGAACACTTCGCACCCGAGGAGCTTGTCGGCAGACAGGTGCTCGTGCTGGTGAACCTGGCTCCGCGCGAACTGAAGGGAATCGTGTCGAACGGCATGATCCTCATGGCCGAAGACGTTTCGGGAAAACTGCGGCTGTTGCAGCCCGGCGAGAAGACGAACAACGGAGCTACGGTCGGATAACGGATGTTTCCGGTTTTCCGGCGGCTGATGCGACGGAAATACGTCGTTTTCGGGATGGAATTTTCTTGATTGGGATGAATGGTAAAACCTTAAAACTTAAAAATATGGAAACTATCGAATGGGGCGCTTTGGGCTTCGATTACACCAAAACCGATGTCAATGCCCGTTACTCCTTCACCGGAGGAAAGTGGAGCGACATGGAGATCACGGCCGACGAGTATATCAGGATGCACATGTCGGCGTCGTGCCTGCATTACGGCATCGAACTTTTCGAAGGATTGAAAGCCTTCCGGGGCGTGGACGGAAAGGTGCGTCTTTTCCGGGTCGAAGACAATGCGCGTCGTCTCCAGTCTTCCGCCAAGCGGCTCTGTCTGCCGGTTCCGACGGTTGAAATGGTGGTCGAAGCCTGCAAGGAGGTCGTCAGACGGAACGAGCGTTTCATTCCGCCTTACGGCACGGGAGCTTCGTTCTATCTGCGTCCCGTCATGTTCGGTACGACCGTAGGACTGGGTGTGAAACCGG
>OLOQ01002939.1_pt1 | contig 13083 bp, 9 predicted proteins | sample 1673101 | NCBI WGS metagenome assembly OLOQ01 (sample SAMEA3136754, study PRJEB25190) | human gut metagenome | biome: human gut; feature: human-associated habitat; material: faeces | place: Austria | collected 2013 | reverse complement strand
GCATTTGGAAAAGCAAGGAGGAATTTCCCAACCCGTATAACTGGAGTGGTTATATCGTCGGGCAGATTCTTTCCAAGCCCGAATATATGGGGCATACGGTCAACTTCCGTTCTCACAAGCAGTCCTACAAGGACAAGAACCCCGTGATGAATCCCAAAGAGGACTGGCTGATCTTTGAGAATACTCATGAAGCCATCGTGGATAAGGAAACGTGGGAGCTTGCTCAGAAGCTCCGCAAGACACCGAGACGCCACGATACACTTGGCGAAGCCAATCCCTTGACGGGACTTCTGTTCTGCGCTGACTGCGGAGCGAAGATGTATAATCAGCGCACACGAGGTTCCAACAGCAAGCCTTACCCCTCCGATGCCTATGAGTGTTCCACCTACAAGTTGGCAGGACAGAAACGCTCTGCCGCCTGCCGCAACCATCATATTTCCACAAAAGCACTTCGAGAGCTGATTTTGAACACCATCCGCACCGTCAGCACCTATGCCATTTCCAATCAAGACGAATTTATGGAAAAGGTGCGCTCTGCTTCACAGATCAAGCAGAAAGAAGCGGCAAAGGAAACCAAGCGCAAGCTGAACAAGGATAAGAAGCGTATTGCTGAGCTTGACAATATCATCAAAAAGCTCTATGAATCCTTTGCCATCGGTCGCATTACCGATGAACGCTTTGACACCCTGCTTGCCGAATATGAAGCCGAACAGAAAACCTTGCAGGTATCCGTGGCAGAAGCCGAACTGCGGGTATCCTCTTTTGAGGAGGATACCGTCCGTGTGGAGCAGTTTATGGAGCTTGCAAGAAAGTACACCGACTTTTCCGAGCTGACCACGATGATGATTAACGAATTTATCGACAAAATTATTGTTCATGCTCCCGAAAAGGTGGACGGCGACAGAGTGCAGGAGATTGAGATTTATCTGAAATTCATCGGACATTTCGAGCTTCCCGCACCGGAGCTGACCGAGGAAGAAATCAAGCGGCAGGAGCAGCTTCGCAGACACCGCATCAAGAGCCGGGAACGCTATCAGAAAATCAAGGCTGGCGAACACGCCGTTGGTCAGCCGTTCAAGCTGACCTGTAAATGCTGCGGCGAAGAATTTGAATCCAAGCGATCAAACACTTTGTTCTGCGGCCCCAACTGTCGAGCAAAGTTTTATCGGAAGGAAGCGGCGGAAAGCAGAAACCGGGAATGTGTTTGTGAGAACTGCGGCAGCACCTTTACCACAGCGAGATCGGACACGAAATATTGTTCGGATGCTTGCAGAACGGCAGCTAACCGCAGGATGCAGAAAGAACGCAACGCAGCAAAGCGGGCAACAAAGGCCGAGCCGGTATTGCAGGAAATCCATCCCGCCGAAGTACCGGAAAAGAAAACAGCATAACGAATGACGCTAAAGGCGGCTTGTGAGAAAAAATCTCACAGGCCGCCTTTTTGCGTCCCCGCCATGATTGGCAGAAAGGATTTTTATATGACCGAAAACGAAAAGAAATTGTTACAGGCGAAGCACCGACTGGAGGAAGCCGAGATGCGTGACCGTAATAAGGAGCGAAAAGCGAGGACACGACGGCTGATCCAGGAGGGAGCGATACTGGAAAAGGTCTTTCCGAGCGTTGCATCCATGAGCCTTGACGATGTGGAGGACTTTTTATGCGGACTAAGACGATAAACTTGAGACGAGGGGCGTTCGGGCAACCGAGCGTCCCGTTTCTTTTATCCCGAAGGGCGCACTTACTCACCACCCGCAAAGCAGGCGGTGGTATCCCTCCCGTTGGTCGGGCCGTGCGCTCTTCACGAAGCGCCTTTCAGCGCTTCTCCAGAGGGGACAGGCAATGCCGCAGGCGGGCATCGCCTGTGCAGCCGGCTTCATGTTTTGCACCATCAGCAAAAAACAATGTGGGCGGCATATCGCCACCCCCATCCCGCCGCCTGCCTGCGAAAATCTGCCACCGGCAGTTTTGTCGCAGCTATGGGTATCGCTCCTGCGACACCCATTTTCTTTTTGCGAAAAAGAAATAAAAACAGGTACGCCCTGCTTTGGGGCGTACCAACGAAAGGACGCTGAGAACGGATGGCGATCTATCACTTGGAAGCGAAGGTGGTCAGCAGAGGTTCGGGGCGCTCTGCAGTTGCCGCTTCCGCTTATCTGAGCTGTTCTAAAATTTTGAACGATTATGACGGTGTGCAGCATGACTACACCCGAAAGAAAGGACTTGTCTGGCAGGAAGTGTTTCTGCCGAGGTTCGCTCCGTCCGAATGGAAAGACCGAGGTGTGCTTTGGAATGCCGTTGAGGAAAACGAAAAGACCAAGGACAGCCGCCTTGCCCGCGAGTTTGTTCCTGCTCTGCCCATTGAGCTGACACCAGCACAATGGCAGGAGCTTCTAACCGATTTTATTCAGAACAACTTTGTTGCCGAGGGAATGTGCGCAGATGTTGCTATCCATGATCCGCACTCGCCCGGTCATAATCCTCACGCTCACATTATGCTGACGGTGCGCCCGCTTGATGAGCAGGGCTACTGGCAGTATAAAACCGAGAAAGAATATCTCTGTGTCAGAAACGGCGAGGAACGGGGCTTTACCGCTGCTGAGTTCAAGGCGGCACAGGCTGACGGATGGGAGAAGCAATATCCCTACAAGATCGGGCGTAAGAAAGTGTATATGCCGCCCTCCGAAGCAGAGAAGCACGGTTATAAACGAGCCAGCAAGCACCCGAAAAGCACCAAGTTCGGCAGGCAGAATCCTATTGCCGAGCGTTGGAACAGCGAGGAACAGCTTGTGGAGTGGCGCAAGGCGTGGGCAGATGTGACCAATCGCTATTTGGCGAAGTACGGACACGATGAGCGCATCGACCACCGCAGCCATGCAGACAGGGGCTTGACCGAGCAGCCCACCATTCACGAGGGCGTGGTTGCCCGCGCGTTGGAGAAAAAGGGTATCATCTCTGACCGCTGTGAAATCAACCGTCAGATCAAGGCAGACAATGCGTTGCTTCGTGAGCTGAAAGCGACGGTTAAAAAGATGATGCAGGCGGTAAAGAATACCGTTCCTGCCATAGCAGAAGCGATGGAAAAACTGCGTAGCAGTATGCTGCTTTTCAGTTATCAGCTCCGTCATATCGGTGTGGGTAAGCACAATATGGGCAAGCGTGTCAAGGCAGTCAAGCCGGAGCTTGAACGCTATGCGGGATTGGTACAGCAGATCAAGGAGAAATCCAAAGAACGGAAAGCTCTGCTTGCAGAGAAAAAAGAAACGCCGTATTATCAGATACCCAAACTGCACGATCTCACCCGCCACATTACCGAGCTGACCGAGGAATTGGAAGAACTGAAAACCGAAAAGGAATTGCTGCTTCACTCTTTGGACTGCTCCGATGATGCGGGTATTTCTGCCGTGAAGAAAGAAATCGCCGCATTGGAGGGTGCGCTGCAGAAGCTGTCCGAGCAGGAAGCAAAGTATTCTGCCGAGCTTGATGAAGCCTTGAAGCAGTATGCCGAGCTAAAAGAGAAAGCTGCCGGTATGGACGCCGCCGAGCTGATGGATGCACGGCTTGCCGTGCGTGAGGAAAAGGAACGCTCTGCCGTTGACCGTGTGAAAGCCGCCTACGGTGAGAAATACGATCCGATGATGATGCGCGACGGTAAGCGTGATGTAGCAAATCTGCTTCATGAGGAAGCGGAGACACGCTCCATCCGTGAACGTCTGTTTCAGAAGCAACATCAGCAGAAACAGAACAAGAAGAAAAGCCGATACAGTTGGGAACGATGAAATTACAGCGGGAGTGCATTTTATACGATGCGCTCCCGCTATTTCTGTTTAAATCAACCTGAATAAATGATTTGTAAGAGCGCAGGACAATGCCCGCCGCTGTTTACATGGTTGCATGACATCTGCTTCGCAGCACCGCCGTACTGCATAACCCCGGCCTAAAAAAGCCTTTGCGTAATGAAGTCGGCACTCCAGAGCTCAAGAACAATTCACGCCAGATTCTTGAAAAAACTACGGCAATTCGTATATAATGTATTTTAGATGATTGTGTCGGTCGGAAAGGAGGTCCCGCATGACGAAACAGAATCACAAAACAGAATCACAAAACAGGCTTTCTTGTAGCCGCGATGGTTTTCAGTGCTATTATTTTACGGGTTTTGGGAAAGTTTGATATCTTGAACGTTCCGGGTGGGATCGCCCGCTCGCTGATCTATATCGCCCTGTATATCGGATGGGGAATTTCCGTCAGCAAACGGATCATTCAGGTACAGGTGCGCCATTATCTGATTGCCGTTTCCGGCTTAATGGTTTTCTGGTTTGTGATCCGTTCAATGAAATACTTTTTTATAACCGATATCGGAATAGCACGGCAACTATGGTACCTGTACTACCTGCCAATGCTGTTTATCCCGCTGTTTTCTTTGTTTGTGGCCATCTCACTGGGCAAGCCCGAGAACGCAAGGCTGTCGAAAACGGCGCTGCTGTTATTATCTATTCCCACGGTTCTTTGTCTGCTGCTGGTGCTTACCAATGATCTCCATCAGCTTGTCTTTTCCTTCCCCGAAGGAGCGGTATGGACGGACGATAACATGAGTTATTCATTCGGATATTTTTTCGTGATCGGGTGGGAGATCCTTTGCGCTTTAGCGGCATTTGTTATCATGATAATCAAGTGTCGGCTCTCATATAGGAAAAAATATCTGCCGTTTTTGCTGCTGGCATGTTCTATCGTATATGCCTTGATATATGTCAGCGGCGTGGAATGGATGCAGCTTATCGGCGGAGACATCGCTGCAGCGCAGTGCCTGATGTTCACCGGAATATTGGAAAGCTGTATTCAGTGCGGGCTTATCCAAACCAACACCGGCTATGAAGAACTGTTTATGGTCAGCAGGCTCGGCGCACAGATCACGGATCAGGGAAACACGGTCTGCCTTGCCAGCTCCAATGCCGGGGGGCTGACCGATGAGCAGAGAATGAGTGCCAAAACGCATCCTGTTTTGGCGGATAAAACGACACTGATCAAAAGCAAACCGATTCGTTTCGGTCATGTGCTGTGGCAGGAGGACGTTTCAGAGCTTACCGAAGCCATTGTGCAGATCGAAGAAAACTGCCGGGATCTTTCGGAGCGTAACCGCCTCCGTCAGGAAAATCTGGAAACGAAAAAGAAAATCCTTTCCTTGCAGGAAAAGAACCGGGCAGCCGATGTGCTCAACCGGGAAACGGCTGGACAGATCAGCATGATTGAACATCTGCTGACACAGTATGATACGGAAAATGATGCGAAAAAACGAGAAAAACTTCTTGCAGGTGCAGCGGTTTTGGGTGCGTACATAAAGCGCTACGGCAATCTTCTGCTTGTCAGCCATCGGGAAGAAACGGCGGATATTCGCGACCTGTCAAGATGCTTTGAGGATTCTTTTGTGAATCTGGAACTGCTGGATGTGAAATGCCTTTGTACGCTCCCTGCGGATGTTATCCTGGCGACAAAGGATATGCTTCGCATATACCGCACCTTTGAAACGGTATTGGAGGACTGTCTGTTCGACCTTCACAGTGTGTGGGTCAATGCCCGTGAAAGAAAGGGACAGTTTCTTGTGTCCATTGACTTTGTCTGCGATACCGATTTATCCGGCCATAAGGCAGACGCAGATTTGTATTCCTGCGAGGACGGAACCTGCCGCTTTACCTTCCAATTGCAGAAAGGCGGTGAGGGCGCATGAAAGCACGCAAAGCTATCGAAAAAATCAAAGCAAAACACGATCTGCGCAATGCGGTAAAAGAAGCGCTGGACACCCTGCCCTCAGCCGTCTGTTACTTCACGCCCGCAGGCACCGTCAAGCTGTGCAATACGGCGATGTATGAGCTTTACCGCAAAATCACGCAAAGCGACCTGCAAAGTCTTGCCGAGCTGAACGAAGCGCTGGAGGGCTGTGATCACACCACCGGCGTCATCCGTGACGGAAATGTATTCCTTTTCCCTGACGGACACGCATGGCAGTATTCCGCAGAGAAGATCACGACCGCGCAAGGCGAGGTTTATACCGAAGTCATATTCGATGATGTGACCGAACTGTACGAAAAACAGCAGGAACTGAAGTGCCAGTCACGGGAACTGAAAAAGATGTACCGTGAGCTGAAGGTCCTGTCGGACAATGTACTGGAAATGACAAGAGAACAGGAAATCCTGAACCTGAAAACGCGGCTGCACGATCAGATGAATATGGGAGTTGCCGCCATACGGCAGATTTTGCGGCAAAACACCACTTCCGAAGAAAACGCCGCCGCTGTCAGGCAGTTTCGCCGTGCCATTCAGGTATTGCGCGAGGAAAACGTCTATCCCCGGGACGATGTGTCGGAGTTTATCCGGGATGCAGAGGTTTCCGGCGTCCGTGTGGAAATAAACGGCGAGCTTCCGACGGAGGCGAAGCTTTACAAAGCCCTTCTTGCGGTCATGCGGGAAGCCTGTATCAACGCCGCCCGTCATGCGGATGCAACGGCTATGTACGTGGTATCGGAGCAGACAGAAGCTGCCGTCACCTTACATATCACCAACAACGGCAGACAGCCGGAGGGAGACATCACCCCCCGGGGCGGGCTTGTGTATCTGGAAAAACAGATCACGAGAGCAGGCGGCAGGATGGAGATACAGTCGCAGCCGGAATTTTTGCTGACGGTTACTTTGCCGGTTGGCGCAGAAAAACAGGAACAGGAGGTGCAGGTATGACAAGGGTACTTGTGGTTGACGACCAGCGTATCGCACGGGAATATATGGAGAATGTTGTGCGCGGCAGCGAAGGCTACGAACTGGTGGGCAGTCTCACAAAAGCGGATATGGCCGCTACCGTCTGTCGCCGAAGCGCAGTGGAACTGGTACTGATGGATGTCTGCACCCACGGCAGAATGGACGGCATTGAAGCCGCCGCCGAGCTGAGAGAACAGTTCCCGAAGCTCAAAATCATTATCGTCACCTCCATGCCGGAGGAAAGCTTTATCAAGCGGGCAAAAGAGGTTGGAGCGGACAGCTTCTGGCACAAGGAAGTAAGCCCCGAGGAGCTGATCACCGTGATGGATGCCACCATGCAGGGCAAGCATATGTGGCCCGGCGAAACGCCCATTGTCAAGCTGGGCGTTACCACCAGCAAAGAGCTGACCGATGCACAGCTCAAGGTTTTACGGCTGGTCTGCGAGGGACTGGAATACAATGAGATCGCGCAGGAGTTGAACATCACAGTCAGAACCGTTAAATGGCACATTTCCAAGATTCTTGAGGAGACCGGTTTTTCCAACAAGACCCAGCTTGCCATTGCTGTCACAGGCAAGCGCCTCATTATTCCAAAGCTGCTTGACAATACCGATGACGAGGACGATCTTCCCATCGCGTAAAACAAACTGAATAGCCCGATATACCCGGTTTCCGATGCGAGACCGGGTATTTTTTTTGAAAAAATTTCTGCAATACTGTACTTAGGGACGGTGTGTTTTGAAAAACGATCCGGTATAATATGGTTGAACATGGGGTTACTGCGCTTTTTTATGCCCAAATATCATCAGTGCGTAAAAAAGAGAACTTGGAGGTGAGGCAAATGCGTAGAGTAGTGATCGATATGCAGAACGCCCTGTTTGCGGATGCGGTTGCCGAAGCCCTGCGCCGGTTTGATCCCGATTTTGATCCGGTGATGAGCGACAGTCCGGACAAAACGTTGTTTTTGTGCGATGTTGTGCTTGCGAATGTCCTGATTATGGAAGTTACAGCCTACACGCCGTGGAAGCTGGAGGAGCGGATGAAGATCCGTGCCGAGCTGAAGAAAACCAACCCGGACTGCAAAATTGTACTGGTTGTGGACGAAAACACCGAAAAGAAGCTGGCGGACAAGGTGCGTCAGGCGAAGAAGGACGGGCTTGTTGACAATTTCATCTACGGCTCTGTTTCTTCCACCTATCTTTCGGCGGTCATCGATGCTTTGTAAGGAGGACGGTGGTGATGGAATGATATGATTGTATTTGACGCTTCTTCGTTCTCCGAACGGATGGGCAATGGCGGCCGCTCTGGAAAAGGCCGTGGAGCTGAAGCTCATCGACGGCTACTGCATCGGCGACCTCACCGCAGAGCAGATGCGTACATGGCTCCGCGAGACGGCAGAGACCATGCCGGGCGGGAGCGACCTTGGCAATGTAAACTGCCGTCATGATCCCCAGAGGAGCGCCGAGAAGCACGGCGCCTGCGGTGCCGTAAACGCTTGTGAGAATAAACGGCAGGATCCCGAACTGGTTGGTTCCCGCCGACCATGTTTTCCCAAACAAAAATTCGGGCAAGCCGATTTCACGGATTGCCGGAATGCCGGACAGGACCAGATAGATGCTGATGAACAGCACAAATGCCACCGCGATCAGACCGCACAGCAAAAACACGCAGTGGAATCCGGCTTCCAGAACCTTTTTCTGTTTCATAAGAATCTCCTTTACAGCCGGAAGCCCCAGCTCATGCGGGGCTTCCGACACGGCGGCCGCTCACACGACCGGTACAGCGCCTGCGGTGCGGATGAGATCCGCGGCTTCCGGAGAGGTTGCATAATCAAAGAAGGACTTTGCCGCCGCGGAGAGCGTCTCGTTTTCTCTTGTGACCAGAACGAACGGGCGCTGGATCGCATAGCTTCCGTCAAGGATCGTGTTTTCCGTGCATTCCACGCCTTCAACGGTCAGCGTCTTGATTCCGCTTTGTCCCTCCACAGCGGAGAGAGAGGCATAACCGATCGCGTTCCGGTTGCCGGCGACCGCGGAGATGACCGCGCCCGTGGAGGTGAGCTCCTGAGCGAGCACGCAGGAATTGCTCGTGCCGGTTACGGATTCAAAGCCGTCTCTGGTGCCGGAGCCGGATTCTCTTCCGATGCAGGAGATCTCCAGATCGTCACCGCCGACTTCGCTCCAGTTGGTGATTTTTCCCGTAAAGATGTCCGCGATTTGGGCTACGGTAAGATCCGACACGCCGTTGCTGCTGTTGACCACCACGGCAATGCCGTCCAGGGCAAGAACGGTGGCGGTCAAACCGGTCTCCGTATCCTTTAACGCTCTGGAGGACAGACCGATGTCGCAGCTGCCGTTTGAGACGGACTCAATGCCCGTTCCCGAGCCGGTGGGGTCGTAAGTAACGGTCACATCCGAATGGTCGAGCATAAACTGCTCGGAAAGAACGCCGATCACTTTTTCCATGGAGGTGGAGCCGTTCGTTGCGACGGTGCCGCTGAGGGCAGAACCGTCATCCTTGCTTCCGCAGCCGGAAAACACGGACAGCGCCAAAAGGACGCTCAGGCAGAGCGGGATAAGCCTTTTTGTTGTTTTCATTTTATAACACTCCTTTTTCCTTTTTGCAAAATTTTTTGACTTGTTCCGTACACATTGCACAGAATACCGGAGCTTGGTAAAGGTTGTTACCACGGCGATGTAAAGTTTCTGTAATTTTTCCCGCACCGCGGCGGAGACCGCAGGGAGGCGTTTTTCCGGCGGGAAGAGATACGAAACGCGCATGAAGAGCAGCGAGCGGGAGGAAGCGTCGGGCGGTGGACTGGGTCTTCCGCTGCGGCAACGTGCGCTTTGGCGAAGCTGGAAAAGCTGCCGGAGACAGACTGAGCTTCCGGCTGACTGCTCCGTACAGCGAGGAACGGAGACATAGCATTCGCAGCCGTTCTCGCTCCGACGGTATCCATCGACAAAAGAACGAACGGAAATCATATATTTTGACGTTTGTGAATGAAAAGTTACAAATGCACCCTTGTACTGCAGGTCAGGTTGTGGTAAAATACTACTATCTATAAATGCACATAAAATCAACGCAAGGGAGCGGTTGGAGGGTGGTGCGCTAAGATAAGTATATCCGGCGGAGCGCCATCCTCCGATGATATCACGAATGGCAGATGCGCTCCTTGCCGTGTGGGAGCGCGGAGAAACGAGCCACATGGCAAAAAACCGACAAACCGTCGGGAAAAACAAAGGAGAGAAACAATTATGCGAACAAAATTCAGCAAGCTACTGAGCATCCTGCTCTGCCTCGTCATGGTGGTGGGGCTGCTGCCCACCGTGGCGCTGGCGGAGGGTGAGTCAGGCACTGCGCTGCCTGCTGGGCCTGATGATATGAGTGGTACTGTCATCAATGTCAATGCCGAGAACGCTCAGTACACTCTGGATGGCGCTTACGGCTCCATTGACGGAAAGACCATTGTATTTTCTACGGGTGACTACAGCCGGTTGGAACTGGGCCGTGCCACAAAATACGCGGACAGCAATACGGACTATTATATCGGTGGTGTTGCACCGGAGAACAAGAAGACGTATGAAGAATTTGTTGCCATCAAAAACAATGGTCAGTGGTCTGCATCTGCTTATTATGTTCGGAATATGAGCGATGTGACGCTTAAGGCTGCTGAGGGTGCCGAAGTCAATATTGCAGGTCTTGTTGCTTCCAGCGGGCATGTCTATGGGAATGTTTATGACTATGTCCTTGATAAACAATACAAAAGTGGCAGTGCTTACTACCTGTCTCATAAACTCGCAAACATCACGATTGAAGGCATTCACTTTACCGCAAAAGTTGAATTTGCGACTTCATCAGAGAATACAGAAATTGACGGTGTCACGTTTAGGAACTGTACACTTACTACCGGAGGTACTGCTTCTGATTCTGAGAATGGACAAGGATTGCGTTATTACAACGAAAGTAACAATGGTAAAGTCAAAAACCTGACGGTTGATGGGTGTACTTTTACGAATTGCTACCAAGGCATTTACACACAGAAAATCAATGGTGTAAAAGTAGTCAACAGCATATTTGATACCACAGGTCATAATGCAATTGCGGTTCAGTCTGGTAGCGAAGCCATCAACCATAAGGCAGTGGTTATCACTGGCAACACCTTCACCAAGATTGGTGACAGAATCATTCGTTTTGGTGATGTTGGTGCAGATACCCAGATCACCATTCAGAACAACACCGCCACAGATTCCGGTGATACGAAAGGACAAATCATGAAAGCCCAGTCCCTTGCGGAAGGCATTACCTACAATATTTGCGCAAACAATTGGGGCGAGGGAAAGGCTGCTGCAAATGATGAGTTGAAAGAAGGAACTGCGGTTGCGGAGGTTAATGGTTTAAAGTACACCTCTCTGGAAGCCGCCATCGCCGCCGCCAACGACGGCGACACCGTGACGCTGCTGGCGGACGTGACGCTGTCTAGCACGATTACTGTTCTTCAAAAGACCCTTAACCTCGATTTGAATGGACATACTATTACTGCTCAAGTTGCTGGTGGTCATACTGCAATCGACGTCGATGCTGGATCTTTGACGGTTCTGGATAGCAGTTCAGAAAAGAGCGGCAAACTGGTTTCCACTTACTATGGTATCATGGCATCTAATGGCGGTACCATTATTATGCAGAGCGGCACGATCAGTTCGGCGAGAGCTGCCCTTTGCGGCAATAACACCTATGGCAACATGAACTTTGTGGTAAACGGTGGTACTCTGACCGCCGAAAGGGGTGCTGCTATCTATATGTCCGGGCAAGGCTCTTTGACGGTTACCGGAGGCACTCTGAACGGCGGCATTTCACTCCGTATGGGCCAGGTCAATATCTCCGGTGGCACGATCAATTCAACCACTGGAGAAATTGACTCTCCAGCAGAAAAATATCATCGTTCATCAAATGTCTGGTTCCCAGACGCATTATATGTGCTTGGCGGCACCTATGGCTCTCGTGATGAAACCTATGGCAATTCTTTGAGTCTCAACATTACCGGTGGTACTTTCAATTGTGCAAACGGTCAAGGAAGCGCTGTGGCAGTTTATGACTGCGGCGCGGTTAGACAAACAATGGACGTCAAGATTTCCGGCACTGCGTCTCTTTCTACCAACGCTTCTTCCCGCAAAGCCTATCAGGTGCTCAGCCTTGAGGACATCGGCGTTATGGACCCTGCCGAAGGCTACAATAATGGCGAGTATATCGGGAAAGTTACTTCTGCCATCACCGGCGGCACCTTCTCCAGCGACCCCACCGCTTATGTTGCTGGCGGCTACATCGCCAAGAAGAACAGCGAGACTGAGTATGCTGTCATCGCCAGGTCCAACCTGACCAGCGGCGTGTACATGAGCGACCCCACCGACTACACCGCCGCCAACCACTATGTGACCAAGAACAACGACGGAACCTGGACCGTGTTCTATGTGGCGCCCTACGTTGCCCCGACCTACAGCATTACCGTTGACAGCGCCAAGCACGGCGATGTGACCGTCAGTCCCAGGAACGCCTCCAAGGGCGACAAGGTCACCATCACGGTCGAGTCCGACAAGGGCTACACACTGGAGACCCTGACCGTCACCGACAAAAACGGCGACGAGATCGAGCTGACCAATAAGGGCGACGGCAAGTACACCTTTACCATGCCCGCAGGCAAGGTCTATGTGGAAGCCACCTTCATGGAGGATAACTCCATGCTGAACTTCTTCGTGGACGTGTTCCCCGGCGATTACTACTATGATGCGGTGCTGTGGGCTGCGAAGAACGGCATCACCGGCGGCGTGGATGCTGCCCACTTCGCACCCAACGCCACCTGCACCCGCGCCCAGGCCGTCACGTTCCTGTGGCGCGCAGCCGGCAGCCCCGCTCCCAAGAGCAGCATGATGCCCTTTACCGATGTCCCCGCCGGCAGCTACTACGCCAAGGCGGTTCTGTGGGCGGTCGAGAACGGCATCACCGGCGGCACGGGCAACAACGCCTTCAGCCCCGATGCCACCTGCTCCCGTGGGCAGATCGTGAGCTTCCTGTGGCGTGCGCTCGGCTCCCCCGCTGCCGGTACGGTCAATCCGTTCACCGATGTCGCGGCTGATGCCTACTACAACACCGCAGTTCTGTGGGCTGCTGAAAACGGCATCACCGGCGGCACCGGCAACAACGCCTTCAGCCCCGATGCGGATTGCACCCGCGCCCAGATCGTGACCTTCCTGTATCGCTGCCTGGGCTAAATCAGGGAACCACAAAAGACTTAGCCGCTGATTAACAACGGCAAAAGGAATCGAGGCGGCAAGAATAGATGTTCTT
>OLOQ01002935.1_pt1 | contig 13093 bp, 10 predicted proteins | sample 1673101 | NCBI WGS metagenome assembly OLOQ01 (sample SAMEA3136754, study PRJEB25190) | human gut metagenome | biome: human gut; feature: human-associated habitat; material: faeces | place: Austria | collected 2013 | reverse complement strand
GGGGCGGCAGCATGTCGGGCGTGCGCTTCAAAATCGCCTCGCCGCTGGTCAGAATGACGTTCATCAGCCCATCGTAGTCATCGGGATTGCTCTCGGTGTATTTGATGGCATCCTCCGCAATGACGCGCGCGACGGTCAGAATCGTGCCCTCCTTAGGCTTCATGACCGCCTTGTACGCCTTGTCAGAACCCGCCTTCAATGCCTGCGCAAACTGCACGGGGGTAATCTTCTCCACGCCCTTCAAGGACGTCGCGAAGCCGCGCAGCAGCTGGGACGTGATAACGCCAGAGTTGCCGCGCGCGCCTTTGAGCGCACCCTTCGAGATGGCAGCCGCCGCCTCATCCGCGCGCAGGTACTCCTGCGCATTGACCTCACGGGTCGCGCTCTGCATGGTCAGGGACATATTCGTCCCCGTATCGCCGTCCGGGACAGGGAAAACGTTCAGCGCGTCCACCGCTTCCCGGTTCTTTTCGAGCAGTGCCGCACCCGCGACGACCATGTCGCGCAGCAGCAGCCCGTCAATGGTTTTATGCTGTATCAAAGGTAAATTCCTCCTACCTGCTTTCGGCGTCAGCTCCTTGGAACTGCTGCCGTGTGGCTTTCCTGCATTACACGCGGATACCTTCCACGGAGATGTTGACCTTGCGAACCTTCACGCCCGTCATGCTTTCCAGCTTGTAGCGCACGGTATCGACAATGGTCTTGCACACCTCGGCAATGGAGATGCCGTATTCCACGATGATGAACAGATCGACGTCCAGCATATCGCCAACACTGCGAATCTGCACGCCCTTGGAGAGGTTTTCCCTTCCCAGCCATTCGACGATGCCATCCTTGGCACGCTTGGAGGACATGGCGACGATGCCGTAGCATTCCAGCGCCGCGTATCCCACGACCTTGAGCAGGACATCCTCCGTAATATAGATTGTTCCAATGTCGTTCTTGATTTTGCAATCCATAGTAGTCGACCTCCTTCATCCAGGGGCTTCCCAGCTTTTGTCCTCGCGGACACGATAAATGCACCCATAGCTGGGTCAGAGTATAGTATACAGGATTTTAGCGGAAATGGCAAGACTTTTTCGGCCCGTTTCACAAAAATGCCGCCAGAAATTCCAGAAAAAGCGCCGACATGTGTCGATTTCGTGAACATCTCTTGCGATTGTGTGATTTTCCCGCCTTTGCGATACCGCCTGACCAAAAATTTTCCCCTTGACAAGCGGGAAAAACCGTGCTATCATGCACCCATCAGGGCAATGAGGAGACGGGTCATCCGCTTCTGCGGCGCAGGCAGAGAGCTTCCGGGCGGTGTGAGGAAGCAGGCGGCGCATAGGGTGACGTACAGCTCCGAGCCATCCGCTGAAACCGCGTCTGCGCGGCGGGTAGGCGGCATCCGGTGCGCCGGTTACAGCGTGCGAGGAATGACTGTTCCTCCTTGAGGGCTGTTCGCAGCCAGACGGAAGTGGTACCGTGGCATTTTGTCACCTTCCCCGGATTTTGTCCGGAGAAGGTGTTTTTTATTCTTATTCTCTGAAAGTAAGGAGTGATTGGATTATGGCGCTTGATTCCCTGCGTTTCGCGCACCGCTTCGACCAGATCAGCGGCAGCGCCATTCGCGAAATCTTCAAGATGATTGCCAAGCCCGGCATGATTTCCTTCGCGGGCGGCAATCCGGCGGCATCAGCGCTGCCCGATGCGGAATGCGCCGAAATCGCCCGCGACGTGCTGCAAAAGGACGGCAAGCGCATCCTGCAATATGGCGCGACGGAGGGGTATCCGCCGCTGCTGGAGAGTCTGCACGCCTATGTGGAGCAGCAGCTTGGGTGCGCCGTGCCTGCGGTGCTGCCCGTCACCGGCTCAACACAGGCAATGGATTTGCTCTGCAAAGCGCTGATTGACCCCGGCGACGTGATTCTGGTGGAGAACCCGTCATTTCTGGGCAACATGCAGTGTATGCGGCTGTATCAGGCGACGCTGATTCCGGTAGAGAGCGATGAGAACGGAATCATCCCGGAAAAGCTGGAAGAAGCCCTGCGCCAGTATCACCCGAAGCTGCTCTACCGACGTTCCAGAATCCGACGGGCATCACGCTGTCCGCCGACCGCCGCAAGCCCATCGCGGAACTCGCCGCGAAGTACCACGTCGTCGTGGCGGAGGACGACCCGTACCGCGACCTGCGATATGCCGGAGAAGCGTGCCCCTCCATCAAATCCTTCGACAAGGATGGCTGGGTCGTTTTCCTCGGCTCATTCAGCAAGATTATCAGCCCTGGTCTGCGTGTCGGATTCATGGCGGGCGATGCGGGCATCCTGCGCAAATGCACCGTCGGCAAGCAGTCCACCGACGTCCACACGGCAAACCTTACACAGGCGATTGTGGATCAGTACCTGCGGCGCGGTCTGCTGCCCAACCACATCACAAGCATCTGCCGCAGCTACAAGGCGCAGCTGGATGCTATGCTGAGTGAACTTTCGACCTTTCCCAAAGGCACGACGTACACGCGCCCGGACGGCGGTCTGTTCATCTTCGTGACGCTGCCGGAGGGCATCGACGCAAAGGAGCTGCTGGAGCAAGCGGTAGAGCGCCACGTCGCCTACGTCCCCGGCACGCACTTCTTCTGCGACGGCGGACACGAGAACACGCTGCGCCTGAACTTCTCCAACTCCAGCATCGCGCAAATTCACGAGGGCATGAGCACCCTGCGGGAGATTTTCGCGCAGGCGCTGGCGAAATAACACTGTTTCCCCTACTACTTAATATATAGGAGGTTCCCCATGCACATTCTTGACGTTTTGAAAGAGCGCGGCTTCATCGCCCAGACCACCTTTGAGGACGAACTGTACAAGCAGCTCGAAGAACCGACCACCTTCTACGTCGGCTTCGATCCGACCGCTGATTCCCTCCACATCGGGCATTACATCCCGATTATGGCGATGGCGCATATGCAGCGCGCGGGGCATCGCCCGATTGCGCTGATGGGCGGCGGCACGGCAATGATCGGCGACCCGTCCGGCAAGACCGACATGCGCAAGATGATGACCGTCGAGACGATTGACCATAACGTCGAGTGCATCAAGCAGCAGATGAGCCGTTTCCTTGATTTCTCCGACGACAAGGCGATTATCGTCAACAACGCGGACTGGCTGCGCAACCTGAACTTCATCGAATTCATGCGCGACATCGGCGCGATGTTCTCCGTCAACAAGATGCTGACCGCTGACTGCTACAAGACGCGCATGGCGACCGACAACGGTCTGTCCTTCCTCGAATTCACCTACATGCTCATGCAGTCCTACGACTTCTTGGAGCTGTTCCACCGCTACGGCTGCCGGCTGGAAATGGGCGGCAATGACCAGTGGAGCAACATGCTTGGCGGCGCAGACCTGGTTCGCCGCAAGGACAGTGAAAAGGCGTTCGCCTGCACGTTCCAGCTGCTGCTGACCCACGACGGCAAGAAGATGGGCAAGACCGAGAAGGGCGCGCTGTGGCTTGACCCGAACAAGACTTCCCCGTTCGACTTCTACCAGTACTGGCGCAACGTTGATGACGCGGACGTGGAAAAGTGCCTTGGCTTGCTGACCTTCCTGCCGATGGACGAAGTGCGCCGTCTGGGCGCGCTGCAAGGCAGCGAAATCAACGAGGCGAAGAAGGTGCTGGCATTCGAAGTGACGAAGCTGGTGCAGGGCGAAGAAGAGGCACAGAAGGCCGCCGATGCCGCTGCCGCACTGTTCGCGGGCGGCGCGTCTGCCGCGAATGTCCCCTCCTTCACGCTGACGAAGGCCGAATTCGCCGCCGACAGCCGCGTGACGACCATGCTGGTGAAGTCCGGGCTGTGCAAGAGCCAGAGCGACGCGCGCAATCAGGTGAAGGCGGGTGCAGTGCTGGTGGCGGACAAGAAGGTGGATGACCTGAACGCCACGCTGGCGGAGAGCGACGTCCCCGCGGATGGTCTGCTGATTCAGAAAGGCAAGAAGAACTTCCGCCGCCTGTTCCTCGCATGAGTGCCATGAACCCCTATCGGACGCTCCGGCAGTTCGCCAGCGACGAGTTCATCATCAACAAAAGCCGCTTCATCGGCTATGCCGCGCCGTGCGAAACGGAGGCGGAGGCGCTTGCCTTCCTGCAATCCATCCGCACAAAGCACAAGGACGCCACGCACAACTGTTATGCCTACATCATCGGGCAGAACGCGGGCATCATGCGCTATTCAGACGACGGCGAGCCGGGCGGCACGGCGGGGCTGCCGATGATGGAGGTATTGAAGCATCAGGGCGTAGTCAACTGCTGCTGCGTGGTGACGCGCTATTTCGGCGGCGTGCTGCTGGGCGCGGGCGGGCTGGTGCGCGCGTACACGCAGGGGGCTGTCGTCGCGCTCAAGGCGGCGCAAGTCGTCGAGATGCTCCCCTCCTGCCAATACCTGTGCGAAGTCGCCTATCCGCTGTGGGACAAGGTGCAGTACGCGCTGAAAAGCCTGCCCGTGCAATTGCTGAGCAGCGAGTTCACGACCGCCGTCGGCTTCACGCTGCTGATTCGCCAGACGGACGCGCAATCTGTCCTGGACACGCTGACCCGCGTCACCGACGGGCGCATTGAGACGCTGCTGGAGGAAGAATCCTACCGTGCGTGGGACAGCGAAAGCAAATAACCGATTTTACCCGGAAATCGTTCTGATTCAGAACAGTTTTCGGGTTTTTGCTTGACCTTTATCAGCTTTCCTGCTATGATGCTTTCATACAATACCGGGACAAGGAGAAAGGCATATGACAAGGAAACATCCAGCACAGGAGCTTGAGGAAGATGTGCTGGTTCGCACAAGCAACATGGGGCAAGGGCGCTCGGATTATGAAGCGTTTCACACGCTGTCGCCCGCCATCCACCTGCGCGAAATCCATACGCATGATTTCTTTGAGCTGTATATTCACCTAAACGGCTTTCCCCGCCTGTATGTGGACAACAAAATCGTCACGCCTCAGCGCGGCAGCCTGATGATTTTCCCGCCATTCGTCATGCACGGCATAATCTCGCAGGACACCATCCGCAACTACGAGCGAGTGGTGCTGTTCATTTCCTCCGGGATGCTGCACCAGCTGGGGCAGGGACTTCTGCCGCTGGAGCAGCGCCTTTTGGACTGCACGCGCCGCACCGGGTATCATTATCAGCTGGATGAAGCGGCGCTTTCGCTGTGTACAACGTGCATTGACCGTGTGGCGCAGAACACAGGCGATGAGCGTCCCGAATCGCGCTTGGCGGATTATGCCGCGATGACCGAGTTTCTGCTGCAAATCCTCCGCGTGACGCAGGAAGCGCCAATGCTGCAGAGTGCCCAGCCCTCGCCAGACACCATCCAGCGCGTGATGGCGTACATCAACGAGCATTACGCCCAGCCGCTGACGCTGGAGGAAATTGCGGACGCGTTCTTCATCAGCAAATCGTACCTGTCACACGAGTTTGTCCGTTACACGAACACGTCGGTGTACGAGTACATCCAGTTCCGGCGCATCTGCGGCGCGAAGCTGCTGATTGCCTCCGGCGTATCGCTGACGGATGCTGCATTCCAGAGCGGGTTCAATTCGTACTCCTCCTTTCTGCGCACTTTTCGCAAAACAGTAGGCATTTCGCCGACGGATTTCCAACGAAATCTTGGCAAATAGCTTTTGCATTGTCGAATACGGATAATTTCTTCCCAGATATATCTGCACGATTTGCATAGTAGCGTGGACAATTTGCATAGACGCGCCGCCCTTTCTCCGCTATAATGAGGGTAGCTTCCGGATGAGGTAATGCAGCCGTCGCCTCCCGGACAATGTATAAAGGTTCGGCTGCAAGAGAAAAGGAGGATTCCTATGAAACGGTTTTTCCTGCTGCTGCTCGCTGCCATCATCGGACTGCTGCCGCTGATGAGCGCCTGCGCTGAAGCACCGCTGGACGGGTATCCCGGCATTGATGAGCTGCCCGCCATCGACACAATCAACAATCCGTTTGAGTTTTTCGACGTGAAGAATGACCCGAACGGCGACGGCATTGTGACCGACATCACCGAATGGGAAGCGCGCCGCACCGAAATCCGCGATTTGATCCAGCACTACTGGCTGGGCTACCGCTGGGAAACCGCGGCGGAGGACGTGTCTGGCAAGTACGAGATTGTCTACGAGGACAACACCGCGTCCTACGGCGGCTTCTATGGAATTTGGGGCGCTTGCATCTTCAACCTCGGCGACGAGTTCCGCAAGTTGTCCGCTGCGCTGCTGGAAGGTCAAGTGACGGTGGGCGACAAGACGTTCGGCCCTGCATCCACCAAGGCGGAAGCCAAGCAGCTTGCCATCGAAGCGTGGAACGCGGGCTACTCCGTCCACTACATTGGCGAACCGCCGTGGGGCACGGAAGGCGACGCGGTATTCGTGAACACCACCGGCGCGATTACCGAGGAAACCATCCCCGCCCGTGTGCGCCCCGTGTATCAGGCGGTCATTACCATCACGAATCCGGAAACGGGCGCAAAGGCGAGCTTCGCCGCGAAGCTGAATGTGCCCACGGATGCGCAGATTCTGGCGGCTTGGGGCGAAGAGAAGGATCAAGTACCGTTCGTGATTGATATCGGCGGTACCTCCGCATTCTCTGCTGCAAACTTGAACGGACAGGGCTACGGTCTGGTGACGTTCAAAGCCACTGACATTTATCCCGATGACTCCAATGCGGATGACGGCATTGACCGTGCTGGCGTGTACACCGCGCTCTACCCCTACGACGCGAACGACTACAAGCACGCATCCGGCGCGCTGATGGCGTGGAGCTGGGCGGCCAGTCAGATTGTGACCGCCTTGGAAAACACGGCAGAGGGCACGAGCCTGACGCTGGGCGAGCTGGTTCGCCTTGACCCGGCTAAGACCGTCATCACGGGCCATTCCCGCTACGGCAAGGCCGCCATGTTCACCTCGGCGTTTGACGACCGCATCAGCATCTGCGTGCCGAGCGAATGCGGCGGTTCGGGCATCCAGAGCTACCGCTACAAGGTGGAAGGCAAGATTTTTAACTTCAACACCTCCGCCTACGCCAAGGCTGACCGTGTCTACGGCAAGACCGAAGTGCCGACCGTGTCCTACGGCAAGGGCAACAGCTGGTTCCCGGAGACGGCTGCTATGTTCGTCGCCCGCGACAACCAGATTCCGTTTGACCCGGTGGAAATCATCGCGCTGGTTGCGCCGCGCCCCTTCTTCACCGTGTCAGGCATTGACACCCACTGGCTGGGCAATGAAGGCGCTGTCGCCAGCATGGTTGCAGCAGAAGAGGTTTACGATTTCGTCGGCACGACGGAAATCGAGAAAAACAACATTGCTGTTCGTGCCCGCCAGAGTGACCACGTCTTCTACCCGCGTGACTTCTGCTTTGCGCTGGCGATTATGGATCGCGAATTCAAGCAGACGGACGACAAGCTGCTGCATGTGAAGGATCTGTTCCCGGAAGGCACTGGCATTTCCGGCATGTCCTACCCGGCGGCGGATTACGCAACCGTCAGCGAACTGAACGACTACCCGTTTGACATCAATTCTTCCTACATCCCGTGGTCTGCCGAAAGCAAGTACACGCTGTGGACGGCGCAGGAAACCTTCCTGACGAATCACAATGTTACCATTACCGCGCATTCCGACGCGCCCGACGTGGTGCTGGTGCTGCCGGACGGCAGGGAAGTCGCCGCCGCTTCGCACGAGGGTGACGTGTTCACCTTCACCTTGACTGCCGAACAGTCCGTCTACGGGCGCTACGAACTGCGCACCGTCGGCACGGACAAGGCGGCGCACAGCGTCTACTTCTCCGCCGTTTCGCTGGCGGATGCGCTCCGTCACGGCACGACGAAGGGCGACGAGGGCGAAGAGAACCGCGTGCTGGGCTTCGCGTCCCGTCTGGCGAACACGAAGGAGAATCCCCCGCTGGTCTACATCGGCAGCGAAACCGAACCCGCTTCCATGATTTTCACACCCGAACGTGTGGTGCCGGAAGACACGAGCCTGCTGGAATACGGCATTCTGTTCCACGACGCGCTGTTTATCCGCATTGCAAACGCTGGCTGGGACGCTTCGCAGACCTTCAAGGTGAAGAACCTGAAGTTTGTCTCCATGCCGGAATACACCTTCGAGTTCTCGATGGCGGACATTGCCGCTTCCGCTGAAAACAACGGCAAGCAGGATGCTGCGCTGTTCACCAAGCCGATTTCTTGGAACGCTGAGCGCTACAACAACGGTTTCTCGCAGGTGTGGCCCGCGATTCCGGATACGCTGGAAGAGCGGCAGGCGCTTGAACGCGGCGAGACCATCACCCGCCCCGAAGCGCCCGAAAAGACCGTGACCGCCTTTGACGCGACCGTCTCCGGCGAAGCGGCACTGTCGGACACCGCGCTGACCATCACGCTGACCTTCTCCGAAGCGCTGCGCACGGGTGAATACGCTATCGGCATGGACATTGCCGAAGCGTGGGAAACCGCGTGGAATGCGGACGGCACGCAGATGACCCTGACCGTCCCCGCGGACGCGCTGAATGGACAGCACACCGTGAACCTCATCATCTTCCGCCTGATGGATACTGATGGCAACCTCATCGGCGGTCCGGTGGAACTGCATTTGGACTTCTAATCCTCGAATCCCCTGCCCGTGGCGACGTAAAATCGTCACGGGCTTTTTTGTTCCCGGCAAACTTCATTTTCGCTTCCTCGTAACTTCACATTGGCTTCATCCAATTGTGGCATAATTGCTTCCGGAACATCCATGAGATGGAAGGAGTCAGAGGAACTATGAAGAAGACCGGGAAAATCATTGCCATCATCGTCGTGCTTGCGCTCGTTGCGGGCGGCGTTTTCCTCTTTGCGGGCGGACGGAAAAATACAGCTTACCGCGAGGAAATCGCCCGCACGCAGGACATCAGCACCTATTACACCTTTTCCGGCAACCTGTCGACAAAGGACAGCCAAATCGTCACCTCCACCGCAAAAACAACCGTCAAAGAGTGCCTGTTCTCCGAGGGCGACGCGGTGAAGAAGAACGACATTATCCTCAAATTTTCAAGCGGCGGCACAGCACGCGCGCCGATGGACGGAACGCTCTCGAACCTCTACGTCGAGGAAGGCGACGAGGTGACCATGGGGCAGCAGCTGCTGCGTGTCGCAGATTACAGCAATCCGCAGATTGTGTTCAACGTGGATGAATACGACCGTCCGGCGCTCTCCGTCGGGCAGGCGGCGGATGTGACCGTGCTGTCCACCGGCAAGGCGCTCACCGGCACCATCACCCGCATTGCGCAGGAAGCAACCGTATCCGGCGACTTGGCGTACTACGAGGTGACGATGACCGTGCCGCAGGACGGAACGCTCGCGATGGGCTTGAGCTGCGAAATCCGCGTGCTGTACCAGAGCGTGAAAAACGTCACGACTGTGTCGATTGACGCGATTCAGTACGATTCGGACGGCAAGCCGTTCGTCTACTGCTACGACCGCAAGGACGATATTGTACAGCAGCGCGTGACACTGGGCATCAACAACGGCTCGATTGTCGAAATCGTCGACGGCATCCGCACGGGCGAAGCGGTGCTGATTCCCGTGAAGAACACAATGGAAATGCCCATGATGCATTATTGACGGAAAGGGGCATTCACCATGGCGGAAAATATTCTGACGATGGAGAACATCGTCAAAACATACAAAATGGGCGATGAACAGCAGACGGTTTTGAAGGGCATTGACCTGCAGGTGGACAAGGGCGAATTTGTCGCCATTCTTGGCCCCAGCGGGTCGGGCAAATCAACGCTGATGAACATCATTGGCTGTCTGGACACGGCAACATCCGGCACATACCACTTGCATGGGCGGGACGTATCCGCGCTGAGCGAATCGGAGCTGGCGCGCGTACGGTCGAAGGAAATCGGGTTCATCTTCCAGTCGTTCCAGCTGCTTCAGCGTCAGGACGCGCTGCAAAACGTGGAGCTTCCGCTGATTTACGCGGGCATGAGCGGCCACGAGCGCGCCGCGCGGGCGCAGCAAATGCTGGAGCGCGTCGGTTTGAAGGACAAGATGCATCACTTCCCGAACCAGCTTTCCGGCGGACAGCAGCAGCGCGTCGCGATTGCCCGCGCGCTGGCGAACAACCCGACCATCCTGCTGGCAGACGAGCCGACGGGTGCGCTTGACCGGGCGACGGGACGGCAGGTGATGAGCCTTTTCCATGACCTGAACGACGAGGGGCGCACGATTATCATGATTACGCACGACATTGAAATTGCCCGCCACGCGCGGCGCATTGTGCGCATCCTTGATGGCGAAATCAGTGAAGGAGTGGTGGAAGATGCTTAAAGAGAGCATTCGCATGTCGTGGCAGAACATCCGCGGCAACAAAATGCGCACCTTCCTGACGATGCTGGGCATCATCATCGGCGTGACAGCGATTATCGCGCTGATTACGACGGTCGGCAGCGCAACGGGCGAAATCACGAGTCAATTCTCCGCCTTGGGCGCAGGCAAAGTGAGCGTAAGCATCAGCGGCACAGCCATCAAGCGTGGGCTGAACGAAAGCGACCTCGCGCACATTGCTGCGCTGGACAATGTGGCGGGTGTTGACCCAAATGTCTCCCTGCACACCTATGCGGCGCAAAACGGCGTGCTGGTGGAAGACGTGACGCTGGAAGGGCGCAGCAGCGACTATTTTTCCGCGCAGGATGACCTGATTGGGCGCGGGCGGGCACTGAAAACGATTGACATGGATCGTTCGAGCCACGTCTGCATCATTGATCAGACCTTGGCTTCCGCTGCCTTCCCGAATGAAGATCCGCTGGGGCAGGAGCTGATCCTCCACGGGCAGCACTTCACCGTTGTCGGCGTGCTGAGCGAGGACAGCGGAAGCGACCTGATGGCTGCCATGTCTGCCAGCAGCGACGGCGGCAAGGCGATTATCCCCTATCCGGCGGCGATGCGGCTGAGCGGCTCAAGCACCGTGCATTCGCTGACGCTGTACTTGAAGGACTCGTCGTTATCCTCCGAAACCGTCGACAATGTGAAACAGCTGCTGGACAGCGCGTTCAACTACCGCGACAGCGCGTACTCCATCATCAATCTGGACAGCCTGCTGGATACGATGAACAGCATCACCGGCATGATGACGACGATGCTGGCGGGCATTGCGTCCATCGCCCTGCTGGTCGGCGGCATCGGCATTATGAACATGATGCTCGTCTCCGTCAGCGAGCGGACGACGGAAATCGGCCTGCGCAAGGCGCTCGGCGCGCGTCCGGGGCTGATTCAAATGCAGTTTCTGATGGAATCGGTCATGCTGTCGCTCATGGGCGGGTTCATCGGCATATTGGTGGGCAATCTCGTCTCGTGGATGATTGCAATGGCGCTGGATATTACCTTCCAGCTCAACGCGGACGCAATCACGCTGGCGTTCGTGTTTTCCGCCTCGGTCGGCATTCTGTTCGGCTGGGCACCCGCGCGCAAGGCTTCACGGCTGAATCCTATTGATGCTTTGCGGTCGATGTGATATAATAGAAGCATCAGCACAAGGAGGTTTCCGCCATGTTTACGATTCTGGTGGTTGAGGATGACGCGCCGCTGCAGCGGATGATGAGCGCGTTTCTGGGGTTGAACGGCTTTTCAGTCGTCGGGGCTGCCAACGGCGAGGAAGCGCTGAACGCCATCGACAGGGTGATGCCCGATCTGGTCATTGCCGACGTGATGATGCCGGTGATGGACGGCTGGGAGCTGACGCGTGAACTGCGCCGCTGCTATCCGCGCCTGCCCATCATGCTGGTGACGGCGCGCGACACCATTGAGGACAAGCGGACGGGCTTCACCTCCGGCGCGGATGACTACCTGACCAAGCCGGTCGATTTGGACGAGTTGCTGCTGCATGTGCAAGCGCTGCTGCGGCGGTCGCAGGCAATGACGAGCCATCAATTGACCATCGGGCAGACGCACTTGGATTACGATTCGCTGACCGTGCAGCGCGGTGACACGCTGCTGACGCTGCCGAAGAAAGAGTTTTTCCTGCTCTTTAAGCTCCTGTCCAGCCCGATGCAGATTTTCACGCGCCGTCAGCTGATGGACGAAATCTGGGGCATGGATGCGCAGAGCGACGAACGCACGGTGGACGTACACATCAAGCGTCTGCGCGAAAAGTGCGAGATTTTCCCCGATTTCAGCATCGTAACAGTTCGCGGCTTGGGCTACAAGGCGGTCAAGAATGGATAAGCGCCGCATCATCCGCAAACCATACTCCTTCCGCGGGCGCATGATTGCGGCGCTGATGATTGGCTCGCTGCTGGCCACCGTCATCAGCCTGTTTCTCGCCTTCTGCGTGACGCACATCAACCTTTTGCAGGAACTGAAAGTGCGTGAGCGCGCCGTCGCCATCTACCTGATGGAACTGGAACAGCGCACGGAGCTGAGAACAGACGAATTAGCCCGCTTGGTGGAGCAGAACGGCATCGAAGTCGCTGTGCTGTCGGACGAGGATGTCGCTGCCCTGTCTGCGGGCACGCAGCGGGAGCTGAAACGCGTGGGCATTGCCTACGAAGCGACGACGTGGAAATCGCAGCGAAATCCGGTAACGTATGTGCAGATGCGCACAGGCGTCCTTGCAATTACCGCTGGCGGCGACGGCAGCAGCTACGGCATCGCGTTTGCGCGCATCATCTTCGGCTCAACCAGCTTTCTGGCAGTCTTTGCGCTGATGGTGACGCTGGCATCCTCCTGGATTTCCAAGCCCGTTCATGAAATCACGAATGCGACTCGCAAGGTCAAAGAGGGCGACTTCACCGTCAAACTGGATGCCGCCCACGCGCCGGGCGAAATAGGGGAACTCATGCGTTCCTTTAACGCCATGACCGACGCGCTCAGCCGAACGTCCTACCTGCAGAAAGACTTCATCAGCTCCATCAGCCACGAATTCAAAACGCCGATTGCGTCCATCCGAGGCTTTGCGCGGCTGCTGCAAATGCCCGGCTTGACCGAGGCGCAGCGGCAGGAATATGTGGACTTAATTGCGCAAGAAAGCGACCGCTTGTCGCGCCTGTCGCAGACGCTGCTGCGCCTGTCCGCGCTGGAGCAGCAGTCCAGATC